>Ga0187887_10002338_pt1 | contig 15303 bp, 15 predicted proteins | sample June2016WEW_7_10_FD_132977 | JGI IMG/M metagenome (GOLD analysis project Ga0187887, IMG submission 132977) | Peatland microbial communities from SPRUCE experiment site at the Marcell Experimental Forest, Minnesota, USA - June2016WEW_7_10 | ecosystem: Environmental > Terrestrial > Soil >...
CGAACAGATCGGGAGCGGTTCCGACGAAGGCGCGAATACCAGACTTGCTATGGACTTTGCCCGTATCGCCTTCTATCAGAAGCTCGCCCTTGTCCCCGCCGATAGCTTCGCCCGTGGCTCTACGGACCTGAAACTTCTGAACATGGACATGCTCGTCCTCGTTCACGTGTCTCGGTTCGTTGAACCTGAACTTGAAGACGACGTCTTCGCGAGCGTCACCCGTCAGGTCCAGGCGGAAGGCATACAAACCCTCGATGTGAAGGGTATCCGGTGCAGAGAGGACAACATCAGGATTGACGGTCATCGCCATCACCGTTGTGTCGGGAGCACCCTGAAATAGATAGAGATCACACACGTTCAGGCTTGGATCCTCTTTCGCAAGCTGGGTATCGAAATGATGGGACATAGGTTTTTCTCTTTGCCAATGCGTTATTAATTCATTGCGCTTAGCCGCGAAGAATAGGAGCTCCGAAGGGAGCACCCGTCATTCCGCCGTCAACCATCAGCTCGACCGCATTGATGTATGACGAATCGTCCGAGGCAAGGAAGAGCACCGCCTTGGCCACGTCCTCTGGCTCGCCCCAACGGCCAAGTGGAATCGTGGAAGACATGAAGTTGGAGAGTTTTGTGGATTCCTCTATGGTGGCATTGGCGCGCGGCCCACGCTTCCAGATGGGAGTCTCCGTCGCTCCCGGGGCCACCACGTTCACGCGAATCTTGCGCGGCGCAAGGTCTGCTGCGATAGATCCTGCCATCGAGACGAGCCCGCCTTTCGTGGCAGCGTAGGCAGCCACGCCTGGTTGACCGAGATAATTGTGGACTGACCCGTTGAAGATGATGCTGGCGTTGTCGTTCAACAGAGGAGCGGCTGAATTGACGGTAAAGAATGCGCCGTTGAGGTTCGTGCGAATGACGTTCTCAAAGACAGCTTCGTCGGTACTGCCAGTCGGTGTCCTGCCGGAGATGCCGGCATTGGCGAAGACGATGTCCAGCTTGCCGAAATCCTTGGCGAGATCCGCGAAGAGCCGCTTCCGGTCGTCCGCCACGGTAAGGTCGGCGCGATAGCCGCGCGCGTTGGGTCCCAGTTCGGCGACTGCTTCATCCAGCGTCTTCTGATCCCGGCCCGTAATCGCGACTTCAGCGCCTTCTGCAACGAAAAGGCGGGCAGTGGACAGGCCGATGCCGCTGTTTCCGCCAGTGATGAGAGCCTTCTTGCCTGTGAGTTTCATGACTCCTCCTTGATGACTGGCCCATCAACTAGGATGACCGTCATACATGGGACATGGTGTGTGCCCAATTTTGTTTAGTCAAAACAGGAGAGCTCGGAAGATCAAAGGCCTCCTGTCACTCCGCGCCGGGAGCGATGTCGGCCCCGTCGCAGTGGCTCATTGCGGCAGTTCTTTGCCGGATTGCTCTGCCACCATGTAAGCGGCGTACCAGTCTGGCCAGTTGGCGTCACGCTGCCCGATGCGCTTCTCGTGCTCGCCGTGGGCGGCCGCTGCACGTCGAAACGCGCTCGCCAGATCATTCGCCGACGCAAACGTCGTTGCCGTGGAGTCGATACGACCGGGCAGCCGCGTCGTGATCTCCTGGAACAGCCAGCCGTTACCGTCCGGATCATGGAACGAGGCGAACGAGCGGTAGCTGCGATGCTCGGGATCAGGTCCGCTGACCCGGATCCGCCCAAACAGGTAGGGTTCATCCGGGCCAGCGTACACGTCGTTGGCGCCATGGAACACTTCGCCGACTTCAACGCCGCGACGGAGCAGATTCTTGTGGGCGGCCTCGATGTCATCGACGATCAGATAAAGGCCCTTAGCCGAGCCGGGAGCAGCGGCGGTAACGTTCTTGCCGAAGATGACCGAGCACCCGGAGCCAGGCGGCGTGAACTGAATCACGCGAAAGTCCTTACCGTTGTCGTAGTCGGCGTCGAGGCGCCACCCGAGCCTCATGTAGAACTCCTTGGCGCGGTCGACATCCGAGACGGGGATGACGACGATTTCGAACTTCATGTCGACCGTCGCGACGCCCGCCGCGCTGGCGGCGTCGTTAGCTTGGACTTCATGCGTCGCGTTTGCCATGTTCTTTCTCCTTTGCGTTCAACTGAATCGAAGGTCATAATTTGTTGAATGCGAGCGTCAGCCAACAGAACCACATGCTCTCGAAGGCGTGACGTTCGATACCTCTTGCGGAGGAAGCCTGTCCTGCCGATCGTGAGCCTCTAAACGGGGTTCACAGGCAGCTTGGAGGAGCTCCCACGGAATGCCTCGGCTTGATCAGGAAGTCCATTCGCTTCGCCCTTAACGGAGCCGCGAATCACATTCCTGAATTCACAATTCACACGTTTTGTTGTTGATGTTCTCGACGCTTAAGCCCCGTATCATGCCTATCGTTGAGCGGCGCTTGGGTGGGAAAACATCTGGCTTGGAAGCAAATCGAGGGAATCGGGGTTCGCCAATCTCTCGCTACCTGGGGTCTGCAGTTCGTGGGTGATTTTAAACTAGGAGCACGGGAAGCCGAACGCACAAAGTATAAACCTAGAGTGCAGGAAATCTGCGAGCTGACCATTAATTATTTCGACGAAGGTATTGGCCGAAACCTTGAGTATTGGCGCAGGCATACCCGGCATGCTCTTGTGGGGAAATCGCTCGACAGTATTCTTACTGCGCCCGCACCGCGGCGCAGATCGACTAGCAGAAGGGCTCAAAGCAAGTGACGCATAAGCGGTTGCGAGCAGCTCTTTCTCCTCGCGGAATGGCGGCCGGTCCGGGATACAGCTTGTATCGCGATTCGGTCCGCGAACAAGCTCCAGAGTCACCAGGCTATCGTCCGGAAACGCTGGGCTTAGCTCCAGTTTGAGATACTCGAAAAGCTGACGGTCGTGGACCGCGTTAATGACCTGGCGATCTTTCTCCTTCGAATGCGTTCTCAGCAGAGCAGCAAAGTGCGCGATGTGTACATCGTCCATCGATTGCACCGGGTCGCCACGTGGCGTTTACCCCGGTGATGGCCAGATAAATCACTATCTCGTATTTGTTTACCTACAAGCAATAGCTTCAACTGTTCTTCGAGATTAGTGCTCTAGACCCGCAATGGAATACCGATCGGCCCGAGGGCTAAGGCTGTTTGATGACCTTTCGATGTTGAGGTGAGGGGCGAAGTCTCGCTCAATCAAGTCGTGACAAGTCGGCAAGTGTATCGGAATTTTGATGGAGAAGGGCCAGAACAATCGAACACTGCAGCTTTTGAACCCAAACCGCTGGAGCGGCCCGACGCTACGCGTGCGATACGTTCTTGCAGATGGGGATCAATTCACGGCTTGTATCCGGGGCGACACCCGGCTTGACGGTCTTGGATTGGGAAGCAGGAAGGTCGAGGCTTTATACCCATAAGCTGTCCATTTGGACAAATTATGGGTTATTTTTCACTCGCCGTCCGCGCAGGACTCAGATACGCATGGGCATTAGGATGTAGCGGTACTTTACGTCTTCGTTGGCGTCTTCGGGGCGCATCTGGCCGGCGGATTGGGCGTCCTTGAACTCGAGGCGGACTTCTCCCTGGACACCTGTCGCGCGGAGGAAGTCGACCAGGTAGGAGCTGTTGAAGCCTACGACGAGCGGGTCGTAGTTGTAGGGGGTTTCGATGATGTCTTCGGACTCGCCGGCGTCGGTGGACTGGGCGCTGAGCTTGAGTTCGTTCTGCTCGAGGCGGATCTTGATGGCTCCGCTACGCTCGTCGGCGAACTGGGCTACGCGCTGGATGCTGGCCATCAGATCTTCGCTGCGCACGATGACGAATTTGTTGTTGTCGCGCGGGAGGACGGCTTCGTAGTTGGGGAACTGGCCGGTGAGCTTACGGCTTGTCAAAACGCGGCCGCCGACTTTGAAGAAGAGGGTCTGGTCGTCGTCGCCGAACTCGAGCGTGGTGGCGTCGGAGGAGGAGAGGAGGCTGGAGAGCTCGGCGAGGGCCTTGCGGGGGATGAGGGTCTTCTTCTCGCCGGAGATGCCTTCGAGGGTCTGGCCGAGGGTCTCGATGTGGGAGAGGCGGTGACCGTCGGTGGCGACCATGGCCATGGACTCGGCCTTGAGGACCAGGAGGGCGCCGTTGAGGGTGTAGCGGGACTCTTCGTTCGAGATCGCGAAGATGGTTTTCGCGATCATGTTGGCCAGCGCGGGCGAGGAGATTTTGTAGGCGCCGGCGGAAGGGAACTCGGGGACCTGGGGGAAGTTGGCGCGGGCCATGCCGACCATCTTGGTGTTCGAGCGGCCGGACTTGATCTGGACCCAGTGGTTGTCCATGAGCTTGAGCGAGATGTCGCCCTCGCCGAGGAGCTTGATGTAGTCGTAGAGCTTGCGTGCAGGGATGGTGCAGGCGCCGGGCTTCTTTACTTTCGCAGCGCATGACGTACGGAGCGACTGGTCGAGATCGGTGGCGGTGATGGTGAGCTTACCCGCGCCGAGTTCGTCGACGGTGGCCTCGAAGAGGAAGTTCGAGAGGATGGGGATGGTGGTCTTGCGCTCGACTACCGATTGCGCTGCCGTGAGCTCGCGGAGGAGTTCGGCGCGGGAGACCGTGATCTCGAGGTTGCCAGTGGGGACGGCTTCGGGGGTGATGGCGGCGGTAGACACGATGGTGGCTCTCCCTTGCTCTTGCGCTGCGGCGGATTGCTCTGCCGGTGTGAGGGCGGTGGTGGACATGGGTGGGTCTCCCCTCGGATTTACTTCGAGCAACACCCTGATTCTAGGTTGTGCAGGGGGGTGCGTGCGAGGCATTCCCCCTGTGAATTTCAGGGGGCATCTTGTGAGATGCTGCGCGCATGGCGAGGGGCTTCGCGTGGTGGCGGGGAGTGCTGTGGGAAGGAGAAATGCCTGGCGGGAGAATGCTTCTAAGAAACAGAGTGAAAGGATAGATATTTCTAGTAGTAGTAGTCGTTGTGGGTGGAAGAGTGGATAAGGGGGGTAAATCCCCATGCCTGCTGGGTGGAGAGGTGGTACATGGTTTCCAAAAATGGGGTGGAGGGAAGACCGTACCAAGGAAGAGGGGACAGGCGGCGTCGATTGGGGGCGGGGTTTTCCAATCTACACACAGTGGCTGAGGATCGGCTGCGAGAGAAACCGGGGAGGAATGTGGGGACGGCGTCCGAAACCGCGTGGATCGTGGGGAATCGTGTGGCCCGTTTTTGTACAGGGATCCGCGGCCGCGAGGAAATAGCGGACGCATTCCGTTGGGGAGCGGGGAGTGGGACGAGTGCGGAACACACTGGTGGCGCAACACGCTAACAGCAGATTCCCAGGGGGAATGACAGAAAGAAAGGCAAAGGCCCGGGCGGTGCGGGCGCGGTGGGTTTGCGCTAGAGGGAATAGCGGACGCATTCCGTTGGGGAAGGGGTGATGGGACGAGTGCGGAACACTGGTGGCGCAACACGCTAACAGCCATTCCCAGGGGGAATGACAGAAAGAAAAGCAAAGGCCTAGGCGCGGTGGGATTGCGCTAGTAGCGGTTCGAGGAGCTGCGCGGGCGCGGGCGGGGACGGCCGCGGCGGTCCTGAGCATCACGGGGTTGCTCTGGAGGAATGCGGTAGCCCTCGGGGTAGAGGACGACGAAGCGGCGGGGACCTTCACCGGAACTGGCGGTCTGGAGGCCGGAGTCGCGGAGAAAGAGATGCAGCATGCGGCGCTCGCGGGAGTTCATGGGCTGGAAACGGAAGGGCTCGCCGGTGTCCTCGACCTCGTCGATGGCAGCGTCTGCGGCGTCGCGGAGGATGCGGGCGCGCTCTGCCTTGTAGCCGTTGGCGTCGAAGGAGACGCGGTCGTGATCCTCAGGCTCCAGGCGGAGTATCTTCGCGGAGATGTGTTCGAGGGCGCGGAGCAATTCGCCTTCGCTGCTGAGAAGAAGATCGCTGTCAGGGCCCTTGCACTCGACGTAGATGTCGCGGCGTTCGAAGCCGTCAGGATCCACTGCGCCGGCTCCAGCCGTGATGCGGTACTTAAGGCGCAAGCTCCCCGTCGTAGTTAACAGTCTCATGAGGCTATTAACCTTTTCAGCCGCTACCGCTAAGTCATCCATACTCTATGAGTCCTTCAGAGGGAGAACAAGATCGACAAACCGAGAAAAGTGAAGCAGTGTTCAGGTCGAGCTTTTGTCTTACGACATTATGACATTTAAAAGACATTTGTTGATGCGATGAACACCGGCAGCCAAGACCCGGTGAGAGGACGGGCACCTGCGCAAGGTGGTGGGACGCGATTTTCAATCGGATAGGGCTACTTTCGACCCTGTATGGTTTTGGCGGTTACGGCACGCTGTCCTGGTTTGGGAGCGGCTACCTTGCGGCGGGCGCGCTTGGCGGCGATCTCCTTCATCTCGCGACCGAGGGAGGTCTGGTTCATCACCAACTGCGTGGCAATCATCACCAGGTTTCCGACGTTCCAGTAGAGGGCCAGACCCGAGGCGTATTGCCAGGTGAGGTAGCCGGAGAAGAGGGGCATGACGAAGGCCATCATCTTCTGCTGCTGCGGATCGACACCCGGAGAGGGCGTGTAGAACTGCGCCAGGAAGGACGTGAGCACCATGAGGACGGGAAGGATATGGTAGGGGTCGGCGGCGGAGAGGTCGGGCAGCCAGAAGAAGTGGGCCTGGCGGAGCTCGACGACCTTGGTCATCATGGTGAAGAAGGCGAAGAGCAGTGGGAGCTGGATGAGCGACGGGATGCAGCCGCCCAGCATGCTGACGCCGTTGGCCTTTTGCAGCGCCATGACCTCGGCATTCATCTCGGCTGCCTTGGGGTCGGTGGGCTTGGGGTTCTTGAACTTGGCCTTGATGGCGTCGACCTGCGGCTGGATGCGCTGCATCTTGAGCGCGGACTTCATGCCCTGGATGCGCAGGGGCAGAAGCACCACGTTGATCATGACGGTGAAGATGATGATGGCCCATCCCCAGGAGTAGTTGCGCACGCCGGGGTCATGCGGGGCGATCCAGGAGTGCACCGCGCGCAGGCCCAGGAACAGGTATTTGCCGATGGGGCCGAAGAAGCCGAAGTCGAGGAGCGGCTCGAGGTTGCCACCGTCGGCGGTGTGGACGTTCTTGAGGACCTCGACTGCCTTGGGACCGACGAAGAGGCTGGTGCGGGTGTTGCCGGAGGTTGAGCCAACGGCGGTGCCGAGGATGGGGAGTTCCTTGGAGGCAGGCGCTGTACCCTTGGCGGTGCCTGCCTTCACCTTGGCGATGTCGATTTTGTGCTGAAAGGTGACGATCGAGGCGTCGTCGGGCTGGTCGGGCATGAAGACGGCGCCGAAGTATTGATCGCTGAGGGCGGCGAAGTCGAAGGGGCCGTTGAGGGTGGCGCCGCCGGAGATCTTCTTGAAGGAGAGGTGCTCGGTCTTGCCGCTGGAGTTGGTATCGATCTGGGCGCCCGCGTAGGTCAGCGCCGATTCCATGTCGCCGAGGCCGGCGGGCCAGGAGAGCAGGGCGCGGATGGGAGCGCCGTCGCGCAGGACCTGGGTGTCGGCATGGATCACGTAGGTGTCGGTGAAGGTGAAGGTCTTGGTGACCGACAGATTGCCCTGGGAGTACTTGAAGGTGAGGGTGGCCGGCGCCTGCAGGGTTCCGGTCGCTGACGGGACGTAGAGCGCGGTCGCGAGCTGTTTGGTCAGGCTGTCGTCGTAGGTGTAGAGCGAGAGCGGGTAGCCGTAGAGGTTGGCCGCGCCCTGATGCACCATGTCCAGCGGATTTCCCGCGTTGTCCTTGTACTTCTTCAGGATCCAGGAGGTGACCTGGCCGCCCTGGTTGGAGAAGGTGATCTTGTAGAGGGTGTTCTCGACCGTGGTGGAGGTCTGGGCGGCGGCGACTACGGCAGGGGTGGACGTGGCCGCGGTGGCGGAGGCCTGGGTCGCGGCGGAAGACGGAGTGGCGGCGGGGGTGGAGACGGCCGCGGGATGGTCAGGGGACTCGAGCGCGGGGTTCTTCTGGGCACGCCAATATTGCAGACCGAAGATGACGCCGAGCGCGACGATCATCATGAGGAGAAAGGAGCGGTTGTCCTGGCTTCCGCCACCGCCCTGATTGGGATTACGAATCTCTGGCAAAGGGTTCCTACGCTTTCCAAGGCCGGTATGGGTTCACGGCCAGTCAACTTCTAATGGTAAATGGTGAGAGTGGCGATTTGGTCAATCGGGGCGCGTATTCGGGGGTTAAGGGACTGGGTCGTGGCCGCCGGCGGCGAAGGGATGGCAGCGGGCGATGCGGCGCAGGGCAAGCCAGCTTCCGCGAAGCCAGCCGTGGCGGACGACGGCGACGTACGCGTACTCGCTGCAGGTGGGGAGGTACTTGCACTGGGTGACGGCAAAGACGTGCAACAGGGGAGACACGCCACGCTTGTAGAACGCGAGGAGGGCGGCGGCAGACCGTTCCCGGCGCGAAGGGTGGGCAGCTTCGGTCATGAAGGGGTGGAGGCCGCGGGGACGGGAAGGCAGGCGGGCTCGGCGGGTGCGCTGCTGCGGGCTTGACCGCTCTGGGCTTGGACGCTCTTGTCGTAGGCCGCCTGGACGCTGCGGAAGATGGTGGCGACCTCGCGCTTGAGTTGAGTGAAGTCGAGATCGATGACGGAACGGCGCGGGTGCAGGATGACGTCGACTGGCGCGGTGAGGAGGGGGAGCGCGGCACGGACGGCCTCGCGCATACGGCGCTTGATCCGGTTGCGATCGACAGCCTTACCCAAAGCTTTCGGTACGGTCAGACCAATCCTTGGACCCGCCGTCGCTGAGCGTCGATCTGCCGGACGAGCTGCATGGAAGTAGGCGAGCTGCTTGCCGAACTGCTTGCGACCGGCCTTGTAGACGATCTGGTAGTCGGCGTGTTTGCAGAGGCGATGCGCGGTCGAGGAGGTCATGGAAGGGTAACCGCGAATTCAACGAAGTGCTGACGAGACAAACGCGGGCCGAACACAGAAACGCGCTCAGAGGGAGTGCTCCCGTGAGCGCGCTGTTGGACGTTGCGCGTAGCAGCGCGACTAGTCGCGGAAGCCTGCGGAGACGGCGATCTTGTGACGGCCCTTGGCGCGGCGGCGGTTGAGGACAGCGGCACCGGCCTTGGTGGCCATGCGAACGAGGAAGCCGTGAACCTTGCTGCGACGACGGCGGTTGGGTTGGAAGGTACGCTTGGGCATGATGTTTGTCCTGTATCAAATTTCTAAGATGTCTGCTGGTCTTGAATCGCATTCGCGAATTGCCGATATACCTGGCGTAAGACACTGGAGAGGCCTTAACGGCCCACTCGACAGCAAGTCTTGAGTATATCTGACTTGAGGAAAACCGGCAACGAAATATCGCGCGGGCGGTCGTGGAAGAGTTGACCGATCCGGTTACCGAAAGCCGTTCATGGATTCTTCACAAGGTATGGTGCAACTCAAAAAAAGTTTATCATTTTGGTTAATTTCGCTTGCCAGAGAGGACCGCTTGGCATGCTAGTATCGATTCCGTTCCCGTGATGTGTGATTAGCTCACGGCTAAAAATATCCAACGGGTCTGGTTATTGCTACACTCCTCCAACGCGGAGTAGGGCGCTGGGTTTCAATGGCATTCCAAGAAAGGCACGCTTCGCGAGTGGACCGCGAAGATGGACTTTTTCGCCTCTTTTTTACGAATATCGCCTTACCGAGCTCGCAATAGTGGACGACTACAGGAAAGTAAGGAAGACTTAAGCGATGTCATTTGTTCCAGTCCCGGCAGCGGTTTTGAACCAGTGGGTTCGGATTCTGGGTGCGCTCGAGAAAAAAATCAACCGGCAGAGCTTTGAGACATGGTTGAAACCGACGCGCTTCTCCCACATCAGCGGACGCACCCTGCATGTACGAATTCCCTCCGAAGAGTTTCAGCATATCGGCGACCGGTATGGCGATCTGATTGGCGAGGCGATCGATAACCTTGGCCTCGAGATTGACCAGGTCGTGTTCCAGGTGCCTCCGCAGGAAGCTCCCGTGCGGGTGCGTGAGGATGGCGGCTTTGCGCCGCAGCCGAGCCACAGCCAGAATGCTCCGCGCCGCGGCAATGGCAGTAGCATGCCCGCAGGCCCTGAGCAGTCGCGCTTCGACTGGAACACCGCCGCGCAGCTCAACCCGCGCTACCAGTTCGATTCCTTCGTGATTGGCAGCGGCAACCAGTTCGCGCAGGCAGCTGCGCAGGCCGTCGCCGAGCGTCCCTCGAAGGCCTACAACCCGCTGTTCTTGTACGGCGGCGTGGGGCTCGGGAAGACGCATTTGATGCAGGCGATCGGACACCTGGTGAAGGCGCGCAATCCGCTCGCGGCGGTCAGCTATGTTTCGGGCGAGAAGTTCACCAACGAGATGATCAACTCGGTTCGCTACGACAAGATGACCGGCTTCCGCGACAAGTACCGCACGGTGGACGTGCTGCTGATCGACGACATCCAGTTCCTTGCCGGCAAGGAGCGTACGCAGGAGGAGTTCTTCCACACGTTCAACGCGCTGCATGAGCAGAGCAAGCAGATTGTGGTGGCGAGCGATCGTCCTCCCAAGGAACTCAATGACTTCGAAGACCGGCTGCGCTCGCGCTTTGAGTGGGGCCTGGTGGTCGACATTCAGCCGCCGGATCTCGAGACCAAGGTTGCCATCCTGCAGCGCAAGGCAGAGCTGGAGCAGACTACGCTTCCGACGGATGTGGCGCTGTTCATTGCGGGCAACGTGCGGACCAATGTTCGTGAGCTTGAGGGTGCGCTGGTGCGGTTGATCGCGTGGTGCTCGCTGCACGGCGTGGAGATCACGCTGCCGACAGCGCAGCAATGCCTGAAGCAGTTCATCGACACGCAGGTTCGCAAGATCACGATTGAGGCGATTCAGCGGGCTGTAGCCGAATCCTTTGGCATGCGCGTGGCCGAGCTGAAGCAAAAGAATAACTCGCGGCAGATCGTGGTTCCGCGGCAGATTGCCATGTACCTTGCCAAGCAGTTGACCGAGGCCAGCCTGCCTGAGATTGGGCGGCAGTTCGGGGGCAAGCACCACACTACCGTGATGCACTCGATCGCCAAGATTGATGCCCAGCGGCGGACGGACAAGGACCTCAATCGCACCGTCAACAAGCTGATGGAGACGCTTGGGTAGGGCAGAGCGTAGAGCGTAGAGGGTAGAGCGTAGAGAAAACGAGGGCCGCCAGGGATGGCGGCCTTCGTGTTGGTGCGGGAGTTAGATTTCGTGCCAGTGCATGCGGCGGAGGCAGACGTCGCGCAGGCGTAGTGCTGGGCGCTCGATCGCGTAGAACGAGACGACTGCCGCGCCGAGTATCCAGAGCCAACTGATGGGGAAGTTGATCCACCAGGCGTCGGTGCCGAAGACCTCGACGTTGAGGGGGTGGGTGAAGAATGTTTGCCAGATGTACAGCGAGTAGGAGAGGCGGCCAACCCACGCGACGATGGGTTGATTGAGGATGCGGCCTTGCAGGCTGGCCGGATTTCGCACCAGCCATAACAGCCACATCAGGATCAGGAACCCGTTGAGCGTCATGCCCAGCGGAAGGTCCCAGTAGTTCTGAAATTTCACAGTGAGGGCATTGAGAACGAGGAAGATCAGTACGGGCAGAAGCCACGGCCAGCGTGTCGCGCGGGTATAGATTTTCTCAAAGCGGATGTGGCCCTGCTGCAGGGCGCCGAGCGCGCCAAACATCAGGCCGTCCGCCTGCATGTGGAACATGCCCGTGTTGCGGTATGCGGGTAGATGGCGGAAACAGATCACGCGGACGAAGGGTTCGGCGATGAGAAGGGCGAGGGCGATCTGCGATGCGCGGCGGCGGCCGACCGCGTCGCTGCGATGCAGGAGGCAGAGCACCAGCGTGGTCGGCCAGAGGACGTAGAACTGCTCCTCGATGCAGAGCGACCAGAGGTGCTCCATCGCCCACAGGTCGACGTCTCGAGCGTAATTGCGGGTCAGGGTGAGCGCCGCGATCAGCTCGTGAGGGTTCATCCCCGGCAGGTGGCCCGTCGCGCCGAGCACGGCTAGGAAAAGCACATAAGCGTACAGCGGCGGAAGGATGCGAAATGCGCGCCGCACGTAAAAACTTCGCAGGCTGATGGCGCCCGTCTTGTCCTGTTCGCGCAGCAGCAGGGTGGTGATGAGATATCCGGAGATAACGAAAAAGATGAAGACGCCGAGAGCGCCGTTGCCCAGCAGGCGCAAGGGAAAGGGAATGAATTTGTAGAGCGAATGGCGCAGCAGGGTGTGCAGCGCAATCACCAGCAAGACCGACAGCGCGCGCAGTCCGTCGAGACTGGGAATGTGGCGGGGTTTCTGGATGGACGCTGTTGGCGTTTCAGTCATGCAAGGTTCACCCAGGGCCGCATCGGCTATCGCGGCGTGTACCGCATCGTGGAGGGACGTCCTATTATCCCCGAAGCGTCGCAGTGGGTGGGTGAGCCGTTGCCTAGGCCGTCAAGACAATCTTGCCTGTGCCGCCTTTTTCTCCGAGCGCCTGCGCTGCTGCGGCTTCGGACAGCGGCATCAGGCTGTCGATGGGCAGCTTGAGTTTGCCGTCGCGAATGGCTTTTCCATAGTGAACGAACGTTTTCGGATCAGGCACGGCCCCGACGGGGTTGACCTGGACGGTCGGGTGCAGTGCGGCATTCGACGGCGGACCGAGCACGCTGGCGAAGATGCCGCCGGGCTTCACCTTGGCGATGAGCTTCGCAGCCACCTCGTGATTGATGGTGTCCGCAACAGCGTCGACGATGCCAACGGACGCGATGGATTTGTCGTCCTCCGTGTCGATCGCGGCGGTTGCGCCCAGTGCGAGCGCTTCGTCGATCTGCTTCTTGCGGACACCGGCGATGACCTTCGCCCCAATCTCGAGCGCTGCGAAGAGAGCGCAGCGGCCAACCGAGCCGAGAGCGCCGGTGAGGAGGATAGTCTGGCCAGCCTGTACCTTCGCTCCGCGGCGAATGAGTTGATCGCCAGTGACCGACACCAATGGCACCGCGCCGGCCGTTGTGATCTCAAGACCTTCTGGAATGAGCGCGAGATCTGCGGCCTTGACGACACAAAATTCTGCATACGTGGCATGGGACAGCGCGAAGACGCGGTCGCCTACCTTGAAGCCGTCAACGTCTTCGCCTAGCTTTGCGACAATCCCTGCAACGTCGCGGCCAAGGATCGCGGGAAAGGTGACAGGGAAACGCTCCTTCGCGGCGCCCGAACGCATCTTCCAGTCGATGGGGTTCAGGCTCACTGCATGAACGCGGACCAGAACTTCACCGGGAGCGGGAACGGGATCGTCGAAATCTTCATACAGAAGCTTGGACGGGGGACCATATTCGTGAAGTACAACTGCTTTCATGACGGCACCTCTGTTGAGGTGAGATGCAGGGTGCCGCGAAAATGGCTCTGAGGGGTGAGCGAGCGTGGAGATGGAGAGGCTATGCGCTGACAAACTTCCGCCAGCCCTCGCCTTCAGCGAGTTCCTTCAGGAGCGCAAACCGCTGGCGGCAAAGGCGGTGGATGGTTGGCTGGAGCAGTAGTCGCGCGGTTATTCGGCCGAGGAGCCCGAAGGGTAGCTCAAAGCTAACCTCGTCCCGGAGTTCCGTGATCGGCGCGCGGGTGGGTCCGGTTGAGAACTCGGTGAAATGGTGGTCGTGTTGGAAGAAGGCGAAACGGCCGCGCTCCTGGGTGTCCTGGAAGAAGGCGCTGGCCGTGACGTCGTGATGGCCGATGCGGTTGAGAGCTTCGTGGGGCGGGATGAAGGCGGTGATGAGGGTATGGTGCTGCGTCGGGAGGCCGAATTTCCAGCCGCGCCATACTACGCGGCTGTTTGCGACGACGTGGCCGGAGGTGATGCCGCCGGAGACGCCGGTGTCGATTGCCTTCATGGCCAATGTCTCGCTCACCAGCGCAAGGTTCGTGGAGAGCTGGAAGAGGCGTTCGATGGGCGCGTGGATGAGGACACTCTCGCGGACGGTGAACATGGTTACAACAGTATGCAGGTCAACTTCCCGTGGAGGCGCGGTTGCATGCGTGGCATCAACGTGCTGGGCACAAATTATTTGGCAGCCGGGAAATGTTCGACGTGGATGTCGCCATTCTGGCCGAAGTAGATGGCACGGCGACCGTCGATGAAGACACGGTAGGCTGCGGTGCCGGCCTCGATGGCGCGGACGATGAACTCTGGATAGCGCACCTCATCGCGCTGCGCTGCGCGAATCGCCTGGACCAGGGCGTCTTGCGAGAAGGCTTCTGGCACAGGAGGCGCCGCTAGCGTCAACGGCTCTGTATGGGTGCGGCCGTCAGCAAGATAGTAGGTCACCTCGTGGCGGAGCAGGTCTTTGTAATAGCCCTCGATGTTTTCTGCAGCAAGAGCGGCGACCACGGCGGGGAAGGTGATGGTGCCCGCCTCCGATTCGTGCAGCGTGGAACGCATGACGTTGGTGTTCATGAGTTTCTCCTTGGGTTGGATGCAGCTATTCCGTGGGCAGGGTGCTGAGGTGATTCGCGTGCACCAGTTTCTTGAGGGTGTTCAAGAGGCGCTTGCGCTGCTTGGGGCTGAGCGCGGCGAAGAACTGCTCATCGTTTTCGTCGGCGAGTTTTGCGAGTGTGGGGACGAGGGTGCGGCCAGCGGTGGTGAGCGCGAGAGTTTGATAACGGCGGTCGTCCCTGGCGTAGGTGCGGGTGAGAAGCTGCTTGGTTATGAGGCGGTCGGCGAGTTTGGAGATGGCGCCGCGGGTGAGGCCGGTTCGCTCCGCTAGGTCGCTTGGGGTGATGCCGTCGTGGTCGAACATCTCGCGGAGGATGACCCACTCGGCGACGGTTACACCGCTATCGAGCAACTTCTGCGCGAACGCGTGCGAGACGTGGTTGGAGACGTAGCGAAGCCAGAAGCCGATGTGGCTGTGGAGATCGCTGGGCGGATTGGTTTCTGCAGGTTTCATATCTCCGAAGGAAATAATAGTTTCCTAGGAAACTATTGTCAAGAGGAAACCGCGGAAGGTGATTGTTTGGGTTCTTTATGTTGGGAGGTATTTTGTCCAGGTGGCGGCGGGTGCTTTGGCGACGCTGCGAAGAACTTCGTTCCGCTGTTGCAGAAAGTGGATGAAGTAGCGACGAAGGACGACGGTTTCGGCGATGGAGCCGAGTGGACCCAGCGGCGCTGCGAAGCGAAGGACATCGCGCATGAGGGTGTCGCCTGCGGGGGTCGCTGCGAAGTAGTGATCGTGCTCGAAGCTCTTGAACATGCCGCGGATCATGATGTCCTGAAAGTGATGAGGGCGATCGTACTTTGAGATGAGGGTCTCGTGTGTCAGCATGAGACCGAA
>Ga0187887_10002342_pt1 | contig 15289 bp, 14 predicted proteins | sample June2016WEW_7_10_FD_132977 | JGI IMG/M metagenome (GOLD analysis project Ga0187887, IMG submission 132977) | Peatland microbial communities from SPRUCE experiment site at the Marcell Experimental Forest, Minnesota, USA - June2016WEW_7_10 | ecosystem: Environmental > Terrestrial > Soil >...
CATGGGCGCGATGACCATGCCGTTCAAGGTCAGGGATGCCGGAGCCCTGAGCGGCTTGCATGCCGGTGACGAAGTCTCCTTCCGGCTCCATGTGACCCGGACGGAAAGCTGGGTGGACCAAATCACCCGAATTGGAACGGTTGCCTTGGTCGAAAGCAAACCAGCGCCGCCAGTGCCACCACCGGTGCCTGGTCGAAATCCGTTGTGGTATTACAAATTCACCAACGAATTGGGGCAGGCCGTCAGTTTGAGTGATTTTCACGGGCAGGCGCTGGCGGTTACCTTCATTTACACACGCTGTCCGTTGCCGGATTACTGTCCGCGATTGTCCAGAAATTTTCAGGAAGCGTCACAAAAACTCGGTTCCCTGACCGGTGCCCCGACCAACTGGCATTTCCTTTCCGTTTCCTTTGATTCCCAATTCGACACACCGGCGGTGTTGCAAGCCTACGGGAAAAATTATCAATACGACCCGGCGCACTGGAGCTTTCTGACCGGGCCGCCGGACAAGATTGCCGAGCTGGCCCGGTTGTCGGGCGTCCACTACGAGTCCGACTACGGTCTGATCAATCACAACTTCCGGACGCTCATCGTAGACGGCCATGGCCATTTACAGACGGTTTTTCCGATCAGCGGAGACTTTCCCGATTCCATCGTTGCCGAGATCATCAAGGCCGCCGCCGTGACCCATCAACCCGCGGAACGCTGAAACTCATGGTCAACGCGACGAAACGCGGGATGCGGTTGAAGCCAGCCGCAATCATGATCGCCGCACCCGGCGCCGCCGTCGTGGTCGCCCTGTTTTTGAATTCCTGCTCCACCACGCCCGTGGAAATGGCGGTGCCCCTGGAAATTTCCGGCGCGCATTACGTCGGCAATAAAGCCTGCCTGGATTGTCACGCGGACATCGTCCGGGAATTTCCCGCCAGCCCCCATGCGCGGGTTCATTTCGAAAGTGCGGCGATGGCTGGTGAGACCGGATGCGAATCCTGCCACGGTCCCGGCAGCAAACACATCGAATCCGGCGGCAACGCCAGATTTATCATCAATCCGGGCAACGATCCGGCGTCCTGTTTCCAATGCCATCTGGATGTTCAGGCCGAATTCAATCTGCCGCAGCATCATCCGGTCATCGAAGGACACATGAGTTGCGTGCAATGTCATGATCCGCACGGGGGCGACATTTTCAAACCGCACGGCGGGCTGGCCATGGCCCGGCAGGACGAAAGTTGCTCGCCATGTCATCGCGAGCAGACGCGCCCGTTTGTGTTCGAGCACGAGGCCCTGCGCGAGGGCTGCACGGCTTGCCATGACCCACACGGCTCGATCAATGAGAAGATGCTCACCGAGAGCGACCCGAACCTCTGCCTGCGTTGTCACGCGCAAGTGCAATCACCGGGATCGTCCGGGGCCATACTCATCGGCAATGTGGATCACACCGGCTTTTTGCAAGTAGGAACCTGCTGGACGGCCGGCTGCCATTCGGCGATTCACGGTTCAAACGTGGACCCGCTGTTGAGGTATTGAGCGTGAAACGTGAAACGTGATGCGTGAAATAAAAAAAACAGTGAACGGACATGCAGCCTCCAATTGCTTCCGGGGTTTCACGTTTCACGTTTCACTCGTCATTTTCACCTTTTGCTTTTCACTCTCTGCCCAGGAAACCAACTTTGGGACGTTGCCTCCCCCCGTCACCGGAAAAATTGTTTTCGACCGGGACATCCGGCCCGTGCTTGAAACTTCCTGCCTGCGTTGTCATGGTGGAGAAAAGCCGAGAAGCCACTTCCGGCTCGACGACCGCGTGGCGGCCCTCAATGGGGGTGATGATAATTCCAACGATATTGTCGCGGGAGACAGCACCAACAGTTTATTGATCCAATATGTGGCCCGGCAGGTGAAAGATATGGAGATGCCGCCGGTGGGCAAAGGGAGTCCGCTGGCTCCGCAACAAATCGGCCTCCTGCGTGCATGGATTGACCAGGGAGCGGCCTGGAGCGCAACGAATCAGGCGGCAGAACTCGCCTTGGTTTTTGCGCCGACACTCCGTGGGATTGACGTTCAAGGTGACCATGCAAAATTTCGCGAGCTTCAGGGCGTGAACGATGGATTTTCCGGCGTTGACGAGTTTTCGTTTGTGCAACAAACCCGTCCCACGGAAAAATTCTCGCTCAGCGGACAGGTAATCGCTCCCGACCGGGATATCAAATTGAAGCTGGCGATCGATGAAACAGACCAGGGCTTCATTCATGCCGGCTTTGACGAATGGCGCAAGTACTACGACGACCGCGGCGGGTACGATCCGGCAGTGGTTCCGCCGGAGTTGAGCCTGAACCGCGATCTGTACGTGGATAACGGACGGGTCTGGATTGATTTCGGCCTGACCCGGCCGCGCTGGCCGCAAATTGTGCTGGGGTATGAATATGATTTTAAAAAAGGCACCGAGTCCACGCTGGACTGGGGTGAAACGGGCGGCGTCAACATTGCCCCGGCGACGAAGGCCATTGACGAACAAACACACATCCTCAAGTTCGACGTAACGCACGATTTTGACGACTGGCAACTGGAGGACAATGCGCGGGTTGAATTTTACAGCGAAAACAATCGCAGCTACGAAACCAGTGCTTTTCAACAGGGCGGTGGCACCACCAGCGGCACCACCGATACGCCGGATCATTATCATCAGGTGCAGGGCATGAACACGCTGATGCTGGAAAAACAAATCCGGGATTGGTGGTTCTTGTCCGGCGGTTACTACTATTCAAAGCTGGAAGGCAGCGATACTTTCAACCAAACCAACAGCCCCAACTTTGAGGGCTACGACCCGGCTTCCTGGGGCAGCGGCAAAATTACGTTGCAGCGTGAATCGGAGGTTTTCAGTCTGGCCAGCCTCTTTCTGCCCCTCGAATATTTGAGTTTTTCGTTCGGCACGCAAAACGAATGGACGCACCAGGAAGGGTTCGGTAGCAGCGTTCCTGATTTTGAATTTGGCAACAACACCTTTGCCCGCTCGGATTACGATGAATTCAAGGCGGCGCAAAACGCGAATCTGCGGTTCACCAAAATTCCCTTCACGGTCCTGTTTGCCGACGCGCGATTCGAAGAGGGCAGCATCAGCGAACTGCAGGAGGCAGGCGCCGGGCAGTTGACGAATAAAACCGACGTGACGAGCGACCATTACGATCTGCGCACGGGATTTAACACCTCGCCCTGGCGTTGGGTGGCCCTGGATGCGCAGTATCACCGGCAATACAGCGATACGGATTACAACCATCTCATCGACGTGTTCATGAGCCCTTTTTATGGCGACCCGCTATCATCTGCCCCGGAAAATGGTTATCCGGCATTCATTCTGAGCCGGAAGACCCAAAGTGATGGCTTGGAAACCAAACTGACGTTGCGCCCCTGGAACTGGCTGAGAACCACCTTGAGTTATCAACTCACCGCCACGGAATATTCATCAAAAACGGATCCGGCCGCTTTCGGGAGTGACCCTGGCGGCCCGCTGGCGGACGGGCGATATCGTGCGCAGACGTACGGCCTGAGCGCCATCCTGACGCCGTTCCGGAGATTTTACTTTTCCGGCGCGTTCACGTACAGCCGGTCACGGACGGTTACCGCCGACAACGGGGTTTCATCTGTCGTGCCTTACCACGGGGATGTTTACACGCTCGTGACCACCGCCGCTTACGCGTTAAACCCGAAAACCAGTTTGCAGGCTTCCTACAGTTTTTCCCAGGCGGGTTACGGTCAGAACAATGCCCCGAACGGGGTGCCGCTCGGCCTGGATTTCACCCGTCACGTTTTATTTGCGGGGGTTACGCGGCAACTCACCCAAAACCTTTCCGGCGCTTTGCATTACGAATTTTCCCAATACTCCGAACCCAGCAGCGCCCATTTGAATGACTTCACGGCGCACGGGGTTTTTGCGACGCTGGTCTATAAATGGCCGTGAGCCTGGGCTGCCGTCCACGTCAACCGCAGCCCTTCGAGCGTCAGGTTGGGTTCCACCGCGGAAATCTCCGGCAGCTTTGAGGCGATCAAGCGCGCGTAACCACCCGTGGCGACGACCGGCAGGCGTTTCACCCGCAATTCGCGTTTGAGTTCGGCAATCAGCTCGCGCACCAGACCGCGATAACCGTGCACCGCGCCGACCAGCATCGCTTGTTCCGTGTTTTTGCCAATCACGGCGGTTACTTCGCGAATCCGGATTTTAGGCAGCAACGCCGTCTTCTCGTGCAAATAATCCGTCATGGCTGCCAATCCCGGCGCAATGATGCCGCCCGCGTAATGGCCCGCGCGATTCACGACGTCGAACGTCACCGCCGTGCCAAAATCCACCACCACCACCGGCGCGCCGAAGTGATGCCGCGCGGCCACCGCATTGGCCAGCCGGTCGGGACCGATGGTGTCCGGGTTGGGATAATCCACGCCCAGGCCGCGCAAGGTTTTGGGCGTGAGTTCCAGCGCGCGTAATTTCCACCGTTGACGGATGGCGTTATGGACCAACGGGGTTGCGCGCGGCACGACACTGCATAAAACCGCACCTTCGATTTTTTTTGCGCCGACCAATCCGGCCACCCTGGTTTTGGCGCTGCCACCCGCCCACGCGCGCGTGGGCAGGTTGATTTGCCGCAACACGCGCCGGCTGTCCGCCAGGCCGACGTGCGTGTGCGTGTTGCCGATGTCAAAAAGCAGGATCATTTCTCCAAGGTGACGTCGCCGCCGTTGATGCGCTCCAGATGGCCGTGTTCGGTCCGCAACCGCAACTCGCCGCTTTCGCCGAGTGATTCCGCCCGGCCCCGCAGGCGACGGTCGCCGATTTGAATGGTGACGTCCCGGCCGATGGTTTTGCAATGCGCCTCCCATTCATCGGCGATTTCGGCGAATTTCCCGTTGCAAACGCGCACGTAATCGTGATCCAGCTCGCGGAGAATGGCCGTGGCCAGGTCCGCGCGCGAAACGGGCCGGCCCGCCTCCACTTTCAACGAGGTTGCCTGCTTGCGCAACTCCGCCGGAAATTCGCCCGCCGTCAGGTTCACGTCCACGCCGATGCCCAGGATGACGTGCTGGACGCGATCCAGTTCCGCGCTGAGTTCGGTCAGCACGCCCGCGACTTTTTTTCCGCCCACCAAAATGTCGTTGGGCCATTTGATTTCGGGATGCAGGCCGGTTTCGGAGGCAATGGCGCGGCGCAGGGCCGTGGCGGCCACCACCGTCAGCTGGGTGGCCTCCTGCGGATGCAAATCCGGGCGCAGCAACACGGAAAACCAAAGTCCCTTGTAGGCGGGCGAAAGCCATTTCCGCCCCAGCCGGCCGCGGCCCTTGGTTTGCGATTCGGCGAACACCACCACGCCTTCCTTCACCCCGTCGCGCGCCAGCTTTTCGATGACGTCGTTGGTCGAGGTGGTCTGCTCAAACACCCGGATGTCCCGGCCGATGATCCTGGTTTTGTAAAGGCGCGCCAGCAAATCGTCCGCATGCAGCACATCCGGCACGCTGACGAGGCGGTAGCCCAGGTGCGGGCCGGCCTCGATGTCGTATCCGAGCCGGCGTAATTCCTCGATGCGCGCCCAGATGGCCGTGCGGCTGATGTGCAGTTGCTCGGCCAGGTCCGCGCCCGACACGCCATCGGGGTTGGCGCGCAAGGCGGAGAGAATTTTAGAGTCGGTGGTCATCCGTTTTTAATCCTCAAAATCCAGGCCCAGGTCCACGGCGCGCGCGGAATGCGTGAGCGCACCGACGGAAATGAAATTCACGCCGCTCCCAGCGATGGCCTGGACGTTCGCCGGATTCACGCCGCCGCTGGCCTCGGTTTGCGCGCGGCCCCTGATTTTCTGCACGGCGAGCCGCAGTTGAATCAGGTTCATGTTATCCAGCAAAATGATGTCCGCGCCCGCCTCGGCGGCCTGTTCGGCCTGTTCCAGGGTGTCGGCTTCGACTTCAATTTTCAATTGCGGAAATTGATCGCGCGCGCGGGCCACGGCCGCGGCGATGGCATTCGGTTTTTCCTGTCGCAGGGCGGCGAGATGATTGTCCTTGATCAGGATCATGTCGGACAGGCCCAGGCGGTGATTTTTTCCGCCGCCGCACCCGACGGCATATTTCTCAAATCGCCGCCAGCCGGGCGTGGTTTTGCGCGTGTCGAGGATCTGTGCGTGGGTTCCTTTGGCGGCGTCCACGAATTGCGCGGTCAGCGTGGCGATGCCGGAAAGCCGCTGGACAAAATTCAGCGCCACGCGTTCGGCGCTCAAAATGGGGCGCGCCGGGCCGGAAAGGTGCAGCAAAACGTCGTCGGTTTTCACGCGTTGACCGTCCCGGGCGAGCCGCTCAATTTTCAACGCGGAAGCAAGTTCGAGAAAGGCGGCTTCGGCGAAGGCGAGTCCGGCGACGACGAGCGGTTCCCGGGCGCGCAGGACGGCCCGGGCCGTCGCCGCTTCGGGCACCGTGGCGAGCGTGGTCACATCGCCACTGCCGATGTCTTCGGCGAGGGCGAGTTGGACGGCTTGACGGACTTCGGTGCTGGACAATTCCACACCGTCAAGATGAAGGCGAAAGGAAAAAGGGAAAAGGAAAAATGGACGATGGAACCGCTGCGGACGCGGCGCCGGGATCAATGTTCCGCATTCAGGGCGAAAAATTCCTCGGCCAATTCATCCGCATTTTCAGCCGCTTCCGTGTTGGGTTGGGTTGCCAAAACGAGCAACGCGCCGTCCGGTCGCGGGAACAGGAAGATTTGGCCCCGCTCGAAGGTCCAGGTCAGCCGGCGGGGGGCCAGGCCATGGCCGGCCAGGAAGGTCGTGGCCTCCGCCAGTTGATGCAGGACCTGATCCAGACGTTCGCGCGAACAGATTTCATTGAAGCTGTAACTCAGGCAGGTGGCATCGGGCAGGCGCATGCCACAGCCCAGCAGGCCGGACGCGATGGCGCCGGTGGCCAGCCATTCCTGTAAGGTGTCATTCATCGGATCTGGGTCGCGGATCCTTCACCGCCGGTTGAAACGCGCACGAAGACCATGCGGTCCGCCCTGGCTTGCGCCACCACCCGACTGTCGGCCAGCTGGATTTCCAGCCGGTCGAAATTTCCCAACGGCATCCCTTCGCCGAGCGCCGCCGCCTGTTGCGCCATGTTTTGCAATAGCGTCACCCGGGCGGAGGGGTCCGGGCATTGCCAGGCATACAGGGGCTCGCCGGTGCCCGAACAAATCAGCGTCTCCTCGACCCGCGCGGCCAGATGAAAGGCCGTGGTGGAACTTTCGAACGCCGGTTTCGTCTCCGGTGGGGGAACCGGCCCGCCTGCCGCGGCTTGCGCCGCCATGGTTTCATCGCGCACGCGGGCGGATTCCATGAGCAAAAATTCCCATTGGCCTTCGATGCTGCGTTTGGCCGGCAATTCGAAGGGATGCAATTGAAACTCACCACTCGGGAGGGACAGCAACTGGTAGAAGGCATTTTCGCCCAGCAGTTCGCCGGCCTGCGCGTGAATAATCCGGCCGTCTTCGATGTAAACCCGGCCGCGCAACTGCTGGTTGTGGATTTCGAGGATGGACGAATTGCGGCCGAGGCATTCCATTTGAATGACATCCTGCAAACCGACCCGGCGCAGCACGCCTTGGAAGCCTTCCTGCGGCGTCCAGGTGATCAATTCCTCCAGCATGATGAAGATGGACCTCAACCCGTCGGGCGAGCGCGGTTTTTCAATGAACAATTCCGCGCCTTCCGCCAGGCAGGCGGAACGCTTTTCCTCGGTGGCATCGGAGGTCACCACCGCTTTTTTCAAATCCGGATGGCGTCGGTTGAGAATGTGAAGGAATTGGATGCCGTCCAGCATCGGCATGTTGACATCCGATACCACGAGGTCGATTTTGGTGACTTTCAGCATCTCCAGCGCCTGATCCGCGGACGTGGCACAGTGGATCTGCCAGATTTTTTCACCGAGGGACGCGAAGAAATCCCGGATCATGGCGAGAAAATCGCCATCATCATCCACGAACAAAAGCTGATATTGTTTTGCCGGTGCGTTCACTTTTCGCTCGGAAATTCAAGGGATAACACCGCAATTCCCGTACCGGAAGCCGCCGCCGCCGGGCATAAAACACCCCCGTTTTCAATGGTTTTCAATTTAACGCCGTCAGGGCGATTTTGGCCGCCCGCTGCACCAGCGGATCATCGTCCTGGACGGCTTCCCCCAGGATGGACTTGGCATTTATTTCCCGCAGGTTCCCAAAGGCCACTGCCGCGGCCAGCCGCAGGTCGCGGTCACCGTCGTGGAGCAGGTCGGCTAAAATGGCAAAAGCGGCGTGTTGAGAATGGCCGGGAGTTGGTCCGGCCGGAACCGCCGGCGACGGAATGTCCGCTTTGTCCGGAACAATGCTGCTGAGTTGTTCCAGCAATTTGGTGGCGCTGTGCCGGACCCAGTATTCCCGGTGATTCAACGCCGTCTCGACATCCGGCAACGCCTGGCGGGCTTCCCGGGTCTTCAACCACAGCCGGTCAATCAACTGCAGGGAATTGGTCGCGGCGTTGCGCACATTGCTTTCGGTATCCAAAAGGGCGCGCACCAGGAACGAAATGGCCCGCGCATCATGGATCCGGCCCAGGGCCACGGCCGCGCCCTCGCGCACATCGCGATCCTTGTCACGCAACGCCTGGCAAAGTCCATCCACGGCCGACGGTTCGCCGAGGGCACCCAACACCTTGACCGCCGCCTGGCGCACTTCCCATGAGGAATCCTTCAGGGCGCGGATCAGTCCGGGCACGGCCCGTTTGCTGTCGCATTTGGCAACGGCCTCGACGGCGACGGAACGGACACTGGCATTTTGGTCCCTTAACAAACGTTCCACGGCTTCGAAAGTGGAAGGATCGGCAAAACGTTGAAGCGCTTCCAGGCCGGCGATGCGCAGCGCCGACGTGTTTTTCCGAAGAGCTTCCAGCAAGGGTTTGATGACGTTGCGGTCGTCCATTTCGCCCAGCGTCTTGACCGCCTCGAGTTGTTTGTCCGGCGGCCCATGCCTGAGCAGTTCGTACAACGGTTCGATGGCCTCGGTGCCCAGGGCGGCGACCTGGCGCAGCGTACCGGTCGCCATGAGGTGCAAGGCGCGTTCGGTGTCACTATCGGGCTGCCAACCCAGTTGCTTCAAACTTTGGGAGGCGCGCGATCTGACTGCCGGCTCGATGTCCCGGAGCAATCGGACCAGGCAGTTCACCGCCTGTGCATCCCCCAGTTGGCCCAACGCCTCCGCCGCCGCGGCGCGCACCAACGGAGCCGGGTCGCGCAACAGTAACATCAGCGGTTCGACGGCCCGCCGGTCTCGATAACGGCCCAGCCCACGAGCGGCCGTACCGCGGACTTCAGCCTCCGCGTCCTTGAGCGCAAAGAGCAGCGGCTCCACGGAATCGGAATGCTCGGAATGCGCGAGCTTTTCGACGGTCGCCAGCCGGGTCTTTGGATTGCTGACGCGAAGCTGCTGATATGTCCACCACAACATAATTTAGCCGGAATTAAAGCGATTTCTGCGCCAACCGCCCCGGGAAAGCCCCTAAAAGACCTGTAAATTCAATGCCTTGGCGGTTTCCAGCCGGTTCAATGAAGGCAGAGGGAATCGAAATGCGAACGGACTGATCCAAACCTGAGCACCCCGCGCTGGTTTTTAGACGTCTTTCGCCAAAAACCATGTGCCCTGGCGGGTTCCCGGCGTCTCCTCATCGCTCGACTCCGTTGCCGGGCTGTGGCAGGTTGCCGTTATGGATGCGGATGAACGCGATATTTTTCAATTCCTCAAATCATGGGGATCCAATTATCTTGCCGCGCGAGAGATTTGCCGGCGCGCCGGCGGCCGCCAGCGATTCAACGAGGAACCGGATTGGGCCAAGCCGATTCTGCTGCGCATGGAGGGACGCGGCGTTCTGGAATCCAATGCCACCGGACAATTCCGCATCAAGCCCGTTCGGAAGGTCAAAGACAAGGAGGAACCCGCGGGTTCACCGGACATCGCCAATATTCTCAAGGAAAGCGGCGCGGAAACCGAAAGCCCCGGTGGCGACAGCAGCCTCGGCCCCGACGAGTATTACGATCAACTGTAATTGCTCCCGCGGGTTCCATGCTTGCCGCGCTTTTAACCACCCTGTTGTTTGCCATCTCCGCGATTTGCGGTCATCGCACCGCCACACAGATCGGCGGCGTGGAGGCCAACTTCTGGCGGGCCTGTCTGGCCACCCTTTTTCTCGCCCTTTGGGCAAACACCCTCGGCCGCGGTTTTGAAGGCGCCGCGTTTCCCATTTTTGTGTTAAGCGGCCTGGCCGGGATCGGCCTGGGCGACAGCGGTTATTTTCAGGCCCTGCCCCGACTGGGCAGTCGTCGGACGGTTTTGTTGATGCAGTGCCTCACCGCGCCCTTCGCGCTGATCATCGAATGGTGGTGGCTGGGCACGAAGCTGAACGCGACCGCATTGATCTGCATCACGGTTATTTTGGCCGGAGTGGTCGTGGCGCTGGCGCCCCGGGAACACCTGAAAATCGCGCCGCGCCAGATGTTCCTTGGAATTTCCGGTGCGGTGGTGGGCGCCCTTGGTGGCGCGTTCGGTGCAGTGTTAAGTCGCAAAGCCTACGCCGTCGCGCATGCGGCGGGAGAACATCCGGATCCCGGCACCACCGGCTATCAGCGCGTCATCGGCGGTGCCATCGCGCTGGGTGTTCTTTTATTGGCGGTGAAATGGCGCAGCGCCCATGCACACGGCGGCATCCTTGAGCCAAAGAGCATTCAGGTTTCCCGGGATAAATGGCGCCGTCTCTGGCCCTGGGTGGTGGCCAACAGCCTGGCCGGCCAGACGGTCGGTGTGAGTTGCATGCAATGGGCGCTCGAAAACACATCGGCGGGCATCGTCACCGCCGTGATCGCCACCACCCCCATCCTGTTGCTGCCGATGACGCGCCTCGTTGATGGGGAACGCATCGGTTTGCGCTCGACCCTGGGAGCGCTGATGGCCGTGGCGGGCGTCATCGGCCTGACGTTTTCGCGTTGACCCCTTTGGCAACTTAATCTCGCGGGCGCCGGCCACCCGGACTAGGATCAGGTTTATGAAAACGGAGTTGCAAAGCGCCGTGGAAACGCACGGCATTGAAAAATTCCGCCGGCACATTTTTTTGTGCGCGGACCAGACCACGCCGAACTGTTGCCCGCGAGAAGCGGGTCTGGCCGCCTGGGAGTTTTTGAAGCAGCGGCTCAAAGAGTTGAACCTGGCGGGGCCGCAACCGCTGGTCTATCGCACCAAAGTCAACTGTCTGCGGGTTTGTACGCGCGGACCGGTCGCGGTCGTTTATCCCGAAGGTGTCTGGTACCACTCCTGCACCCCGGAGACACTGGAACGCATTGTCCAGGAACATTTAGTCGGCGGAAAAATCGTCGAGGAATTTGCCTTTGCCCGGAACCCACTGCGGTAAGGCCGTCGGCGGTTGAACAGCTCCGCTTATTTTGTTCTCGACTTTTTCTCCCTTGAAGCGGAGAATGGCGGTGGACTGAAAATGCGGAGGCGCCATGGCCAGGCTGTTGATCAAAACAGAGGGTTTGAAAAATCAGACGCTTGAACTGCGCCTGGGTGTCAACCAAATCGGCCGCAGTCCGGATTCCGATTTTTCCATCGATCACCCCACGGTATCCGTCAACCATTGTCAGATTGTGCTCTCGAACGACGGGGTGATGATACGCGATTGCGGTTCAACCAACGGCACGTTCGTCAACGGCGATCCGGTCCGGGAAGCCTGGTTGCTTCCGGGCCGGATGGTGTGTCTGGGCGACGTGGAGTTGTTTGTCGAATCCACCGAGATCAACGTCGCGATTCCGCAATTTGAACGGCCGCGGCCCAAGCCGCCGGTGGTGCTGGCCGATGGCATGATTGTCTGTCCGCGGCATTCGCAGGCCCAGGCCACCTACCGTTGCAGCCACTGCCACGAGGTCATGTGCAACGACTGCGTGCATGTGCTGCGCCTCAAAGGCGGCGACCCGCTCTCGCTTTGTCCGTTGTGCAGTCATAAGTGTGAGCCCATCCCGACTGTCCAGGCGAAGAAGAAAAAGGGGTTTCTCGGCTTTTTGCAGGACACGGTCAAACTCAAGTTCAGGAGTTCCGTCGGGCGCGGAAAGTCCAAGCGGTAGGCGGACGGATTTTGAGATGCCGCCCGTTTTTCAGAACCGTCCGATCATTTTTTCCAACGCGGCGATCCAGCGCGGGTGCTCGTTCAAACAGGGGATTTGCGTGTACTCCTTGCCGCCCGCCGAAAAGAACGTTTTCCGTCCGCGAATGCCGATTTCCTCGAGGGTCTCCAGACAATCCGAAACAAACGCCGGGCAGATGACCAGGAGATTTTTGACACCCCGTTTGGGCAGTTCGGCCAGTTCAAAATCCGTGTAGGGCTTCAGCCAGGGATCGCTCCCCAGGCGGGATTGGAACGACACGGAAAAGTGTCCCGCCGGCACACCCGCCTGCTTCACAAACGCGGCGACGGTCTTGAAACACTGCGCGCGATAACACGTGGCATGCGCCGGACTGGTGCCTTCACAGCAATTGGGGGCCGTCAGACAGTGACGGCCCGTGGGATCGGTTTTTTTGAGATGCCGTTCCGGCACCCCGTGAAAACTGAACAACAAATGGTCATAACCCGCCTCCAGATAATTTGCCGCGCTGGCGGTGAGGGCGGCGATGTAATCCGGCGAGTCACCATAAGGCGGTTGGACCTTGATCAGCATTTGCGGCGCGAGTTTGGCCGCCACCTGCTGGACGCGCACGACGGCGGTTTCGTAACTCGACATGGCGTAATGCGGGAACAGCGGGATCAATATAACCTCGTCGACTTTCTGTTCGGCCAGCCCCCGGATCGCGTTCGGGATGGAAGGGTGTTGATAGCGCATCGCCAGGGCGACCGGCAGGGTGACGCGTTCCTGCAACTTCGCCTGGACCCGGCGGCTCGTGACCACGAGCGGCGAACCTTCCGGCGACCAGATTTTATGATAGGCTTCGGCGGACTCTTTGGGCCGGCTGATGAGAATCATGCTGACAATCAGCCGCCGCAACGGCCACGGCGTATCGATCACGCGGGCGTCCATCAGGAATTCATTCAGGTAACGCCTTACGTCGCCGACCGAAGGCGAATCCGGCGAACCCAAATTGACCAGCAAAACGCCCTTGCTCATTTGGTCGTCAGAAATGTTTCCACGCGCTCAACCACGTTGCCGCCCGAGACAATCGAATCGCCCAACGAAACACCCTCGCGATAATGGCCGGCGAGAAAAAGACCGGCGGCTTGATTTTCGATGGCATTCATCAATTCGCGGTAGCGGCCATGGCCGACATTGTATTGCGGAATCGCCTTTGGGTAAAGCCTCGTATGTTCGAACACGGGCCGGCCTTTTACTCCCAGTAATACGCGCAAATCCTCGCAGGTCAGCGCGACCAGTTCGTCCGCCCGGCGCGACGCCAGGTCCGGCTGCCGTTCGCCGCCCACGTAGCTGGTAAGCGTGAGGTGACCGGCGGGCGCGCGGTTCGGGAACAACGACGACGAGAAGATCGTGCCGAGGATGTTGAAGCCTTCGATTTTTGGAATCAACATGCCGTAGCCCTGGCACGGATGCACCACGTCCTCGCGCCGGAAACCCAGAACCACGCTCGCCACCGGCGGATAACGGATTTCGGAGAATGGCGAGAGATTGACTGTGCTGGTAAGGGCCGCCCCACCGATCGCCACGTTCAATTCCGCCAGTTTGTGGGCCGTGCCGCAATAAATCACCGCGCCGTGCTCCATTTCACCGGATGCCGTCGATACCCGCCATCCACCCTCCGTTTGTGTGAGTTTGGTGACCGGGGTGTTGAGCTTCACCATGTTACCAAGCCGTGCCGCCAACGTGTCCGTCAACACCTGCAGGCCTTCGTCAAAGGAAAACTTGGGGGCGCGGTCCTTGGCGATTTCGCCGCGGCGTTTACGTTCGCGGGCGCCAAAAATCTGGCCCTTGATAAGCGAACCGTAGCGCCCTTCGAGTTCGGCGAGCCGGGGGAACGCCTGTTGCACGGAAAGCTTGTGCGGATCGCCCGCATAAATTCCGGCCACCAGCGCGTCAATCATCTGGTCAAGAAATTCCCGGTTCAACCGGCGCATGACAAATTCCGCAATGCTTTCCTCGCGACCATCCCGGAGGCGCGGGACAAACGGTTCACGCAACAAGGCGAACTTCGCCGTTGCGCTCAACAATTCCGACGTGAAGATCCCCAATTGCGACGACGGCATCGCGATGGGCCGCCGGTAACGGACGACATAACGCGCCCCGGCCTGGGGATCCGAATCCAGCCGGCGTGAGGCGAGCCCGGCGTCGCGGACGAGTTGGGCGATTTTCGGCGACGTTTCGAGCAGGGTGTTCGGGCCGCACTCGGCCAGGAAACCGTCGCGCCGGATGGATTGAATCACCCCGCCCACCCGCCCGCCCGCTTCATAGACCGTGATGGGAATGCCCTTGCGTGTCAGGTAAAACGCCGCGGTCAATCCCGTGATGCCCGCACCGATGATGGCAACGGATTTCAAATCGTTCTGGAATGTTTCCGCTCGCCCGCGGGTGCGAGGGTGTTGTCAAAGCACATGGCGATGTTCCGGATAAACAACCGCCCGGCGTCGGTGACTTCGAGGCCGGCGGATGAGCGTTTTACCAAACCGTCGGCGGCAAACGGTGCGAGCGCGGCGAGTTCATGGGCGAAATGTTCCTGGAAATTGATTCCCAGTTTCTGCGACATCGCCGCGAAGTCGAGGGACAGGTCACACATCACGCGCATGATGGTTTCGCGGCGGATTTTGTCCTCATCGGTCAGGAAATAGGCGCGTTGCAGCGGGATTTTTCCGGTGTCCACGGCCTCCTGCCATTTCGGCAGTTCCTTTTCGTTCTGCCAGTAGGCATCGGGGATTTGCGAAATGCTCGACATGCCGAACGCGTAAATGTCCGAGCCGGCGCGGGTGCTGTAGCCTTGAAAATTCCGTTGTAGTTTCTTCTCGCGTTGGGCCACGGCGAGCTCGTCGGTCGGCTTCGCAAAATGGTCCATGCCTATGTAGTCGTATTGGCCGTCCGCCGTGAGTTTTTCGATGACGAGCTTGAGCACCTGCAGCTTGGTTTCCGGCGTGGGCAGCACCTCGCGTTCGAGAATCTTTTGCGACGGTTTGATCCACGGCACATGCGCATAACTGAACACCGCCAGCCGGTCGGGCTTCATCGTCAGCACGGTATCGAGCGTTTCGTTGAATGATTCCGGTGTTTGAAACGGCAG
>Ga0187887_10002348_pt1 | contig 15250 bp, 10 predicted proteins | sample June2016WEW_7_10_FD_132977 | JGI IMG/M metagenome (GOLD analysis project Ga0187887, IMG submission 132977) | Peatland microbial communities from SPRUCE experiment site at the Marcell Experimental Forest, Minnesota, USA - June2016WEW_7_10 | ecosystem: Environmental > Terrestrial > Soil >...
CGTCGCCTGCTCGGAATCAAGAGTCAGTCTTCGCAGGAGAACACGCGCGGCGAGAAGATCTGGCTTACGATCTATGCCGTTCTCTCGTTCCTCTACCGGATTTTCATCTCCTTCAGCATCATCTTCCTCATTGCAAGCAAGTTTTTCTTTATAGGTATTGTGCTCGCCATCTGGGCGGCCATCTCGATGCTTGCCTTGCCGCCGATCATGGCTTTGCGCCAGACAATGAACGAGATCTCGGGAATGAAGAGAAAGCAGAGACATGTGGCCGTTCTTGTCGCCATGGCCTGCGTGGGATTGCTGGCCTTCGTGCTGTTTTATCCTTTTCCCTCCTTTACCGTGACCGAGGGCATCGTCTCGGCTCCAGAGGAAGGGCGGGTCTATGCCGGCGCGGATGGCTTTGTCGTCAAGGTCCTCACTCCCTCAGGCAGTAGCGTGAAGAAGGGCGATCCACTGCTCTTCTGCGACGCTCCGGAGTTGCAGGCGGAGATCAAGGTGCTCACCTCGAATCTCAACGAGGTGCAGGCGCGGCTGAGGGCCGCCGAGGCAGTCAATCCGGTCGATGTCGGCTCGATCCGGGACGAACTCTCCCGCGTGAACGCTAAGCTGGAACGGGCCCGAGAGCGGGCCGCCGAGATGATGGTGCGAAGTCCCGCAGATGGCATTTTCATTCTGCCGGCGGAAGAGGACTGGCCCGGAAGAAGCGTTCATCAGGGCAGTCCGGTGGGGTATGTCGTCGATTTTTCGCGCACCATCGTCTCTGTCATCGCCAATCAGACCGACATCGACAAGATCCGCTCCGACACCGAGCGGGTTGAGGGAATACTGGCCGAGTCGCCCGGAGTCGTCTATCCTGCCGAAATTTTGCGCGAGACACCGGAGGCTTCGAAGGATATTCCAAGCCTCGCTCTTGCTTTGCAGGGCGGCGGCGAGGTGGCGCTCGACCCCGATAGCAGAGCGGAACAGGAGCAGGCACCGAACAAAGCCGCTCCCGCTAGACCGGAGGCCTTCGAAAAGCTCTATCACCTGGAAGTCGAATTGCGCGGTGCCAGAGCAAAAGGCTTGGGAGAACGCGTCTATATCCGGCTGGTTCACAAGCGCGAGTCGTTCTACAGCAGGGTGAAAGTCTTCTTCCGGCGACTGTTGCTCAAGCGCCTGAACCTCTGATGAGATTAGGCCGGGAGTGAATGCCTCGGCCCATCCGCTGCCTGCTCTGCCGCGAGGCGAGAGGAGCCATGCGGCAACCCCGATAAAATGGAGTGTCCGGGGCTCTGCCGGAGAGGCTTCCAAGGAAATGAAGAAGAACTCCGGGGGGCGTTATGCCATTTCCAACCGGCCGCGCCGCGCCGGCAAATTCATTCGAAGCGAGGCCATGAAGACAAGCCGATATGACTATCCGCCGCCGAGTTACACGCTGCGGCCCGAGAAGAAGGACCGCAAGCGCTCGCTGCTGAATACGACGAGCCGTGCCGCGATGGTTCCGTTTCTCAATCTAGGCGTGTCGGCTGGCCGTCTGGCCGGGATTCTTCCGCTTATCCGGAAGTGGGCCAGGGTATACTCCACGCTCGACGATGCCCGCCTTGCGGACGAAGGACGCCGCCTGGGAATGGAGATTCGACGGACCGGTTACAAGAGAGCCGTCAGCGCGGCCCCGCTCTTTGCCGTTATCTCCGAGGTCGCGGGTCGAACGCTCGGTAAGCGCCACTTCGATAGTCAGTTCATCGGAGGCTGGGCGCTTCTGAAGGGAATGCTTCCGGAGATGGAGACAGGTGAGGGCAAAACCCTTACGGCAACGCTGCCGGCCGGTGTGGCCGCTCTGGCCGGAATTCCCGTCCATGTGATATGCGTGAACGATTATCTTACCCAGCGCGATGCCGAAGAGATGGGCCCCTTGTACCAGTTTTTTGGGTTGACGGTCGGCTGCGTAACACACGAGCTTTCGAGCGAAGAGCGTCGGGCAGCTTATGCCTGCGACGTTACCTACTGCTGCAACAAGGAAGTAGTGTTCGATTATCTCCGTGACAAGCTCAAGCTCGGGAGGGTCACCGATTCTCTGCGCCTTCAGTCGGAATGCCTTTACGGGCAGAAGGCGAAAGAGGAGACGCTCCTTTTGAGGGGGCTGCACTTCGCCATTTGCGACGAGGCCGACAGTCTTCTCGTCGATGAGGCCCGAACGCCGCTTATCATCTCCGGGACCGGCAGGGGCGACGAAGAAGAGAATTTTCTGGTTGAAGTGCTCGCCGTTACGCGGTCGCTCGTCGAGGACAAACACTACACCATCGACAGGCACGAAAACTCCATCGAGCTCACCGCGGCGGGCGAGGAACGAGTCGCTGAGGCTGGGGCTTCGCTTGGGTCCGCTTGGGCGGGCTCCATCCGTCGAAATGACGCGGTTCGAAAGGCGCTCACGGCCCTCTACATCTTTCTGCCCGACGTTCACTACCTGGTGCGGGACGGAAAGGTGCAGATTATTGACGAATACACGGGAAGGCTGATGCCCGACCGCTCATGGGAGCGAGGCATCCACCAGTTTATCGAGCTCAAGGAAGGTTGCGAAATCACCCGGCAACTCGAATCACTGGCGCGGATTACCTATCAGCGTTTTTTCAGGCGATACCTTCACCTGTGCGGCATGACGGGAACGGCCTGGGAGATACGGTGGGAGCTCTGGATGGTCTATGGCCTGCGCGTGGCGAAGATTCCGACCAATCGACCGCTCATTCGCACACGTCTGCCGGGCCGCGTTCTGCCCACGCGCGACAGCAAATACCGGGCGATCTTGGAGCGGGTCAAAGATTTGACGGCAACAGGCCAGCCGGTTCTTATCGGCACGCCCTCTCTGGAGGCCTCGGAAAGGCTCAGCGCGGTTTTCAACCAGGGCGAGGTCGCCCACAGGGTTCTGAACGCCAAAAACGACAGGGAAGAGGCGTCGATTGTCGCCGAGGCCGGCCAATCGCAGGCCGTTACGGTCGCCACCAACATGGCCGGCCGCGGAACAGATATCAAACTGGGCGAGGGTGTGCGAGAGACCGGCGGCCTGCACGTCATCGTGAGCGAATCACACGACGCCGGGCGTATCGACCGCCAGCTCATCGGAAGATGCGCCAGACAGGGCGACCCAGGAAGTTTTGAATTTTATTATTCGGTCGATGACACGCTGCTTATGGGCAACCGGGCTGGACTCGCTCGGTGGGCCGTAAAGTTGTGGCCCGCGAGCGCCCCTCTGTGGGCGTTCGTGATCCGATCGGCCATCAAGCATAGCCAGAAGAGGACGGAGCGCGCCCATGCACGAATCCGCCACGAGGTGCTCAAGCAGGATGAAAAGATGGACACGCTGCTTTCATTTTCGGGACCGGGCGAATAGGCTCGGCCAATTTCATACTAGGGTAAGAGGAGAATGATGCGAAGAGAGATTTCCTTGCTGCTGTTGGGTACGCTGTTTGCCGTCTTCGCTCCGCCGGTTGCCGCCGCGCAGAGAACCCACGAGGGCATGATGGAGCCTTACCTCACTGTGAATGTGGCTTCCCAGGTTTCAGGCATTTTGGAAGAGGTGCTCGTGAAGCGGGGGGATCTCGTCGCCAAGGGGCAGGTGCTCGCCACCCTTCGCGCAGCCGTCGAAAAAGCGGACCTCGAACAGGCCAGCGCCATGCTCGAATTTAACCGACGCAAGCTTGACCGCAACAAGGAATTGGTCGCCCAGGGAAACGTTTCGGCCAACGATGAAGACGAGATGGCGACCGAGATCAAGAAGGACGAGGCGATTCTCCACCAGGTGGCCGCGAAGCTGGAAATGAAAATCATCCGCAGCCCGGTTGACGGTGTGGTGGTGAAGGTCGATCTTTCGGCCGGAGAGTACGTAGGGGAAAAGCAGATCATGACCATTGCCCAGATCGATCCTCTCAACGTAGAAGTGGTCGTTCCGGTCTCCGAATACGGGACGATCAAAAAAGGGATGCTGGCCGAAGTCCGGCCGGAGTCTCCCGTGGGTGGCGTCTACACTGGAAAGGTCATGATCGTCGACCGCGTGGTGAACGCCGCCAGCGGCAGCTTTGGGGTCAGAGTGGAGCTGCCCAATCCCAATCTCGCGATCCCCTCTGGACTTAGATGTAACGTTAAGTTCAAGGTTGTTCCCGGCCGTTCAGCGGGGGTTGCGTTGTCGCCGCACCCCTAGCTTTTGACCCTTTTCGATAAAGGCCTGCAAAACCTTTATGCGCCGGTTCGATCCTCGCGGAGCTCTTCTCGCGGCGACGATGTTGCTTAGTCGTCGGCGATGGACCGTGAATTGCCAGGTTGCAAAAGGGTTGTGTTCTCCCAATCACAGCACCCTATGAGGGGACTGTTTCCACGATTTCCAAGAATACTCGTCGTGAACTCGACCCACGAATATGCCCGAGAGGACTGTGGGGGATTTTTCGGGGGACCTGAAGGCAAACCGAGGGTATAGCAGCGGAAACTGGACCCAAAAAAAGATACACTAACTTATGTAAATGTAGTACTTTATGGCAAAGCATGGTACTTGGTGGTAATGGCCTGGATCGGCCTTCTAAGCCGGGGGTTGTGGGTTCGATCCCCGCCTCGCCTACCACCTATAATTTTCCACCTATATCTCAGTCCAACAGTTCGAATGCCTTCCGGATTCGTTCCGGAAGGGCCGCCGGCTCGTCGGGCAGCTTCGAGCTGAGTTCGAGCACCATGGCGGGCGGCGCAGGCAGCGCGTTGAGCGCCGCAGCAGTGGCCGGCCAGTCGATTCCGCCGTCACCGGGCCAGAGATGCTCGTCTTTCTGACCGTGGTTGTCGTGCACATGAACCTGCACAATGCGGTCCGCGAGCGTGGCGATGGCTTGTTGCACACCAACCGTTATGTTGGCGTGACCCAGGTCGAGGCAGACACCGGTTGAATCGAAGTGGCCGATTTTAAGAATCTCCATCAGGTGCTCGGGCGTTGTGGGATCGCCCGTCAGGTTCTCCACCAGCGGGCGAACACCCAGCGGACGGGCAAAAGCGCCAAGGTGTTCGAGCGCCGTGAGCGCGTACTCGATGGAGCGCGGCGACCACTCGTCGTCCCGCTCGCCCAAATGCACAACGAGGTTGCGGAAGGGGATGGAATCGGCCGTCTCAACTGCGCGTTTGATCTCGTCCATCGCTGCGATGCGTCGCGCTTTTTCCGGATGCAACAGGCTCAAAGCCGGAGTGCCGGAGCGGCCCATCTCGCGGTCGGAATGGAGCGGCGCGTGCATCGACCAGACTTCAAGCGGATTGGAACGGAACCACGCTGCAAGGTCAGCCACATGCTCGCGGCTGGTGTAGTCAAAGTGCTGACGCGATGCGAAGATTTCGACCGCCTGCGCTCCCGACTGGACAGCAATCTCCAGCAAGCCCGAGCGCAGGCGCTCGCTCATGAACAGATGAGTCGACAGGACTCGCAGCTTGGCCAAAGGTTCCCCCGCGCCGGATGGATGGGAAATGCCAGCCGGGCGCTCCCTCTATTGTTGCATTTGCGCAACCACTTGGGGTATTCCCAATACGAGGGAAGCATGCGGTGAAATCATGCCGGCCTTTGATTTTCATAAGGCCGGAATCATTTTTGCTTTTTTGAAAACGAATAAAGAATCCTTGAGCACTAGTGGGCAGACTAATCTGTCCTTCATGGCAGATGAGAGAGTAGTATATGTGCAAAATTGCTCGTCCCTGGGGATAGGAAGGCGGTCCGCTTCGGATAATCCACGGCAAGCCTCCTGGCCCAACAGTGGAAAGGGGCACAAAAGCAGAATGGCGGATTCGAATCATGTCCGATTTGATCCGACGGTCTTCCTGGCGCAGGCTGGGGTGGGGCGGAAGATTGTGCATTTAAAGTCCAAGGAGCCATTCTTCTCTCAGGGCGATCCAGCCGATAGCATTTTCTACATTCAGAGCGGTCGAGCAAAACTCACAGTAATCTCAAAATCTGGCAAAGAGGCGACCATCGCGTTGCTTTTGGCGGGCAACTTTGTGGGCGAAGAATCGCTGGCTGGAACCCCGGGGTTGCGCATGGCGACGGCGATAGCTATCAGCCCGTGTGTGGCGCTCAGGATTGAACGCGCGGAGATGATCCGCGCCATGCACGAGGAGCACCTCTTCTCCGATCTGTTCCTGAAGTTCCTGTTGGAACGCAGCATGAAAACCCAGGCTGACCTGGTCGATCAGCTTTTCAATTCCAGCGAGAAACGGCTGGCGCGCATCCTGCTGCTGATGGCGGATTTCGGACAGCCGGGCGAACAGGAGTCTGCGCTTCCCAAGATTTCACAGGAGATGTTGGCAGAGATGATCGGCACAACCCGGTCTCGCGTGAGCTTCTTCATGAATCGCTTTCGCAAACTGGGATTTATCGAATATAACGGCGCCATCAAAGTACACAAATCACTGCTGAACGTGGTTCTCCACGACTAAACTTAGACGTTGATTCAAGAAGCCTGGGTTGCGGGCTTGCGAAAGAACAGAGTGCGCTCGCGCCACAACACAACGCAGGTTAGCAGCGTCAACAAGCCTGTCTGAATGACCTTGCTATCAGGGTGTGTTTGAAAAATCTCGTTGAACACTACGGCCGTCGTGTGAAATACCACTGCCACGCAAACATTGCGCCCAGTTCGCAGATAAAGCCAGTTCATCAGCAGAACGAAGGGAAAGATGCTGAGCGCTAAGTTCAAGCTGTAAATCCAGCCGCTCATGAGTACGTTGCTGTGGTAGTAGCCCTTGATGGACGATAGCGGTATGTGCCACACAACCCAGTAGGCCGCAAAACCGATGGACGCGGTGAACACCGGCCAGCGCCTCAGCAGCGCATCGGTGCCATATGAGTGCCATGCCAATTCTTCCAGTATGGGCGCCAACAGTAAAATCACCCAAGCTGGCAAAATCCCTGCGCTAAAAGACAAATGTTCAGCAAAGCGGAACTGCGAAGTGCTATGGCCTATCATCAACGACAACGCCTGTGCAAACAGAATGCTTACGGGCATCAGTACAAATGCCAGCACCACATATTTTCCACTTCCTTGCGGCCAGCGAAATAGCCTTCCCCACACATCGCGGCGCAGAACTGGTTCCCGCCAGATCAATACGCTTGCCAGTAACATCGGTGCAGCGAGCCCGGTCATGCCCAGCACCACCAGAAGCCAGGGTGCCCAGGCTTGCGCGGGCGGGCGATAGCTGTTCCAGCCTGCCAAGAGCCATAAGGCCCACGGGATCACCGTGGCTCCCAGATAGAAAATACCTACATGCCGGTAGGCCGAGACAACTTCCGGATTTTCAAATGGCATGCGATCAGGGGCGCCATGCCTCGTCATCGTTTCGCTAACTGTTGTGCTCATCAAATACTCCTTTGGATTTCCTGTTTCAATGCCTGCTCGATCAGCGAGATGGATCCCGGTGCTGCTCCAAGCCCCCGTTCAATCAGCAGGATCATGGCTTCGTGCCGGGCAATCAGTTCCTCGGGCGTCCAATCAAAGGCACCGCGGTCGAAGATCATCTGCGAGCCCGCCAGAAGGAATTGCACCGTGGACAATGGATCGGGAACGTCAAAAACTCCTTCTTGGCAGCCTTGCTGGATCACATTCGCCAAAATCGGCCCGATTGCTTTGATCGTTTCCATATTGATCTGGTCATGTAACTCGCGGTTTTCCGGGCGGTGCAAATCGTCGACAAGCGCCTGTTCCTGCTGCTCGACCCGGCTCTGCGCAGCAAATATGGCGCAGAGTTTTTCGATGGCCCCGAGTCCAGCCTGTTGCTCAATTGCCTGTGATACCTGCACCATGCGTTGCACTACTTTGCGCGCGATGGCTTCAAGCGCCGCCTTTTTCGAAGAAAAGTAGTAGTAGAAAGTGCCCTTGGCAATCGCGGCTGACCGCACAATTTGATCGACCGAAGTGGCTTCGTAGCCATTGCGCATAAAGAGGTCTGCAGCCACCGCCAGAATGTCTTCACGCCGTTCCTCAGGTGCTTTTACGGTTCGGATCATACCTCATCATATCAATTGACCGACCGTCAGTCAATTCTATTCGTGTGTAAATTACCGTGCTGGGATCAATCCCAAACTGCAAACCCCGCGACTCAAAATGAGCAGCGGGGTTGCAGGGTGGGCCTAACTATCTCCTTACGGGGAGGGCTTTGATGTTCAATAACAAACTCAACCAGCGTGTCCTTCGCGCGAAGCGCGCGGGAACCGGCGAGGTGAATAAACCATTGTGCCTTTTGTGCGGAAAGGTGGACAGTCCGCCATTTCATCCCCTATGGGCCAGCACATAGACGACCGCACCCAACGAGCTTAAACTCCAACGAAAAAACCAGTCTGTTCAATTTTGTACAACTCTTGAAAATCGCTGCCCACCTCCGCGAGCCTGCCTCCCGGATTTTCATTTGCCAGTGGTGGGTCAGTTTGAAATTCCAGAGGGCGATTTGCGAGTGAACCGCTTTCGAATCAACAATTGGAAAGTGCCGCCCGACCTATGCTCCGCGGCCCGTCTGGCATCAATTAACCGTCGAGCATAGAAGATTCACCCACCAGTGCCGATATCATAACCAGGAAGTGATCATGTCTAGCCAACCGAGTAAGACCCCGCTGCGCCCGGACCCGGAAAGCATACAAAGTGCTAGAGAACTGATCTTTGATCCACCACTCGACGCGGGTATTCTCGAGATCGTCCATACATTGGCAACAAATGGAGTGGAAACCTTTGAATCCTGCGAGGGAGGGGAAGGACACAGTTTCCCTGAACCTACGGTTCGCTTTGAAGGGTCGGCGGGTGAAGGACTGAGGGCGCTCTCAGTCGCGCTGGACCACGGACTCCCCGTCTTCAGGCTTCGCAGATCATGGGGGATTGTTGACGGATTAATTCACGGGCCCTGGTGGGAGATGACGTTCCGGCTCTAGAGCCTGTTATTAACTTTCGCGTGGCTGGCGTTGCGAGTGAAAATCGATCCAGACGAGGCGGAGTCCGACGGCTGTGGCAGGCCCCACAGTCAAGGACGACAACGAAGTATGGACCGATTTGCGCCGCAACCCGGAGGGCTGGGGCCAATTTTCCCCATTTCTTCGTCACTCGTCGCTCGAAGATACTCCATATTCGTCGCTCCTCGTTCCTCGAACTGAGAAGAATTGGCGCCCAGCGCCGGCCGCGGGAAAGTTAATAACAGGCTCTAACGCCGTTGGCAATCTTCGCAAAGCCTGTAGCCGCCTGTTCCCAGGCGTCTTTCGTTCGGGGGAATACCGCTTCCGGAAGGGCAGGTGTTGTCGTTGTGATAAACACGCAGGTGCGCTGGTTTCAGGCCCTCATTCACCGAGTAAAACAGGGGAACTTTCGCCATGGCATTCTCCTCTTTGGCAGCAATCACAGGCGCTTATGCAGTCTGCTGTAACCCCTTCATCAGATTTACAAGTTCTTCCATGGACCAGATATGAGTGGAACTTCCTGCTTCCACTGCGCGGTTGCCCAGACCATTTGACGTACCCGGCAGTAATTCATAGTACATAAAATATTGCGAATTCGCAGCTGCGTTGTTTTCAACCCTTCTTGAAAAGGCGCTGGTCAACCGGGTAAATCGGCGCATCGACATTCGCACAATAACGCTAAAGATGCACAGCTTTGCATTCGCTTCGATCGCCATCCAAACTGCCCCACCATCCGCTTGCCTTTGCGGAAGGACGCAGACGCCGCAAGGTGTTACCCTTTTCGGTGGATACAAAACCTGGAGGGCGTATGCATATTTCTGTGCTGAAACTTGCCGCAGTTGGTCTTGCAATTAGCGTAAGCGCCACCGGAATGAGTATTGGATTGGCGGCGCAGACCGCGAAGCCTGTCGCTGCGAAAGCCGTTTCGAGCCCGGCGGCTCATACGAAAGCGGTCAATGAAGCCGATAGCCCAGTAGCCGATCCAAATGCTGTGGTTACGGAAGGCAATGCGCGCTTTACCGTGCTTACGCCGGAGCTGATTCGCATGGAATGGGCGGCGGACGGCAAGTTTGAAGACCACGCCTCGTTTGTCTTTCTCAACCGGCGGCTGCCCGTGCCGAATTTCGAGGCTCTCAATGCGGCGACCGGCCCCAGGCAGCGTCTGACCATCAAGACCAGCGCGCTGACGCTGATCTATACGCCGATTGACACGCCGGGGGCCGATAGCCGGTTTACGCCGAAAAATCTTGAAATCGATCTTATGGCCGATGGCAAGCCGGTGGTGTGGCATCCGGGCATGGACGACCCCGAAAACCTGCAAGGGACCACGCGTACGCTTGACCGTGCGCTGGGCTCGAAGACCCAGGAGCCAATTGAGCGGGGTCTTGTCTCTCGTTCCGGCTGGGCTGTGGTGGATGACTCAACAAGGCCACTCTTCGATTCAGCGGATTTCAGCTTCAAACAAGGAGAAAAGAGCCCCTGGCCGTGGGTCATCGAACGGCCGGACGGTGAACGGCAGGACTGGTACTTCTTCGGCTACGGTCACGACTACCGCAAGGCGCTGGGCGACTATGTGCGTGTCGCCGGGCGCATTCCGCTGCCGCCGCGGTTTGCCTTCGGGGCGTGGTGGTCGCGCTACTGGGACTACAGCGACCAGGAACTCGACGAGTTGGTGCGCGACTTCCACGAAAACGATACGCCGCTGGACGCGCTGGTCATCGATATGGGCTGGCACATCAGCGGCGAGCGGCTCAAGGCCGAGGGCGAAGTGGATCAGTCCGGCGAGCGGCTCGGCTGGGGCGGCTACACCTGGGACAATCTGCTTTTTCCTGACCCGCAGGAGTTCCTGACCCGGATGCATGCCGACGGTCTGAAGACGACCTTGAACCTGCACCCGGCCTCGGGCATTCAGCCGTGGGAGCAGGCGTATCCCGCGATGGCCACCGCCATGGGCATCGATCCGGCGACGAAACAATATGTGCCTTTCGATATTACCGACAAGAAATTCGCCACCAATTACATGAACCTGGTTCTCCGCCCGCTGGAAAAGCAGGGCATCGACTTCTGGTGGCTTGACTGGCAGCAGGAGCCCACCACTAGAATGGCCGGTGTAACCCCCACATGGTGGCTGAACTACGTGCACTTTACCGATCAGCAGCGCGAGGGCAAGCGGCCGCTGCTCTTCCATCGCTGGGGCGGATTGGGCAATCACCGTTACCAGATTGGATTCTCCGGTGACTCCGTCTCGGTGTGGGATTCGCTGGCCTTTCAACCGTGGTTCGCGGCCACGGCGGCTAACGTCGGTTACGCGTACTGGAGCCACGACATCGGCGGCCACATGCCCGGAGCCGTCGATCCGGAACTCTTCACACGCTGGGTGCAGTTTGGCGCTTTCAGCCCCATTCTGCGCACTCACACCACCAAGAATCCTGAGAGCGAGCGGCGCATCTGGGCTTATCCTGAGCCGTATTCGTCCATTCTGCGCTCCACCTTCCGGCTTCGCTATGCGCTTGAGCCATACCTTTATACCGAGGCGCGGCGCACCTACGACACCGGCGTGGCGTTCCTTCGTCCACTCTATTACGACTCGCCCGAAGAGGCTGGCGCGTACGATAGCAAAGGCGAATATCTGTTCGGCGACAACATGTTGGTAGCCCCAGTAACCGCGCCAGCCGAAAAGGTCAGCGGCCTGGCCACAGAAAAAGTCTGGCTGCCCACAGGCGAGTGGATCGAGTGGCCCACGGGCAAGCACTTCACAGGGCCAGCCGCCATCGAGCGCAGCTTCTCCATCGAGCAGACACCTGTATACGTGCGCGCCGGGGCGATTGTGCCCATGCAGCCGCCCATGCGCTACACGGGCGAAAAACCAGTGGACCCGTTGATTGTGAACGTCTGGCCGCTCGCGTCCGGACAAGCCTCTGACTACTCGGTCTATGAGGATTCAGGCGTTGCGGTCCAGTACCAGCGAGACGTCTTTGCGCGCACGCCCATCAAGGCATCGCAAACCGGCGATGCGCTACGTGTAGAAGTCGGCCCCGTCGAGGGCCGTTATCCGGGAATGTTTGAGAAGCGCGGCTACGAGCTGCGCTTGCCCGCTGACTGGCCGCCTGATTCAGTTACGGTCAATGGCGTTGCGGTAAAGCAGGCGGGAGCATTGGGCAAGAGCGGATGGTCATTCGAGGGCAACACGCTGACCACAGTGATTCCCGTCCCGAGCTTCAGCGTGGCGAGCAAGGTGACCATAGAAGTCCGCCGCGCCGACGGCCTTACCGCGCGTCGCTCCGAGTTGGACGGCTTTGCCGGCGCCATGACGCGCCTGCGCGGCGCTTACGACTCCATGCGTGGAACCTCACCGGTCTCCGATGCGCCGGATGTACTGGTTGATGCAATGCAATCCGGTGACCGCATGAGTTACCATCCCGAAGGCGCGCAAGAGGAGATCGCGCACTTTCACAAAGTGACGCCCGAAGCCCAGGCAGCTGTCGTAGCCATCGCCGCCTCCTTCGCTCCGCGCATAGAAGAGTACGTCAACAAGACGCTGGCCCGCGACTGGTTTCCGGCAAAGGTAGACATGGAAGCCCAAAAGCAGCACCGGCTCGACGCTGTGGCCAGGGCGGAACGGCTGGCGACGGAGGCAACCAGGTAAGCTTCGCGTAGGGCCGGCAGTGCAACTACTGATGCGGCGTTTGAGTTTGGTTTCTCTGCGCTGCATCTTCTTGGCCCGCGCTCAAAATGTTGGCCAGCAGCCGGTAAGCTCCCGGCACTAACTCGGGAAGCTGGCGATAGAGCGCATACGCGACATAGATATAAGTCCCTTTGCCGGGATGCGCCACCAGCAAGCCACCACGCTGTGGGTCCTGGCCGGGGTCGGCGGTCTCAGTCAGCGCCGAGTAACTCTTATCCCAGCTATCCAGAAAAGAGTGGCCGCGCTCTTCAACCCACCCGCCAAAATCCGCATCCGTAATTGCGTTGGGCCACTTCAGCAGCGGATCGGCCGGGTTCAGCAGCTTCACATTCGCTCGCTCGTCCATCACGCGCTCCGGCATGCGTCCCATCGACAGCGGAAACGGAGCAGGGAAGTTACCGCTCTGGTATTGGACAATCAGCGTTCCACCCCGGCGAACAAACTCAGCCAGCCTCGATTGGGCCGCAGTTAGTTCAGGGCGCGCGGAGTAAGCGCGAATTCCGATGACAATCACGTTCCACGCCGAAAGATCGCTCGAAGTCAGCTCGGAAGCAGTGATCAAATGCGGCACAACTCCCATTCCTTCGATCGCCTCGGGAACCAAATCCCCCGTCCCCATCACGTAGCCGATGCGCAACCCCTGCGCCAGCTTCACATCCACCTTGCGTGTCTTAAGCAGAGCGGGCTTGTACTGGTTATAGGGCCGCAACCCGGCATAGCCCAGGCTCTGCCAGCCGGTGCGGTAGCTGTGATCATCCCAGCGCGCCACGGCCTGAATGGTGTACGCCGCTTCTTGCGTTGCTGCGGGAGTAACAGAAAACAAAATTGGCTCGGTGTCGCCGGCGGCCGCCAGATGAAAGCTCGCCTCTGCCGGTTCCGCGCGCCATCCGGCGGGCAACTCCAGCGAAATCGTCCCGTCAGCCGCGGCTTGCGAGTGCACCGTGACACGCACCGGCAGTGCTGTTCCGTCGAGGGGCAGAATGCGCCCCTCCGGTTCCATGCGCACACCGAGCAATGGCGTCACTACCAGCGGCTCGTAGAATCCACCCCGACCCTGAACGCGTTGCAGCGTCTGTACCGTCTCGCCCAAATGAATCGGCAAGCCGTCGAATGTGAACTCCGCCCACGCCGCCAGCGGATAAGGCGCAAACGAGCGCAAGCGCCACTCCGGCCTCGATACATCGTAATAAGGTTGTTCGATTGAGGGCCGCGTAAAGTAAGGCTGAGTAGGCTCCGCATTTTCCGCGGCGCGCACGCGAAAAATAGAATCGGCCACCGAGGATTCCGGCCCGAAGTCACCGATCACAACATCCGTCATCCATGGGTCGCCGCTCGCGCTCTCCAGCCACACGCGATTAAGCGTTGTCTCGGCTGTGGCCTGCGCGGCGTGGATGTGAACCTTGAACTCCTCGCCCGGAGTCACGCTGCGCGCCATCTCGTCAGCCGAACCGCCGCGGAATGAGCCGCCGCTCTGCGCACTGTCGGCCTTCGTCGTGAACGCGACAAGATCAAGTCCGAGCAATTCCCTGAGCGCTGATTGAAACTCGTCAATCTTCGCGTCGAGTTCAAACAGCAGACTGGCCTTGGCTTCCGCGTCCAGGCTGCTCACTGCGGTCCGCTTGCGCAGTTCCAGAGTTTGGCGATAAATCGGCGCAAGTTCGCGCGCCACTGCTGCGCCATTTTTGCCTTGCCGCACGGTCTCGAAGCGCTTGAGCCCCATGTCAATCTGGCGCAGCCCAGTGGAAAGCCACACAGGCGGATTGCCCTTCACAATCGAGGTCAGCCCCGCAACGCTTGTGTCGATGTTGACTTTGCGATTGTGAAATAAATCCTCGCCCCGCGCGTTCGTCCCCGGCGCGCCTGCTGCTTCCTTCGTCACCGCCCACAAGTGATAGCTCGTCGTCGATGGTCCGCTCAGCGCGGGGTTCGCGCCGCCATTCTGCGACTTCTGCTCGCCCCATCCCTCGCGCGCAATCTGCATGTAACTGCGCCCCAGCACCGGGTCAAGTTTACCCACCTGCATCGTAACGTCAGCAGAAGGCGCAGTCGTGCTCCACTCGCCGGTCACATAGTTCTTGAACCGCGCCGGAGCCCATTTGCCCGTCGCGTAGTCGAACATTTTTCCGTCTTTGATCGGCGCAAACGGAACCATCGAATAAACAGCCAGAGGATGCCAGGGCTGCAACCCGTCTTTTAATTGCTCGGGAAAAACCTTGGGGTCGCCGGCCGCTTTGAAGACCTCTTGCGCAATCTCGCCGGAAACCTGGTGTTGGCCGTGCCCGTCGGTAATGCCGCCGACAAAAGTGGAGACAATCACCTGAGGCCGCTCGCGGCGAACAGCCAGGACTGCATCGTAGAGCACGCGGTCGTGTCCCCAGCGCTCGAACGATTGCTCCTGAGTTTTGGAGAATCCGAAGTCCACCTCCGTGCCCCAGAGCTGTCTTGCGCCGTAGTATTCGTCGGCCTTCAGCAGTTCATTGGTGCGGATAATTCCCAGCGCATCGTACGCGTCGGCCGACATGGCGTTCTGCCCGCCTTCGCCGCGATTCAGCGTCAGCAGCGTAGCGCGCGCGCCCAGCCCGCGACTCAGATAAGTCAGCAGCGCGCCGTCCTCGTCGTCCGGATGCGCCACAATCATCATCACG
>Ga0187887_10002349_pt1 | contig 15247 bp, 10 predicted proteins | sample June2016WEW_7_10_FD_132977 | JGI IMG/M metagenome (GOLD analysis project Ga0187887, IMG submission 132977) | Peatland microbial communities from SPRUCE experiment site at the Marcell Experimental Forest, Minnesota, USA - June2016WEW_7_10 | ecosystem: Environmental > Terrestrial > Soil >...
CCGGCGGTGTCGACGTCGGAAGCCTTGAGGTGCTCGACGTAAGCCAGGAACTGGGCGGTGATTTTGGCGATGGGGATCTCGTAGATATCGATGTTCTGGCGGCGGACGAGGTCGAGGAGAAGATCGTAGGGGCCTTCGTAGACCTGTCCGACGATGACGGAAAAGGGGAAGGCGGATTCTTCTTCCTTGCGAAGGTCGGCGGAGGTTTTTTCGTAGGGGGCGTGGGGTGTGGGGGACGTGGCGGAGTGCTCGTGCGTCTGCGCGGGCGCGGAGTCGGACGGGTGCTCGGTTTTGGTCTCGGGATCAGGCATTACGCGGAGTTTCCTGAGCGGGCGGAGTCGAGGGCGGTGTCGAGGGCGGAATCGAGACCCATGGCGGAGCGGACTTGGTGCATGGTCTGCTCGGCGCGGGCGGTGGCGCGGCGGGCGCCGTCGTTGAAGATGTCGGCGACGAGCGCGGGATGCTGTTCGAAGTGCGCGCGGCGTTGCTGGATGGGGGCGAGGGCGGAGACGATGGCGTCGGCGGCCCAGCTCTTGCATTCGATGCAGCCGATGCCGGCGGTTGTGCAGCCTTCGTAGACTTTGGCGAGGGTTTCCTGGGACGAGAAGATTTTGTGCAGGTCGCCGACGGGGCATTTGTCGGGATTGCCGGGATCGGTGCGGCGGACGCGGGCCGGGTCGGTGACCATGGTCTTGAGCTTGCCACGAATTTCGGGCTCGGGGTCGCTCATGAGGATGGTGTTGCCGTAGCTCTTGGACATTTTGCGGCCGTCGGTGCCGGGGACTTTGGGCGAGGGGGTGAGGAGGACCTGGGGTTCGGGGAGGATTTCGCCTAGTTTTGCGGTCTTGTCTTCAGAGAGCAGAGCTTCCGACATTTCCATCAAGGTGGGCTTCCGTTTATAGAACTGGTTGAAGCGGCGGGCGACTTCGCGGGTGAGTTCGACGTGGGCGGCCTGATCCTGGCCGACGGGGACGAAGTCAGGCTGGTAGATGAGGATGTCGGCGGCCTGGAGGAGCGGGTAGCCGAGGAAGCCGTAGGTGGTGAGGTCGCGGCCGGTGAGGTTCTCCTGCTGCTCCTTGTAACTGGGGACGCGCTCGAGCCAGCCGAGGGGAGTGATCATCGACAGGAGCAGGTGAAACTCGGCGTGCTGGGGGATGTGGCTCTGGACGAAGATGACGGAGCCGGCGGGGTCGAGGCCGGCGGCGAGGTAGTCAATGGCGACGTCGAGGGTGTTCTGCTTAATTTGCGAAGTGTCGGCGTAGTCGGTGGTGAGGGCATGCCAGTCGGCGATGAAGAAGTAGCACTCGTACTGGGGGTCGTTCTGGAGGCGGACCCAGTTGTGCAGGGCGCCCATGTAGTTGCCGAGGTGGGGTTTGCCGGTGGGGCGCATGCCGCTGAGGACGCGCTTACGGGCAGGAGATGAGGAGTTCGACACGGATTCCTTCGTGATGGGAAGTGGCTCTGGATATTGTACGGGAGGTCAGCGATCGCGAGCGGCCTCGCGGCGTCGCTCAGCGATGAGTTCGTCGGAGAGGGAAACGCCTACAGGGATGTATTTGCGGGCGAGTTGCTGGGCGCGCTGAACCCGCTGTGCAGCGGTCATTCTGCGCAATTCGCGGTTCTTCATCAGGACAACAGCCCGGACGGATTGGAGTCGTGGAGCAGAAGTCATGTACGTTTTCATTATGACAAAGAGGCGTCGCAGGAGAGGGGCTGTTCAGAAGGCCACGACTGATACGCCGCTTCCCGAACTTCAAGCTTTGACGGAGAAACAGGCTTCGGCGTTGGCCCACCTTCGAGGCCTGATGCGTGAGGATTTTGCAGAATGAGGCGGCGGCGAGGCGTTTCTGAAGTGGCTGCGGACTGATCCGGAACCGCGCGAGCGATGACCTCGCGCATCGAGAGCCTGCGCTTAGAAGCCGGCAACGAAAGTCAATCCGCGCTGTAAGCTAAAGACCAGGATTCCGGCGTGAAGACGGCGATCAGCGTATCGAAAGAAGATTATCTGAAGGCGATTCTCGAAGCCGAGAGCGAGGGGCGGACGGTGATTTCGGCGACGCTGGCGCACTGGCTGGAAGTGTCGCCGCCGGCGGTTTCGATGGCGCTGCGGCGGCTGAAGCGCGACGGCTTTGTGGAGGTGCGGGCGGACGGCGTGGTGCGGCTGACGCCGAAGGGGCACGAGGCGGCGTACCGAACGGCGCTGCGGCATCATCTGATCGAGCGCATGCTGTCGGAGATGTTCGGGATGCCGTGGTACGAGGTGCACGACGAGGCGGAGCGGCTGGAGCATGCGGTGTCGCCAGCGTTTGAAGCGCTGTTGATGAAGAAACTGGGCGAGAAGGGAACGTGTCCGCACGGGAACGCGGTGCTGCCGGAGAGCGAGGAGAAGCGGAAGCGGCTGGGGGTGCGGCCCCTGGCGGAAGTGGCGGAGGGCACGGACTGCACGGTGACCAGCCTCTACGAGCGCGACGAGAAGCTGCTGCGGTTCCTGAACCAGGCGGGGATCGAGCCGGGTGGCGCGGTGCGGGTGGTGCAGCGCAACTACGATCAGACGGTCGGGATCGAGACGGCGGCGGGGCGGTTCACGATCGGGCCGGCGGCTGCGGAGAAGGTGCGGGTGAAGCGGTCGCGCGGCCCCGTGCGGACGAGCGGAGCCGGGCAGGGATCCGGCAACGGGGCGGGACACGGCCGCTGAACGGCGCACATTTGTGGTTGGGGACGGAGCGGAGAGCCAAGCCGGTAGATAGAATTCCTGAAGAAACTGCTGCCATGGTCAAGCTCCGCGCTGCCGGTGTGCTTTGCGCTGCGTTCATAGCGCTGGGGGCGGCTCCGGCGAAGGCTCTCGATCCGCATACGGCGCTCGCGCAATACGGCTATCAGTCGTGGCAGACGGATACGGGGCTGCCGCAAAACACTGTCCACGCGATTGTGCAGGGGCGCGATGGGTATCTGTGGATCGCGACCGAGGGCGGCCTGGTGCGCTTCGACGGCGTGGAGTTCAGAGCCGTGACGCGGGCGAATACGCCGGAGCTACCCAGCGATCTCATCGATGACCTGATGGAGGATCGCGACGGTACGCTGTGGGTCAGCACATCGGGCGGGCTGGCGCGAATGCGCGGCGGGTTGGTGGAGGCTTTTGGGGCTGCGCATGGGATTCCGGCGACGCAGGTTTGGCGGACGTTTCAGGATGGGCGTGGCGTGGTGTGGGCACTGACCGCGGCGGGGCTGTTTCGAATCGAGGACGAGCGGGCGACGCGGATCGATTTGAATGCGGGGCTGACAGAAAACAGCAGGATGGCTGCGGGAACCGATGGGTCGCTCCACCCCGTCGCACCAACAGCGGGTGCGCCGGGGGCCCCGGGGTCGCTCCACCCCATCGCACCAACTGCGGGTGCGCCGGGGGCCCCGGGGTCGCTGTGGCTGGGGACGGCGGAAGGGTTGATGCGCGCGGGCGCGGACGGTGTGTTTCAGCGGGTCGGCGCTGGTGGTGAGGTACTGGCGCTGGCTCTGGATCGCGGCGGCACGGTGTGGGCGGGAATGCGGTCGGGACTCGAGGCCTGTTCGGCAACGGGATGCAGGAGCGTGCCGGTGCCTGGCGGGGTCGCGGTAAACGCGCTGGCGGAGGATCGGGTTGGGCGCGCGTGGATCGGAACTGAGGCGGGGCTGTTGGTCGCGGACGGCGATCGGGTTCAGGCGTTCGGACAAAAGACGGGCCCAGTGGGTTTTCTGTATGGCGATCGGGCTGGGATGCTGTGGGCGGGGACGGCGCAGGGGCTGATGCGGATTGATCCGCAGAAGGGCACAGCCGAGTTGCTGCGAGGGGGAGATGTTTTTCTGAGCGCCGCGGAAGATCGTGAAGGCGATTTGTGGCTGGGCACGGAGTCGGGCGGGCTGGCGGTGCTGCGGGACCGGAAATTCTCGAGCCTGGCTGCCGAAGATGGACTGACGGATGAGTATGTGCTGGCGCTGGCGCAGGCTCCGAACGGTCATGTTGCGGCGGGGACGAAGGGGGGCGGCCTCAACGTATTTCGGGACGGCCAGTTTTACCCGCTGACGACGGCGCAGGGCCTGTTGAGCAATGTTGTGCTGACGATGGCGGCGGCTGCGAATGGCGACGTGTGGGTGGGCACGCCGGATGGACTGAACCTGCTCCACAACGGCGATGTCGTGCGGGCGTTCACGACGGCGGACGGCCTGGCAGATGACTTTGTGCGCTCGCTCTATGTGGGGCGCGGCGGAGAGTTGTGGATTGGGACGCGGCATGGGCTTTCGCGGTATGAGGATGGCAAGTTCACGACGTGGACGGCGCTGGATGGGTTGGGCAGCGATCTGATTGGAGCGATGACGCAACACCCCACCACGCCAAATGCGGGCGTGCCGGGGGCCCCGACCCAGGATCGCGACGGGAATTTGTGGATTGGAACGCTGGGCGGGCTGAGCCGCTTTCGCGATGGTCAGTTCAGGAATTTCACCACGAAAGATGGGCTTTCCAGCAACGTGGTCACTGCGTTGTATGAGGATGGCGATGAGCTGTGGATTGGGACCAACGATGGCGGATTGAATCGGTGGCGTGCGGGAAAGATTGTGACCCTTGCATCGCCGCAGTTGCCGCAGCGGGTGATCGCGATTCTGGAAGACGGCAGCGGGTATCTGTGGATCAGCTCTAATACTGGTATTTACCGCGCGAGCCGCGAGGCACTGAATCGCATGGCGGACGGAGGGGCGGCGGCGGAAGTGATGCGCTTTGGCGTGGCGGACGGGATGCGCATCAGCGAGTGCTCGAGCGGGGGGCATCCCGCGGCAGTGCGTTTGCAGGATGGGTCGCTGTGGTTTGCGACGCTGAAGGGAATTGCGCGCGTCGATCCCGAACATATGCCGGTGAATCGCGTAGCGCCGCAGGTGGCACTGGAGCGGGTGAGCGTGGACGATGCGCTGCAGACGTCGACCGCCGACCTGACGGTGACGCCGGGGCACAGCCATTATGAGTTCGACTATGCGGGGCTGAGCTTCGTGGCGCCACAAAAGGTGGAGTACCGGTATCAACTGGAGGGGTTCGATCGCGGATGGGTGGATGCGGGGACGCGGCGCGCGGCCTACTACACGAATCTGCCGCATGGGCACTACACGTTTCGCGTGATCGCGCGCAATAACGACGGGGTATGGAGCGGGACGGCGGCGACGGCGGAGCTGACGATCGAGCCGCATGTTTACCAGACAGTGTGGTTCCGGCTGCTGGTTTTGCTGGCGATTGTGGGGCTGGGGTACGCGGCGTGGCGGCGGCGGTTGATGCGCGCGGAGCGGGAATTTCAGGCGGTGCTGGGGGAGCGGACGCGCATCGCGCGAGAGATTCACGATACGCTGGCGCAGGGGTTCGTTGCGGTTTCAGTGCATCTGGAGCTGGTGGCGCAGCTGATGCGGAGTTCCGCGGATGCCGCTCGGGAGCAGCTGGCGCGGGCACAGGCCCTGGTGAGAAGCAGCCTCGACGATGCGAGGACGTCGATTTGGGAGCTGCGGTCGCAGGGGGCCGAACGCGAGGACCTGGCGGTGCGGATTCTGAAGATGGCGGAGGAGACGACGTCGCGAACTGGGTCACGGACGCGAGTACAGATGCAGGTGGTGGGGACGAATCATCCGCTGGATGAGGATGTGGAACGGGAGCTGATGCGGATTGCGCGCGAGGCAGTGACGAACGCGGTGCGCCATGGCGATGCGGAGAACATTGTGCTGCGGCTGGAATTTGAGGGGAGTATGTTCGGGATGGAGATTCGCGACGATGGGCGGGGATTTGCGGGGACGCCTCCAGATGGCTCGAGTGGACACTTCGGATTGACCGGCATGCGGGAACGGGCGAAGGCTATTGGCGCTACGCTGGTTGTCGAGAGCAGCCTGGGCGAGGGAACCACGGTGCGGGTGGGACTAAACATTTCCCAGGCCGGGGAGACGGAGATGAAAACGTAACTATGGCAGATACGATTAACATCCTGATCGTCGACGATCATCACATCGTGCGCCAGGGGCTGGCGGCTTTGCTGAAGACAGTACCCGGATTCGCAGTGGTGGCGGAGGCCTCCGATGGCGAGCAGGCGGTGGATCTGTTCAGAAAGCACCGGCCGGATGTGACGCTGATGGACCTGCGGCTGCCGAAAATGAACGGCGTGGAGGCCATCACGAAAATTCGCGGAGGATTTCCGGCGGCGCGGATTATTGTGCTGACGACGTTTGACGGAGACGAGGATATCTACCGCGCGATGCAGGCGGGCGCTAAGGGATATCTGCTGAAGGGGATGGATCTGACGGAGCTGACCGAGGCGGTGCGGGCCGTGCATGCGGGGAAATCGCGGATTCCGTCGCGCGTTGCGGAGAAGCTGGCGGAGCGAATGGGTGGCGCCACGCTGACCGCGCGCGAACTGGAAGTTCTGCAGCTGATCGTTGCGGGAAAGAGCAACAAGGAGATCGGGAACGCACTGTTCATCTCGGAAGCGACGGTGAAAACGCATGTGAACAGCCTGCTGAGCAAGATGGGCGTGGAGGACCGCACGCAGGCGGCGACCACGGCGCTGCAGCGGGGGATTGTGCATCTGGACTGACAGCAGAGCTCAGAGCACAGAGCTCAGCGGCCGGAGGATAAGGTAGAGGGATGAGGAGTTCGCGTGGATTTGCGACGTGGGTCGGCAGTGTGGCAGTGGCGATGGTTGTTTCGCTTGCATTGTACGGGTTCGCGCAGGAGACGCGGCTGGCGGAGTGGCATCAGGCCACGGATGTCGAGCTGCGGTCGGTGATTCCGGCGCGCGCGCCAGTGGTGCGGGAGCGGATTGAGACGGAGATGCGCTCGGCGTCCGGCATCACGAACGGGCATGGAAAGTACATTGCGGGGGTGGTGCTGATTACGGCGGGCTATTCGGCTGAGGGAAAGTACTCACACTTTTTTCTGACCCAGGTTCCGCTCAGGCTGGGGACCGACACGCGGCTGGCGGCTGGCGAGTATGTCCTGGGCTATGAGCACACCGACAACGGGTTGCTGATCCACTTTTATGAGGCGGCGACAGGGAAGCCGGCCGGCAGCGTGCTGGCCACGCTGATTCCGGGCGTCACGCGTGTAGAATCTTTTCGCATCTGGCCGCCCGCGGATCGCGCAACGATACAGATCGGACGATTTGGCTTCGGCTATCAGATTGGGAGCCAGGGGACATGACGCAAGCTTCATCGCAAAAAGAAAAGAAAGTGCTGGAAGCGCTGAGCGAGAACTGGCAGGCGGAGATGCGCGGCTTCCACACTTACAACACGCTGGCGGAGCGTGACGACGATGCTGTCCGCAGCAAGACGCTGCGACACATTGCAGAGGCGGAGGCACAACACGCGGCGATGTGGGCGAAGCGCATTCGGGATCTGGGCGCGGAATTGCCGAAATACGACGGGAAAGCGACGGGTGACGCGGACACGCTGGTGAACCGGCTGGGCGGCCCGCAGATGGCGCTGCGACGGCTGGAGATCGACGAGAGCCGCGATATTGCGCGGTATGGGCAGCAGCTGAAGGAACTGGGCGATGAGCCGAGCATCGCCATTCTGAACCAGGTGATTGCGGACGAGCAGGAGCACTATCGCGAGCTGAGCGAGCTGATCCGGCATCGCTATCCGAAGACGGCGACCAGCTCGGACGCGGCGCGCAAGCAGCTGGACGAACTGTTGACACAGCGCAATCGATCGGGAAGGCAGACGGCGGGATGGATCGGCGACGCGATTTACGGCGTGAATGACGGGTTGGGCGCGATTTTCGGGATTGTGTCGGGGGTTTCGGGCGCGACACTGGGCAACAGCCACTGGGTCCTGCTCTCGGGAATTGCGGGGATGGTTGCGAGCGCGCTGTCGATGGGATCGGGCGCGTATCTGGCGGCGAAGAGCGAGCGGGAGATTTATGAAGCGGAACTGGCGCGGGAGCGTGAGGCCGTCGAGATGAACGGTCCGGAGGCGCAGGAGCTGCTTTCGCTGTACTACCAGGTGAAGGGCATTCCGCACGACGATGCTGACCACGTGGTGGCGCATCTGGCGGAGTCGCCAGCTCAATTCACACGCGCACTGGCCGCCGAGCGGCTGAACATGACGGAGGAGGGGCTGAGCAAGCCGCTGGTGTCGGCGTGGTCGGGAGCGCTGTCGACTGCCGTGGGGGCGTTCATTCCCATCGTGCCGTTTTTCTTTATGACCGGATATCCGGCGGTTATCTTGTCGGCGATTGTCTCGCTGATCGCGCATTTCGCGGTGGGCGCGGCGAAGTCGCTGATCACAGTGCGGTCGTGGTGGGCCAGCGGGCTGGAGATGACGCTGGTGGGCGCGGCGGAAGGTGTAGCGACGTACGTGATTGGGATTGGGTTGGGAAGACTGGGAGCGTAGACATCCCGGGTCTCAAAATCGAGACCCGCGGCACCCGGCAGATATGGGTCATGCAGATCCTGCTGGCAGCGGTCACTTCTGCATCGTCGCGTAGTAATCCTGGAGGGTGAAGAAGGCCTTCTTCTTTTCGCCCTTGTCGGAAACGAGGCCTTTGCGGTTGTAGTGGTCCTGGATGCCGGGGAGCTGGCGCATGGGCGAGCGGAAGTCCATCAGGACCCAGGGCGTCATGCCACGCAGGAATGGAATCTTGCCGAGCATGAGGAACTGCTGGCGGAAGACGTAATCCTGGTATTCCTCGGTGAACATTTGAGTAGCCGGGCCATGCAGCCCGGCTTTTGCGTCCGCGCCGAATTCGCTGATGATCACCGGCTTGCCCATGGGATTTTGCCAGGTGTAATCGGGGATGGTGGCCGCGTTGCCCATGTACCAGCCGATGTATTCGTTGTACCCGAGGACGTCGAGGTCCTGGCCGAGCGGATCGTCGAGCGTTGCGGTGGTTCCCTTGAAGTGCGTGACGATGGCCGAGGTGATGAGGCGCGTGGGGTCTTCGCTGCGCGCTTCGACGGCCAGTTGATGGATGAAGGCGTCGCGTTCGGGGCTCTCGGGGGTTTCGTTGGACATGGACCACATGATCACGGAGGCGTGGTTGTGGTCGCGGCGGATCATTTCCCAGAGCTGGTGTTTAGCGGCGTCGAGGGTGGGTGGGTTGGTCCAGGCGATGCCCCAGTAGACGGGGATTTCGGACCAGACCATGAGGCCGAGCTTGTCGGCGAGGCGGTATTCGTTTTCGGTGTGGGGGTAATGGGCCATGCGCACGAAGTTGCAGTGGAGCTCGTGCGCCCAGCCGAGGAGGGTTTCGGCGTCCTTGTCGGACCAGGAGCGGCCGGAGCGGGAGGGCGCCTCGTCGTGATAGCTGATGCCGCGCAGGAAGACCGGCTTACCGTTGAGAAGGATCTGATCGCCCTGGACTTCAATAGTGCGGAAACCGATGTCGTCCGTTAGGTCGTCGGGACCGGCGTGGAGGGAGACGGCGTAGAGGCGCGGCTGCTCCGGGGACCAAAGCTCCAGGCCAGGCGCGGCGAAAGAGAACGTGGCTCGGCCATTTGTATCCGTGACCGTATCTTTTTCGATGTGCAGGTCGGGGATGCTGAGGGTGACGTGGGTGCCTGAGCCAGCAGCGGTGACGTGGACGTAGCCTTCGAGCTGGTTGGATGTGCCGCGCTTGAGCTGGAGCGAGTAGTCGTCGATGTACGTGTCGGGGAGCTCGACGAGGGAGACGGAATGGGTGATGCCGCCGTAATTCCACCAGTCAGATTTGATGGTGGGAACGCGGTCGACCGTGCGCTGGTTATCGACGGCGGCGACGATGAAGTTGTCGCCATCTTTCACGACACCGGTGATCTCGCAGTCGAAGGGGGTGAATCCGCCTTCGTGATCGCAGACGTGCTGGTCGTTGACGAAGATGTGGGCGGCGTAGTTGACGGCGCCGAAGTGGATGAAGAGATGCGTATGCGGCTTCGGATGGACTGTGAAGTCGCGCTGGTACCAGAGCAGGCCTTCGTAATAGAAGAGCGAATCCTTCTGGGAATTCCAGTCGCCGGGGACGTCGAGGGTGGGCGATCGGGCGAAGTCGTACTGGAGGAGCGGTCCGCCGGGGACATAATGCGCGTTCTTCGCATAGCCGTTCAGGCTGGCGTGGTCGGGGTTCGATCCCCAGCCTTCGCGGTAAGGATCGGGGATGAAGTGCCAGGGGCCGTCGAGGCTGGTTTGTGCGCGGTGGTCTACGTCGACGAGCAGCGTGGTTTGCTGAGGGTACGCGGCGATGGCGGTGAGTGCCAAGGCGGAGGACAGAACAAGAAGCGCGGAACGGCGGCACATGCGGATCATCTTATTCCGTGCGTCGTGCGATGGCGACCCGCGCGAAGGGGGTTTCCCGCAGTGCGGCACGCAGAGAAATCGCCGGAGCGATGGCTCCGGCCGTCGGGTTGAGACAACAATTTGCTCAGTGAACGCCAACCCCGTCGTGCTCGTGGTAATTCGGGTAAGGCGGCTTGGGATACGTGGGCAGCGGATGTTCCTTGAGCTGTTCCATGACGTACTGCACGGCGCGCTCGAGCTGCGGATCGTGACCGGCAGCGACGGACTTCGGATCATACTCAACCTCGATGTCGGGCGGGATGCCGTGGTTCTCGACCTCGAACTGTCCTTTTAGGCCGTAGATCGCGGTGCGGGGCGCGGTGATCCGGCCGCCGTCGAGGAGCACGGGATAGCCGCCGATGCCGACGAGCCCGCCCCAGGTGCGCACGCCGATGAGCGGGCCGAGGTCGGCCTTGCGGAAGTACCAGGGCATGAGGTCGCCGCCGGAGCCAGCTGACTGGTTGATGAGCATCGCTTTGGGACCGAAGATGGCGCCGGCAGGATCGGTGACATCCTCGCCTTCGCGGGTTTCGTAGCGGGACATCGGGACGCGGCGCAGAGTGTCGATGACGTAGTCGGCGATCTGGCCGCCTTCGTTGTAGCGCTCGTCGATGATGACGCCCTTCTTCTGCACCTGGGCGAAGAAGTAGCGGTTGAAGTTGGTGAAGCCGCCGCCGGCGGTATTCGGGATGTAGACGTATGCGACCTGGTTGTTAGTCATCTCGTCGACTTTGCGGCGATTCGATTCGATGAAGGCGAGGTTACGGAGGCCGTGTTCCGATTCGATGGCGACGACGGTGACATCGCGCGCGCCTGTGCCGTCGGGGCTGGGACCGACGTGCAGTACGACCTGTTTGCCGGCGGTTCCTTCGAAGAAGCTGTAGATGTTGTCGGAGGCGTGGAGATCGCGACCGTTGACGGCGAGCAGATACTCGCCTTCCTTCACATTGACGCCGGGCTGGGTGAGCGGGGCGTGCAGAGCGGGATTCCAGTTTTCGCCGTTGTAGATGTGGGCGAAGCGGTAGCGATCATGATCGACGGAATAGTCGGCGCCGAGCAGGCCGGTGTGCGGGGAGTGATCGGGCTCGCCGGGACCGCGAATGAACATGTGGCCCACGGTGATTTCGCCGAGCATTTCCTCGAAGAGGTAGTTCAGTTCGTCGCGTGAGCCGATGCCGTCGAGGTAAGGCTCGTAGCGTTTCTCGACTTTGGCGATATCGAGGCCATGATGATTGGGGTCGTAGAAGAAGTCGCGCTCGATGCGCCAGGTTTCGCGGTACATCTGGCGATACTCGGCGCGGGGGTCGACGTTGGCCTGGAGACTGCCGAGGTTGAGCGGCTTACCGGGCTTCTCCTTCACGTCGTCCGCGGTGGCGATGAGCCATGAATCGCCTTTCTTGTAGAGCATTTTTTCGCCGTTGGCGGAGATCGTGTAGCCGTCGATGCCGGAGAGAACCTCGGTGGTTTCGCGCTTTTCCAGAGAGAAACGCCACAGGGCACGAATGCCGGGGCCTTCTCCATGCGAGGGGTTCGCGACGGGACTGCCTTCTGCGATGTAAAGCACCCCTTCTTTACCGGCCTGAAGGTCGACGTAGTTGCGGGCGGGGATGGGCAGCGCGAGGATGCGCTGGTCGATGCCATCGAAGTCGACCTTCACTACGGGCAGCTTCTTTTCGTCCTTCTTGTCCTTGCTCGCGGTCTCGTCTTTTTTGTCCTTCGCGGTTTGGTCGTCGGTCTTTTTTGCGTCGTCGGCTGCGGTCTTCGAGTCGTCCTTTGACTTTTCGTCCTTCGCCTTTTCGTCATCGCTTTCGGGAGGCAGAGGCGAGGGCAGATCTTTGGAAAGCACGACAACATAGACGCTGCTGGAGACGGCGCGATCGAGGCTGGAGAGGTCGAAGCCGGCGACCGAGGGTCCGACGTTGGTGCTGGCGGTGAAGTAGAGATATTTGCCGTTGTGATCGAAGGCGACGCTGCCGACATCGCTCATGCCGTCGGTGATCTGCGTGGTCTTGTGCGTGTCGAGGGAATAGAGGAAGACGGCATGCATGAAGTTATGCAGTGTCTTGAGGTAACCGATCCATTTGCCGTCGGGGGACCACGTGGCGCTGCCCGCGAACTCGAAGCCTTCGTAGTTTTCCGTGTCGACCAGGACGGGATGCGGGTTGTCGACGTCGAGATACCAGAGATGCAGCTTCTTGTCGGAGTACAGGATGCGCTTCGAATCGGGAGACCAGCGCGGTGAGTAGAAAAAGGAGGGCTCGGGACCGAGGTCGATGACCTTCGGCGGCGCAATGCCGTTTTGATCGCGGATGTGGAGCTGATATTCGCCGGAGGCGTCGCTGAAATACGCGATGGATTTGCCGTCAGTGGACCAGGCGGGATCGCGCTCAGCGGCGCTGGAGGTGTTGGTGAGGTTGCGCGCATCGCCCTTCTCGGCGGGAACGGTGAAGATGTCGCCCTGGGCTTCAAACACTGCGCGCGCGCCGGTGGGCGAGACGGCCGCGTTAAGGATCAGGTGCGGATCGATGACGGCGAGGGAGGGCTCAAGCGCGGGCAGATCGCCGTGGAGGGTGATGTCGACGGGATGTTGTGCGCGAGCGGCAGTGTCGTAAAGATGAATGCTGCCGAACTGCTCATAGACGATGCCGCCGGGACCGGCGCTGGCGGACTTGAGATCGAAGCTCTTGTTCTCGACGACCTGCTCGACCTGCTTCGACTTCGTGTCGTAGCTGAAGAGCGTGACAGGACCGTTGCGATCGGAGAGGAAGTAGACTATGTCGCCAATCCAGAGGGGGTTGGAGTCGTTGGAATTGTCGCGGGGGACTTTGGTGAGGTCGAGGGTGGCAAGGTCAACGATCCAGACCGGCTCGGTTTGGCCGCCGCGATAGCGCTTCCAGGCGCGCTGCCACTGGTTAAAGGGCGTGTAGGCGATCTGTTTACCGTCGGGCGAGAGGGAGCCGCTGTCGACGGAAGGAAGAGGAAATTCGACGGGCAGGCCGGAGCCGTCGGCGTGAATGCGGAACAGTTGTGCGAAGTCGTTCCAGGCGGCGCGACCGCTGAGGAACAGCACATCTTTGCCGTCGGGAGACCAGCCGACGACCTCATCCTGGTCGGGATGGTACGTGAGGCGGCGCGGCACGCCGCCGTTGACGGACACGGTGTACACGTCAACGTTGCCGTGGACGCGCGCGGAGTACGCGAGGGTCTGGCCATCGGGGGAGAAGTACGGGCCGGCGACGACGGAGGCTGTTGAGGTGAGGCGAATCGCTTCGCCGCCGGTGCGCGCGACGACCCAGATGTCGTCGGCGTGGCGAAACGCGATTTGATCTTTGCTCAGCGTGGGATGGAGCAGAAGCAGCGGCGAAGCGTGGGCAACGAAAGGCAGGACGAGGAGCGCGAAGAGCACAGCACGCGTGTGGCGGAGCACGGATCCTCCAGCTGGAAGAAATGGTGAAGAGAAAGTGTACTCGCCGAGTTACGAGTTGGCCATCGGAGACGCCCGGATGCTGGGCGGGCAGGCTTAACTATTTTCGTGGATCGCGGAGGCGGAAGCGGTTGGCGCGGTCGAATTCGTCGCGGAGCTCCGGGGTTTTGAGATTCTCGCGGATGTGGGCGAGGCGCTGTTCGAGAGCGTGCAGGGTTTGGGCGATGGCCTCGGAGTTGGTGTGGGCGATGTCGCGCCACATGGAAAAGGGGCTGGCGCCAAGACGCGTCATCTCGCGGAGGGCGCGGCCGCCGATGGGGAGCAGGTCGGCGTTGGCTGCGAATTCGTCCTCGAGCAGCGCGCACATGGCCGTGGAGACGAATTGCGGCAGATGACTGATCCAGGCGCAGAGCACGTCGTGGCGGTCGGGATCGATGGAGAGGCTGCGGGAGCCGAAGCGGCCGACCCAGGCGCGCCATTCGTCGGCCAGGGCGCGGGCGACGGGGGTCATTCTGCTGTCGGGGCATTCTGCGAAGAGCCAGACCGCGCCGTCGAAGAGTGCGGCATCGGCATGGTCGGCGCCGCTGACTTCTTTGCCCGCCATGGGGTGGCCGGGGAGGAATCCAGGCTGGCCGGGCGCGTTGTATTTGTCACGGGCACGGGCACAAATTGCGCCTTTGACGCTGCCCACGTCGGTGAGGAGTTGATCTTCACGCAGGATTGGGGCGAGGCGGTCGAGCCATTCGAGGATGGTGAACACGGGTCCGCCAAGGATTGTGAGGTCGGCCTCGGTGGCCGCGGCGAGCGGATCGTCGGCCAGCACGGTGATCGCTTCGCGACGGAAAGCTGCGTTGAGCTGCTCGGGGTTGGGGTCCCAACCCGTGATGGATCCGGAGAAGCCGTGGGCGCGCAAGGCGAGGCCGACGGAAGCTCCGATCAGGCCGGTGCCGAGGATTGCGATGCGCTCGATGGGCATTTGACGTTAGTTTACGGTGCCGACTGAACGGTTAGCGTGAAGCCCATGTCCCCAACCCCAGGGACACGGGGCACCCATTTACAGTGTCCGGCCCACGGCGGGGGCGATGATGCGGAGCGCATCCATGAGCTCGGCGAACTGCTCGGGGAAAAGCGACTGCGCGCCGTCGGAGAGCGCTTTGTCGGGGTTGGGGTGGACTTCGATGAGGAGGCCGTCGCCGCCAGCGGCAACGGTAGCGCGCGCCATGGCCGGTACCTTGTCGCGGCGGCCAGTGCCGTGGGAGGGATCGCCCACGATGGGCAGGTGCGAAAGCGTCTTCACGACGGGAATGGCGGAGATGTCCATGGTGTTGCGCGTGTAGGTTTCGAAGGTGCGAATGCCGCGCTCGCAGAGAATGACGTCGTAGTTGCCGCCGGCGAGGAGGTATTCGGCGGAGAGCAGCAGCTCTTCGATGGTGGCGGCGATGCCGCGCTTGAGAAGGACGGGACGGCGGACCGCGCCGAGCTCACGCAGCAGGTTGAAGTTCTGCATGTTGCGCGCGCCGA
>Ga0187887_10002350_pt1 | contig 15243 bp, 16 predicted proteins | sample June2016WEW_7_10_FD_132977 | JGI IMG/M metagenome (GOLD analysis project Ga0187887, IMG submission 132977) | Peatland microbial communities from SPRUCE experiment site at the Marcell Experimental Forest, Minnesota, USA - June2016WEW_7_10 | ecosystem: Environmental > Terrestrial > Soil >...
GGCAACGGCTAAACTAAGGTTTCAGGGAACTCGAGAACACGGGAACGTGCGATAGCGCTGGCCGTGATCGCCCAACGAATGGAGCACACTCTCTTGGCTGACACTATTTATGACCTGGTCATCGTCGGCGGCGGGCCGGCAGGCTACACCTGCGCCATCCGCGCGGCACAACTCGGCCTCAAGGTTGCGTTGATTGAGAAGACCGACAAACTCGGCGGCACCTGCCTTCACTGGGGCTGCATCCCCACCAAGGCAATGCTGTTTTCGGCCGAGATCTGGGACCACCTGAAACATGCGTCAAGCTACGGAATCGAAGGAGTTTCGTCACCGACGCTCAATTGGGACAACTTGCTTAAGCGCAAGAACGACATCATTGTGAAGCACACCAAGGGCCTCGACTTCCTGATGAAAAAAAACAAGATCACGGTCATCCGCGGCCATGGCCGTCTCACCGGCCCCGCCAAGGCCGGGGTCTTCACCGTCGACGTGTCCGCAGAAGATAAAGGCAAAGGCGAAGGATCGGACCTGCAGGCCGCGACCCAGGTTTTGGCGAAGAAGGTCGTCCTTGCCACAGGCTCCGACGCCCGCATGTTGCCGGGCTACAAGGCTGACGACACGATCCTCACCAACATAGAGATCCTCACCCTGCCGGCGCTGCCAAAGTCGCTCATTGTGATCGGCTCGGGAGCCGTTGGTGTCGAGTTCGCCTCGGTCTTCAAGAGCTTCGGCTCCGATGTAACAATCATTGAGGCCCTCCCGCGCATTGTTCCGGTTGAAGACGAAGAGATCTCGAAGGAGCTGACGCGAGCCTACAAGAAGCGCGCCATCGACGTAAATGTCAGCTGCAAGGTCGAGAAGATCGAGAAGACGGGCGCCGGCGTCAAGGTAAGTTTCACCGACGCGGCCGGTAAGCTGCAGGTCAAAGAAGCAGAGAAAGTCCTGGTGGCCGTCGGCCGGGGCCCGCGTACCGCGGACGCAGGCATCGACAAGGTGAAGATCACCCTCGACCGCGGCTTCATCCCCGTCAATGAGTGGATGGAAACCTCCGAGCCCGGCGTTTATGCGATCGGCGATATTGTTGCCGGGCTACCGCAACTCGCCCACGTTGGCGCGATGTGTGGCGTGGTTGTGGCTAGCAAGTTGGCCGGCAAATACGCATTGCCTGTTCGGAAAGACCGCGTTCCCGGCTGCACTTACTGCGACCCACAAATCGGTAGCGTCGGCCTGACAGAGGCCCAGGCCAAGGAGAAGGGTTATCAGGTGAAGGTCGGCAAGTTCCCCTTCGTTGGCAATTCGAAAGCCACCATTGTCGATTCACACGATGGCTTTGTAAAGGTCGTCTCCGACGCGAAGTACGGCGAGGTCCTGGGCGTGCATATCATCGGCCCGCAAGCCACGGAACTCATTGCCGAGTGCGTCGTTGCAATGCAGCTCGAGGCCACCGTCGAAGAGATGATGTTCATCATTCACGCGCATCCCACCCTCTCCGAAAGCTTGCTGGACGGCTTCTCCAGCGTCGAAGGCATGGCGATCAACGTGTAGTTTTCTTCCGAACCCAGCCACAGTGCTGGGTTCGTTATCGCGGAATCAATGCATATCCATTTGCTCCAACTCGGACGCATTCGTTATGCCGAAGGATTGCGGATCCAGGCGGAAGTTGTCGCCGCGCGCAAGGCCGGCGCCATCGGCGACACCCTCATCCTGCTTGAGCACCCGCCCGTGCTCACGCTTGGCCGCAACGCATCACGCGCAAACATCCTCGCCAGCGACGAACTGCTCGCCAGCCGTGGCGCCGAAATCCACGAGATCAACCGCGGCGGCGATGTCACCTATCATGGCCCCGGCCAGCTCGTCGGCTACCCGATCTTCGACCTGCGCGGCGACCTCCCCGGCAAACGTGGTCCGCACCTGGGGCCCGTCGATTTCGTCCGCTTGATGGAAGAGGCGCTCATTCTGACCTGTAAAGACTTCGGTGTCCCAACCCAACGCATCTGCAAACTCACAGGTGTCTGGACTTTTCCGGGCGGCAGCGTTCGTGAGAAGAAAATTGCCGCTATCGGCGTCCATGTTTCGCAGGCAGTGACCTCCCACGGGTTCGCTCTAAACGTCACCACCGACCTGCGCGACTTCGACTGGATCGTCCCCTGCGGCATCACCGACCGGACGGTAACCTCACTGGAAATGGAATCGCCTCATACTCCTCCGCCTTCACTCGCCGAGGCCGCCAACACCGTCGCCGCCAACTTTGGCCGCGTCTTTGGGCGACAGATGATCGCCGCCACATCCCTCGATCAACTGTTGACTTCCCAGCCGGCTACCGCTTAGTCAAGTTGCATACCAATCGGTACACATCTGAGCTAATCTGCATTTTGAGATGCTCCATACACCCGTATAATCTGAAATTGCGCTGTAAGTGCGCCGTAAACTCTGCCGGAGACTCTTCCCCATGCCAATCGACGTCGTTATGCCCCAGATGGGCGAATCAATCACGGAGGGCACGCTCACGAAGTGGCTGAAGAAGCCCGGCGACACGGTCGCTCGCGATGAACCCCTTTTTGAGATCTCCACCGACAAGGTCGACGCTGAAATTCCTTCTCCCGCGGCCGGCACGCTCGGCGAAATCAAGGTGCAGGAAGGCGCTACGGTTGGTGTTGGAACCGTGGTTTGCGCCATCAACGACTCTGGCGCAACTGAAGCAGCTCCAGCTACCCCAGCGGTAACCAAGGAAGCCGCAACGAAGGAGGAGACAGTCACACCCGCAGCGGTGGCCACCGCCGCCAATGCTGAGGCTGTTCCACCGCCTGCTCCAGAAGCTTCTGGCCAAGGCATCGAAGTCCTCATGCCGCAAATGGGCGAGTCCATCACGGAAGGCACGCTCACCAAGTGGCTCAAGAAGGTCGGAGACACGGTAGCGCGTGACGAACCCATCTTCGAAATCTCCACCGACAAGGTGGATGCTGAGATTCCCTCTCCCTCCGCCGGCATCCTCTCCGAGATCCGCGTGCAGGAAGGCCAGACCGTTACCGTTAGCACGGTGGTTGCGGTAATTGGCGGCGGCGCGGCAGCTTCCGCGTCGACCGCTCAGGCTGCTGCGATCCAAGTTCCCAGCACGCCAGTTCCTGTCTCGCCTGTCCCAGCCCCTGTACCATCCGCCGCACCGGGCCAAGACCTGCGCTCCTCGCCCCTGGTCCGGAAGATCGCAGCCGAAAACAACATTGACCTCAGGGGAGTTCCAGGCACCGGCGCGTCGGGTCGAATCACCAAGCAGGACATCCTCGGTCATCTTGAGGGGGCAACTGCATCAGCTCCGGCAGTTTCTCCGGCGCCGACCGCTGCCCCTTCCGCGCCCAACCCGCCGGCTGCCGCGAAAGCCGCACCCGCTCCCACCGCGGCTCCGCTGCCCGGCGAACTGGTCCCTCTGTCCAAGATGCGCGCCATCATCGCCAAGCGCATGGTCGAGTCCAAAGCCACCAGCCCGCATGTTCACACGGTCTTCAAGGTGGATATGACGCGCATCGTGAAGCTGCGTGAAAAAGAGAAAAACAAGTACGAGCAGCGCAATGGCGTGAAATTGACCTACATGCCCTTCATAACGCGCGCCGCGGTGCAGGCTCTTCGCAAGCACCCAATCGTCAACGCTTCCATGCAGGGCGAATCGATCCTCTACAACAAGAACATCAATATCGGGATCGCTGTCGCACTGGAGTGGGGACTGATCGTCCCGGTCATCAAGCAGGCGGAGGAAAAGAGCTTCCTCGGCATAGCGCGCGCCGTGGTCGACCTCGCGGATCGCGCCCGTTCCAAAAAGCTCGCGCCCGACGATGTTGCCGGCGGCACCTTTACCCTTACCAACTCCGGCATCTTCGGCGAGCAATTTGGCATGCCCATCATCGCGCAACCTCAGTCGGCAATCCTCGGAATCGGCGGCCTCAACAAAGAGGCCGTGGTGCTGACCGATAAGGACGGCCAGGATACGATCGCAATTCGGAACATCCAGCACTTCACTCTTGGCTTTGATCACCGAATTATCGACGGCGCGGATGCGGGCAAATTCATGTCCGAGTTCAAGGCATACCTGGAGACCTGGTCCGAAGATATCGGATAGCTCATTGCTACCTCCTACAATCAGGTCCTAGCTCGTTTAACTAATGTGCGCGCCGCGAAGACTCACTACGAAATGCCTAAGATCCTGACAATTTAAATGTGGCGACTTGTTGTTGATTGGCTCGCCTACATCTTGTCGAAGCGTTCAATCAGGTACGCGATGAGGATGTGAAGCATCGTCAGAATCCCGCCGAACACTACCCCGGCGCCCTTCAACCGCTGAACGCTACGCTCGTGCTCCTCGACACGCCCCTCGAGTTGCTGCAAACGGCCTGGTTGGCCTATTCCCAGCAGTTGCTCCATTTGCACCTTTAGAACGCTTAGCTCCTGCAAAACCTGGCTCTCAAAATCCGTCATCGATCCACCTCGTCCCCCATCACAACATCTCCCCTAAGCCGTCTCGTTGATCGGCATATTCACAAATACCGCACTCGAAAATCGCGAGTATAACGGCGGCGTGCTCCCGTCATACATGCGCACAAAGACGCGTTCCAGCTGGGCAGCGATCGGGATGGAGAAGCTGCGCACGGGACTTCGAAGCACCAAGTCTGCCGCGTCGATGCCCACCCCAAATGCCCAGTCCTTCAACCGGACCTCAAACCCACCGCCTGCAGGCGGAGCCGTTCCGGCATCCACTTGCATGGCAGTATCCGTCAAGCTCGTCACAGTCAGTCGCTGCAGGTTTGCAAGCACCTGACCGGGCGCCGTCGACGCGGTCTGCGGCAGATAGGCATCCGCCGCAATCTCTTCACTTAACTTCAATCCAATCCCCGCAGCCCACTCGGCGGCCCAGTCGTTCGCGAAGCTCACCTTGTATTGCCGGACCTCCGGAACGGCGCTGCCGTCTTGCGCCACCACGCTCCGCACCAACAACGACGACGTAACTCCCTCACTGGTAATTGCCAGCACGTCACCCGGCCAGATGTCCTCGAACGGGTTCACCAGCGCGTAAGTTCCAGCGATGGCAGCAGCGCGGCTCGTCGCAAATGCGAGCACCGCCTGCGTGGCACTCTCGCAATCCACGCTGCTGCGTGCGACCGGGAGAGTCACCGCACCCAGCCAGCGACACATCCCTGGGGCGCCGTTCACTGCCTCTGACGCAACGCTCGCAGTATCTGCGAGCCGCGCAACCGATCGCTGCTGGTTGCGATAGTTCACCGTCACGCGCTCCCCTGACACGGGAACACGGCCTGCAAGAAACGTCACCTTGCCCGGCGAACCTGCAGCGGTCCCGTAACTCACCGAGCAATCGACGCCTTGGCCTGCAACACCAATCAATCGCGTTTGCAAGCTTCCGCTCGGCAGCGTACTCACAATCCAGAGACTGCCGGTACGCGTCACACTCACCGAGCCAATCGAACCGAACATCTGCGTCGCATTGGCAACGACAAACGAGCACGTTGCCGGTGAGTTGCTGACCGTCGCACCAGCAGCCGTACTGTCATAGAGCACTGTCGCCGGCGTGTTCGATGCAGCACCCTCATCCACTAACTCAAACACCGTGTCGATCGGAGCGGCCACGCCACTAGGATTGCCGAAGCCTTGGATGACACCATCGACCATGCAGTAATAACGTTGCAACACGCGCTGCATCTCAACACAATGCAGTCTCAGCCGCAACGTATAGGAGTGGCCGGCAATCGGGGTGAACACCGTGCCTGTCTCAACACCGTTGACCACCGGCACGATGACGGTCACACCACCGGTACCACTCACGCTCTGCCGCACCCGAAAGCCCGCGAAACACTCTGCGAGAACCGGAAGCCCCAGGTACATGCCCGCGAGCATTCCATTGCAAGCAGCAGAGAGCAAGACCCCACTCAACTGCACAACAACTGACCCACCCATCTCGATTGCATCGATGGCCGTGAGCGTGGTCTGGCCATCAGAGCCATTGCCACCATTCATCGTCAGGCCCGCAGAAGTCAGCGAAAGATAACTGCCCGGATCAGCCATAATCCACTGTGCTGGATTGAATGCACCCTCGTTGAAGTTATCCAGCACCAGCGTGCGGTTCGTATCGCGGTAGGCGGATTCGCCGAGGTTGAAGACGGTTGTCGTGCCGTCACCAACGAAGTTTTCCTCAATGTACGCTGCCGGTTCTTCGGCACCGGTAAGGGTCACGTCGTTCGCCAGTTCACGTACTGCACTCGTCTGTAGCTCCGAGATTGACAAAGTGCCATTAGCATCGCTGAACGCATGGGTAACATTCCCCACAGGCTGTATAACGATCTGCCCATTCAACGCGCGATACGCTGCATAAGCAGAGCTCGCCGCATTTGCGGCATTGACACTGAAGGGCGACGAGGCGCGTGCTGCAAACGCGCCGGTCGTCGCAACCGTTCCAGAACCGCTAACCGTCATCCCCGCTGATCCTCCCGACTGCGCCCGCAACGCCATCTGCGCCACTAGTGCCGTGCCACCGAGGCCAAGTGATTGCGCATCCCTCAAACCCGCACCGGAACCAAGATTATCGAGAAGCCATTCATCGCTGACCGCGGTCACACGAACACGATAGACGGGGCCCGTAGACGCATTTCCCGCGTACAACCTGATCGGCTCGGTTGCCAGGTACCCGGTGAACAGCACCGTCGTGTCCGCCGCTATCACCGTCACCCTTCCGCGCCGTACCGGCGCCGCAAGCCCCCCGACGCCTAGGACGATCTCCGCCGTGCAACGTGAAGGCTCATTAAGAACGCGCTGCACCGTGATCGGCCCTTCTGCGGCGACTGCTCCGGTGTAATCGATCGCGCCTAATTCATCAAGATTGTCGATCGTAATTCGCACATGCTCTCCTTTATGCATTCCTAACCAGCTACATAACTCCGGAAACAAACAACCGTCTCACCGTCTACCGGATCCTTCACCGGTAGCGCGCGGAACGCAGCGCTCAGCTGAGTCTTTTGGTATCCACCGCCAGCATTCGTGCTCGTCTCGGCCGCACCAATCATTGCTTGCAACCGCGGATAGTGCCAGATCACGCGCTCACCTTGCTGTCCTTCGCCAACGAACACCGCAGACCATTCCTGGAAGAAGCTCGAGCCCTCCCGATCGCAGAACCCAACTACGCCGCTGACCTTCATCGTTGCAGTCGGAACCCCGGCAAGCAGAGGCCACTGCAGCGTGAGCGCGCCTGTTGCGACGTTGATGCCCGTAATGCGCCCAACGTTCAATGTCACCCGCCGAATGTAATCCACGTCGGCTAGCGGCCCTTGCACGTACGCTCCACTCACGCCACTGCCGACAAATCCTGTCTGCGTACCATAGTCCACATCTACTGCGATCAATTCGTCTACGGAGAACCCGCTGGCAGCGGTCGTGCCCACCTGTATCACATTCGCGGTTGAGCCGGCCTGTAAAGCCACTGCAGAGACGGCCGTTCCGCCTGACCCCTCACTAGTTGATCCCGACCCCACCTTTAGCAGATTCATCTGCTGTGTGCCGGCCGAGAGCGCGAGCTGCAATTTACCCCAGCTCTCAAATGCGAAGGAAACCGTAGCTTCAATTTCCGTGCGCGACTGCACGTGCGCGACAGCAGGAGATCCAGTGCGTACCGCCTCAATCTTGGTACCGCACGTGCGCGTGAACCCCGCGATCCAGCCTAGACCAATCCAAGGCGAAGGTGGGCTGTTCAGCGCAAATCCCCCGTTCTGTGCCGCATCAAAGATAGTCGCTTGCTGCGCCGTGCGATTGACTGGCGCAAAGTATGCGCTTACACGTCCCATCATCGGCGACATCGTATCCATCACGTCACTCACAGCTCACCTGCTTCCTGGTAACTCATCAACTGGACGATTGCTGTTCGAGCTAACCTGTCATCCTTCGTCACCGTTTCGCCAAAAGCAACCTCACTCCACCAGGCGCTCGTGTGCATGGCTACCGTGGCCTTGCCGCTCGCCAAGCCTGAATAGTTCGTCTTGGGCGCATTCCTCGGCGTAGCATCTACCGCGCCTTGCAGCTCCGCATCCATAGCTGCCAGCGCTCTCCCGCGATCCATGCCACCATTCATTCCGGTGCCGGCAGTTTCGTAGTCCACAGCGCATTCCAGCGTTACCAGCGGCATCACACCATTCGCATCCACTTGCGCCACAGACCATCGCAAACGAAAACAGTCAGGAATCGCCACGGCTGAGAGCAGCTCATTCTCCTCGACCAATACACCCGGCCGCACCACGCCGCGCAGCACGATCGTTCGCTCCGGATTGAACGCGACCAGCCGGTTTCGCAACACTTCATAGAACGTGTCCTTTGCGTTCTGCACAATTACCTCCTTGGATTTATGCGCTAGCGGTCCTGGCTATCGAGCCGGCGGTTCCAGCGTCAGCCAGTAGCAATAGGGCATGCCCATCGCCTGCGACGCATAACTGTTCGTGATCTTGTAGAGAAGATCGTCGATAAACAAACCCACGGCGGTCTCGAACAAAATGTCGGCTGAGTCGAACCCAAGCGACCCAAGGACCTCATGCACGGCGCTCGCCGAAATCAACAGCTTGGTCACACTATCAGCTTTGTGAAAGGTCGCAGGACCCAGTACGACATCCTGGTATTCCGGAGTCGCAAGTCCCAACTGCTCTGCGTCTTCGTTCGGCACGGCCGGAGCTGCAAGACGCAACAACACCATCCGTCCACCGGCGGATCGCATCACTGCGTCCGCGAGGCGGATCGCACCATCACTCGATTGCAGTATCTCGCCCATCGTTAGCCGAGCCTCTCTGCCACGTAAGGCCGCAGTAAGGCCTGCACCTGGCTGTCGATCAGCGAGTCACTGAAGTATTGGATCTGCAGCGTGTCCATCTTGCTCGATTTCACGTTCAACCCAGGCGTCGTCTGTGCATTGCGCACAATCTGCGCGCAAGCTACCTTGACTGCATTCGGTACAGTCGTGAAACCGGCCGTATACGTGACCTCAGCCTCGCTGTAGTGCATTCCCATGACATTCCACGCAAATCGGAATTCAGCGGTGGGGAGACTCACAAACACCGTGGTCGGGTCGACATCGACCCACTGCCCAGGCAAAGCAAATGCCGCAGCAAATCCGGTCTGGAAAGCGAAGTCTCCCGAGAAATCCTCTCCAAACCCAGGTCGCGCATACTGTGCTCGCACGGCATCCACACTGATCAGCGGGCCATAGCTCAGCCGCACCGTCTGCGCCTTGGCCGGTACCTTCATCCGCTCGGTATAACTGGCCGACATCAGCGACGGTCGCCGACAGTAAGCTTCGATCATCGCGGAGGCAGTCGTGACCCACGCATCGGCCGTATCCGCCGACAATCCATACGCCACATAGTCTGCTGGCAACAAATATCCCATCGATCTTCTCCCTCTCTACTCGCACTTGTATCTGGCACGAAGCCGGAGCGCCCACCGCGCTCCGGCCCCCTTGCTCCTAGCGATCGACCAGCACCTGGTAGTGTGCATAGCTCGCGCCCTTGACCACAACGGCTCCGAACTTGACCACGGCATACTGGCTCGCCAGGGAACCCTGCATGCCCAGCTGGAATACGCGTGGGTTCTGCTCGCCCAGCCAGTGATACTCGATCAGGTCCTCGGTGACGATGTAGGCAGGCAGCACCGCTGAGCCCGATCCCGGAACGCCGGTGTACGGCAGTGTCCACTCCGGAATTAGCGGGATATCGCCCGCCTGTGTGCTCAGCGTCTTCACCGTAAGACCGCCCTCAATGTTTTTGGTATTCAACACCACATTGAATTCACTCTTCATCTCGCGATCGATGAGATCCAGCAACACCGGGTTAGCGTAGATCGCCGTCGGCCGCACGCCGAAGTTAGAGTTCGCAAGCATCTGCGCGATCGTAGACTTCAGCCCATCGACGATACTCTGGCTCGTAGTGATGCTGGTTGTGTTACCGCCCGCTACAATCTGCCCGACCGCACCAAAATATTGCGCAGTCGTCGGCGAATTCAGACTGGTGTCCGTGCCGTTCCACAACGCGATATCATGCGTGCGCAAAACGCCATCTACCGTGTCTGTCAGATCCTTCGCCTGCAAATAAGCAAATTGGCTCTGCTGCTTGCCTAGTTCGAGATCGAATAGGTTGTAGTTGATCTGTGCGACCAACGCCTTCAGAGGTACGCTGTTTTCAATCCGCGTCGGCTGCACGATTGCCGGAACAATGGCACGTGGATTCACAAACGCCGACGAAGCCGATGCCACAGGAATCGCCGTCTCTTCGAAATACCTGGACGGATGGCCTGTCGCCGGAACCTGCTTGATGCGCTGACCAAATACTCCACGGCGCCGCACCAGGTCGAGAATTTCTGTCTGGTAGATGGGTACTTCGATAGAACCCGGTCCAATGTAGTCGGCTGTTGCGTTGATGTTCGTAAACTTCGCGTTCATTCTTATCTCCTGATATTGCTGTAAAAGACAAAGGCCAGACTCTCGTCCGGCCTCTGCCTTGCTTTCCATCTATCCACGCACGGTCGGCTCGACCGGAGCGGCCTGTCTCTACCCCAGTAAGCCGGCGCGCCTGAGCTCTGTTTTCACAGCAATACGCTGCTCGATCGCCAGGCTTCCCATCGCACTATCCAACACCGCGGCGTCAATTGACCCGCCGGAAGCACCCAGCTCCAGAGTCACGCCTTGTTTTGCGAGCATAGTCGCCATCCCCGAGGGCAAGGTTTTCCGCCCCTGTGAGTGCGGTTCCGCCGCTGCCGTGAGCTCTGCAATCTTCGCCTCGGCTTCGACGAGCCGCCGCTCCAACTCGGTCTCGCGTGCGGTCTCGACCGTGGCCACGATGCGGCCCACATGCTCTTCTGCCTCGGCAGCGAGTGCCACCTGTCGTTCCGCTAATCGCGATGCGGCCTGCTCCAGCGCAGTAGCCACGGCTTCCAAACGCTCTGTTGCTTCCATCAAATCCATCACGTTGCTATCTTCCATTACCTTCCTCCGTCTCTCTGGCGTCCCTCAGGACGCCTTACTTTTTTGGTGCGACTCGTGTCTGCCGGCACTCACTCGCGCGGTTCACGTGAAACGAAGTGGCCCGGTAAGCCGCCTTTTCACGCAATAGAATGGCCGCCCCCGTAAAGGTGGCTCGTGTCAGCCGCCACACCACATCCCTCATATCCGCGACATGCGCATCCGCCAGTTCGTAGCTCATTCCCATCGCAGTGTCCATTCCGGCAGTCAGCCCACCGACCCTGGCCTCCATCTCCGGATAATCCCGTGCAAACAAGAAGCCGCCCACCAACAAGCGCGTGCCCTCCAGATGCGCTGAGGTGATAATGCCGCACTTCTGTCGCGCATCATGTCCATCCCATCCAGCTTTGTAGTCCACTGCCATTCCCAACAAACTGGGAAGCGCCATCTCTGCCGCTGCCTTCGTCAACACCACGCGATGGCCGCGCGCGCCGCTCGGCGCTTTGTCGCTGGGTACATCAACCAGCGTCAAACACCCTTCGAATGGCAGCCGATTGGGATGCCCCGCCACCTCTGGGAAATCTACTGCCATTGCCCACAGTTCGCGTCCGCTAGAACGTCGACGCCCTGCGCGACGCAAATGCACTGCTCTTTCCACGTGTACCTCCTCATATCTATCCTTCAGTTGACCCACACGAACCACGTCACGCCCCTTGCGGTTCAACCAAAGGATTTGCCAACTCTGCCGGTGCCAGACCGCGCATCGCCCTCACCTCAGCGACCGACAGAACCCCCGCGGCCAACAACTTCGTTTGGATGTCGACCTCCACCATCTCGTCCCGGCTCTCCAGGTCGGTCCAGACGAATCTCAGATCTCCCCAGCCAAGACGCTTCACGATGACATCGCGCGTGATGTGATCGGCAATGAGCTTCGCCAACGGAACGATCGCGTTTTGGAACGCCTCATCTGCCAGCTCGCTTGCAGTCGACTGATTCACATCCTGCGCGACGCCCAGCATCATCGCCGGCAGATCAAATGCATTCGCAATCATCGTCAGCAGAAACTGCTGCCACTCCAACCGCAAATCCGCATCGGTACCAGCGGCAAATTTCAGCACCTCGGGCTTCTGCTCTGAGCTCAGTACGGGAACTCTTCCCGACCCCTCCACCTCATCCTGCCACCACCGAACCAGCCGCTCATGCTGCTCCGGCGTTCGCTCGTTCAGCCACAGCGCATACTGCACCACGCTATTCGAAGCCAGCCTGCCCGCATATCGATGGGCCTGCAGAAAGTGCGAAATCGATTCAAACGCCACCTCGACTTTCCCCAACCCAAACGGCGTATGACTTCGCGAGTTCAAGCGGACATACATCAACTCGTCGTCACGCAACGGCAGCAGAGAATCCTTTCCGAGTTTGCCCGTAATCTGGGCATAGCGGGGATCGTTCGGATCGCCCTTCCAGTTCGCATTCACCTGGATGGACGCTCCATCCACCGGATACAGGCGAATTGGCAAGTCAGCGTCCCCTGTCTCAATCTCAGCTGCGCCAAAGCCGCCTACCAGGGTGTCTTCGATCACCTGCTCGATCATGGTACGAAAGCTGTCACATTCATTTGGCAGGTCGAGCGCCTTGCTCAGTGACGCGGCGCGCTGCACGCGATCACCCGCCACATCCTCGCCCGCGCCGCGCCGCACCTCGATCTGCCAATCCATGCAGGCAATCCGGTCCTTAATGCAGTTGATCGCACGCCGCGCCACCGGTGTCTCTGCAAATCTGCGCAAGTTCGCTGCTGTCGGCTTCGGAAGCGCGTTCTGCACTCCCGTCGTCCTGAAAGGCGCGAAGATCGAGTTCATCCCCAGGGGAGTTACGACTGTCTTCCGCTCGCCCACGTTGTCCGCTGATGCCGCCACGCCGGCAACTCGTTCCCACATATCTCTAACCGCCGCTCCCAAACCCATTCCGATCTCCCTCTTAAACACAAAAGGCGCGACCATTAGGGTCACGCCTCGTCAACATAAGTTCGCCCGTTCTTTTTATGGTGCTAAACCCTTAACTCTCGCTTCGCCGTATCCGCGACCCTTCCCATATCCGCAACCGTCAAGACGCGTATCGCCTCTCGTTCCAAAACGCTTACCCCGAATCCATATTGCTCCTGGTCCGCAATCGACGCGATCCTCTCCACCACAGCAGTTAGTTCCAATTCGGCGCCTTCGCTGTTCAATACACCTGCACGCAAAGCGTCCGCCGAGTAGGCCATGCTCTTCGCACCTTCAACATCATTCTCTAGCGACACCGCGTGAAACATCCGCACCTTGCCGTTGCGATAGCCACAGTCGATCTTCAACGGATCACCGGCCTGCGTGTAGGCCGCAGCTGCAATCTTCTTGCGCATCAATCGCCACACCCCTGCCTGCTCGAACGCGATACGCATTGTGGAAACGATCGCGCCGCGCCCGCTCGCCTTCCTACGCGTCGACGGCATCTTCAACGGGTCCACATACATCCGCAACAGCTGCTCCATCTCCGCGGGAAAACTCTCCGCCAGCGTTCCCCTCATCTCCGTCAGCTGCACGCTGTTCGACAGCGAGTCTTCCAGCGTCGCCAGCATTGGCTTCGCATTTATCTTCAGCTCCACTCCAGTCTGGAGCTGTTGTCCAATCTCCGACTCCAAAGACTCCAGCAGATCGACGTCGGCATCCGGATCCATACAAAGCACCCTGCTCCAGTCGCGCGTAAACCGCACCGTCGCCGTCTCATCCCGCCCAGCCTCGCGCAGCACGACGCCAATGTTCGCAAACTCTCCTTTCACCACGTCCGGCACATACCGAATGAGGGAAAATTCGCACTGTAGACGCTCGCGCAATGAAACCTCCACAATCTCCTGAGCAGTGCAGCCGCCCACTCTAATTTATAAATTTTCCCGGGGAAATCCTCATCTCGAAGCCTCTCGGAATCACTATATTCTTCGCCATTCCCCATAGTGGGAAGGGTTCCCGATCTGACTCCCGAAACTGCCCAATCAATTCTCTTACCCGCGACCTTCGCTCTAACAGCGATTCCATCAAGCGTTCAATCACCCTGGTGTCCCCGCCGTACCACTCCGGAGGAATCTCCTCAGCAACTTTCCCCAAGGTCTCTTCCGAAAACTCCTCGACCCTGCTCAACCAAGGCTCAAAACTCTCCCATCCTCGAACACGCGCGTAAACCTGATTGCGCGCAAACACGCCCCGCAGCGGCGCATCTGGAAACGTCCAGTCTCCCGCGTTGAAGCAGTAGCCCTGGTCAATAAACGTCGCCCTGTACTTCCGTTCCCGCGGTCGACGCTCGAACACAGCCTGCCGGCCATTGCAGTTGCCGGTCCACTTATCCACTGCCAGCATCCCTGCAAACTCCGACAGGTTCCGAACCTCATCCATCTGAGGCTCTGGAAGATAGTCCACCACTTGACCGGGCATCAAACCTCCGACAAACCTGCTCCCAAACTGCAGGCCGCCGGCACATCGCTCGCGAACGCCCCGCCCGAGATCCACCACCATCTCCGCACTATTCTTAATCAGCCACTCGCTGACCTCGATCACGTCGGTCTTCGGCACCGACAACCCGACGGCCTCCGCGATCCGTGTCGCAATCAACTCATTCGCCAGTACGCGCAGATGCTGCGGATTATTCTTGAACTTCACCACCCACAGGTTTCCATCCGCACCCAGCATCAATTGGCTCTGGGCTCCGCCGCGCATCCGCCGAATTGCCTGTACCGCCGTTACCGCCAACGCCCGTCACCTACACGTTCACCTTACCGCATTTACCAGGCTCCCATGGGAGCCGACCCTCAACATCTCCGCCCTCACCGCTTGTGCTACCCCCATCGCCATCACCAGGTCATCATGCGCCCCATTCGCCGCTCCCGTCTTTCCGCGCTCCCCCCCTACAAATGTCCTGCACTCGCTTAACAGTCTCTTGCTTAGAAACATCTCCGGCCACTGCTCGAGCAAGGATCCCACCCGCGCCACCATCTCAGGCTTTGAGATTGCAGTCGTTAACCAACCGGCCTCACTCCGTTGCCGATATACATTCGTGTAATTCTCACTCGTCTCGATGAACGCCAGCACCGCGGCACCGTTATTATATCTCTCCACCGCAATCAAGGCGCCGTGATATTCCTTCGCCACCTCCACCGCAACCTTCGCCAGTTCGGATGGCCTCAGTCGCTCCTGCAGCTCAGCGCACTGCAGCCCCGTGTCCCGATCGATCACCTGTAC
>Ga0187887_10002354_pt1 | contig 15212 bp, 16 predicted proteins | sample June2016WEW_7_10_FD_132977 | JGI IMG/M metagenome (GOLD analysis project Ga0187887, IMG submission 132977) | Peatland microbial communities from SPRUCE experiment site at the Marcell Experimental Forest, Minnesota, USA - June2016WEW_7_10 | ecosystem: Environmental > Terrestrial > Soil >...
CGACCCCGGATAAGCCGACCGTGACACTCAGCGTCCCCGACCCGAATCACATCAACAGCTTTATGAATTTCCGCGTTGCAGATATTCAAGCGTGCTACGAATTGTGGAAGAGTCGAGGAGCCGAGTTCATCACGCCGCCAATACCCAAGTACGGCGAGATCCGCTGCTACATCCGCGATCCTGACGGTTACATTATCGAGGTCGGACAGAGCACGGACCTCAAGTACGGTTAGCGCTCGGCCCGGAGGGGACGCGGCAGCCGGAGCCCACATCGAGGCCTCTACTTTCGCGGGTCGAACCGCACTTCCACCTCGGTGTCCACTCTTACCGGGTGGCCGCTCTTCACCGTCGGCTTATAACTGAACTGAGACCACGGCACGCTCTCGCAGAGTTGCGCGCCGCTGTCGAGTTCCGCAATCCTGCCGTCCTCGCCGATGACGACTTTGCAGTGAGCCGTTCCGCCCGCTGGCGCCCAAAGTGGTGCGGGCAGGACGGTGGGGCCCTCCACCAGAAGATTGCGTTGTTTGTCCGCCGGGACAGAGACTTCCGGTACTTCTTTCTCCGCGGCCTCGGTATCCTTCTTCTGTTTCGCGGAATCGGCGGCGGTAACGGGCCGGATGCTGGTCACCAGGAATATCCGCCGTGCGGGAAAGCGTTTCACCCAGGCGCACAGACTCGTGCTGTCCGCATCCGTCAAATCGAAGGGCAGCCCGGGCCAGGCCATCCTCACCACACGGTCGCAGCTTGATTCAAGCGGATAGCCGTTTTTGCCCTGGTCGGGATCGCCAATCGCATCGATGGCCTTTTGCGCATAGATGCCCTCGGCAAAGTACTCCTTGCCAAGTTCAACATCAACCGCCTTGTTGAAGAAGAGGCGGTAGCGAATCAGGCCATCCACAAGGTAGATGGAAGGTCCACCCGCGTTCAGAGCGGCGTCTGACGCGGTTGGTTCGGTGAGAGGGGCCTGGGCCTGTCCCTGGATTTTGTCTCGGATGGGGGCGGCCTGTCTGGACGGCTGGCTGGAGCAGCCGGCCAATCCGGCAAGAATTAGTATGAGGAAACAACAAGCGCACGCATTGCGGGTCATGGTTCGTGCCCTCGCTTTCAGGATGTTTGTACGACCTGACGTTATCACGCGGTATGGGCGGTGACAAGCGAGGGTGCCCCCATTTTTCGATGAGGCGCTACCGCCCGGCGTGTCGCCGATGCCATCAGGCGGAACGTCCTCCGCTCCGTAATGACAACGTCATTACGGGGTGGTACTATGAATTCAGGCGGCAAATGTCCATTCCCCAACGGCGCGCGTCCGTTCGCGAAACGCTGAACATCCGTATCAGGCCGGAGGTTCGGGGCCTCATTGATCGAGCGGCGGCGCTGACCGGCAAGAATCGAACGGACTTTGTGCTTGACGCCGCGCGGCAAGCGGCCGAGGACGCCCTTCTGGATCGCACCGTCCTTACGGTCAGCCCAAAGGCCTACGCCGAATTTCTGGCCCGTCTCGACGCTCATCCCAAACCCAATGAACGCTTGCGCCGCACGATGCGGACACCCGCACCCTGGGATTAGACATGGCGCTCTCGGCTCCGGAGCCGCTGGCCGATCATCATCACGTTGAAGACTTCTGTTCCGGTGAGCCTTCGCTGGATGACTGGCTGAAAAAGCGCGCCCGAGCCAACCAGACGAGCGGCGCGTCACGCACCTACGTGGTTGGTGAGGGGGGCCGCGTGACCGCCTATTATGCTCTGGCCTCTGGCGCCATCGTTGTCGGGAACGCCGTGGGGAGATTCAGGCGAAACATGCCGGACCCGATCCCGGTCGCCATCCTCGCCCGTCTTGCAGTGGACCGCGCGCGACACCATCAAGGCATTGGACGAGCGCTGTTCCGCGATGCCGCGCGCCGGGTGGTTCACGCGGCCGACACGATCGGAATTCGCGGGATTGTCGTTCATGCCATCTCAGAAGAGGCGAAGAAGTTCTACTTGGCGTTAGGTTTCGATCCAAGCCCACGCGAGCCGATGATCCTGATGGTCACGCTGGCGGACTTGCGCTCCGTGTTGAAATAGCGCCGCTCTCACGGTGAAACCCGGAGCTTCCCGGGCGGAAGGCTGTCAGTCAGGAATGGCCGGAATCCCGCGATGCCGTTTGCTGTTGCGAGGGGCATCATTAGCCGCCGATGTGCGGTCTCGCGGTGATGCCGCGCTGCGTCGCATGCTTGTCGAGCTTGAGCCTGAGTTCTAACTCGTTGAACGAGGGGTGATGGAAGTAGAGATAGTAGACACTTTTTCCGCGTTGCCGGGAAAACCGAAAATGCCCTGTGTCGTCCGTCGTGGTGGAACGCAGTACCGCAACCCAGCCCTCGGTGCGATCTGTCACTGTCATATCTGGGATGGGAGCCCGGGGACGGTATCGGTACGATAGCTGGACCGTTCTTTGCTCGAAAGGAGTCGCGCACCAGATAACGTCGAATGTTGGATCCGAGACATCCAAGCGCCCTACAGCGGCACTTCCACCTGCGTGAGAATGTCCTCCAGCACGCGCTCGCTCAGCTCGGTGCTGCGCTGGGACATGGCCGCGCGGGTGTTCACGATGACCCGATGCGCACAAACCGGCAGCACCAGGCGCTTGATGTCGTCGGGAATCACGTAATCGCGGCCTTCCATCATGGCCAGTGCCTGAGCAGCGCGGAAGAGGCCCTGCGCGCCTCGCGGACTCACGCCCAACGCCAGCGACTCGTGCGCACGCGTCTTCTCCACAATCTCCAGCATGTAATCCACCAGAGTCTCGTCCACGCGAACCGACGACACCTGGGCCTGCATCGACAGCAGCTCATCGGACGCCAGCACCTCGCGAACCGCGTCCATGGAGGACTGGTCGGTGTTGCGCAGAATCTCGCGCTCGGAGCCGCGATCCGGATAACCGATGCGAATGCGCATGAGGAACCGGTCGAGCTGCGATTCCGGCAGCGGATAAGTCCCGTGATGCTCCACCGGGTTCTGCGTGGCGATCACCATGAACGGCTGGGCCAGCTCATACGAGCGGCTCTCCACGGTGATCTGCGTTTCGTTCATGGCCTCCAGCAACGCCGACTGGGTTTTTGGCGTGGCCCGGTTGATCTCGTCGGCAAGCAGAAAATTGGTGAAGATGGGCCCGGGCTTGAACTCGAATTCGCCCGACCGCGCATTGTAGATGGTCACGCCCAGGACGTCGCTGGGCAGCATGTCACTGGTGAATTGAAGCCGGTGAAAACCGCATTGCACCGATCGTGCGAGCGCGTGCGCCAACGTAGTCTTGCCGACGCCTGGAACATCCTCTATCAGCAGGTGTCCGCGGGCCAGCAGGCATACAACAGAAAGCCGAACGGCATCGGCCTTGCCGCGGATCGCTCCGCCCAGAGAAGATTCAAGGGCGGCCAGCTTCGAAAGCGCCACGGGCGCGGCAAACACGCCTTCATTGTAACAACGCCTCCGGTCGAACCGCGATTGTTAGGATTGTGTGAGAATGAAGGGCGGTAATCAAACAACTTATGAAGTTGCTCCCGCGCGACGAGCAGTTCTACGATCTTTTTCTCAGTCAAATCGCGGTTACGGTGGAGGCGTCCCTGCTGCTGCTGCAGGGCGCCGAAAAGGGCAATGGGCCGCTCACCACCGCCGCCGCCCGCATCAACGTTCTTGAACAACAGGGCGATGAGATCATCCACGATATCTACGTCCGCCTCAACCAGAGTTTCATCACGCCCATAGATCCGGAAGACATCCACTCGCTGTCGGCGCATCTCGACGATGTTCTCGACGGCATTGAGGAATCGGCGCACATCATTGTGTCGTACCGCGTGGAGCCCATCCCGCCGGCGGTAATCGAGCTGTGCCGCATTGTTCATTCGTGCGCGAAAACACTTGAGATCGCTCTCACGGCGCTCAGCGAGAAGTCGCCGCTGCTGGCCCAATGTATCGAAGTAAACCGGCTCGAGGAAACCGCCGATCAGATTGGCCGCGACGCCGTCAGCGAGTTGTTCCGGTGCGAAGCGGATTGCATCAGGCTGATCAAGCTGAAGGAAGTCTACGACAAGCTTGAGGCCACCATCGACTATTGCGAAGACGTAGCCGATGCCCTGCAGAACGTGGTTGCCAAGAACAGCTAGGGGACGGCATGAACTCCACGCTGGTTCTTACGGTTGTGATCATCGGCGTCGCTCTCGCCTTTGACTTCATCAATGGCTTTCACGATGCGGCGAATTCTATTGCCACCGTGGTGGCCACTCGCGTTCTGAAGCCCGGGCAAGCGGTGATGTGGGCCGCCCTGTTCAACTTCGCCGGGGCCTTCACTTTTGGCACGGGCGTGGCGAAAACGGTGGGCTCCGGCATGGTTAACCTTCATTACGTCACTCCGTGGGTGATTCTCGCGGGCCTCATCGGCGCAATTGCCTGGGATCTGTTCACGTGGTGGATCGGCCTGCCCACCAGTTCCTCGCACGCGCTGCTGGGCGGGTACGCGGGCGCGGCGATCGCCCATGTCTCGTGGATTCAGGGCTGGGGCCATGCGTTTGACGCGATTCTCTGGGACGGCTGGACCATGACGCTGCTTTTCATCGTAGTCGCGCCGCTCCTCGGCATGGCCCTCGCATACCTTTTCATGGTGATCGTCTACTGGTCTTTTCGTAACGCCACGCCAAGAACGATGGATAAGCATTTCCGGCGTCTGCAACTCATCTCTTCGGCCGCGCTGAGCTGGGCGCACGGCGCCAACGATGCGCAGAAGACGATGGGGCTCATCACCGGCGTGCTGGTGACCTCCGGATACCTGAAGACATTTCAGGTGCCCGTGCAGGTGATCATGGCCGCCTACGCCGCCATCGCTCTTGGAACTCTGAGCGGGGGCTGGAAAATAGTGAACACCATGGGACGCCGGTTAACGCGGCTGAAGCCCCGAAGCGGCTTCTGCGCCGAATCGGCCGCGGCGGCGTCGATCCTCTTCGCCACCTGGCTCCGCCTGCCGGTATCCACCACCCATGTGACCGCCGGGGCCATCGTCGGCGTCGGAGCCATTCAGCGGATCAAAGCCGTCCACTGGGGTGTGGCGCGGGATATCGTGTGGGCCTGGGTACTCACCATTCCGGCGTCGGCGCTGGTGGGCTGGCTGGCGCTCACGATTCTGCGGCTGTTCAATTCGAAGCTGTGATGGCTGCCCTTCCAACTGCGGTAGATTAGGGCAGAGAGGCGGGGATGCCGGAGGATAAAGGAATCGCCAGAGGAGTGCCGCAGGGATCGATATGGTCGCTGCGATTGCTGGGCGTGCCCATACGCCTGCACTTCACCTTCGTGCTGCTGCTGGTGTTTCTCATCGTCACCGGCCTGAGCGGCACCCAGTCTCTGGCCTATTACGCCCTCTATGTAATTGCGTTGTTCGCTTCGGTTCTGCTGCATGAACTGGGACACGCATGGGTGGGCTCGAAATACGGCATCCGCACCATTGAGGTGGTGATGTTTCCCATCGGCGGCGTTTCGCGAATGGAACGCGACGCGAAACCGAACGAAGAGCTGTGGATCGCCATTGCAGGGCCTCTGGTCAACCTGGTGCTTGCGGCGGCGTTGTTCGCGCTCTTGTATTACCGGCACGCCATCGTCGGTCTGCGCGATTTGCTGCGGCCCACTGACACTAACCTTATCGAACGAATCGCCTTCGGCAACCTGATCCTCGCGCTGTTCAATTTCATCCCGGCATTCCCGATGGATGGCGGCCGCGTGCTTCGGTCCGTGCTGGCGCGGTTCAAATCGGAGAATGAAGCTACGCGCATTGCCGCCTGGGCGGGGCGCATGCTGGCCATCAGCATGGGGCTTTACGGCTTGTTGGCTACTCACTTTTTGCTGGTCTTCGTTGCGTTTTTCGTCTATCTGGGCGCGGCTCAGGAAAGCGCGGCGGCGATCGGGCGAACGCTCACCGCCGGTATGCCGGTGCGCTCGGCAATGGTGACGGAATTCCACACGCTCGAACACGGCAGCACCATACGCGATGCCGCCAACCTCCTGCTGGCCACGTCACAGCAGGATTTTCCGGTGGTGCACGGCGACCAGGTGCTGGGCCTGCTTGGAAGAAACGCTCTGATGCGCGCTCTGGCTCACGACGGACAGGAAGCATACGTCGGCGGCGCGATGGATCGTGAACCGCCCCGGCTCTCACCCGATCAGGATCTGGCTGAGGTGTTGCCGTTGATGGCGCAATCGGGAGCCTGTGCCCTGGTGATGGAAAATGGCGAGCGTCTTGTGGGCCTCCTCACCGCCGAGAATCTTTCCCAGTTCCTCCTGTTGCGCCGCTTTGGGATGGAGCCGCACCCGCAGAATCCAGATGTGCATCGATGATGGACGTGCGGCGATAACCATTCGCGCGGCGGCCGCGTTGCGCGGATTTCTGCTGTGCTGCGCTTTCCTTGCGCTTCCCTTGCTTCTCCACGCCGAAACCGTACGTGTGTACCTCAAGGACGGCACTTTTCAGCTCGCCCGTGAATATCACGTGGAAGGCGACCGGGTTCGCTACTACAGCACCGAGCGTGGCGAGTGGGAGGAACTACCCCTCGATTTGGTGGACCTGAAGAAAACCGAGGGTGAAATCCAGGCGCGCCAGGCGGCCGAAAAAGAGGAGAAACAGCAGAGCGCGGCCGAGGATAAAGCTGAGATCGAGATAGAGCGCGAGATCGACAAGGTCCCCAAAGACCCTGGCGTCTATTACGTGGACGGCGACGCCGTGCGCACGGTGAAGCAGGCCGAATCGAAGATGGTCACCGCCAAGGGACGGAAAGCTCTCAAGATTCTTTCGCCGCTTCCCGTGGTGTCCGGAAAGGTCACCGTCGAGCTGGATGGCTCTCATGCACCAACGCAGGTGAAGGGCGGCAAGCCGGAATTCTACATTCGCCTCTCTCAGGAGGAGCAGTTCGCGCTGGTGAAGCTGAGCGATCACAAAGGCAATCGAGTGGTGGAGAAGATTGCGGTGCTTCCGGTGAGCAACGAAGAGGTGGAGACGTTCGACAGCGTGGAGCTGTTCCAGCACCAGGTGGGCGATATGGTGTTCAAGTTCTGGCCGCTCAAGCCCCTCGATCCAGGCGAGTATGCAGTGGTACAGTACACCCAAGGGAAAGTAGATACGCAAGTCTGGGATTTCACATTGGCGGGCAAAACCGGCCCGTGAAATCCCGGGTCGGCAGGCGACGAGGAGACCATCATGATCAAACGCTGGATGCCTATTCTCTGTGTGTTCGCAAGCGCGACGCTGGCGGACACGCTTACACTCCGCGACGGCAGGACGGTACAGGGAGATTACGCCGGAGGCGACCCACGCACGATTCGCCTGATGGTGGGAGAAAGCGTGCAGAGCTTCCGGGTCAGCGATATTGTCAGCCTGACAATCGGACCAGGCCCCGGAGGCCCTGATGGTCCCCCTGCGGCGGCGGGGCCTGTGGTGGCGGGGCCGCAGCCCCCTCCACAGCAAGCCGCTCCACCACAGGCCGCTCCACCGCCCGCCGCGCCGCCGCCAGGCGCGCAGGTGTCGCCACCGCCAGCCGGACCACAGATCCCCGCCGGAACGGAGATCAAGGTGCGCATGATTGATCCGGTGAATTCCGGCATGGACCAGGAAGGCTACACGTACCGCGCTTCCGTTGTCGAGCCGATCAGCGTGAGGGGGCAGATAGTCATTCCGCATGGTGCGGACGTCGTCGTGAAGCTGGTGTCCGCGCATCAATCCGGCAAACTCACGGGCACCACCTCGCTGACGCTTGCGCTGCAGCAGGTGCAGGTGAACGGAAAAATGGTGGACGCCTACACTGAGCGTGTCACCCAGACCAGCGGCTCACGCGGTAAGAAGACGGCCGCCGTGGTGGGTGGCGCAGCGGTTCTGGGGGCGGTAGTGGGAGGCGCGGCGGGCGGTGGAGCGGGCGCTGCGATTGGCGCAGCATCCGGTGGCGCCGTCGGGGCAGGCGTTGAAGTACTGACCGCGGGCGAGAAGGTCAAAATCCCCGCCGAAGCAAAGCTAACGTTCACACTGGAAGCGCCCATTCCCTTGTGAGTGCTGCTGCCCGGCCCGCCGCTCCGCCGTGGTGGAGAGAACTGAGCGCGTATCAGTGGTTGGTGCTGGGCATTTGTTCGCTGGCCTGGATGTTTGACTGCATGGGCCAGCAGTTCTTCGCCCTGGGGCGGCAGCCGGCAATCTCCCAGTTGCTGCACGCGCGGCCTGGCGACGCGATGGCAACCCGTCTGGTTGCAGAGTTTGCCGGATACGCGACCTCGGCGTTCATGGTCGGCTGGGCCATCGGTGGCGTATTCTTCGGCGTTCTCGGCGATCGGGTTGGCCGAGTGAAGACCCTCGCGATTACGGTTCTCTGCTATTCGCTCTTCACCGGATTGAGCGCGTTGTCAGTGGGCGTCGCCGACTTCATCGCATATCGCGTGATCACCGGGCTCGGCGTTGGGGGCATGTTTGCGGCCGGAGTAGCCCTCGTGGCCGAAACCATGCCCGACCATGCACGGCCGTTCGCGCTCGGATGGCTGCAGTCCTTTTCCATGATCGGCAACATGACGGCGGCGCTCGCCGGGATGGCTCTCGGAGGGCTCCAGCAGGCGGGGATCGTGGGAAGCGCGTGGCGATGGATGTTCGTCATTGGCGGACTGCCGGCTTTGCTTTGCCTGTGGATCATGCGCCGTTTGAAGGAACCCGAACAATGGCGGAATGCCACTCACGCGAGGACGAAGCTCGGCTCCATGAGCGAGTTGTTTTCCGATGCGCGCTGGCGGCGCAACGCTATCGTCGGTTTGCTGCTGGCATTTTCGGGCGTGGTGGGTTTGTGGGGAATCGGCTATTTCAGCTACGATCTGCTGCGCACGGTGCTCGACAAGACCGCTCTCAACGCCGGCCAGAAGACAACCTGGATCGGCATCGCCTCATTGCTTCAGAACCTCGGTGGCTTCTTTGGCGTTTACGCGTTTACGTATGTCACGCCGCACACGGGCCGGCGGCGAGCATTTGCCTACTCATTCGTCGCCGCGCTGCTGGTAACCGCGTTCACGTTCGCGTACCTGCGCCGCTTCAGCGACATTTTCTGGATGATTCCGCTGATGGGCTTCACGCATATGACGCTCTTTGCCGGATACAGCATTTATCTTCCGGAACTATTCCCCACGCGCCTGCGCAGTACGGGAACGTCATTCTGTTACAACGTTGGCCGAGGCGTGGCCGCGCTGGGGCCGCTTGCTCTGGGACTGCTCACCAGCCGCGTCTTCGCGCAGGAGGCCGAACCGATGCGCTGGGCCGGAGTCACCATGAGCCTGGTGTTTCTCGTCGGCCTGGCCACACTGCCTTTCGCGCCGGAAACACTGGGGCGGCCACTGCCCGAATAGCGCGCTCTTCTAGAACGCTCGCCGATACTGCACCGGAACGGCCGGTTCGGACCCGAGTGCACGTGCCGCGTGCAACGGCCAATAAGGATCACGAAGCATCTCGCGCGCCAACAATACAATATCGGCCTGACCTTTCACGATGATTTCTTCCGCCTGCTTCGGTTCGGTAATCATGCCAACCGCGCCTGTCATGACGCCGGCCTCCCGCCGCACGCTTTCTGCGAATGGCACCTGATACCCTGGGCCGACCTCGATTTTCGCGTCAGGCACCACGCCGCCGCTCGAGCAATCGACAAGATCGACCCCCACCGGCGTCAGCCGGCGAGCCAGTTCCACCGATTCTTCCAGGGTCCAGCCGCCGGGCGCCCAATCCTGCGCCGAGATGCGGATAAACAGCGGAAGGGCCTCCGGCCAGACTCGACGGATCGACTGCGCGACTTCCACCGTTAGCCGGATCCGGTTTTCAAACGGCCCTCCGTACTCATCAATGCGATGGTTGGCCAGCGGCGACAGGAATTCATCCAACAGATAACCGTGGGCGCCGTGAATCTCAACCACGCGAAATCCCGCTGCCAGTGCACGCTGCGCCGCTGCCGCGAACGCGTCAGGGATCCGGCCGATTTCGGCGATGGTGAGCTCACGCGGCATTGGATCGCCCTCGCGAAACGGTACTGCAGATGGCGCTACCGGCTGCCATCCTCCCTCACCAGGAGCGATCGCGTACGAACCGATCCAGGGTACCTGCGTGCTTCCTTTGCGCCCGGCGTGCGCGAGTTGCGTTCCCGGGATCGCTCCCTGCGATGCGACGAATTCGGTGATCCGCTTTAGGTTCGGGATATGTTCATCCTTCCAGATGCCAAGGTCGGCAGCGGAGATCCTGCCCTCGGCACTCACGGCTGTGGCCTCCGTGAAAACAAGAGCTGCTCCGCCCACTGCGCGCGATCCGAGATGGACGACGTGCCAATCGTTCGCGAAGCCGTCCTCGGACGAGTACTCGCACATGGGCGAAACTGCGATGCGGTTCCTGAGCGTGACCCCGCGAATCGTCAGCGGAGTGAAGAGATGAGGAGTCATTGAAGCCATGGCCGCTGCCTTACGCCAACATATCTGCCAAGGCTTCGTTCAGCCCGTTGAACACATCGTCGTAGTGCCCGCTCTCGGCGGCGAAGCGGAGACGTTTCACGTTCTCTACGCAGATCTCGGTAGCGTCCGGCTTGGTCTTGATGATCTCCATGACTTCGGCGACGAACTTATCCAGCGGCATCGCGCGTGGATCGGAGCCGCCGCCCAACAGGTCCGTGGCAACGTAGGGTGGGGCCAGTTCAAGAACTTCCGTGCTGGTCCCGCGAAGCTGATAGCGCAGCGACTGCGTGTACGAGTGAATGGCCGCTTTGGTTGCCGAATAGGTGGGAGTAGCAGTGAGCGGAACAAAAGCCAGACCAGACGACACGTTCATGATGACGGAATATGGCTGCTTCTGTAACAAAGGAAGCAGCGCCGCGGTGAGCCGGATGGGGCCCAGCAGATTGGTAGTAATGATAGCTTCCGCGTCGGCGAGATCCGCCTGCTGCGACAACAGCTTCTCCACGCGCATGATGCCCGCATTGTTAATAAGGACGTTCAGCGAAGGATACTGCCTGGTCACCTCCGCCGCAAATGATCGGATGCTGGCCGGGTCTTCAATGTCGAGTGTAAGCGAGGTCATGCCTGGGTTCGCAGCGGTGGTCTCGTCCAGCACCTGCTTGCGCCGTCCCGCAATAATGACCTTGTTGCCCAGCGCGTGAAACGCTTCAGCGAGCCCGCGGCCGATGCCGGACCCTCCGCCAGTTATGAGAATTGTGTTGCCCGTTGTCTTCATGCCTGATAGATGCAGCAGAGCACCCTGCGGATCAGGTAAGATGATCCGACCCTTTCATGGCGACCCCAACCGTGCTCTCCCGTAACAAGCTTTCCGGCACGCTCTCGCTCGTTCTCGCCCTGCTCGCCCTCTCCGTCTTTATTAATTACGTCGACCGCGGCAATCTCTCCATCGCCGCGCCCATGCTGAAGGACGAGCTTCACCTCACCGCGTCGCAACTCGGCATTCTGCTCTCCGCGTTCTTCTGGACCTACGCCTGTCTGCAGCCTTTTGCCGGCTGGATCGTCGACCGCTGGAACGTCAACTGGGTATTCGCCGCCGGATTCTTCATATGGTCGGCCGCAACGGCAACTACCGGCATCGTACATGTCTTCGCTGTGCTGCTCATCCTGCGGCTGCTGCTCGGCGTCGGCGAATCCGTGGCTTTCCCGTCCTATTCGAAGATCATCGCGCTGAACTTTCCCGAGGAGCACCGCGGCATCGCCAATGCAATGGTGTCCACGGGAATCGTACTGGGGCCCGGATTCGGCATGCTCTTCGGCGGCCTGCTGATGGCGCGCTACGGCTGGCGTCCATTCTTCCTGGTGCTCGGGCTTGCCAGCATGCTTTGGCTGATCCCCTGGGTGAAGTGGATGCCAAAGAAGCACATGGCGGTTGCCCCCAGCGGTCCGGCCGCGCCCGGCCTTATGGAGTTTCTGCGTTTGCGTTCCGCATGGGGAACCTGTATCGGACTATTCGCCGATAATTACGTCAGTTATTTCCTTATTACGTGGCTGCCGTTTTATCTGGTGCGCGAGCGGCATTTCTCCATGGACAGCATGGCGAAAATTGGGGGCGTCGCCTATCTGCTGGGGGCGTGCTTCGCGGTGCTGTCAGGCTGGGTGTCGGACCGCTGGATCGCGTCGGGGGCTTCACCGACGCTGGTCCGCAAGACGTTCACGGGTGGCGGCATCGCATGCTCCGGCTTGCTGGTTGGGTTGGCCGTGGTCAGCGGGCCGGTTTATTGCGTTGCCGCACTCATCCTGGGCGTGGTGTTCTTCGGCGTTTGCATTTCCAACCAGTGGGCCATCACGCAGACGCTGGCAGGCCCTCAGGCAGCGGGCCGCTGGACCGGTTTCCAGAACTTCGTCGGCAACCTCTCCGGCGTTGTGGCCCCGGCGCTCACCGGCTTTGTCCTCGACCGCACCGGCCACTTCTACTGGGCATTCGCCATCACGACGGCCGTCGCGCTGATAGGAATGGCTTCGTGGGTCTTCGTTGTCGGGCGGGTCGAGCAGGTGCAGTGGGGAGAGGAGATGCGGGGAGCGATTACCTCGCGCGCGTGAGATGGGCGACGGTGAAGACACCGAAGTTTGCAGATAGCGCTGGGCTATCGCGTTAGGGTGTCGGTGGTTAGAGCGGCGCAGGCGCCTCAGTTCCTCGGTTCCCCAATGACGCCGAGTTCGCGCGCAACGTCGAGGCGATGCTAGTCGGATTTGTCGATACGATCAAGGCGAGTTTCCGATTCCGCGCGCATCTGGCGAACCCATTCGCCCGCGTCGTCGATTTCAGGGTGGTCCTCCGGCTTCCACACAGGTTCGGTCCGCTCAAAGAACTTGAGCAGCCGCTGCCGTTTGAGCTCGCGCTGTGCCAGTTCAAGCAGAAACGCAACTCGCTTTTCCGGCCCGACGATTTTATCGACCTCGGCAATCACGTCGGCAGGATAGGGGACAAGGACTCGATTCCGTGGCATGGTCTATTCTCGGGTCTGTGGAACGAAATCTCTTGGCGTGAACTGCTCACCGCGTTCGAGCATCGATTCGTCTATCTCGACTTCGGTATTTTCCAGAACCTCGGCCCGCATCTTTTGGGCGCCTTCTCTGGTAGCCAGTCGACGAGAGACGACATAGTCATCCTTCGTGGCATCATACCAACGGACCCTGTAAACCTTGACCTTTGCCATATCTCGGTACTCCACCCAATTATAGGGCTCAGGCCCTCGGGGGCCTCGGACGAAATGGTCTGTCGATACTCCAAGCGACCTGTGCGTCGGATTACACAAGACTCCTCAATCGCGGTAGAATGACTGGGTTTCCATCATACTCTGGCTCCGGGAAGGAGACCGATGAGAACGATTTATCTGTCGTGTTTGGCGTTGGCCTGCACGCTCACGCCCGCGCTGGCAGTGGACCCGGCTCCGTTACCCAAGGAAATCAGGACTGCGAAAACGGTTTTCGTGCTTAATCAGGGAATTGAGCCCGGGACGATGGATGTAGTCTACGACGAACTCCGAAAATGGTCGCACTGGACGCTGACGGACGATCACGAAAATGCGGACCTGATCATCGTATTGTCTGCCCAGAACTACGTTGCTGGTGTGGCGAGCTTCGGTAGCGGATCCGCAGGCGCGACGGCTACGACCTACGGGAACGCAACCGTCATCCAGGGCCATGGCTACGCGCAGGCGGTTGCTGTTCCCCTCATGCAGGAAAGGCGCTTTCTCGTCGTCGTGCACGCGAGGTCCGGTCTGGCGTTACTGACCCTGTCGTGCCGCAGGCGCGAGATTAACGGCGACTCACGTACGGGCAGGACGCTGGTCAACGAGCTTAAAGGTCGATTTCCGAAGGATCAGCGATAACAGATATCTCTCTTTGCCCCCAAGCTAAGGCGGGACAACCACGGTGCAGCCTCGCGTGAAGCGGGGCGGCGCCCTTCGAGGCAGCATACGCCAACGACGACCCGGTTTACGAATCGCTCAGGCCTATTGAATGAGGTGCAAAACATATCCTGTATATAATGGTTTTAGGAAGCTGGCGGACAGTGTGCCTACATAACGAGCTTTTTCGATTCTTTAAGGAAGAAGGGCACGCGTGTGCTTTCATTGCTGGACGGGCTAGGTTTGGGCGTCTTGAGGTTTACAAGCGCATCGAAGGCTCGCGGAGAGACGAGACGGAAGGTATCGCCGCCTCCACTTGGAATACAAAACCCAATCCAATTCACTCTCGTACCTCTTCGCTGAATACCTATTTCGTGCTCTGCACTGCACACCCTGATGCGGACAGATCTGTCTTGAGTGAACGATTTGGCGAGCATGTAGTCCGGATCAGGGTGAGTTGCGAGAGCCCGCTCCGTACTTGATCCCGCCGCACGACGATACCTACCGCCAAAAGCCGAGAGCCGGTCCGGACGGCACCGATTACACAATCGAAAAAGAGATTCGCTATGTGCTTACGTCTACGGTTGATCCTGACAACCCAATTGGGGATTACCTCTGCTTGTCATTGCCGGATTGCAGCGACATTTGTGAGCTGACGTCCTAAGACGAGACCTGATGACCATCCGAATTGCGTGTTGTCGGTCCTGGGTCGGTGCCGCCGTCGAATCTTGCCGGCGTGCGGAGCGTGCACCCGTATAATAGTCTCTGCCGCCCTCCGGCGTCCCTGATCCACTCATGTTCGACAATCTCTCCGAAAAGCTCCAGCGCGTCTTCAAGAACCTGCGCGGCGAAGGCAAGCTCACCGCCGAAAACATGGAAGCGGCCCTGCGCGAGATCCGCGTGGCGCTGCTCGAAGCCGACGTCCACTTCAAAGTCGTCAAGCAGCTCATCGAGGCAATCCGCGCGAAGGCCATGGGCGAGGAGGTGCTCACCGCCCTCTCCCCCACCCAGCAAGTCGTCAAAATCGTTCGCGATGAGATGGTCCACATCCTCGGCAGCCACACCTCCAAGCTGCGCTTCGCCAATGAGCCGCCCACCGTCATCATGATCGTCGGCCTGCAGGGCTCCGGCAAAACCACCAGCACCGGCAAAATCGCCCGCTATCTTTCGAAAAACGGCCACAGCCCGATCATGGTTTCTGTGGACGTCTATCGTCCCGCCGCCCGCCAGCAACTCGCCGTCATCGCGCGCGATCTGAAGCTGCCCATCTACGAAGGGAAACCCGAGGAAACCGCGCCGCTCGATCTCGCCCGCTCGGCCCGCCGCCAACCCATGCAAA
>Ga0187887_10002363_pt1 | contig 15175 bp, 10 predicted proteins | sample June2016WEW_7_10_FD_132977 | JGI IMG/M metagenome (GOLD analysis project Ga0187887, IMG submission 132977) | Peatland microbial communities from SPRUCE experiment site at the Marcell Experimental Forest, Minnesota, USA - June2016WEW_7_10 | ecosystem: Environmental > Terrestrial > Soil >...
ACGCCTGATCGATCGCCTCGTGTGTGTAGGCATTCCACCCGGCGTCGGAGTTGGCGATGGCGACGCTCCCGTAGCGCCGGCGTGCGACCTCGTAGGGCTGAGGCCCCGGGGTTTCCGGGTCGAACAAGGAATTCGCACTATAGGCATAGCCGTGCGGCCAGCGATTGACCGTGATCGCGGCGATGTCGCGCGCCGAGCTAAAGCCACCGCCGCCCAGCATGCGGTCGAGCTGATCGACGATCCGCCTCTCGTATTCCTCGAATGGCGTATTGAGCAGAAGCTGCCTTCCCTGTCGAAACTGTTGTACGTTCGTTAGGCCTTGGTTCGGCGTGAGGGGTATGTGCTCCATGTGCAGCAGCATCGGCTCGCTCGGATCACGCGGATTGCGGTAGCCGCCGAGTGCAACGGGGTAGTCGAGTTTGGTATTCGAGAAATAGGCAGTCGGACTGTAAATATCATCGACGCCGAGCTTCGCGAAGGCATGCCAATTTCGAACGGCGACGTTGACGTAGACCAGCGGCATCTTGACGCTGCGGGCGAGTGCCTTTTTCTGGGCGTCGGGAAGCTCGGGCATGATGTGCGGAATGATCATGTTGTAGCAGGCCAGTACGCATTGCTTGGCCTGAACGCGGCGCAGCGCGCCTTCCCGGACATAGCCGATGTCCACCGCCCCGCCCTTGCTCCGGGGGTTGGCGATGGCGACCGCCGTACTATTCAGCCGCAATCGAACAGGTGAACCGTCGGCATCGAGCTTCGCGTAGTTGAAATCCGCGAGTACCACATCGTCCATGGTATGCCCGGGGGCCACCGCGGGGATCAGGCTTCGGACCAGAAGGCGGGCGACCGAGGCATTACCGTCGGGGAAGTGATAGATGTAAGGTTCGGCGAAGGCCGCCACCTCCGGATCGTTCAGGTCGCCCAGCCCCAGGGCGGCGAAGCCCCGGTACTGGCTCGTCATCGCATCCAGTGCTGGCAGAATGTCGGGTCCCATGGCCATGAGACCGAAGGTCGACCCATTGAAGAACTTGATTGCCTCATCACCCAACCCCGCGTCCTTGCGCAGGTAGTCGCGGTAACTGATTCTTTTCAAGTAGGCGATCTTCTCTTCCTTCGATTTGCCGGCGAGATAATCCCTCGGGTGATCGAAGAATTCGACGAGTCGCGCTTTCGCCTCATCCGACAGCGGGAATTCCGCGACCACCGAAGCGATCGGCCGCGGCGTAGCGTCGCTCGCCAACGAATCGCCGCCGGTGACGATCGGGTTGCCGGCGACCAGCCTGTCCACCCCAAAGGACTCCCGATCGAAGTACACACCCGGAGTCAGCCCGAGCGAGGGATAAAGCTTGCGGTCAAAGGCGGTATCGAAGCGCCTCGGGTCGACACCGAGCGAGCCCAGCAACCGGTTGACGGTCCCGCTGAAGAAGGTCTTGGGAGATTGCAGTGACTCGGTGCCTCCGTATCCGAGCAGCAGGCGATCGCCGACCCGAAATTCGTTGCGCTTGGCATGTCCGCCGAAATCGTCGTGGTTTTCCAGGATCAGAATGCGGGCTGTGGGACCGTGGGCTTCTCGATAGAACCACGCCGCGGCCAATCCGCTAATGCCGCCGCCGGCCACCACCAAATCGTAACTCTGCTCGATCGGCAGCTTGGCGATATCGAAGGACCTGGCCTCGCGACCGACCTGGTGGGCAATCTCGAAGGATCCGGCATGGCTGCCTCGCAGGCCGGTGAGCGACGGCGGATAGTAGCGGCTGGGTGCTGCGCGAATCTGAGCGAACGGAGTCAGTCCGGTGGCGATCGCCAGTGCGGTGCCGCTGAGAAAATCGCGGCGATTGATCTTGTTCGGCATGAACTCCCCGTGAATTTGGCGGCCTCGTCATGGCGCTCCTCGAGATGCTACCCGATCTGACGGCGGCGCATTAGGATCGATTGATTCGCCGGATGATCGCGTTGGCCGCATTCGCCGCCTGCAGGCGTAACTCCGGCACAGCCGTTGACTCCCATACGTCAGCCTTGCGCAGCGAACCGATCACGACGAGATCCTCGAGCACTCGACCTTCGACGAAGGCGAGGCCGTCAGAGGTGCTGCGTACACCCAATCCCAAGGAGTCCTCTTCCAAGAATCCCGCGTCGATGAGACCCGCAAGCACCGGCGGAAGACCGCTTTCTTGCCCGGAGGCGGGGCCCGTGCAGTTCACGATCCAGTCAAACTCGAGCGTCTCGGGCGCCGATTCGCCGCGCCGACACACCGTCAGCGTTACGCCGTTCAGGGCGCCGCGCGCAGACAGAACCCGCGCCGCAGACGTGGAGAACATGCCGGAACCCGCCGCTTTGCCGACCTCCTCCGCAACCGTGGGCGCCATCCGGTGACGCGTCACCTCCCAGAACACTCTTGCATGGCGCAGGAAGCGCCTTCTCTCGTGAGACGGCAGTGCCTGCCAGACTTCCGGCAGATGCGGCCGCAGGCCATCGATGACCTGCCGCCAGTCTTGACCGCAGGATGCGGCCGCGCGGACCGCGCCACGGATCCTCCGCGTGAGCGCCCGAGTTGTGATTCCGCTGTCGGCGCGCAAAAATGGCGCCAGCCAACTCAGCGGATCGATCGGCTGTAGCGCAGCGTCGGCGTGGGCCGCCGGCAGCAAGCCCCGGCGCGAGAGCGCCACGACCCCGGCAGTGCGTCCGCAGCGGAGAAGGCACTGCAAGACATCCATGGCCGTAAGCCCTGTCCCTAGCAGGCAAACGGACTCATCCGCCTCGATCGCGGTCAGCGCGAGCGACGACCAAGGGTCCTCGATGTAACGGGCGCGAGAGCCAGACCAGCGTTGCTTGAGTGGGTCCGTCGGCGGACGGTGCCCGGTCGCCAACACGAGGACGTGAGCCTCAATCGACTGGCTCGCGCTGCAGTGAACCCGCCAGCCATTTTTGGCCCGCTCGATAAGGTCCGCTTCCTCACGACGAATTTCGATGCTGGTTCCCCCACCCGCCCCCTCAACGGCCTCAAAGAACGTGTCGCGCAGATACTCCCCGTAAACATGGCGCTGCAGAAACGTGTAATGCCCGACGGGGAGGTCGCGGTTCCTCGCCCACCGCAGCAGATCATCCGGCCGATCGGGCCAAGCGCTCATGCCCGACGCGGGCACGTTCAGCAGATGTCTGATATCGGGAGTTCGATACGCCGCGCCTTCCGCGATGGAGGTCTGCCGGTCGACCATTACAACGTGCATGGCTGCGGCGGACAGCGATGCCATGCGCAGCAGCTGAGCAGCCACCATGATGCCTGAAAAGCCACCCCCGATAATTGCAACGACTGGCGCGCGTCTCGTCCGCCGCCGCAGAAACGCTTCCGCGGGCGCCGCGCCTGCAGACCGTGGCGTGAACCTCCGCAGCTCCGGGATGGGTGGCGCATAGACGTGAATGCTCACCAAGGATTCCTCGCGTGAGCAATCGTTGCGGACGGCGTGAATTACGTCACCGGCATCCAGACCGACCTCGCCCTCGTGCAGCTCGCGGGTGCTTGTCGGATCCACCAGGCTGTCGGCGGCCAACGCAAACCTTGTTTCATGCGCCGTTCCGCGGAGAATTTTGAACGCAGACACCGAGCCGGCATGATCGTGCGGTCCACTGCCCTGTCCCGGAAGCCAAGTCATCACCAGTACTTCGTAGGCCTCGGTTCGGGCCACGCGACGGCGAGCGTAGCTGTCGAGCCGCGGGGTGACGAGCGGCGCCACATCATCGATACGAAGGTGGCTGCGTGCGAGTGCCTCGATGATGGTGTCCGCGCTGATCCTCGCCCCCAACGCCTCGAGTTCGCCGAGAAAGGCGCGCAGATTGTCCATCGACTCGAATTTGGCGGCGACAGGCATCATAGAAATATTGTCGACTATTGCCACAGGAATATCACAAAGAAGCGACAATCGTGGACGCTACGCGCACTTCGGTCCAATACCGAATTCTTTGTTTCTAAAGTTGTCGTTCACCCTTGATTTATATTGATAAATACCTGCCTTCGACAGTTCTATCGTTCGTGGTGGACGGCCTCGAGCCGACCGCGATCGGCTCGGCCTTGAACCAGGAAGGAATAGCGGTTCGTGCCGGACACCACTGCGCACCGCCCATCTTGCGCCGCTCCGGTCGTGAGAGCACCGTGCGCGCATCCCTGGTGCTGTATGACACCCACGAGGAAGTCGACGCGCTGGTTTGCGCTTTGCGTCAACTGGTGGCCTCGCCGACAAAGGCCTAGCTAGACCGGCCGATCTTTAGCCTGTTTCGGCTCGAATCTCCGGTAGATCTTGCGGCGATTCTTGCGGCACGCGCGACCGGTCGATCCGAATCGTGGGCGAACCCAGGAGGGTATTCGTCACCGTGCACAGCTTCTCGGCGGCATCGACGATCGATGCCGCTTCGTGCTCGCCAATCTCGCTTCCGAAGCGCACCGCAAGCTCGATGAGTCGAAGCCGGCTCGGCGGATCCGCCGCCTTCGTTCCCGTCGCGGTGACTTCGATCGGCGTCGCGGATCCGCGACGCTCCTTGAGCACCGCAAGACAGCTGAGCGCAAGGCAGCCCGATGCGCCGATCAACAGGTGCTCGACGGGCGATATCGACGCGGCGCGCTCGCCGCCGGCGAATAACGCCTCATTTCGCCGAAAGAACGACAAAGCCGTGCTTCCGTGCACAACCGCCCTGATCGACCAGTTTTTGTCCGCCATGCGCAGATGGTGGGCCCAGTCAGGAGGGGGCGTAAAGGTCGAATCGGTAATGAAGTTATGCAACTTGGTTATTGGAGACTCCCGGGGAGGGTTCATACGATGCATCGCCGACTTTAACCGGCTGAAAAAAAGGGGATTGTTTTGAAGCCTACCTCATTGGTCTCGAACCGGCTGACCGGCGTCCTATCGCCAATCGCGTTGGCGGTGCTCTCGATGACGAGCGCCCACGCGCAAAGTTCCGCCACGACGGACCAGACCCCGACGCTCGCGCCCATCGAGGTCACCGGATCTCTGATTCGGAGCACCGATCGGGTCACCTTCAATCAAGTTCAAGTCGTCACGGCGCAGGACATCGAGGCCAGCGGTGAGGTAACGGTCGCCGACTATCTCAGAGACCTCTCCGTGAACTCCGCCAGCAGCTGGGCCGACAACTTCGCCTACGGAGCGACGGGCGGCGCCGGTATCGCATTGCGTGGCCTCAGCGAGAAATACACCTTGGTGCTGGTGGACGGCATTCGCGTTGCGCCCTACGGATTTCCCTCCAACGGCACCGACACATTCGTCGATCTCAATTCTTTGCCGATCACCTCCATCGAGCGCATCGAGATCGTCAAGACCGGCGCCGTGTCGCAATACGGCTCCGACGCGATCGCGGGCGTCGTGAACATCATCACCCGCAAGAACTTCACCGGGTTCGAGGCAACCGCCGGCTACGGCGATGCCACGCACGGCGGCGAGCCCACACGCCGCGTGGGCGTGATCGGAGGCGTCGGCGATCTGGATAACGACCGCTACAACGTGACTGCCAGCGCCGATTACTTTCTGCAGGGCGGATATACCCTGGCCGAGCGCTCGAACACTGAGGCCCAGGACTACCTGACGCAACCGTATGGCAAGCTCACCCGCGGCGCCGATTACTGGGAGCCGAATGGTGTCGGCAACGGCGGCGCCGCGGTCAATCCATGCCCGTCGGGCGGTTCGGTCGTCAATGCCGGGACTCTCCTCAATGGGCCGGGCAGCGGCACCGCCTGCGCGGTCGACACGGCGAACGGACTATCGCTCCACCCCCACGAGGAGCGCTTCGACACCAAGATCCACGCTACTTTCAAGGCATCGGATACGCTCGAGGCGTTCGCGGATCTTTGGGGCAGCCATAACACCACGATCGCCGCGGAGGGATTCAATGCGATCAACGATTCCACCTCCGCCTATAAATTCAATCCGGCGACGGGCGGCATCAGCCAGGTCTCGAACATCGTCCCGGGCAGCAATCCCTACAATCCCTACGGGGCGGCCACGCCGCTGACCTACACGTTCCTCGGGGAGCCCGAAGTTTTGACCGTGCGGTCCAATTTCTATCGCGCAGCCGCAGGCCTCGACGGCACGTTCAAAGGCATCGGCAGCGGAGAATGGACTTGGAAGGCATCGATCAGCCATTCTGAGGATATCGTCGACAATGCCGAGACCGGCCTGCTCAGCGTCGCGGGTCTCTCCACGATCCTCAATACCGGGGTATTCGACTTCGCCAATCCGGCCGCGACACCCGATGGCTTGTCGGGCCTGTATGTGGGCGATCAGAACGAAGCGATCTCGAAGCTCGATACGCTCGACGCCTCCGCATCGACGACGGATCTCTTCCACCTGCCTGCGGGCGACGTGGGGTTCGGCGCCGGGCTTCAGGTCCTCCACGAAAGTGACTACGTAACGGACTACACGCAGCAGTCGAACGCCCTGGCGGTGCCGTTCTATCTGCAGGCGATCGATGGACAGCGTAACGTCGCGGCCGCGTACTATCAGGTGAATATTCCATTGGTATCGATGCTCACCCTCAGCCAATCGAGCCGCTACGACCACTACAGCGATTTCGGATCGGCGTTCTCGCCCCGCTACGCGTTGCGATTCCAGCCGTTCTCCGGCTTTACGGCCTATGCGTCCTACAGCCGCGGTTTCCGTGCGCCGACGCTCGCGGAAACTTCGCTGAAGAACTCCTCCGGCGTGCAAACCGCCGCCGATCCGTATTCGCCCACGGAGCCGAACGTGCAGGAGAACTATTCGGTTCTGGTGGGCGGCAATCCGAATCTCGGTCCCGAGAAAACGCAGAATTACAACGTGGGTTTCGAATGGGAGCCGGTCGCCCGAACCGCTCTCGGCCTCGATTTTTATCGGATCCTGATCCACAACGTGATTGGGACCGCCAACATTCAGACTCTCATCGACCAGAACGATCCGGGCATCGTGGTGCGCAACCCCAACGGCACGATCGCCTATGTCAATTTCGATTATGAGAATCTCAACTCGCTGAGCACCGAGGGATTCGAGTTCAATGGGCACACCGCCCTGCCGACCGCGGCCGGCACATTCACGCTGTCCGCCGACTGGGCTTACGTCTGGAACTTCGACCAAACCGCCGGCGGCCAGACGGTCGACTTCGCCGGCAACGACGGGGCGATCGATACGCCGTACGGTGCGAGCTTCCCGCGCTGGAAGGGAAACACCAGTGTGGGCTGGTCCGCAGGCCCGTACGGTGCGGTGCTGACGTATCTGTTCACCGGTCCCTACCTCCTGACGCAGGAATCCGGCCGAGTGCCCGCGTATGGCCAGGTGAATCTCACCGCCACCTACAGTCCGGAGAAGCACCTGACCGTCTACGGGAAAGTGACGAATCTGCTCGATCGCAAGCCGCCCTACGATCCGTTGTGGCTGGAGTTTCCGACCGCCACCCCGTACGATCCGTCCCTCTACAACGACGAGGGCCGCTACGTCGAAATCGGTCTCAAGTATCGCCTCTAGTACGTGTCGCGCAGGCTCGCTGATCGCCGCGGCGGCGGCGATCCTGGCGGGCGCGGCGGCGGTCGGCGGGTGCGGACGCACCGTGAACCCGCCGAACGTTTTCGTGACAGCGCAGTCGCTGGATGACATCGTCAGCCTGGACCCGGCCGAGGGCTTCGAGCTGTCGAGCCAGCAGACATTCACCGCCGTCTACCAGCGTCTGATCCAGCCGGACCGCGATCAGCCGGCGCGGCTCGACCCGTCGCTCGCCGCCCGCTGGACCGCGGGTGATCACGTATTGACGTTCGATCTGCGCGAGAATGCGGTCTTCTCGAGCGGCAATCCGGTTCGACCGGAGGACGTGATCTACTCGCTGAGCCGCGCGGTCAAGCTGAACCGTGCGCCCGCATTCATCCTCAACCAGCTCGGCTGGACGGCCGCCAACGTCGACGCCTCGCTGGTCAAGGACGACCCTCACCGGGTCGAGATCCATTGGACGGCCGAACTCGGCACCGCCCTCGTGCTGAATATACTGACCTCGCCGGTGGCCTCCATCGTCGACGAACGGGTGGTCGCCGCGCACGCGCTGGACTCCGACGCCGGCAACCGATGGCTCAAAATCCATTCCGCGGGCAGCGGACCTTTCAAGATTCGCCGCTACATTCCTCGCGAGGCGTTGGTCCTCGATGCGAACCCCTCATCGCCCGCGGGCGCACCGCGTATCAACACGCTGATCCTCAAGAATGTGCCTGATGCCGGCACCCGGCGGCTTCTGGTCGAGGTCGGCGATGTCGACATGGCGCGGGATCTCGGGCCGGATCAGATCGCCGCGCTCGGCGCATCGCGGTCGGTCAAATTGCTCGAGTTTCCGTCCGCGACCATCCATTACCTGTTGTTCAATACGGCCAACCGGGATAACCCCGCCCTCGCCAATCCTGCCCTGTGGGAGGCGGCCCGATGGCTGATCGATTATCGGGGCATCGCCGAGAAGCTGCTCCGCGGTCAATTCCTGGTTCATCAGGCGTTTCTGGCGGAAGGGTTTCCCGGCGCGCTCGACGCTACGCCCTATCACCTCGACGTCGCCCGGGCAAAGCAGATTCTCGTACGCGCGGGCCTCGCGAATGTGCACATCCGGCTGAGCGTCTTCAATCAACCGCCGTTCGGGGACATAGCCCAATCGCTGCAGGCGACGTTTGCGCAGGCCGGCATCTCCCTCGATATCCTTCCCGCCGAGGCGAGCGAGGTATATTCGCAAGTTCGTTCGCGCTCCGAGGAAGCTGTGTGGCTCTATTGGATCCCGGACTATTTCGATGCGAACTCCACCGCCGGCGCGTTCGCGTTCGATCCCGCAGACGGCACCAAGACATTGGCTTGGCGGGCGGGGTGGCACATACCCGGCCTGAGCGCCCTCACCCGCGCGGCCGCCCTCGAATCCGACCCGCAGACGCGGATCTCGATCTACCGCAATATCCAGACCGAGGTACAGAGATCGTCCCCGTATGTCATCGCGCTCCAAGCACGCACCGGGATCGTGGTTCGCAGCGGCGTGCAGGGATACTTTCAGGGCGTGGACGCCGACATGGCCTACTATGATCGGGTGAGCAAATGAGCGGGAACACACTGCGTGTGCTGATTCGCGGCGTGCCGATGCTGCTGGCAACCCTCGGGGCGCTGCTGCTGGTGACGTTCACCTTGTCGTCGCTGTCGCCGATCGACCCGGCGCTTCAATTGATCGGCGATCATGCGAGCGCGAGCACGTACATCCAGGTCCGGCATGAACTGGGGCTCGATGCGTCCTGGTCCCGACAGTTGGGACGTTATCTCGTCGCGGTCGCGCATGGCGATCTCGGTGTCTCCCGATCGACCGGGCAGCCGGTCCGCGATGATCTCGAACGAGTCTTTCCGGCTACGATCGAGCTGGCGACCCTCGCCTTGGCTCTGGGCGGCGTCGGCGGTATCGCGCTCGCGCTGCTCTCCGTGCGCTACCCGAACGCTCTCGTCGATGGCTTCGTCCGGGTGATCTCGCTCGCCGGCAATTCCATTCCCGTCTTCTGGCTCGGACTGATTGCCCTGCTGGTGTTCTATGCACGCCTGCACTGGGTCGGTGGGACCGGACGGCTGAGCGATGCCTTCGAGTACACCATCGAGATGAAGAGCGGATTCGTCCTCCTGGACGCCTGGCGCAGCTCCGTGCCGGGAGCGCTCGCCGATGCCGTCGCCCATCTCATCCTGCCGGTGCTGATACTGGCGTCGTATGCGCTTGGCAACGTCACGCGGCTGACGCGATCCGCGCTCAAGGGCGAGGCCGGGAAGGAGTACGTCACCTTGGCGCGGGCCAAGGGGGCCGGACGGACGCGTGTGCTGTTGTGGCACATGGCGCCGAATGTGAGCGGGTTTGCGCTCACCGTCCTCGCACTCACCTATGCGAACCTGCTGGAAGGCGCCGTGCTCATCGAGACCGTGTTCGCCCGGCCTGGGATCGGACGCTATCTGACGACCGCGCTCTTCGACGCGGACATGCCGGCCATCCTGGGCGCAACCCTACTGATAGGGGCATGCTTCGTCGTCATCAACGGGTTGACGGATTTGGCCGTGAAACTCGCGGATCCGAGGATCGAATGAGCTCTCCACGATCGGCGGTGGCGTGGTTTGGGGCGGCGATACTGATAATGGCCGCCGCCATGGCGGCCGCAGCTCCCTGGCTTACGCCCCACGATCCGATCCAGCAGGACGTGGGACACCGCCTGCAGCCGCCGAGCCGCACTCACCTGTTGGGAACCGATTCCCTGGGCCGGGATCTTCTATCGAGGCTGATCGCTGGATCACGCACGACGCTCGGGCTCGTCGCGCTGGTGGCGGTGCTCATGGTACCCATGGGTCTCGCCGTCGGTATAGTCGCCGCCTACTTTGGGGGATGGATCGATCGCTCGCTGACGGGACTGACCAACGTCGTCATGGCGTTTCCGCCTCTCGTCCTGGCGCTCGCCTTCGTGGGGCTGTTGGGCCCGGGATTGATCAATGCCGCCCTCGCGCTCGTGCTCACCGGTTGGCCGGCGTATGCGAGGTTGGCACGGGCGGAGACTCTGGTGCTGCGGCGTAGCGACTACATCGCCGCGGCCGAAATGCAGGGCATCACCGGATGGAGGCTCTTGTGGGGGCACATCCTGCCCTCCTGTATTCCATCCGCCCGAATCCGCTTGGCGCTCGATCTGGCGGGCGTGATCCTGGCGGCGGCCGCGTTGGGATTTTTGGGCTTGGGCGTTCGGCCGCCGACACCGGAATGGGGCATGATGATCGCGGAGGGGAGCCGCGTAGTCTTCGACCAGTGGTGGGTGGCGGCGTTTCCGGGAGCGGCCATCTTCACCGTGAGTCTTGCTTTCAATGCATTGGCGGACGGATTGCGCGACCTCGGTGACCCGCGCCATGGGTGAGCGCCCACTGCTCTCGGTGCGGGACCTCACCATCCGTTCCGTTACCGCACGAGATAGGCCCATCGTCGATTCGATTTCCTTCGACGTCGGCATCGAACGGGTTGCTCTGGTGGGCGAATCGGGTTCGGGGAAATCGCTGACGGCGCGTGCCGTGATGGGGCTGCTCGCTCCGCCGCTCGAAGCGCGCGCCGAGCGCCTGGAGTTTGACGGCGAGGACCTCACCCGCCTCTCGCAGCGACGGTGGGATCGGCTGCGCGGCTCGAAGTTGGCTTTGGTGCTGCAGGATGCCCGCTACGCCCTCAATCCGGTACTCACCATCGGTCGCCAAATCGAGGAGATGTTGGTGCTTCACGACAAGGCGGTCGACCGAAAGCGCCGCACCCGGGAGGTGCTGTCGGCGGTCGGTCTTGCCGACCCCCGGGTAGTCCGTTCCTATCCCCACCAACTTTCCGGGGGCATGGGCCAGCGCGCCATGTTGGCCATGATGCTCGCCAACAGTCCGAAGCTGCTGATCGCGGACGAGCCGACCTCGGCATTGGACGCGGATCTGCGCACCCAGGTTCTCGAGCTGATGTGCGAGCGGGCCCTCACCCAGGCCATGGGCCTGCTGCTGATCAGCCACGATCTGCACCAAGTGGCGCGCTACTGCGACCGCGCGCTCGTCATGTACCGCGGACGCATCGTCGACGAGGGTTCAGCGGCGCAGCTCGCCGCCTCGAATCACCCCTACACGCGTGCGTTGTGGTCGTGCGCGCCGAGCGGACGCACGCATGGATCGCGGTTGCCGGTATTCGATCGCGAGGCAATCGGCCCATGACCGCGGTGGCGGTCGAGTCATTGAGCGTCCGTCTGGTCGACGCCGCTCCACCGGTCATCGACTCGCTCGATCTCGCGGTCGATGACGGCGAGGTATTCGGCCTGGTCGGACCGTCGGGTTGCGGGAAGTCGACGTTGCTACGGGTGCTTGCCGGGGTCAATCGTGATTGGCGCGGCAGCATCGAGCTCTTGAACCTTCGACCGAAGCCGCATAGACGCTTCCGCGGAGGCTTGCGTCGAGACGTTCAAATGGTCTTTCAGGATCCATTTGCGTCGCTCCATCCCCGCCATACGATCGCGCGAACGCTGCTCGAGCCGCTGCGATTGATCGGCTCGGAGCGGCCGCGCGAGCGCATGCTGCAGGGGCTGTCGGAGGTGGGTCTGGACCCGCGGCTTGCATCGCGCTATCCGCATGAGTTGTCGGGCGGTCAGCGCCAACGGGTCGCCATCGCGCGTGCGCTCCTCTCCTCGCCTCGCTTGCTGCTCCTCGATGAGCCCACCTCGGCGCTCGACCCCTCCGTTCAGGCGGAAATTCTCAATCTACTCGTCGCGGTCAAAATCGAGCACGCCATGACGGTGATCCTGGTGAGTCACGATATGGGGGTGATCGCTCATATGTGCGATCGGGCGGGCCTGATGCAGCGCGGCCGCATCGAGCGGGTGCTGGGACGCGACGAACTCGATCGGGTTTAACCCAGCCTGCCGCCATGATCATAGGCCAGGCAATCCGATCAAGACGACTAGCAACACTTTGTCCTATCGGTATTCTAAACTGCGATGACCCCCGGAGAGCCTACTGGGCGCAGAGGTGTTCATGACCAAAAACACGAATTACAGATCGATCTTCTGGCAGCGAATCGCGCTGTTATTGCTGGTGCTTGGCGCAACCGCGAGCCTGCGTTCCAAGGCTCAGAGTCCGGCTCACGATTGGACCCAATTCGGCGGCGATGTCGCGGGCTCCGGCGCCTCGAGTAATCCCACCGGCATTACGGAGTCCAATGTCGCTTCGTTGAGCCGGCATCGAGTCAATCTCGACGGCACCGTGGATGCGTCCGCGATCTATCTTCACGCAGTTCGTGTCAAGGATGCGGAACACGATGTCTTCTTCGTGACTACGACCTATGGGAAGACGATTGCGATAGACGCCAAGCTGGGTTCGGTTTTGTGGGAATTCACCCCGGCGAGATATTCCACTTGGGCGGGAACGCGCCAGATAACCAACTCCACCCCCGTTGCGGATCCCGACCGACAGCACATTTACGCCGCCGCGCCCGATGGCACGATTCAAAAGCTGGCCATCTCCGACGGGCACGTGGTGTGGACCACGCCCATCACGCTGCTGCCGTCGCGCGAGAAGATCGCCTCGCCCCTGAGGGAGTTCCGCGGCCACATCATAGCGGTGACCGGAGGCTACATCGGCGACGCGCCACCATACCAAGGCCACGTTGTCACTCTCGATGCGCAGAGCGGCAGGCTGCTGACTGTCTGGAACTCGCTCTGCAGTGACCGCATCGGATTGCTGGTGCCCGGATCCTGCCCGTCCGCCCAATCGGCCATCTGGGGGCGCGCAGGCGCAGTGATCGACGCCGCCACGGGCGATATCTTCGTGGCCACCGGAAATGGGCCCTATAACGGCAAGACCGATTGGGGTGACGCCCTCGTTGAGCTCAACGCCGACGCGACCCGTATCCTCGGGAATTTCACCCCCAGCAACAACGCTGAACTCGACGAGCGCGACCTCGATGTCGGTTCGACCTCGCCGGCGCTCCTGGGCGGCGGGCTACTGGCACAAGGTGGAAAGGACGGGCTGATCCGGCTGCTCAGTATCGAAGCCATTGCGGGCACCACGCCCCATACGGGCCATGAGCTCCAATCGGTACCCACACCCTCGGGCGCCAAGTTGTTCACCGCTCCCGCGGTGTGGCAGCACGATGGCGAGACTTGGATGTTTGCGGCTGATTCGGGCGCCACCGCCGCCTGGACACTTAAAGAGGGAAAGCTCGTGGCGATGTGGCGGAACCAAAACGGTGGCACCAGCCCGGTGATTGCGGGGGGCTTGCTTTACATCTATGACCCGAAAGGCCACCTGCGCATCTACGAACCCGTGAAGGGAACGCAGCTGGCCGATCTCGAGAGCGGCGCCGGGCATTGGAATAGCCCCATCGTGGTTGATGGCCAGATAGCCCTGCCGACCGGCAATGCCAATCAACACGCGGTCTCCGGGGTGCTCGAGGTCTGGAGTCTGCCGCGATCGCCGTGACTACTGCGCTCCCGGCCCCGCGACATCCAGTCGTAATTTCTCCAGGGCCTCGCGCGGCAAGTCGTCGAGTTCCGATTGGCCATGCTGCGAAACGTAATTCAGCAATTTCTGCCGCATGCGGGCGGTCCAGAACTTCGAGATGTGATTCGCGATGCCCGCAACCGCCTCCTTGCGCACGGGTTCCGAACGGAAGAAGTTGCCGATGTCGTTCGCCATTCTGACGAGCTGTGAGTCTCCGCTCATGGATCCGCCCTACTTCCCGGCGATCGCATCGGCGGGAGCGGCACTCTTGAGGAGAGCCTCCTGCGTCTCGGTGAACTCGCGGAAGCGCCTCTGCCATTCGGACGGCTGACTCACGCGGGTCGCCTGCACCGCGGTGACTTTGTACTCGGGGCAGTTGGTCGCCCAGTCGGAGTTGTCCGTGGTGATGACGTTCGCACCGGATTCCGGGAAATGGAACGTCGTATAGATCACACCCGGCTGCACGCGCTCGGTGATGCGGGCGCGCAGCACCGTGTCGCCCGCGCGGCTCGCGATGCCGACCCAATCACCGTCCGCAATCCCACGCTCCTCGGCGTCGTGCGGATGGATCTCGACCCGATCCTCGTCGTGCCAGCGGTTGTTCTCGGTGCGGCGCGTCTGCGCGCCCACGTTGTACTGGCTCAAGATGCGCCCCGTGGTGAGGATCAGCGGATACTTGGCGTTGACCTTCTCGGCGGTGGGTACGTACTCGGTCAGGAGGAACTTCCCCTTGCCGCGCACGAACTCGCCGATATGCATGGTGGGCGTGCCCTCCGGATGGCGATCGTTGCACGGCCACTGAATGCTGCCGAGCTCGTCCAAGCGCTCATAGCTCACGTTCGTGAAGGTCGGCGTCAAGCGCGCGATCTCATCCATGATCTCGGAGGGATGCGCATAATTCATCGGGTAGCCGAGCGCGTTGGCGAGCAGCTGGGTGGTCTCCCAGTCGGCATACTTCGCCTTGGGCTCCATGACCTTGCGCACGCGCGAGATGCGCCGCTCGGCGTTGGTGAAGGTGCCGTCCTTCTCCAGGAAGGAGGAGCCGGGCAGGAACACATGGGCGAACTTCGCCGATTCGTTCAGGAACAGATCCTGCACGATGATGCACTCCATGGAGGTGAGCGCGGCGGTCACGTGCTGGGTATTGGGGTCGGATTGGGCGATGTCCTCGC
>Ga0187887_10002376_pt1 | contig 15126 bp, 13 predicted proteins | sample June2016WEW_7_10_FD_132977 | JGI IMG/M metagenome (GOLD analysis project Ga0187887, IMG submission 132977) | Peatland microbial communities from SPRUCE experiment site at the Marcell Experimental Forest, Minnesota, USA - June2016WEW_7_10 | ecosystem: Environmental > Terrestrial > Soil >...
ACGAACATCAGGTTTCGGATTGCTTGCCCTAGGTTGGCATTTTCCTGAGTAATCTCATTCAGAATGCCATCGCTCGTCGCCGTGTCAACCCGATTCAGGACTTCTACTACCGCTCGAACGCCGCCGAATGACTCGAGGCTCGACTCTCCTAGCAGCCGCAGCCGAGAGCTGAGCGTCTTGGCTATCTTGTTGACTACGTCCGGAGAAATCTGATCCAGTACGGCCATCCGGCTGACCACCTCGGCCCGCACCGTATCAGGCAGACCTATCAGCAACTTGGCAGCGTGGGAGGGGCCCAAGTGCGACAGCACCAACGCGATGGTCTGCGGGTGCTCCCGCTGAACGACCTTGGCCAGATGCTGCGGGTCGGCTTTTTGCAATGAGTCGATGCCCGCCGTCTGGGTCCCCAGCGACTTCAACACGCGCTCGGCTATGCGCTTGCCAGTGTCAGGTCCAAATGCTGCTATGAGAACCGATGTTGCGTACTCGACGCCCCCTGAACTAATAAGCTGTCCATGGTCGAGTGCCTCCGCGAAGCGCTCCGAGACAAACTGCCGTTCTTCGGCTGTTGCGTTTGTCAGAAGGCTGATTTCGCGAGTCACCTCGTGGACCTCCTCCTCCGTCATCAGGCGGAGGCAGGCTGCGCAGTTTTCGTCGCCGATGCTGGTCAGGAATATGGCCGCCCTCCGCGCGCCCGTCATCTGGAACTTCCCAGACGCGTTCGGTGGGGGCGCCGCCGCAAAAGCTGACGACGCGGGTGAGGTCATGGTTGCCATCTGAGGCCATCCGTAGCACGTTCTTCGCCAAATGGTGTTGCGTCCGATGACCAGCAAGAAGCGGCAGACATAAGAACGCCCAGGTCTCTTTGTTTAGGCCTTGTTCGATGTCAAGAAACTGACACGTCAAGAACACCACAGGCATGTCCGGTCTGAAGGCGCAAGATCGAGGGCCCGATGGAAACAGACTTGTTTGGCATTCCAATTGCACCCTTCCTGGTCGGCAACCACAATGGCGATGCTTAGCGAAGCCTCAGTCGAGACCATAGAGAGCTTTCGCGACATATCCGTCGTTGTCGAAGCTCGCTTTGATGAGTGCTTGATGGATGTCCGGGAGGTTCTGGCGATCCAGCCCGGCGCTGTCATTCCGTTAGGCCGGCCAGCCGGCGAGACGCTGAGCGTCTATATTGGCAATGTGGCTCTCGCGTCTGCGGAAGTGATTGTCATCGAAGACCGTCTGGCCCTTCGCATTACCGAATTCGAGAGGTTCGATCCGTGATGAGTACCCCTACCCACGGCAGTTCCAATCCTCCTCATGCTCAGATGGCCACGCAGGCCATGGCCGCGTGGGTGGACGCAATCGTCACCGTCCTCGAATCCGTGACCGGGCAGCGCCCCAAGGTTGAATCTCGCGCGTTGCCTACGAACCAGCCGGCTAAAGGCTTGGACTGGTGGGGCCAGTCGTTGAGCATTCAAAAGGAACCATCGTTTTGGATCGGTGCATCAGCCCAATCCTGGGCCGATCTCGGCCGTTCGACTCTTGCCGCCCTCGGTGTGCAGGAGGCGACGGACAATGACACTACGTCTACATGCCGCGACTTGATGGCTCAGACGAACTCAATCGTGGCCAGCCAGCTGGCCAGCCTTTTTGGGATACAGATCACCGGCGGAGACGCCAATCCTGCCAGTCGGCCCAACACGGACGGGACCATGGCTTTCGTCTGGTCCTTGGATGCCGGAACGACATTTATCGAGGGCGCAGCGGTTTGGTCCGAAACGCTGCTTCAACACTGCTCCGGCCTCATGGAGAACTCGGACGCCGTCAAAACTGGCCCAGCAGAGGCCACAGGAACCTCGGGCGGTGCGGCGCTGCGGTTCGGCGGCCGGACCGTGGACTCCGTCCCGAGGCTCGACCTGAAAGTCAAGTTCATTCTGGGCCGCACGACCCTGCCGCTACGCGAGGTGTTTAAACTGAACGTCGCCTCCGTGATCGAGCTAGACCATTCCGCCATCGAGCCCGCCGATGTCGTCATCCGCGACCGTGTATTGGCTCGCGGCCAGGTCGTCATCGTGAACGGCAATTACGGACTTAAGATTCTGCCGCACCAACAGTGAGAACGCCCGAGGAGACTGCGCCTTGAAACATCAACTCAGCCAACAGGAAATCGATAGTTTCTTCGATGCCGCTACCGGTGCGCACTCCGCTGCCAATCCCGGCGCGGTTCCTTTCGATTTCCGGCGCCTCGACCGCATTCCCAAATCGCAGGTCAGCGCCATCCACCTCCTGCACGAAGCCTTCGTCAGCGCCCTCAGCTCGAGTCTGACCGTATATTTGCGCTCCTTCGTTTCAGGCAGCCTCATCAGCGTTGAACAATTGCCATACTCCGACTTTGCGATAGCTTTGCCCACGCCTACCTGCCTGGTCTACCTGAACATGGATCCCTTCCAGGGTCATGCGCTCATGGAATTCAACCCGAACCTGATAGCGCCGACCTTGGACCTGGTGCTGGGTGGCAGCGGAAAGACCAAAGCCGAGATGGATCGGGAAATCACCGAGGTGGAGAAGACCTTGCTCGATGGCTTCTTCCATATCGTCACCAACGATCTGCGTGAAACCTGGAAGCCGGTTGGCGATGTGAGCTTCGCGATGAGCGGCATTGAGACTAGCCCGCAGCTTTCGGGCAGATTCGTGCCGACCGAAGCGGTAGTAGCTATCGCGATGGAACTCCGAATCGGAGAGACCGCGGGGATGGTGAACCTGGCGATTCCCTCCCTCACGTTGAAAACTATGGGGCAGAGGTTCGATCAACAGTGGACCAGCCACCGAATGGAGAACCCTGCCATCGAGCTCGCAATTAAGCGAAAGCTGGCTCGTGACTTGAAAATGACCTTGGAATGCGAGTTCTCACGTGTGAGGGCAAGCCTGGGCAACCTCTTGACTCTTTCTCCTGGTGACGTCTTTGTGTTGGGACCAGAGTTCGATGGAACAGTGGATATCCGGGTAAACGGAACGCCCAAGTTCACAGGCTCCTTAGGCGTTTCCCCAAAGAACAGGTTGATGGTCGAACTACGGTAGGCCAAGGTGTCATTTCGGCAGAAGTGCGTAAGGACGCAGAGTCGAGGAATGTGCAGGCCAGACGCCGTTCTAGTCTAGCCGAGAGGCGGCGCCGGGAATAGCGATGACCCTTGGCCAGAGCGATCAGGGCGCCACTAAAAAGAACAAAGCTGGGTGGCTCGGGAGTGGGCGGGTCCGCCGTCATCACGGAGCCGCCCGTGACATAGCGTGTCTCAACGCAGCCACCGGCATCTAGTACGCACTCAAAGCTCGCCGTCGACAAGCCGACAGTTCCGCCGGCATTCGTTAGCGGGGTACTGAAATACAAGGCAATGAGCTGGGTGGCAGAGTCCGGGGCGTCCTGCAGGATGAGTTCTTCGCCATCGCCGTCATCAAGATAGCTGTTTTGAATGTCATAGGTGTACCCTGTATAGAGTTCTGTAGTGGCCGTCGTGATGTTCCAGTCGGCATACTTAACATAAGTGTTATACTCGAACGATCCAGAGAGGCTGGCGCCGTCGTCGAGTTGCACATTAGAGAACGTCCATGTCACCGGGCTCGGGACGAGGCAGGCCTGTGCACTCTCAGCTACGACCAGAAGGCAGACAGCCCAAACGATAGAGCGAAATCTTACGTGCCCTGCTTTCATGAAAGGGGCGTAGTGTCCGCAGTGGAGGCCCTTAGATAACGCGACCGACAGTAGGAATCTCGCCGTTGTCATCCAACTACCTTTGAGGTGGTTAGCCCTAAGTTAGAATCTTGGCGCTTTAACATCCTCTTGCGATACGTCCCACACCCCATGTTCAGGTTCCGTTCTACATTTCGGAGGCCCGACGTATCGCCTTCACTGCTGCATATCGGGAGGGTACCAGAGGCGTTCTAATGTTTCTTGTTGGAATCGTAAGCCGGTCGACCCGTGCCTTTCTCAGATTCGAGACGCAGGCGCGAATTCGTGCTCAGCCACGATCAGGAGCCGGTCCACCTGAATGCCACCAGCATGCGAAAGTGCGGGATCTCCTGAAGATGCCGGAAGACTTCGTGGTACATTCGTTACGACATACCATATTGCCGAGACTCGGCTTGCTCGGCGTGGACGCCTTTACGATCATGAAGATTGCCGGTCATAGCAGCATTAGGATTTCACAGCGTTGCGTGCGTCCTTCGCCCGAGTCTGTCGAGAGCCCTTCGAAAAGCTGGAAATGTCCAATCAGCCCTTTCCGAGGAAAGAAGTGGGCATAGGAGGCCAAAATGCGGCTCGACGAAATCGCCGTAATGCAATAAAATAGAGAGGCTTGGGCCCTTAGCTCACCTGGTTAGAGCAGCGGACTCATAATAATACGCCGTGTGCCAGACCTCGGCCGATAACGACTGACTGGTGGTCAGCCGAAGGCTTTGAGTTTTCCGAGGCGAAGCCGCCGTTACCGGTAAACCAGATTTGTGCAGGCCGTGTGCCGACCTTGATCCCCTCGTGCAATGCAACCATGTGTGCACTCAAACAGTCCGCTGCAACGGCGCGCTCCGGCAATTGCCAAGAGGCCGTTATGCTTCCGCACACATTGATTTGTGGCCCACCGACGGCGAACTGTCGTTCGTCGCGGCGACTGCGGGCAATAACGGAATCGATGAGCAGCACGGCGGGTAAACTGCTCGACATGGCGAAGACGCGGGCCGATTCGACCCACGACAGCGGCATACGGCGCAGGGACAAACCCTTCAAGCTTTTACATCTTGAAGAACTCCCCGAGAAGCCGCAGCAGGGGACCATTTATGCGATAGGGGAGGGGACGCCCTGGGCACCAGCGCTCCTCTGTCCTTGCGGCTGCGGAGCGCTGATTCAACTCAGCCTTCTGAAGGATGAACGGCCGAGTTGGAAGGCGCCTCGACCGAAAAAGGCCGACTAACCCTTACGCCTTCCGTGAGGCGAACAGCAGGCTGTCGCTCACATTTTCTTGTCCGCGAAGGGCGCGTCATCTGGTGCGGAAGCAGATGAGGGTTTGCTCAGTTGCCGTCCGAATACAAACGGACTCGATGGGACCCGTGAACGGAGGAGGCGCCGAATCTGCCCACGAATGCGGTGTACGGCATTTAGTTGAACCTCGCCATGGGCCAATATGGGCCAAGTAACCATGGCAACGATGGCATCGATAGCCGCCTTGGCAAACTAGAATCTGCAAGTTGCAGACAGGATTGTTGCAAATCGTGTTTCGAATCCCCCCCTCTCCGCCACATAGCCAGGCGCCGGATCTCAGGGTGTACCATCGGTAAGGAGGAGGCTTGTCTCTGAGGTCGCTCGCGAAACGGCTGGCTAACGCTGTGGCGCGTATCCTCGTCTTCCCGCCGGCGTGCCTCGCCGGTTTCGGCCGCTGGCACGAACCTTACTTGTTCTTCGCTCACGCGATGGCCCTCTTGCCCGGACTTCCCGGCAATTACCTTCGAGCGGCGTATTACTCTTTCACCCTGACCAGCGTCGGCCGGGACTGTCACATTGCTTTCGGATCGTTCTTCGCTCACTCCAGCGCATCGCTCGGGGACCGCGTCGGAATCGGCGCCTACTGCGTTCTGGGGCAGGTCGACATCGGCGAAGGCTCCCTACTGGCCGGCTCGGTGCAGGTTTTGAGTGGGCAGAGGCAACATCTGCGGGACGAAGCCGGACACCTTACCGATGAGGGGCGTGTTTTCCGGCGGATTTCCATTGGAGCGCACTGTTGGATCGGCGCCGGGGCCGTCGTAGCGGCGGACGTTGGCGCCAAGGCGACGATTGGTCCGGGCTCCGTGGTCGCGCAGGCCGTGCCCGAGGGCGCCACCGTCTCCGGCAACCCCGCGCGTAATTTCTCGGTCGTGCTCAAGCCGCTTTCGTAAGGCGAAACAGGATCGGGCGCTGGCGCATGGCCAGCGAGTGGATCGCAGACAACCTCGATTGGCCGCTCGCGCCGTCAACTATACTGAGTGGTTGGATGCATCCCCCCGCCGCCCTCGAGATTTCGGAAAAGGAGCTGTTCACCCGGAATTTCAGCGGGAAACCTGTTCTCGACCCGGCCCCGCGGCCGATCTTCTCCTTCGGCCTGTTGATTCGCGAAACTGAACAGGCGCTGCTGCGGCTGTTTAGCGAAGGACTCCTTTCGGGGACCACGCACACCTGTCTGGGGCAGGAACTTTGCCAGATGTCGGTGGTGCGCGCTCTCAACGATGCCAATGACATCATTCTCTCGAACCATCGGAACCACGGGCATTTCCTCGCTTATAGCGGCGATTTCTTCGGCCTGGTAGCCGAAATCATGGGCCGCGAAGGCGGCGTCTGCGCCGGCATCGGCGGCAGCCAGCACCTCGCGTTTCGCGGGTTCCACAGCAACGGGGTGCAGGGCGGAATGACCGCCATCGGCGCGGGCCATGGCCTGGCGATGCGGATGGGCGGCGGCTCCGGAATTGTCGCGGTGATCGTCGGCGACGGCACGCTGGGCCAGGGGCTGCTTTACGAGAGCCTGAACCTTGCCTCGGTCTGGGAACTGCCGATGCTGTTCGTAGTGGAAAACAACCGGATCGCCCAGACCACCCCGACGTCGGCCACAACCGGCGGCAGCATTGCAGGCAGAGCCTCCGCGTTCGGCATCGAGAACTGGCGCCTGGACGACGCGGCGCCCGATTTCCTGGAAAGTGTCGAATCGGTGGTTGCGGCCGTCCGCGCGCGCCGGCGGCCGGGCTTCCTCATCGTCGACACCATGCGCATGGGCCCGCATAGCAAAGGCGACGATCTTCGCGGCAGCGCGGAAATGGCGGCGATTCGCGAACGGGATCCGCTCGAATGCATGGGACGGCGCCTGCCCCAGCCGGAACGCGACGAACTGCGCCGCGCGGCGCGCGATTTCGTGGATTCGGTCTGCGCGCGCGCGATGGCGGCCCCACCCGCGCAGCGGCTGCTGGCGAGCGATTCCATCTTCGTGCTTCCGCCGCAAGCGTGCTCCGAAGCGCCGCCGGTTCCCGCCGCCGGGTCGAATGTGCGCGCCAACCTGAATGCGGCTCTGCGCACGATGCTGAAAACTTCGCCCAAAGTGATTCTATTGGGCGAAGATCTGCACGACCCTTACGGCGGCGCCTTCAAGGTTACGTCTGGTTTGAGCACGGAGTTTCCGGAGCGTGTCATCTCCACGCCGATCAGCGAAGCCGGCGTGGTCGGCGCCGGCATCGGACTGGCCCTGCACGGCTACCTGCCGGTGGTGGAAATCATGTTCGCCGACTTCATCACGCTGGCCTTCGACCAAATCTCGAACCACGCCGTGAAGTTCCCCGGGATGTTCCCGGAAGCGCGGACTCCGCTGGTGATTCGCACTCCCGCCGGCGGCCGCCGCGGCTACGGCCCCACCCACAGCCAGAATCCGGAAACGCTGCTCTGCGCGGTGCCGGGCCTGACGGTGGTTTTCCCCAGTGCGCGGCACGTGCCCGGCGACCTGCTGTGGAGTTCCGTCTTCCGCTGGCCGTACCCGGCGGTTTTTCTGGAACATAAGCTGTTGTACGGCGCGGCCGTCGATCCGGCGGGCTATCGAGTATGCGAGCCCGCGCTCGAGGATGCCGGCGCGACCCTGTTTCCCACACTGGCCGCCGGCGACGCCGATCCGGATCTGACGCTGATCGCGTATGGCGGCATGGTGGAGTTGGCCGAAGCCGCGGCCGCCGAATTGCGCCTCGAGGAACTGGCGGTCGAGATCGTCGTGCCTTCGCTGCTTTCGCCCTTCCCGCGCCACACCCTCACCCGCCTGCTGGCGGGCCGCGAGCGCATCGTCACGCTCGAAGAAACCCACCACGGATGTGGTTTCAGCGCCGAGCTCGGCGCCGCTCTGCTCGAGGCTGGCTTCCGCGGCCGTTTTGCGCGAGTCGCTACGCCGCCGGTTCCCATCCCGGCCGCCCGCTCGCTGGAGTCGCTCATCATGCCGGACCGCCGCCGCATCGCGCAGGCCGTGTTGCGGGTTCTCGACGCCTAGCCCACATGCCCACAGCCATCTACACGCCGCGCGTGAACAACAACGACGATACCGTCCGGCTGGCCGCCGTGCTGGTCGCCATCGGATCGCATATTCGCGCCGGCGACCCGATCGTCGATGTCGAAACCGACAAGGCCACCTTCACCGTGGAATCGAGCACCGAGGGCTATCTGCTCGGCGTGACAGGCAAGCCGGGTGATACCCTGCAGGTCGGCTCGGTCCTCGGGTGGATCGGCGCCACGGCCGATGAGCCTATCGCGGCCGAACCGATCGCGCCCGCCCCCGCCGAGGAGTCCGGCGCCGAACCTACCTTGAAAGCGATTCTCCTGCTCAAGGCGCATGGCCTAAGAATATCGGACGTCCCCCACACCGGCCGGCTCACCGCCAGCGATGTGGAACGCTACGCGGCGGGCCGTGGCCGCTCGTCGGCTGACCTTGCGGCGGGCGAAAAATGGGCCGCCCCCGCCACTCCCGGACATATCGAGCCCTTCACTGCCGAACAGAAAGGCATGGCGCGCACCGTCGCCTGGCATCGCGATGAGGCTGTCGCCGGGTACATTGAGCTGGCATACGATCCGCAACCGTGGGATGCGTATGCGGCCGAGTTCCAGAAGACGCATGGCCTGTTGCTGAGTCCGCTGCTTCCGCTCGTCGCCTGCCGGCTGGCGAAACTGGCGGCGGAGACGCCCCGCATCAATGCCACCGCGGTCGCCGGCGGCGCGTACCTGTATCGTCAGGTGAACCTCGGGTTCACCGTCCAGGCGGGGTCCAGCCTGTACCTGGTGAGCCTGCGCGACGCTGCCGCCATGAGCGAAGCCGCGTTTGTCCGCGAGCTGGGCGACTTGCAGCGCGCGGCCATGAAACATTCCCTCAAGGCGGAGCAAGCCGCCGGCGTCACCGTCGCGTTCACCAGCATGGCGCGATGGAAGGTGGTCCGCCATATTCCGATTCTGGCGCCGCAGACCAGCCTGATGGTGGCTCACTCAGCCACCGTCGATGGCGTCGCGTACCTGGGCGCCAGTTACGATCACCGGCTTCTCACCGGCTTCGATGTGGCTCAGGTTTTGCAAACGCTGTCGACGCCGGTTAGTATAAACTGATACTCGATTTGAAATGGCACAAACCTCACGGCAGCAGATCCACGCCAAAGTGGTCGAACTCGCCCGCCAGCTTGGCCGCGACGCAAGCCGCCTGAGCTTCGACGAAGAAATACCGGCGGCCGGCTTGCTCGATTCCGCCGCCATCATGGAACTGATCCTGTGGTTCGAGGACGAAAACGGCATCGCGATTCCACAGGAACATCTGACCCTCGCCAATCTGGGGACCATCGACGCCATGTCGGCCTATGTGGAACGCGCGGGGCGCGGCTCGTCGTGAAGGTGACGCCATCGGTAATCGGATTCCGAGTTTAAGCTACTCGTGTGGCATGGGAGACTAGCCGTCAGGATGAACGACCTGGTTCGGGACTTTCGCGAGGAACTGAAGAAGTCGATCTTCGGGTGCCTCGGCGAGCCGATTGGGGAGCTGGAAAACCGTTTCCCGGAAACCTTCTCCCAGGATTTCGAAGAGCACCTCGGCTTGCTGCGCCGGGCTTTTCCGGATCGGCCCTGGCCTTCGTGGGCCGCCGAGGGCTTCATCCGGTTCAACCGGGAGATACTGCGGGAAGAGAAGCAGTTTCGCCAAAGCGGGGAGTATTCGGCCCGGCCGGAGGACTTCGACCGGATACTGGAAGACACCTACGACAACGCCGACGTGATGCAGCGTTACTATCTGGTGGGACTATACTGCAGCTGTTTTGTGTGGCCCCACCATTACGAGATACTGTCGTTCTATCGCGAGGCGTTTCTGAACGCGGACAGGCGGGAGCCGGAAACATTGTCCGAGTGGGGCGTTGGGCACGGTTTGTTCAGTTTGCTGGCGCTGCGCAGATGGAGGCGGGCGAGGGCGGTGCTGGCCGACATCAGCCGCCACAGCCTGAGTTTCAGTGAGGCGATTCTGACGGCCGCCGGTTGCATGGGGCGTTGCGTTGCCCGCATCGGGGATGTGACCAAGGAGCCGGAGGCGCCGCCTGCGGACCGCATCATATGCGGAGAACTGCTGGAACACGTGCCCGAGCCGGAAGTGTTGTTGGATCGCATGCGCCGCGGATTGAGGCCGGGAGGACTCGCCTATCTCACGGGAGCGGTCAACGCCCCTCAGTCGGATCACGTGTCGCTCTTCCGCAGCCCGCGGGAATTGATCGCACTGGTGGAACAACGAGGGTTCCAAATCGTCAGGCAACTGGCGGTCTGTCACCCGAAGCGGAAGAGCGAGCCGAATCCTCCCATGGTGGTTGCCATGGTCGTCGAAACCGCCAACTGAATCTGCCAACTGAATCTGCCACTGGCCGGATTTCGCCGCGTGCTATATTGATGCGCTATGCGAGCGCTGCCACTCAACTCGACGCTGGTCGTCCTGACAATCTTGCTGGTCTGGTCTTTGGTCAGGGCCGCGAGGTTCGGCATGCTCGGCGCGCATACGGCTTGGGAGCTCTTGCCGCGGATTCTGTCCCAGCGCGCCGTGCTGGCCGTCCTTCTACTCGGGGCCTGTGTCAACGTCGCATTTTCGGGCTTGGCGGGCTATATCAACCCCAGGGACTACGTACAGGATGTCGTCGCCGCGCACCAGTTTCTGAAACACGCGACCATGTATCCCGCCGATTTGCAACAGATGGGAATCGTCGAGTTGTCGGCGCCCATCATGGGGCGGGAACAATTGCGGCGGCTGCCAGTGGTTCGGCACGATCTTGACAGACGCGCCCCGGCGTGGCCGTTGTCTACTGCGAGACCGGAATCATGGCGCCTGTGGGCGAACTGACGCCGGCATACGTCGCAATCACCTGGTTATCGCCGTTGGCCGCCGTCGTCGGCACCACCACGTTGAGCTGGTACAAGCCTGGGCTGATTAGCCCGGCGTATAGCACGGTGGCCGTGGTGCCGCCGATGGTGACTTGCGGCCAGGTGGGCAGCGGGCCGGTCTGCACATCCGAGCCCGTTGTTATTGTCGAGACCGGCAGGCCGAAGCCATCGCCATACAGCAGGATGATTTCGCATGGATTGGCCGGCGTGAAGGTGGATCCTGGCACCGCCAGGGACGCCGGCCCCAGCAGGCTGTAATCGGCGTGCTCGGCGGCAATGTGGACGCCGTCGTTGAAGCGGAGGAATCCCGGCGACACCGGTTGCAGGTTCGCGGTAAGCGTGGGGCTGGTGGTGGTTCCGTTATTTACCGTCACAGCGACCGCGCCAGTCGTCGAATCGAGCGGCGTCAGCACATTCACCTGCGTGGCACTGATGAAGGAGATGCACGCCAGCTTGCCGTTCACGGTGACGCTGACGCCTTGCAACTGGGTCGGCATTTGGCCGGACGCGAAAGAGGGCGAGTTGCTCCAAAGGAGGCCGTCCGCGGGCACGCTGGGCGGCGCCAAGGCTGCGCCGTAGATTTCGACCCAGGCATTGGGCGCCATGTCGGCGCCCCCGCCCGACACGCTGAGGCCGGTGGCGGCGGCCTGCGGCGAAGTAAACACGTACGCGACCCCCTGGTGGTTATTCCTGGTATTGGCCCCGATCACCGCCGTGTTCCCACTCACCGATGCGAAGCCGCCGAAATAGTCCCCCGCCTGGCCATCGGATGCGGTCAGCTCCTGCTGCCGGCCCCACAATCCGCCGTTTTGCGCGAAGACGTACGCGGCTCCCTGCTTGGCATTCGAACCGACGGTGTTCCCGAGAGCCCCGATCAGCGCCATGCCTCCGCTCAGCGACACGAAGTAGCCGAACTGGTCGCTCGCGGCGCCATCGGAAGCAGTTAGTTCCTGCTGCTGGCTCCATACCGTGCCGCTGCGCATGAACACGTACGCGGCTCCCTGAGCGCTATTCCTGTTCATAGCCCCGAGCAGCGCCGTGTCCCCGCTCACCGACACGGAGTAGCCGAGGAAGTCGCCGGTTGCGCTATCGGACGCGGTCAGCTCCTGCTGCAGGCTCCATACTCCGCCGCTCTCGACGAACACGTACGCGGCTCCTTGGAGGGCGGCAAAGGAATTCGAAGCGACGGTTTTGAAGGGAGCCCCGATCAGCATCGTGTTCCCGCTCACCGAGACGGAAACGCCGAACTGGTCGTTCGCCGCGCCATCGGCAGCAGTCAGCTTCTGCTGTTGGCTCCATACTCCGCCGCTCTCGACGAACACGTACGCGGCCCCCTGGAAGGCATTCTTGCCCGGAGCCGCGATCACCGCCGTGTTCCCGCTCAGCGACACGAAGTAGCCGAAATTATCGCCCGCCGCACCGTCGGAAGCGGTCAATTCCTGCTGCTGCTTCCACACTCCGCCGCTGCGCACGAACACATACGCGGCTCCCTGGCCGCCGTTCTTGCCCATAGCCGCGATCACCGCCGTGTCCCCGCTCACGGACGGGATGGCGCCGAACTGGTCGTTAGCCGCGCCATCGGAAGCGGTCAACTCCTGCTGCAGGCTCCATACTCCGCCGCTTTGCACAAACACGTACGCGGCCCCCTGGAAGCCATTCTTGCCCGGAGCCCCGATCACCACCGTGTTCCCACTCACCGATATGCAGCCGCCGAAGTAGTCGCCCGCCGCGCCATTGGAAGCGGTCAACTCCTGCTGCTGGGTCCAGATCGGGCTGGCGGCAGCCGCGGGCGCGGCGGCCAGAGACAAGAGAACCAGGGCCCGGACAAGTTTCCGGGCGCCGGTGGGAACGAGGGAAGGGTTCAGCGTCTTAGGTGACATGATTAGTCTCCTGGACGCCTTCTAGATTATACAACCATGGTGATTGCCGCCGATGGTGACCTGCGGCCATGGGGAGGGCAGAAGCGGCGCCCAATACGCGCGGACGTTAATTGGAATCGGTAGCCAACTCCACAGGCTGGCCTGCGGCTCGACGCTGCAAGTACACGCGAGGTTCCGACCGGGTTACACCAAGCGTAGAGTGCGGAGCGCTCAATCGACCAGAATTGAATTGCCAGTTGCGGAGCCGTAATCATTCCAGCCGCTCAATAGCAGTTGCGGATTTCATTCGTCAACAGACGAATTGGTGAGTCGCTTCCGCTAATCGTCAAGAGCAGCCAAGCTGGCATTCTGAGCATTGTGAGGATTGTGAGTAGCCTGGTACCGTTTGCGCCTTCCCAGCAGCCGAATGTCGGGTTTTTGCTCCGAAATGTCGGGTCAATGTCGGGTTTTTTTTTAGAAACCCGACATGAGTTTCGCAAGCAGGATCAATAGTTTAGGATAGAAATGTCGGGTTTGTCGGGTTTTTTATAAGAGGAGAGAGGTGCCAGGAATTCGAGCAGCGTTTTCGCATACTCGGGAGGCCGTTCGGCTGGCGCCCATTTTGGACTCCAGTTGGACTCCAAAACGCCGTCTGCGATGACTGTCTCGGTTGTAAGTCTTTGAGGAATTTGGTCGGGCCGCCGAGATTTGAACTCGGGACCTCTTGCACCCCAAGCAAGCGCGCTAGCCAGGCTGCGCCACGGCCCGAAGTGTCTATTGTACACGCCCTCGAGCCCATTATCCAGCAACATCATCTTTGGTTAACACGCGCGCTCTAACTGCCGCGCAGTAATGAGAGTACGGCCATAGAGAACTGTTACCGGCGCGACTTGTTGTGGGACCATAACACCGCTACACTTGCTGCGTAACGGTCTGATGATTCTTCGGTTACAGTGACCAAAATGCGCTCCCGAACGCTGTCCGAGAGCCCCACCAAAGAGATGGACAAGGATCTGTCAACCCGCCGCCAGCGGAAGCTGAGTATTCCGCGGAACCAGATCGCCGTGGCGTCGAGCGACTGGCGGCCCGGCGCAAGCAGTCAGCCTGAACCGAATAGGAGTTTCAATACGTGAGCAACCCAATCGGGTCGCGCCTCGATCCAGACATGGAATCGTTCGCCGCGCGTTTGGCGCAACTCGAACAAAGCTTGGCCGCCATTGCGGACCGGCTCGGCAGCTTGGAACAGAATCTCGCCACCCTCGGCCAGCAGGCGTCGGAATCGCGGGATCGGATGGAGGCGGACATCCGCCGGATCGAGAGCCAACTGGCGGAACATGCGACGACCCTTGCATCTTCCCGCACGGCGGTCGCCCAGACCGACGATCTGGTGGAGCGCGTGGTTGAGGCGCTCGAATCGCTCCAATCCACGGTGATCGAGCAGCCTGAAGCTGGTGCAGCGGGGGTGAACTGAGATGGCTGCTAGGAGTGCAGTTCATTTGGCGGCGCACCCAGAGCATGGCGCTACAGCAGCGGCCTGGACGCGAACGCTGGCGGATTTGCTGGCTGCGGGCCCGCTGCCTTTACCGGTGGCTTTGGCTTATGCCAGGGAGATCGCATCCGGCGCCGCGGTCTTCCACCGCGACGGCCGCACTTCCGGTGCGCTGACTCCGACCCGCATCGCGGTCGGACCGCTTGGGCCGATCCTGCCGCGGCCGGACGGCATATCGCACCTGGCCACTCCGTCGTCGGATCTGCATGATTTTGGATTGCTGCTCCAGCAGATGCTGACCGGACTGGATCCCGCGAACTATTCCCCGCCGGCCTCGACCGATGACGACCTGGAACCGTCTCGGGCGATGGTCAGATCGGCGGCCCTGCGCCTGGTGGAACGCTGCTGCTGCGCGCCGGACCAAACCGACATGCGGCACATGTCCACCGAGTTGCGGCTGCTCCAGATCATGGTCAGCAGCTTCGACCCGGACGAGATGGATGGGCCGGCTCCGGAAGACCGTCCAGTGGAACGACCGGCCATCCCCGCGGCTCCCGCCAAACCAGAGCAGTCGCGCGCCCATAAGTCCGGTTGTCCGTCCTGTGGATCGCCGGAGTATTTCCCGGCCCATAAGCTCACGCTTCTGGAGAAGGCGCTGGCCGTAGTCGACTTCAAGACCTATCGCTGCTACGGTTGCTGCCAACGCTTCATCAACGTGTTTGGCCTGCACGTGCCGCGGCCCGAGAGTGGCTGACCGGCTGGCTGCGTCCTTTCCACCGCCCGCCTCCGCCGCGCCACCATTCGCACGCCGAGTGCATGGTGGCGCCCAGGTAGAATAGCGCGACCAGGGGAAGGCC
>Ga0187887_10002379_pt1 | contig 15122 bp, 9 predicted proteins | sample June2016WEW_7_10_FD_132977 | JGI IMG/M metagenome (GOLD analysis project Ga0187887, IMG submission 132977) | Peatland microbial communities from SPRUCE experiment site at the Marcell Experimental Forest, Minnesota, USA - June2016WEW_7_10 | ecosystem: Environmental > Terrestrial > Soil > Wetlands...
CAACCGTTCCAGCACGTGGCCGCCAACGAAGCCCGTGCCGCCCGTAAGCAGGATCATTGTCTTAAGTCTTATTGTAGAGTGCTGCGGAACGCCACTTCTCCGAAGTAGCTCTCGGCGACCGTGCCGGTATGCTGCGAGTTGATCTGGATGCGCAGGCCCCTCACGCGCGGCGCCGGCTTGCCGTACGCCCGCGCGTAATCGGCCGCCACGTTGCGGCTTTCCGCAATCCACCGGTTGGCCTGCCCGGCCCCGGATTCACAAACCACCGCCACGATGCGCAGCAGCGGAATCGAGCTGGCGCTCTCCATCGCTCCCTTCGGCGCGTGTGTGTCCCAGATGTAGGAAATCACGCGCCGGTCGCTGAACGCCACCAGCAACTGCGCGGCCTGATCGTCCGTCGACGACTTGCGGAAATCCCCGGCGGCGGGAAGTTGCGCCACCTTCCAGCTCCAGGTCAGGTACGGCATCTGCGCCGGATCCACGTCCACCGACTTTTCGAGCGAGAACGAAGAGCTGACGCTCAACAGGTGCAGGCACGCCGTATCCGCGTCCATGCACACCGAAACCACCGGTTTGCCGTGGTTTACCTTGATCTCCCAGCCCGACGGCATGCGCCCCCCGTACCAGCCCGTGGTGTTCAGAACCACCATCGCCAGCGGCGCGGTTTGGGCGGCAAACGTACACGCAAAAATCGGGATTAAGAGGACGCGCTTCAAATGAACTCTCACCAGGTGTGACCGGCCTGTAACTCTTATCGTATCGTAAAGTGGGGCAGGATGACATCCTGCGCGGCGATAGATTATCGCCGCGCGGTCCGATTGCCAATCGGACCGCAGCTTACCAAGCTGCCCCACAGCCTGCCAACCGCCTATCGCTCGAAAAACTGCACGTACGCCCGCCGCGCTTCCGGGTCGTCGCCATAAGGATGGTCCAGGTAATACTTCAGCCAGCGCCGCGCCCGCTCCTTGTCTCCCGCCCGCATATACAAATCGGCCAGCGTGCGCGCGCATAATGAGAATTCCGGGTCGCGCTCCACGTGCAACCGGCACTCGTTTTCCAGGTGCGAATCCACGCGGCCGGCCGCGAGCGCGGCCACGCCCGCCGGCAAGTCGCGCACGAAGATCAGCGCTTGCGCGTCCTCGTAGATCAAATGCCAGCCCGTCTCGCCAGACGACATCAGCGCCGGCACCAGCGGATACAGCGTGCCCGAGTTGTATTCGAACCCGTTCACCACCATCGCCGTCACGCCGTAGCGCTCCAGCGTCTGCGCGCGCGCCGGGTCGCCCGGCGGTGAACCCAGGATCACCCGATAGTCCTGAAACACCTGTTCACTCAACGCCCGGCCATCGATGAACACCGGCTCTCCCCGCCAGATCAGATAGCCGCCATACTCGTACGTGTTGAACAGCGGCCCGCGAATGCCGTGCTCGCGCAGAAAGCCGACGGCTTCCACCGGAAAGCGCCAGTCCGCCGCACGCAATTGGAAGAACCGCCCCGTGCCCGCGCCCCAAACCAACCCCGCCCCGAGCGCCGCCGCGGCCGCGTATCGCGCCGCATTGGGCAGGCGCCGCTTCCAGGGAAAATAGTCCGCAATCAGAATCGGCGCCAGCACTCCCACCAGCATTTCATTGCGGAAGGCAGTCAGCGCCGCCGCCGTAAACACTGCGGCCATCAGCCAATCCGCTGGCCGCACCCGCCGCCAGGAGAGAATCATCGCCAGCGCCGCCGCGTACAGCAGCAGGTCGAACGCATATGGCGATCCCCATAAACTCGCCGGCGACCATTCGATCAGCGACGCTTGCAGCGGGCTTTGCCGGTAGCGGAATACGGCTTCGATTGCGCCGAAGCCGTTCGGGTTCGCGCCGGAAACCGCAATCGTAGCCAGGCTCACCGCCAGCCAGCGCCGCACCTGGGTCCGCCGCAACAACGCTTGCGCCGTGTACGCGCCCACCACGATCCATCCCAGGAAGAACCCGCCGTGGCAGTTCGCCCAAACCAGCGACAGCACCGGCAGCAGCCACAGCCGGCGCCCGCGCTCGCAGATCAATAGGAAAACCGCCGTGAAAACGTAGCTCAAGATGCTCGGCCGGTCGTGCGCGAACTCGATCGCGAGCGATGCCGCCGCGAGCGCCGCGGCGATTCCCCAAAGCAACGAACCGGTGCGCCGCGCCGCCGTCCAGCCAACCGCGCCGCAGAGCAGCGCCAGCAGCAGCGCTTTCCACAACACCACCGCGCCCATGCCGCCCGCCGCTTCGAAGCCGTACATCGCCAGTTGCGCCAGCCACTCGTGCGTCAGGTTGAAGCGCCGCGTCGCCGCTTCGCCGGGGTAAGCGTCCGGCGCGCCCGCGGTGGTATAGGCGAATGGGTCCGGCGAGGGTAGCCGGTGTGCGTGCGCGATGTACCGCCCTGACGCCAGGTGCCACCAGGCATCCGTATCCGCCAGTTCGGTGGAAACGAGGCCCAGTAGGAACAGCCCCGCCAGCGCCAGCAGAGCCGCATTCAGCCAGCCGGGAGTGCGGGGAAGTGTGGGATCAGGTTTGCGCAAATTCCGAGAATAGCAGACCGCCCGCTGTGGGGCAGGATGGTATCCTGCGCGCCGATTGTCCAACCGGCGCAGCCGGGCGCAGCCCGGCCTGCTCTTCGTACCGCCGGCGGTCTTTGCCGCCGGTTCTCTTTCTTTGTCTCAATTCCTGTCTGCCGCCTCCCGCAGTGTCACAAAACACCGGCGGCAAGACCGCCGGCGTTACCAAGCCCCAGCGCAGTCACCGCCCTTCTTCCCCACTAACTCAATCACTTACCCCTCAAAACCCTTGACATACCCTCCATACTGAAATTGGGACTGTGGCGCCAGGCTCCGCTGCTAGTCCTTACTTGCTGGCCAGCAAGCGTTGCACTTAGGTGTTACTGAACTTCCGGCGCCCGTTAAAGGCATGCGGGGTCCCCCTCGGGCTGGACTCTCGACGGAAGACTTTGGATTCTGGAATTCATAACCGCCGGCGGAATACGGATAGCCATTATCGCCGCCCGCTCGGATAACAGAGAGTAAGGAACGAATCGGCAACGATATGTCCGCCATCCAGCGGGCCTAGATCATCGAAGTTTCTACTCGAATCATCGGGTGGCCGATACGCACGGCGCTAAGTCCGCGAAGCCCGGCCACCCGCAACGTACTTATACCTTTTTCACTCATTCCTCAAGGCCGTAGTGTGTCTGAACGGAAGTCAGAAGTCAGAAGTCAGGAGTCAGGAGTCAGAATCCCGCGGGGGCGCTCACTGCGCTTCTTTCTTCTGACTCCTGACTTCTGTCTTCTGTCTTCTGACTTCTGACTTCTGTCTTCTGTCTTCCTTCTTCTGACTCCTGCCTTCTGACTTCTTTTCTCATTCACCCCAAAAACCCCAAATTCGGCTTCGAAAAATTCGCGAGATTCGGGAACACACCGGCCAGGCCGGAGCTGGGGATGCCAAACCAGGAGCACAACGTGGCGCCGTACTGATCGGTCGCGGTGGTGGGGATCCATCGTCCCCGCACGTCGGTATCGTCCGGGCCGCCCAATTCGAAGCTCGGGAACTTGCCGAAGATCCTGCCTCCCTGAACGGCGCCCCCGAGCACGAAGTGATGGCCGCCCCACGCATGGTCGCTGCCGTTGCCGGACGTCGGCTGGAAGGTGCGGTTGAAATCGGATTCGGTAAAGGTGGTGACGCTGTCCGCCACGCCCAGCTCCTCGGTGGCGTCGTAGAACGCGGCCAGTGCCTGGCTCACCTGCGGGTAGAGTTGGTCGTGCGTGGATATTTCGGCGGTGTGCGTGTCGAAGCCGCCCAGCGAGCAGAAGAAGATCTGCCGGCTCATCCCCAGATCGGCCTGCACCTGGATGATTTCCGCCACCTGCTGGAGCTGCGCCGCCAGCGTGGTCTTGGGGAACTGGGTCTTGAGCGCGGTGGACTTGGCTAACGCGGCGGTCAGCGCCTTGGCGTCGGCGATGCTGTTGGCCAGCGTGTTGTTGGCCGCCTGCACCAGCGCCACGCCGCTATCGGTCGAGATCAGATTATTCAGCGCGTTCCAGCGCGCTTCCGACGCAGCGGAAGTGTTGAAGCCGGCAAGCTGCAACGATTCGCCCGGCGCCACCGCTACCGGAGAAGTGCTGGCGCCCGCGCCCTGCAGTACGTTACCCGCCGTCGACAGGAATACCGGGAACGAAGAGGCGTTGATCTTCTGCGCCGCGATGTAATCGGCGGCCCGGCCGCTCCAACCGGTGGGGCTGTTACCTTGCGCGATCGAAGTTTGCCATTCCAATTGTTGATCGGCGTGCGAGAACAGGTTGTTCGGAATGAAGCCCTGCTGGGCCTGGTACTGCGCGCGCGTCAGCGGCGCCACCAGCGGCCCCAAGTTAGCCACCACCGCCAGTTGCTTGCTGGTGAACAGCGAGGCCAGCTCGGTGAGCAGCGCGTGGAAGCCATATGGCGCGCCGGTCGCATCGCTCACCGGAACCAGCGAGCTGGTCGCCAGGCCGAGCGCGCCGCGCGCCGACTGGTAAGCCGTGTAGTCCGCATCGTCCAACGGAATCACGCTGTTGTTGGAATCGTTGCCGCCGAACAGAAACACGCACACCAGGGCGCGATAGTTGGAACTGCCGGCGGCGGCTATCGCCGGCAACAGACCGAACGGGCGCAGCGCCAGCGTGCTCACCGAGGCTGCTCCGATGCGAATGAATCCACGTCGCGAAAACATGCTTGGCTCCTTTACTGAATCACCTGGTAAGCGCTCGAGGTCAACACCAGGTAGAGAACCGCCTGCGCGCGCGCCTTCGGGGTGGTGACCGCGCTGACCGCGGCCAAGGCTTGGTCGCTCAGCCCGGGCGGCATTGTGCTGTGCAGGAAGACGAAGCTCGCATAATCAAGCAGGCTGGGCAAGTCGCTGCCGCGGCTCACGAAAGGGGTGAGATCGACGGTCGTGCTCTTGTCCAGACTGCCGTACAGCGCGGTGTTGATAACATCGGCCCGCTCGGCCGCGGCTTGCGTCGAATAGAGCTGGAACTCGGGCGCGAGCTCGCCGCCCGATATCCGGTAGAGCGGCGAGAAATAGCTGAACACGCTGGGCTCGTAGAACAAATCCTGCCCCATCAGGTTGGCGTCGTTATAGACCGTGCTGCCGGCGCCGAGCGTCGCGTTCAGGCCGCGCAGCAGGTTCGCCATGAAGAGCACCGGCTCGCGCAGATGCCCGAAGCCTGGATTGGGTTCGGCGCCGATTTCGGCACCGATCTCATCGCCTTCACGCGCTTCCTGGTCGCTGAGAATCGCCGTGATTACCGCCGCCATGTCGCCGCGGACGCCCTCGCCATTGTTCTCGAACGCGGCCGAAACACGCTGAATGTAGGCTGGGCTCGGATTACTGGTGACCAGGTGCTGAATCAACTGCCGGCCGACGAACGGCGCCATGGTGGACTGCGCCATCAGCGCGTCCAGCAGCGATTCCAGGTCCTGTTCGGCGGTCTGGCCCGCCGGAATCTTTATGTTGCCGAAAATGGTTTTGGCGCTGGTATCGTGCTCGGCTTCCACCGCGATCATCTGGCCGAAATAGTAGGCCGGGTTGTTATTCTTGGCTGTTGCGCCAGGCGCGGTCGCGAACGTCCAACCGGTCAGCATCTTGGCCTGGCTGGTGACTTCCGCCTGGTCGTAAGTGGGAACTGGGTTGCCGCTCGAATCGAGCACCGGGCTGCCGTCGGGATTGAGCTTGGTCAAGCCGAGCGTGAACAACTGCAACAACTCGCGCGCGTAGTTCTCATTGGCCGACGTCCCCTTGGCGGCGTTTCCCTTGTTGTTATTGACCATGTTGAGATAGGCTCCCATGGCCGGATTCAGGGTGACCGCTTTGATAATGTCGCGGTAATTGCCGAAGGCGTCGTCGCGGAGCACGCGCCAATAGGGAGGAATCGCGTAAGCGGGCTTCACCTGCACTGCCGAGGCCACGAAGATCTCCGACAATGCGAACGCCACGCGCTGGCGCAACTGATCCTGCCCGTTGACGGCGTTCTGGAAAAACGCCCGCTGCACCGGCGTCAGATCCTCGTTGGTCTTTCCCGCCGCATTCAGCAGAGGCTGATCCGGCAGGTCGGAGGTGTTCAACTTGAACTGCGCCGCCAGCCAGGCGTTGATGCCGGTCTGTTCCAGTTGCGCGATGGAGGCGGGTGTAGGCCCCCAGCTCGCCTGGTCGAGAAAGCGTGAGGCGGCCAGGTCGCTCATCAGCGGGGACGCCGTCTGACCGGCGGCGGGATGGAGCGCCGACATCGCGGCGAATACGGCGGCTGGAAAGAGTTGCTTCATATGCCCCCTCTCGAGGAGTTCATGGTGATGATAACCCAGCACCCCGCGGAAAGTAGCGCGAAAATCGAATAGCCGACGTGGCGCACGCACGATTGCGTGCGCCACGTCGCCTCCGCTCAGTGCGAGCGCGCCCCGAGCGTGCTCGCGATCCATCGCCAAGTCATGAAAGACGCAGGGGCCAAGGCGCCGAGCATCGCTGGCACCGGCGCGACGGCTGCCAGGTCGTCCCAGAAGAGACCGAGCGCCATCACCACTGCTCCAGTCAGATAGCAAAAGGGCATGGTGGATTCAAGCTGGGAAGGCCGGTGCGGCCAGTGCGGCAGACAGCCCAGCAGCATCCCCATGGTCCCGGTAACCAGACAAGCCGGCACCCAGACAAACCGCGCTGCGTACGATCCCGAACTGAGGTTGCCCAGGAAGTGGATTCTGAACAGATTGAACCAAACCTCTCCGATGAACAGGAATACCAGGCAGAGCCCGCCCAGCAGGTACGCCCGCTCCGGCCATTTCCTCGGGTACCGGAGAACGCCGAGAAATACGACGAAGACCGGAAGCAGGATCATAATCGGAAACACCAGGTCGAGCAGGCCTAGCACCTGCTTCCATTCGGCATAGGGAACCCATCTCGCGATCAGGTTGTGAAACCACAGCTCGCCGTTCATCAGTAGGACCGACCCGGCTCCAAAGGTCCAGGCGAGTTCCACTTTCACACCGGACGTCAGGTCGATCGAGTCCTGGAGAAATGCGAATAGGAGGGCAAGCGCGGCGAGCGACAACACACAGATGACGCCTGGGTACTGCGACTGAAGAGGGAGATGAGTGTAGTAGACCGGTGACAGACCAACTAACACCAGGCCGGTTCCGCAGTAGGCCCTTTTGGCTGGACTGTGCAGCAGTTCGCGAAGCACGTGAAAGAGCTCCCGGCCACGGAAAAACTGTGTCCGTGGTGGAGCGGTGAATTATAACTCCGGGCGGGTGCCTATGACACCGGGGGGCCGGTACCATTGGGGTACTGGGGTATTCGTCCGAAGCGCTACTCTGCCCGCAGGGCTTCCATGGGATCCACGCGGGTGGCGCGGCGGGCGGGCAGCCAGGCGGCGGCCAGCGCCAGCCCTACTACGGCAACGGCGCTGAGCACGTACGCCAGCGGGTCGAGCGGTGTCACGCCCAGCAGCATCGAGCCCGCGAGTTGAGCCGCCCCTGCCAGCGCGGCGAGGCCAATCGGCACACCGATCGCGGCCATGCGCAGCGATTCACCGAGGACCAGGCTCTCGATCTGGCGAGGCCGCGCGCCCAGCGCCACGCGCAGCCCGAATTCGCGCGTGCGCCGGTTCACGGCATAGAGCAGCACGCCGAACAGGCCGGCCGCGGTGAGCAGTACCACGCTGACGCCCAGCGCACTGATGGCGGTGGCGATAAAACGGTCGGGAGAAAGGCGCTCGTCCAGGGTCTTCTGCAACGTGGTCGATTCGTAAACGCGCGCCCCGGGGTCGAGACCATGGATTGCGGCGCGGGCGGCGCGATCGAGCGCCGCCGGCTCGCCCGCGGTTTCCACCAGCAGTGTGAGGTCGTCCGGCACGGCCTGGGCGTACGGGAGAAACATAAACGGCTGCGGCTGCTCGTGCAAGTCAATCGAAGGGCCATCCTCGGCTACGCCGACAACTTCGCGCAGTTGGCCATCGATCCGAAGCCAGTTGCCGAGTGGGTTGCGGTTGCCGAACACCGTGCGGGCAAACGTTTGTGACACCACCACCGCCCGTGGCGCGCCCGCGCCATCCCGGGTGTCGATGCTCCGCCCGGCCACCACGCGGGTGCCCATCAGGCGAAAGTAGTTGGCGCCGACGTTATTGAGGAACACGCCCATCGGTGCCATCCCCGGGATCTCGACCCGCGCCGTGAGCCCGCCGCCGGAACCGCTCAGCGGAAGCCGCCGCGCGTAGGTGGTCCCGAGCACGCCGGGCAGCGCGGCCAGCCGCTCGCTCGCCTGGTCGCACCAGGCAGCGCGCGGGATGTGGAGCTTCGGGATTACCGACAACGCCAGTAACTTTTTGTGGGGATCCATGCCGGGCCGTATCTCGGTGGCGTGGTGGAGGCTGGTCAGGAACAATACCGCGACGCCGAACAGAGCCGCGCTAACCGCGATCTGCGAGATGACCAGCGTCTTCTGCTGCCAACCGCGCCGCCGCATCGTCACGCCCTGAGTCTGCTTCAACACGTCGGATATGTTCATCCGCATCGCGCGGAGAGCGGGCCAAACTCCGGCCACCACGAGGGCAAACAGCAGCGCACCGGCCGAGAACGTAAGTACGCGGTAATCCAGCCGGATGCCAAAATCGATAGATGGGTCGATCGCGCTGGCGAATTGAGTGACCTTCTCCACCAGAAGTTGCGCCATCATCAGACCCAACCCGGCTCCCGCCAGGCTGAGGAGAGCGGTCTCCAGCAGCAGTTGGCGAGCGACTCGCCAGCCGCCTCCGCCCAGCGCGATTCGCACGCCGAGTTCCTTGCGGCGCGCCTCAGCCTGCGCGAGGCGCAATTGGGCCACATTGGCGCAAGCCACAAACAGGACCAATCCGAACACGGCCATCATCCCGCCGCCGACGATCACGTAGAAACCCAAGGGCTGCGCGAAGCATTGCGCGGTCGTCCCCGGAACGCCGCGCGGCGCCGGCTTGTGCTTTCCCTCGCCGCGAATGGCGGCGTCGAGCTGCGCCTCGGCGCGCGCCTCGGTCAGCGGAGCGCGAAATCGCGCAGCGATCTCGAACTGGCCGTCGCGCGACTGCTCTTCGTCCCGATTCCCAAACGTGTGGAACCACGCGTCCGCGCTTACCCAGACACCGACCGCAATGCCGCGCTGGAGACTGGCGAAGACTTCCGGCATCACGCCCGCTACCAGGAATGGTCTGTGATTGAGCAAGACGGTCTTGCCGACGATGTGCGGGTCGCTCGCGAAGTGCGTTTGCCACAGCCGGTACCCCAACACGGTCTCCGGCCTTCCTTCCGCCTCACCGAGCGACGCGCGGCCCAACGCGGCCCGCACTCCCACCATTTGAAAATAGTTCGGCGACGCGGGTTGGATAGTGACGAGCTGGCTGTTATCGTCCGCGCCCACCTGGACGCCGCGGCGCTGCGTAGTCACGAGCTCCGCCTGGCCCTCCAGCGCCTTGGCCATATCGAGGTAATCCGGCCAGCCGTACATCATGTAGTTGCCGTCGTCGCCGCGCGAAGTCACCCACCACAGATCCTGCGGCTTCTCCACAGGCAGCGGCCGCAGCATGGCTGCGTCGCTCACCGCAAACAGACCGGAGGTCAAGCCGATCCCCAGAGCAATCGAAAGCACGGCCAACGCCGTGGCGCCAGGGTTCTTCGCGAGCAGACGAAGAGCCAGCCGCAGGTCGCGGGTCCATTCGGTGGGTGACATAAACAGGAATTACTCGCAATTCAGAGGCCAGCGGTGGCCCAGTCAAATCAACGGCATTTCAGTGCCTATTGTCTGAAATGCGGACGGGCTGTCCGGTTTTGGGATAGCGGCTGCGAGGAAACCGGCGTGAAGAAATGTCGAGATGACTCTCGACACAGCAGGCTTGACAGCCCGCGCCACGCGGCCTAGCGCCGGGCCGGGCATGCCCGGCCCCTACATGCGTGGTGGCGACCGCCCGCGCGCACTAGCTCCAGAGCAACATGCGCGACAATCTGCGCATCAGCCGCGCCATCGGATGAGGTTCCTCAACCGAGTGGCGTAACCTGCCGATCGCAAGCGCGACCCAAACCAGGCTGCACCCAAGCCAGATGAGGCCCGTTGCGTTCTGCCCGGTGCCGATCCAGATCAGGGACGCGGCCAGTGAAACAATGGCTGTCAACAAATTCAACCGGCTCAGTTTCATCGGTTCCTTCCACGCTCATTCTACTCTCGCGCTATCGCAGCCGCCAGCGTAGCGGTTTGCCGGGTTCGCTTCGGCCGGTGAGCTCAATCGTGCCATCCGCGGCTTTAACCGGAGTCACGCTAGTTCCGTTGACTTCCGCGTGAGACAGCCGGGCGGCTTGTTCGGCGGGCAGCCATATTGCGATCTTCCAGGAACCGGCTTGCGAAGGTTGATACCAGCCCTCGTAGGTAGTACCGGCCGATTTGACGACGCCGATCAGAGGAGATTCGAAGCGATACGATTCCACCGGCAGGCCGGGCCGCAACTCGAGGCCGCTTGCCGTGAACTCGAGCCCGATCAGCTTGGCCGCGGAATAGAGCGAGCAGGCGTGCGAATGCAGGTTGAGCACCGGGAAATCGGTGTAATGCAAGTAGAGGTTATCGACCGTCGCGCCGGGATGTTTGCTGAGCGTGGAGTTATAAGTATCGGGGCCGCTCAACACGCCATACCAGATGCCCGGATAGTTCTCGGCGTGGCAGGCCAGCGAATTCTTCTTCCACTCGTCCCAGGCCATGGCGGGATCGTGCCGCGCCAGCGCCCAGATCAGCGTCTGATTGAGCGAAGGCCAGATGCCGCCGCTGACCGAGGTGCCCGGCTCCCAAACGCCGCCTTTGGGGGCGTCCGGCCCCTGATTCATCTGCACCGCGCCGATGGGCGACAGGCGGCGCAGCAGCTCGTCCATGGTGCGCACAAGCTCGCGGCTTTGCTCCGGCGTGGTCACTCCCGCCAGCAGCGCCCACGGTTGCGGCTCCAGCCACAGCGTGCTCTCTCCCACCCATCCCAGCGTCGGACCGAGCCAGGCGCGGCGCAGCCACTTACCGGTCCACTGTTTGGCCGCCGCAGCGCGGTGCGCGTCCGCACTCTTGCGTACGGTGGCGGCCAGTTCCGAGTCGCCGGCGTAAGTGAGCAGCCGCGCGTAGAGATCGAAAACCCAAGCCGCCATCGCCGAATTCAGCACGCTCTCGCCCTGGGCGACGCATTCCGCGAGAGCTCGTTGTGCCCACACGCTGAGCAGGCCATCGTTCCAATCGTCATTGAGCATGCGCATCACGCCGTGCTCGCCCACGCCCACGCCATCCACTTCATGCCGATAGCACCGTTCGAGCAGCTTGCGCACCCGCTCTTTCCCGGCGGTGGGCCCGTAGAGCGGGAAGGTGGGAACTTCCTGGTCGAGGAACGCGACGTCGCGGGAGGCGAGCACGTATTCGCTGGCCGTCCACAACAGCCACAGCGGCATGTCGCTCGAATTGTCGGTGACCATGGGAGCCACCGCGCCGTGACCGACCATCGCATAGGGAATCGACCCATCCGGGCGGACCTCCTTCAGCGTGTAGCGCAGGACCGTCTTGACGATTTCCGCATCGCTGAACAGGAAGGGCAGGCAATGCTGGAGCGGGTCGCGGGCCGCGCCGTTGAATCCTGTCACGTATTGATAGATGCCGTTCTGGTTGAGGATGTGCTCGTGAAAGTAGTCGTCATAAGTCAGGCTGCTGCGAAGGCAATAGTGATTCCAGATCGTCTCGCGCTCCACCCACGGGTCGGAGCCGACGCTGAAACGCATCCCGCGTTTCTTCCATTCGGCGCTCGAATCCTTCCAGGTGGAGGCGGCGCGCGCGGTGTACTTTTCCAGCAGCGGGGGCAGGTCGGGGTTGTCTTGTGGCAAATAGCCGTACAGAAAATACAGCGTGGTCTGCTGGCCGGGTTCCAGGTGGAAAGCGCGCTCCAGCAGCAGCGCGCTTTCCGGACCGGTGGTTGCCAAGTCTCCATCCAGCGCGCGGCCGATGCCGTCCGGTTTCGCCGCGCCGCCCGATCCGAAGAACGCCTTCCCGTTGGCGCTGAGGCCGGTGTACGGCGCATCGAGCGAAATCAGGAAAGTGGCGGGAGGGTTGACGTCGTCGTAACTAGCCTCCGGCACGGTTTCCGGCACCGCGCCCAGGAAAGAGTTGGGATGGGCGGCCAGGTTCGCCTTCGCCCGCTGCCACGCAGCTTCTTCCTCCGGGACGCGCCCAAGAAAGTGCTTCTCCTCCGTCAAGCCAAGGTTGTGTTCCAGAGCACGAACCCGGTGCGTGAATCGCTGGCCGAACCGACGGCGCAAAGTCACCGGAGTGCCATAGCCGGCGAACATTTCCACGAACGGGCGGAAGGAGAATTCGTAAACCAGCGTGCCCCAATATTCGATCCATCGCAAAGCTGCCGGAGCGGCGCCATGGTTCGTGATAGTCACCTGCGATAGCAGGACGGGGTCGTCGCCGAAAGGCGCACAGATCACCTGATCGACGCTATAGTTGCCGCGCGCCACTTTCTTGCGCAGATAGCCGGCGCCGAACACGCGGTCGAAGCTCGCGCCGCTTTGCGGATACAGCGTGCTCAGCGTTTCGCGGCCATCGGTGAGGTAGCCGAAGCCGCCCGAGAACTGGCTGATCTCCGGCACGTAGTCGTTGAGAAACTTGGGCGCGCCTTCATCCTGGCGGACGCGCACATGGCCGTAATTGGAGACGATGGCGATGATGCGGTCATTGCCCACCTGGTGCACATGGTCGGTGGCCGAGAGGATGCCGGGCGTCACCGGGCTGACCGCCAGCGGATCGCTGGTCTGGTCGCAGGTGTAATGAAATGCCGGCAGCCCGAACTCGTCCTGCACCCACTCGCCGAAGTGGCCCGAGCCGTAGGGCTTGAGGCTGGCGGAGGCAGTCTGGCCGCCCGCCAGCGCCGAAACCGCGGCGGGCGCGGCCAAGGCCCAACCTGTGGAAGTCATCACGAACCGTCTGCGATCCATTGGCATGGTTACCTCGCTATTAGCGCGCTGCGCCCTGTAATACTTGACGATACCGCTGCGACGCAGACATGGCCACTGGCCGGGTTCCCAAACACGGTTTATGCGAGATTCGGCGTGCACTGTGTTAACCTACTGCGCTCAGGCCGATCATGGCACCTGCACCACAAACGCTTCCCGCCGCGCCAGCCGAATCGTCGATCGCGTCTGAGGCGATTAGCTTTGTCTATGTTGGAATCTGGCTGTACGTCTTCTGGCTTCGCACAAGGGTGGTGAGCGCGCTGGTGCCGCCGCTCGTCCTGTTTCTCTCAGCCATCGAATTACTCGGGCCCATTCTGCACGTTGTCCCCGGACTTGAGCAGCTTCCGACCTGGGCAAGAATCTCGGTGGCAGCCTCGCTTCTGTGCTCCGCGGGGCTGCTAATCTATCATCATCGCCGACTGACCTTTCGTCTAAGCCGGCATGACGCCATTCTCAGTTCGATACGGGAGGTTGTACAGGCCGACGGTCACTTCGCAAACCTTCCGCCAAGAATCAGGGTTTGCAGAGTGCTTGACGCTCTCACGTTCGCGTTGGGGTACTCTATCCGGAAGTTCCGGTTCGCAGCCACCGTCCTGGTTGGCCCGACGAGCGGGGGCCAGTTGAAGCTCTTGGCCCAAAACTCGCAAAGCACCTTCGATACTGCTCTAGAGCTTGACTCCCGCGGGAGCGCCGCTGGGCTAATGGCTGACGACTCAACGGACGCGCTTCTGTACGTGCCCAATACTCGCCATATCCACGGGGTGAAGGTTACGCTTTCGCAGGCGTATCCCGAGAGGAGCTATTTTCGCTCTATGTCGATCGTGGCGGGTGCATTTCAGAGGCTTGGCGGCGCTGACCAGGCGAATGTTAAGTCATTACTGTGCGTTAAGATACCAACCGGACGCTCGCGGCCAGCCGCAGTTCTTAACATCACGGCCGATAAGGCTTGCAGTATGGGTTACTTGGAGTTCAGCGCAGCCCAGGTGGCTGCGGCACTACTATCTAAAGCTATAGCCGAGACCCTGGATTCGGATAGTCGTAAAATATTTTATGAATCTTTTTGAGCTCCTGCACAGTTGATATATAGTAGAGAGGTGGTTTTATGGTAGCCGAACCCCCACGTAAACCGTCGAGTGTTGAACAGGACGCGGCGTTCCTTGACCGGCTCAAGGAGGCCGCCGATGCATCGACCTCACCGATTAAGCGGCCCAGCATTCGTAATTTGGTCCGCGAAGCTGTCGGAGCCGTCATGCGTCGGAGGGCGGCGGAGACTCGGCGGACCGAGCGTTTGACCAGGTAACACACTCAGCGCGAAGGAAAACGCGGTCGTCTGCATCCGCTTCTTTTGCGCCTCCTCTCCTGCTCCACGATAGTTGCATCTGTGGGGACCTCAGATCATCTCGCGCCCGGCTAGTCGGTGAGGCGATGAACCGGTCCTACAATCCTCGCGTGCCGTTTTCGAGGAAGGCGCGCAGGCGGTGGCTGCGGCTGGGATGGCGCAGCTTGCGCAGAGCTTTGGCTTCGATCTGGCGGATGCGCTCGCGCGTCACGGCGAAATTCTGGCCGACTTCCTCGAGCGTGTGCTCGCTGCCGTCCTCCAGGCCAAAGCGCATCTTGATGATCTTCTCTTCGCGCGGCGTGAGCGTCTTCAGCACCTGCGCCGTCTGCTCGCGCAGATTCAGGTTGATCACGGCATCGGAGGGCGAAATGCCGTTCTGATCGACGATGAAATCGCCCAGGTGCGACTCTTCTTCCTCGCCGATCGGGGTTTCGAGCGAAATCGGCTCCTGCGCCACGCGCAGCACCTTGCGAACTTTCGACACCGGCAGCTGCAGCCGCTTGGCCAGCTCTTCGTTGGTGGGTTCGCGCCCCAGTTCCTGCACCATCTGGCGCGAGGTGCGAATCAGCTTGTTGATGGTTTCGATCATGTGCACCGGAATGCGGATGGTGCGCGCCTGATCGGCAATGGCGCGGGTGATGGCTTGCCGCACCCACCAGGTGGCGTAGGTCGAGAATTTGTAGCCGCGCCGGTATTCGAACTTATCCACCGCCTTCATCAGCCCGATGTTGCCTTCCTGAATGAGATCC
>Ga0187887_10002383_pt1 | contig 15102 bp, 16 predicted proteins | sample June2016WEW_7_10_FD_132977 | JGI IMG/M metagenome (GOLD analysis project Ga0187887, IMG submission 132977) | Peatland microbial communities from SPRUCE experiment site at the Marcell Experimental Forest, Minnesota, USA - June2016WEW_7_10 | ecosystem: Environmental > Terrestrial > Soil >...
GGGCGACCTCCACGCGATCGTCGGGCAGGAACTGAAAGCAGGTGATGCCGCCGAACGAGGCGATGTACTGATCCTGCTTGCCCACCGGCTCGTGCAGCAGGTCGATTTCGATGCGGCAGGCTTGCTCGGCGAGTTCCTGGCGCGGAATCGGGTTCTTCTTCCAGGCATGCAGCGCGCGCAGTAGGGCCACCGTGAAACTGCCGGACGATCCCAGGCCCGTGCCGGCCGGAATGTCCGACATGCTCACGATCTCGAGATAGGGCCGCGGGCCCACATCCACCAGGCGCAGGGCTTCGCGCACGATGGGGTGCTTGATCTGGTCCACGGTCTCGACCAGTTCCATCTGCGAGTACTTGACCAGCAGCTCCTGGCTGAAGGTCTCGTGCAGCGTGATGTAGACGTATTTATCGATGGCCGCCGAGATGACGAAGCCGCTATGCTCGCGGTAGTACGAGGGCAGGTCGGTGCCTCCGCCTCCGAGCGAGATGCGCAATGGCGCGCGGGTGATGATCACGGGGCGTTCTCCTCATACACGCGCTCGATGACGCGCAATGCGGCTTGCGCGTCTTCGATGCCCGGCCGCGGCTGGCGCTTCAGGCGGATATCTTCCAGGAACTCGGCGAATTCGGTTTCCCAGGAATTATCGGCCATGGGAAACTCCCAGGCGGTGGTCACCGGCGGCCCCATGGCCGGCGTCATCGCGTAGAACGTCAGGCGCTCGGTTCCGTAGCTGCCGCCCAAGCCCGTGATTTCCAGCTTGCCGTCGCGCCCGCAGATTTCGAAGGAGAACAGGTTCTTCCATTCGGTCCAGCTTGCGTGCAGGAACGCGATCTGTCCGGCGGCGGTTTCGAGCAGCAGAAAAGCGTTGTCTTCGACCGGCATTTTCCAAAAGTAACTGGGAGTACGGCCGGTGACGCGCGTGAAATCGCCCAGGAACCAGCGCGCCAGGTCGATCAGGTGAACGCCCTGGTCCAGCAGTTCACCGCCGCCTGAGAGAGCCGCGTCGGCGCGCCACTCGCGCTCGTAACCGGGACGGCCGCCGTGGCCGTAGCGGCCGCGGATGAACAGCAGCGGACCGGCCGCGCCGGAATCGAAGATCGCGCGCGCCTTCTGAAAGGCGCGGTGATACCGATGGCTAAAACCGATGCGCACCAGCGCGCCCGTGCGGCCAGCGGCTTCGGCCACGGCGTCCAACTCGGCGGCGCGGCGCGCGCCCGGCTTCTCAATCAACACGTGCTTGCCCGCGCCCGCGGCTGCGGCGGCAATGGGGGCGAGCATATCGTGCGTAGTGGCGACGATTGCCACGTCGACGTCCGGCGAGGCCGCGACGGCGCGCCAGTCGGTGGCGGTCTCGGCGCCGGGATGCGCTGCCGCAAGCGCCTGCGCGCGCCCGCCATCGACATCACAGCAGATCGCCAACCGGCCGCCCGCGAGCGACGCGGCGCGCTTGCGTCCGATCAAGCCGCAACCGACGATGGCGATGTTGAGAGGCATGCGCGGTCCACCTGTTAGAATAACCGGTTTGTGCGACGTCTCTCTAATCCTGCCCGCCTACAATGAGGCAGCCACCATCGCCGCCACCATCCGCGAGACAGGCGGCTATTTCCGGTCGCGCGGTTTGCGTTATGAAATCATCGTAGCCGCCGATGGCGACGACGGCACCCGCGAGTTGGCCCTCGAGACCGCCCGGCAGGGCGAGCCGGTGCGCGTGATCGGCAATAGGGAGCGCAGTGGGAAGGGCCGCGGCGTGCGCGAAGCCATGGCTCTGGCGCGTGGTAATATCGCCGGCTACGCGGACGCCGATAACAAAGTACCCATCGAGGAATTCGACAAGTTCCGGCCCTGGCTGAACCCATCGTTGAGCCAGCGCTGCGACGTGGTGATCGGCTCGCGCTCCATGCTGGACTCGCAAATCGAACGGCGGCAGCCGCTCTACCGGCAGTTGGGCGGCAAGGGCTTCGGGTTGTTCATGCACGCGGTGGTAGGCCTCGAGGGCATCACCGACACGCAATGCGGCTTCAAGTTTTTCGCCCGCCCGGCGGCGCACGAAATTTTCAGGCGGCAACAAATCGATGGATATATGTTCGATGTGGAGATCCTGGTGCTGGCGCGCCGGCTGGGCTATACCATTCAGCAGGTGCCCATCCGCTGGCGCGACGATGGCGACAGCCGGCTGGCGCTGGTGAGCGGAAATCTGCGGAATGTGGCCGACATCTTCCGCATCCGCGCGGGCGCGCTCCGCACGCCGGTGCCAGGGCCGGGGGGCCATAAGCGTTAGAACGTACACGTCCACTCGTGTCAGAATGTAGGCGTACCGGGGTGGAAACATGCTCAAGATAGCCGCCGTCTGCCTTTTGCTTTTATTGTTCCCTTTCACAGCGCCCTGTCAGGTTGGAACAGAACTTGATCGGAAGGCAATTCGGGGGCTGATGGACCGCTTCATGGATGCGTGGAACCGGCATGATGCTCACGCGTTTGCGGCGGTATTCGCGGCGGACGCGGATTTTACAAACGTGCGTGGAGTGGGTGCGACGGGCCGATCCAAGATCGAAGAATTCCATGCACCGGTGTTCGCGACGATTTTCAGAAGCAGCCATCAGGCGTATACCGACGTCAAGATTCGCTTCGTCAGCGCCAATGTTGCAGCGGTAGATGTGCGTTGGGCGATGACGGGTGTGTTGGATGCGCAGGGTAGTCCGAGACCTGATCGTGAGGGCCTGTTGAATTTTGTGATGACAAGACATACGGGCCGTTGGCAGATCCTCGTGATGCACAATCTTGATTTGACGCCGCTGCCATCGCCTTCAAAGTAACAACTGGTGCGCCACCTGGCTGTTACCATCCAATATGCGATAATATATCGTTTGGTGCTGACGATATGCCATCGCATATCAAGAGCGTTCGCCTAAACCGTTTGCCCGCCGCGATACGCCGCGAGTTGGTCGCGGCGCGGCACAAGCGCGGCTGGAGCCAGGCGGAACTGGGGAGGCGTGCGGGCTTGCCTCAAATGCATGTCTCCGGTATCGAAACCGGCAAAATCGCGCCGCGCTTCGACACGCTGCTGGATCTGGTTCGAGTGCTCGACCGCGACCTCCTGATGGTTCCCCGGTCGCTGGTTCCCGCCGTTCAAGCACTGATTCGGGACGATCGCCGCCGCACCGGCCGCGCGGCCGCGGAAGAGCCCGAGCGCCCGCTCTATGCCGCGGACGACGACGAAGCGGACGCCGATGAGGATTGATTCCGCGCATAACGCTTTGGCAGTCCATCTGCGAGGCCGCCGCATCGGGGTGCTGAATCGGCTCGGGGGCGACCACCATCTTTTTTCTTTCGAACAAGATTACGTGGACGATTCCAACCGGCCGACGCTGAGCCTCTCATTCAAGGGGCAGGGTGGGGGCTTGGTCTCGTCGCTACGTCCGGTAAGCCGGCGCCTGCCTCCGTTCTTCTCCAACCTCCTGCCCGAAGGGCATCTGCGGACATATCTGGCGGAACAGGCCGGGGTGAAGCCGGCGCGGGAGTTCTTTCTGTTGGCGGCGCTCGGCGCGGATCTTCCCGGCGCGGTCACGGTCGCGCCCTTCTCGACGGATGAGCCGGCCATCGATCCCCAAGCCGCGGATAGCGATCGCGACGCCACGCCGGACGTGCTGCGGTTTTCCCTCGCCGGCGTGCAGTTGAAATTCTCCGCGGTCATGGAGGCCTCCGGCGGCCTGACTATACCGGCTCACGGCGTCGGCGGCTTTTGGATCGTGAAGCTGCCGTCCATGCAGTTCCCGGCCGTCGTCGAAAACGAGTACGTCATGCTGGAACTGGCGCGCGCCGCCGGCATCGTAGTCCCGCAAACCCGGCTGGTTCCAGTAAGCGCGGTGCATGGATTGCCCGCCGAGGCCGCACGACTATCGGGGCAGGCGCTGGTGGTACGGCGTTTTGACCGCACGCCTGACGGAGAGCACATCCACATGGAGGACTTCGCCCAGGTCTTCGGCCTCTTCGCGGACGACAAATATGGCCGGCGCAGCTACGCGAACATCGCTGCGGTGCTGCGGGCCGAGACCGGCGAGGAAGGCGCGCAGGAATTTGTGCGCCGCCTGGCATTTTCCGTCTCGATAGGCAACGGCGATATGCACCTGAAGAATTGGTCGTTGTTGTATCCCGATGGCCGCACGCCGGTGCTTTCTCCGGCATATGATTTCGTCGCGACCCTGCCATATATCGCGAGCGATCAACTTGCCCTCACGTTGGGCGGAAGCCGCAGTCTCAGCGGAATCACGGCGGATCAAGTGCGTCGTTTCGCCGACAAGGCAAACCTGCCGGTAGGTCCCGTGTGGCAAACTGTCCGCGAAACCGCGGAGCGGACAGCCGACGCATGGGACAGTCTTCCCCAAAAGGAACTCCTGCCCCCAGGAATGCGCAAAGTCATCCACAAGCAGATTCAAACGGTAGCCGCCAACGCCAGCGGCAGGAAGGAGACACCGTGAAAATCCTGGTAACCGGCGCGGCCGGCTTCATCGGCAGTAACCTGGTGGACCGTCTGCTCGCCGATGAACATACAGTCACTGGTTTCGACAATTTCTCCACCGGGCAAGTTGAGTTCCTGGAGGCGGCGTTGCGCTCGCCGCGCTTCCGCCTGGAACATGGCGACCTGCTGGATGCCGATGCGCTGGACCGCGCCATGCATGACGCCGAATTTGTATTTCATATGGCCGCCAATGCCGACGTGCGCTTCGGCACCCAGCACCCGCGCAGGGACCTGGAGCAAAACACCATCGGCACGGCCAACGTGCTGGAGGCCATGCGGGCGCGCGGCGTGCGGCGCATCGCGTTCCCTTCGACCGGCTCGGTCTATGGCGAGCCCGCCCTCTTCCCCACGCCCGAGGACGCGCCGTTCCCGGTGCAGACCTCGCTCTACGCCGCATCCAAACTGGCCGCCGAGGCCATGATCGAAGCATATTGCGAGGGCTTTGGCATGCAAGCGCACATTTTCCGGTTTGTGTCGATCCTGGGTGAGCGCTACACGCACGGCCACATTCTGGATTTCTACAAGCAACTTCAGGAGCATTCCGGGCATCTGGATATATTAGGAGACGGGCGGCAGCGCAAGTCTTACTTATATGTGCAAGACTGCGTGGACGCCATGCTGCGGGCCATCGAACGCGGCGCGGGCAGGCTGAATCTGTACAACCTGGGCACTGACGAATATTGCACCGTGAACGATTCCATCGGCTGGATTGCGGAGCGGCTGGGATGCGCGCCGCGACTCAATTACGCGGGCGGCGAGCGCGGATGGGTGGGAGACAGCCCGTTCATTTTTCTGGATTGCTCCCGCATTCGCGCCCTGGGATGGCGGCCGAGGTTGAGCATTCGCGAAGCGGTCGTGCGAACCGTGGATTATTTGCGAGGCAACCCATGGGTTGTCGAGCGGAGGTAGCAGCTCTGTGTTTGTACGTTCCCGTCCAATGCCCGGCGGAATCCTGGGCGCGAGGCGGGGATGTCGCAGTATGATCGTGGTCGGGAAGACCTAAGATTAAGAGAGGAGATCTAAGATGTCAACTACTACTGAAGACGAAATTGGAAAGCGCCGTCGGGTCGCCTTGGCGACACCCAGTGAACTCGGCGCCGAATCCGTTAAAAACATCACCGGCGCTCTCAACGCCTTGCTGGCCGATGTATTTGCCCTTTATATTAAGACCAAGAACTTTCATTGGCACGCCAGTGGACCGCACTTTCGCGACTACCACCTCTTGCTCGATGAGCACGCCGGCCAGATTTTTGCGATGACCGACGACATCGCCGAGCGCGCGCGCAAGATCGGCGGCACCACCATTCGATCGATCGGTCACATTGCCCGCCTGCAACGCCTCAGCGATAACGACGCGGATTATGTCGATCCGCTCGATATGCTCGCCGAATTGCGCGAAGACAACCGGGCGCTCGTTTCCAGCATGCGGGAAGTTCACGATCTGTGCGGCGAAGAGAACGACGTAGCTACCACCAGCATGCTGGAGAATTGGATCGACCAGACGGAACGGCGTATCTGGTTCCTCTTCGAGACCGGGCGCACAGGGAAGTAATCCGAGCACATGGGTTACCGAGCGGCGTTAGTACGGTTCCTGCTGCTGGCGGTGTCGGCGGCGTCGGTCGAAGCGGGGTTCGCACAGGAGCGCAAGCTGGAGGCGGTCGAGAATCTCAGCGCGTCGCTGGAAGCGCTGGCCCAGCGGGTGAACCGCTCGGTGGTCAAGATCGTGACTACCGGGTACGGCCTCAGCGAAGACTCCGACGCGGGCAACGCCAGCCTGCTCACCCGCCAGCGCGCCACCGGTTCGGGCGTCATCCTCACGCCGGACGGCTACATCGTAACCAACGCGCACGTGATCCAGGGCGCGCGCCGCATTCGGGTGCAGTTGCCCGTCTCGGAGCGCGCCGCGCGAAAAAGCAACTCGATCATGAAGCCGCCCGGAACGGTTCTGGACGCCAGTATCGTGGGCCTCGATCGCGAGACAGATGTCGCAGTGCTGAAAATCGAAGCGGCGGACTTGCCGCACTTGACCTTGGGTAATTCGCGCGAGTTACGGCAGGGCCAACTGGTGATGGCGTTCGGGAGCCCGCTGGGCTTGCAGAATTCAGCCAGTCTGGGCGTGATCAGTGCGGTCGCACGCCAGATCAAGCAGGACAGCCCTATGATTTACATCCAAACCGATGCGTCCATCAATCCGGGCAATAGCGGCGGCCCGCTGGTGGATATGTCGGGGCGAGTGGTGGGGCTCAACACCCTGATCCTGTCGCAATCGGGCGGCAGCGAAGGGATCGGCTTCGCGGTTCCCAGCGACACGCTGCTCAACGTGTATAACCAGATTCGCAAGGAAGGTCATGTGCATCGCGGCCAGATCGGCGCCAGCGTGGAGACCATCACGCCGCTGCTGGCCGCGGGTCTGGGATTGCCTCAGGACTGGGGCGTGCTGGTGGCGGATGCGACACCGGACGGGCCGGCCGACAAATCCGGCCTGAAACCGGGTGATATTGTGCTCAGCCTGGATGGCAAACCCATGGAGAATGCGCGCCAGCTTGAGGTGAATTTGTGGCGCTTTCTGGTGGGCGACAAAGTGAGCCTGGAGGTCCTGCGCGGCGCCAACCGTCTGACGATGGATGTGCCGGTTACGGCGCAGGACGACGATCCGCAGCGCTTCGCGGACTTGGTAAATCCGGAGAAGAACCTTATCCCGAAGCTGGGCATTTTAGGAGTCGAGATCGACCGGAAGCTGGCGCCAATGCTGCCGGATCTGCGCAAACCATACGGCATCGTGGTGGCGGCCCGGGCATCGGGTTCGGAAGGCCTGGAAGTGGACCTGCGTCCGGGGGATGTGATTTACGCCATAAACCACGAGCCGACCTCGACGGTCGCGTCGCTCACTAGCGCGCTGGGTCAGATGAAGAGCGGCGATGCGGTGGTGCTGCAGGTGGAACGCGACGGGCAGTTGATGTACGTGGCGTTTGAGATGGAGTGACTTCGCTAGCAATGATGACCAGCACATGTGGCGCAGACGATCGTTGTTTGTCGTCTGCGTTTGCCGAAATGCAACCGGGCAGGCCACCAAAACCTATGGCCTACCGCACCTTCCGGGCCGTCCTGGGCCACGCGCCATCGAGAAAGGTCTCGATGGAACCGAACACCGTCTCGCGGGCCTCAATCCAGGGCGCGTGAGCCGCATTCTCGATAGTTACCAGCCGCGCGTTGGGCAACATCAGCGCCCAGTCTCTGCCGCCGCCATAGGGCGCGCTGCGGTCGCGCGTGCCGTGAATCGTCAGGACCGGCGTCTTCACTTCTGCAAGGTCCTCCGGCGCGAGGTGGAGGCGCTGGATCGACGGAAAGATGCTCTCCGTCCAGTACTTCAATTACTCGCAGGATCTCCCAGAACCTCTTGCAGAACTCCACAGGGTCTGGGGTCCGCGGCTGCTTCCGCAATTGCGCAAGTTTGGCGCCCACTTCGGCGAGAGCCGCATCGGCGCCAGTCAGGTGCGCCGGATGTTGCGTGCCGGCTTTGGGCTGAGTGGGACCCATTTGGACGATGCGGCTGACGTGAGCCGGGTGCTTCATCGCGTACAGGATTATCGTCAACGCTACGTACGAGTGGCCGATCGCGTCGACCGGATCGATTCCGAAATGACGCCGGACAGCATCCAAGTCGTCCACGTCGTGATGGACGCCACAGGCCAGTTTTTGGGTGTCGCCGACGGGATCCGAAAGGCCGCGATTGCGCAGGTCATAAGCGATGATCGTGCGTCCGCCGGCAAGGCGTTTGAAGTCATCGAGCAGATAGATCCCGTTGGGGATCACGACTGGCTTCGGACCATTCCCCAACACCTGAAAGAATAAACGAACGCCATCCGAAGCCGTCAAGTAACCTTGGCCCGGCAGCATCGGGCGGCTAAAACCCTTCCAGCAAGTGCCCCATCTTCTCTTTCTTAGTCCGCAAATACGCCTCCGTCGAATCCATGGCCGGCACGATGCACGGCACGCGCTCCTCCACCCTCACGCCCGCGGCTTCCACGGCGGCCACTTTCTCCGGATTGTTCGATAGCAGCCGGACACTCTGCAATCCGAAATACCGCAGAATCTCGCCCGGCAGTTCGTAATTGCGCAGATCGGACTCGAAGCCCAGGCGCTCGTTGGCCTCCACGGTGTCGGCGCCTTCATCCTGCAGTTCGTAGGCGCGCAATTTATTCAGCAGGCCGATGCCGCGTCCTTCCTGATGCTCGTAGATCAGCAGCCCGCGGCCTTCTTCGGCGATCATGTGCAGCGCCAGCTCAAGCTGAGCGCGGCAATCGCAGCGAAGGCTGTGGAACACGTCGCCCGTCAGGCATTGCGAGTGGATGCGCACCAGCGGAGCTACCGGCCCGTGCGCCAGATCGCCCATTTCCAGGACTACAGCCTCCTCCAGGCGGTCGTCGAGCCGGCCTTCGAATCCGTAGATTCGAAAGTGTCCAAAGCGGGTTGGGAAGTCCGCTTCGGCAGCCTTGTGCAGCCGGAGCGCGGAAGGAGTGTGCATGAGATTTCTGCCGGCTGTCCCGATGCTTTTATTATAATGATCTGCGAGATCACATGGCGGATTCCTCCCTGGTCACGCTGCTGGTGAAGCTGGGCGTGATGGCCGCGCTGGCCAGCATCCTGGTTCGCTGGAGCGCCGTCAAGCGCATGCTAATGCGCGAAAACCGCACCATGGCCCAGCGCATGAAGCTGTCGCTGTGGTTTTCCGTCGTGTTCGGCGCGAGCGTCGCCACGCGCGTAGTGAGCGCCGCCTACCAGTCCGGCAGCTACCAGGCCGTCGACCTCGGCCTGGAGGGCAGCCTGCTGGCGGGCCTGCTGGGCGGTTACGTGACGGGGCTCGCGTCGGGAATTCTGATTTCGATTCCGGCCATGATCAACCGCGAGTACCTGACCATGCCGCTGCTCGCCGGCCTGGGCGTCTTGGGCGGTCTGCTGCGCGATTGCGCCGTCGATCCGGAGGATATCTGGCGGTTCAGCCCGTTTTTCGACCTGAACCTGTGGCGCTTCATCAAGCAGCGCCGCTTCGACCGCCGCAACGCTTTCAACCTGCTCTTTTTCGTGGTGATCCTGTTCGCCGAGTTCCTGCGCCAGGCGCTCGGCCAGGCCTTCGGCCCCAACGGCCGGATCTTCTATCTGCACCCGGAGCAACCCAATCTCCTGATGTACGCGGCGATCTATGCCACCACGCTGTTCTCCGTCACGCTGCCCATCAAGATCTGGAACAACACACGCAACGAAGGCAAGCTCGAGGAGCAGAAGCGGCTCTTGATTCAAGCCCGCCTGGAAGCGCTCACCAGCCAGATCAATCCGCACTTCCTGTTCAACACGCTGAACTCGGTCTCTTCGCTGATCCGCACCGATCCCAACCAAGCCCGCGTCATGGTGCTGAAGCTTTCGAACATCCTGCGGCGGCTGCTGCGCAAGCACGACAATTTCAGCGCGTTACGCGAGGAGATCGGCTTCATTGACGACTACCTGGCCATCGAAGTAGTGCGCTTCGGCGACAAGCTGCGGTTTGAAAAAGACGTAGCCGCCGACACGTTGGACATGCTGGTGCCGAGCATGCTGCTGCAGCCGTTGATAGAGAATTGCGTGAAGCACGGGTTGAGCAGCAAAGTCGAAGGCGGCACCATCCGGCTGCGCAGCCGGCGGGCGGAATCGCGGCTGTTGTTGTGGGTGGAGGACGATGGCGTCGGCATCCCCGAATCCAAGCTGGCGACCTTACGGGAGCAGGGGATCGGAGTGAGCAACGTCAGCGAGCGGCTGAGCGTGCTGTTCGGCAATGACCACAAGATGAGCATCGACAGCCAGCCCGGACAAGGCACGCGCATCGAGATCGAGATGCCGGAATTGCAGACCAGCCTGGTGGCGGCTTCTTAAGAAGGAACCAGTCCGCGGTTCTTATCTGTGTTTATCCGTGCCCATCTGTGGTTCCGTTTTGGCTTTGCCCTGGTAGATCAGCTTGCCGCCCAGGTAAGTCCGCTCCACCTGGATCTTGCGTACTTCGTCCACCGGGCAGGTGAGGATGTCCCGGTCGAGCACGATCAGATCGGCCAGCTTGCCTGGTTCGAGCGAGCCTTTTTCCTTCTCTTCGAACGTTAGCCAGGCGTTGTTGATGGTGTACAGGCGAATGGCTTGCTCGCGCGAGATGCGCTGCTCCGGGTGTAGCGGCTGGTCCGCCCAGCGCGGCTGGCGCGTGAGCGCGATCCACATCCCCAGGAACGGGTTGTAAGGATTGATGGAGCGCAGGCTGCCGATCTTCTGCATGTGGTCGGAGCCTCCGCCCACCACCACGCCGCCCGCGAACAGCGTCTTGTACGGCTGAAAATACGCGAGGCGCGCATCGCCGAACTGCTTGCGGAGCGTGGCGCCATCCAGCCACAACCAGTCCGGCTGCATGTTGGCGACGATGCCCAGTTCCCGCATCTTGCGGATGATTTCCTCGCTCATGAAGTTGGCATGCGTGATGCAAGGGCGCGCGTCGCGGACATGGAATTCGCGGTCGATCTCCGCATACGCGTCCACCAGCGTTTGGACCGCGCCATCGCCTACAGAGTGCGCGGTGAACTGCAAATCGTTCTGCAGCGCGACGCGTGCGATCCGGACGAGCTTTTCCGGCTCGATGTAGCGCATGCCACGGTAGGTGCGATCGTCGATCGAATAGACCTTGCTTATTCCCCACGGCTGCAGCATGAAGGCGCTGCCGGTCAGCATGCCGCCATCCAAGAAGGTCTTGATGCCGCGCAGCCAGAGCATATTGTTGTAGTGGTGCAATGGGTTGGCGGCCGCCGCCAGGATGCGTGCAGTGATTTGATCCAGCGGCAGTTGGGCGTCCACATCGTACGCCACGAAAACGCGGCAGGTAAGCTGCCCATCGTCTTTGAGCCGCCGGTAGGTTTCCAAATCGGCATCGCCCAGATCGCCCTCCGAGATGCTGGTCAGTCCCACCGAGTTGTAGTCGGCCAGCAGCATCTTGAGACGCGCGCGGCGGTCGTCGCCGGTGGGGATTCTATCGCCGGAGTGGATCTTCACCAGGCGGCTGCCATTGCGAAGGATGCCGGTCGGTTCGCCGGCGGCGTCGCGTTCGATGCGGCCCGGCATCCCGTCCACGATGCGGAAGTCGCGGTCGATGCCGCTAAGTTGCAGCGCGAGGGAATTCACGGCGGCATCGGGACCCGTGCCGAAGTAGACCGGATTGTGCGGCGCGGCGGCATCCAATTCCGCGCGTGTGGGAAAACGCTGCTCGCGCAGGCGGGTGATGAATACCTGCGTGAGGACGATCCAGTCGCCCGCCTTTGCTACCGCGGCGCGCGCCTGGATGTAGCCCAACACGCCGGCAATGTTTTCCATATCGGGAACCGGATGGTCGAACTCGTACATGGCCGCCTGGGCCGCATGCACGTGGGAGTCGATCAGGCCCGGCAGCACGGTCTTGCCTTGCAGATCGACCAGGCGGGTACCGGGACCGGCCACGTGTGCGACTGCGGAGCGGTCGCCCACAGCCAGGATGCGGTCGCCGCGGATCGCGATGGAATCGGCAATCCGGAATTGCGGGTCTGCCGTGACGATCTTGCCGTGGCTGAGGATCAGGTCGGCGGGTTGCGCGCGCAGGGCAGCCGCGCCGAGAAAGAGAAGTGGAACGATCGTCTGGCAGTACACGACCACATGATACTCCGCGCGGATCGGTGAGTGGCGGACGGACGCCCGCGGGGACGATCCGGATATCGATTTGGAGGGAATGCGGCGCTCGCCTACCTGACGGTTCAAGCGAGGAATGGGTGTGGATGGGCGTTTTGCCCCAGACTGCAAGCGTCCGGGGCGCGATCCGCCGTCAGGCGCTCAACGGCAACATGTGCACCACCGGAGGCACATCTTTGATTGGCATGAGCGGCATGGCAACCTGGCTCAGCGCGAACAGCAGGCTTTCCTTGCTACTGCATACGCAGGGCAGGGCATCGTTGGCAAAGTAACCCGGGCAGGGTGCGGACTGGCCGGCAAAGCAATAAACATTGTGCATTTCTATGCCTCGTCGTTGCATCCTCCGAGCAATTTTTTTGCCGTTCGTGGAAGGCTTCCATCGCCTTCTGGCTCTATAAGAGATTATGAAACGCCGTATTCACTCTGTCAACAACTATTAGGAGATCGCCATCCCAAATCCCCAGAGCGGCGGGCCGCGCCGGATGTGGCTGCGCGACTTTCCACACGATGTTGGATTCGCATTCCGAGGCGTCAAAACAAGGTCGCCACTCGAGCGCATCCCCGGCTGCGTTCATCCCAAAACGGGCTTGCTAGCCAGTTCTCCGAGTTAGAACGGCAAGCCCGCCAAGTGGATTTAGGAACATTACGGCGTCAGGGGAGAGCTGGGCGGGATCTGCGGGCGCGGTTCTGGCTCGCCTTTTCACGCGAGAGAACCCTCGGACCACTGGTCGCGGTGCAATGACTTAAACTTCTCTCATGAGCTGGAAGCGGGGTGTTGCCGGCCTCCTCGTACTCGCCCATATCCTCTTGCGGCATGGACTGTCGCACGCGACCCTCAACCAGAACCGGCCGCTCCTGGGAGCCCCGTCCCCGGCGACCTGGGCAAACAATGCCTGCTAAAACCCTGAAGACCTTCGACGCGCGGAACTGCGAACAATGGCGGGAGTGGCTCGCCAGGCACCACGACTCGGAATCGGAGGTGTGGCTGGTGTTCTATAAGCGCCACACAGGGCGTCCATCCATCGCCTACGACGATGCCGTCAATGAGGCCCTGTGTTTCGGCTGGATCGATAGCTTGGTCAAGCGCCTCGATGACGACCGGTATGCCCGGAAGTTCACGCCTCGGAAACCCGACGGCAGATGGTCTACCGTCAACCGCAAGCGGTTTGCGCAGCTTCAGGCAGGCGGACGCTTGACACCGGCTGGGTTGAAGCGTGCGCCAACCGACCGCAGCGGTGATGCGCCAAGGCCATCTTTGTCCAAGGTCCCGCAGTACATCCAACAGGCGCTCGCCAGCCGGCCCGCAGCCCGGAGCTATTTCGAGAGTCTTGCGCCGTCATATCGGCGCATGTACATCGCGTGGATCGATTCCGCGAAGCAACCGGGAACCAAGGCGAGACGCCTGCGGGAGGCTGTCGATCTGCTGGCGGCGGGCAAGAAACTGGGCTTGAAATGACGGCGGAAGTCCTCCATCCCGGTTGTGATATAGTTCCGATTGCATCTTCGGTCGGCTTGGAACAGTACCTGGGTGTCTTTGCCGCGCTGGCGGTGATTGCGCGGGGAGTGTTCAACCTTAAGCGGGAGGCGCATGTGTGGATTGTGTGGCTGTTAGGGGCGGGCGCCGCGATTCTGGCGATCTGGATCGTCTGGAAGACGGCCCCCAGGTTGTCGACCGCGGGCCGCATGCAGTTCTGGAAGGCGGCCTTGGCATTGCTGTACCTCTATCTCTGTACCGCGCTGCTTCTCTACGCGGTGTATGGCGTCTGGGCGTCGGCCCCGCCGCAGGCCGCCCAACCGCCAAAGCAGCTACCCACCTGCGCTCCAGGCAGCGCGCTGGCGGTGAAAGATTTCGACCCGGATCGTCTGGCGGTGGGAGCAACTCTGCTGAACATTCGCGTGCTGGGGTGCGGCTTCGAGAGCGACGACAAACTGGCCTTCAACGGCTCCGACCGCCAGTTTACGTTCATTGATGCCAGCCAACTCGTAGTCGGCATCGCCGCCGCGGATCTGGCGGCTCCTGGAAGCCTCACCGTGGTGGTGACCAAGAGCGCTGCAACTTCGGCCGGGCTTCTGCGCGTGGCCCCTTCTCCTGAGCCGGTGTGGTGGTTCTTCGGCTGGCATTGGCAGTTCACAGACGAACTTCGTTTTCTGGTGATGGTTTTGCTCACGGGAGCCCTGGGATCGAGCGTCTTTGCGCTGAAATCGTTCGCCGATTACCTGGGCAACGAGAAGCTCTCCGAAAGCTGGTTCACGTTTTACCTGATTCAGCCTATCGAGGGAGCCGGGATCGCATTTGTCTTTTATGTGGTGGTGCGCGGCGGGTTTTTTAGCGGCACCTCGACCGATCTGAAAACGGTGAACATGTTCGGCGTTTGCGCCATCGCGGCTCTCGCCGGAATGTTTTCAGATACGGCCTTTCAGAAACTCAATGAGGTGTTTGTCACCATGTTCAGGTCTAACGTGACCGATGCCCGGACCGGGAAAATCGACGGACCGAAGGCCGGGCCGAACGTGGATTCGGGAGCTTCCAACGACGGCCAGGGGACATAAGCTATGACCCAATACGTTCGGTATCGCAAGGACTCCGCCGTCGCCTACGGCATTCTCGACGGCGCGACCGTCCGCGAGATTCGCGGGGATCTGTTTGGCGCGCATGAGGCCACTGGCGCCACGCATCCGCTCGGCGCAGTGAAGCTGCTGTACCCGTGCGAGCCCTCCAAGATTCTGGCGGTGGGCCGCAATTACAAGAGCCACCTGGGAGACCGGCAGGCGCCGGACCGTCCGGAGATGTTCTACAAGCCGGTGAGCGCGCTGCAGAACCCCGATGACCCGATCGTTATTCCGCAGGACGCCGCCAACGTGCA
>Ga0187887_10002384_pt1 | contig 15101 bp, 12 predicted proteins | sample June2016WEW_7_10_FD_132977 | JGI IMG/M metagenome (GOLD analysis project Ga0187887, IMG submission 132977) | Peatland microbial communities from SPRUCE experiment site at the Marcell Experimental Forest, Minnesota, USA - June2016WEW_7_10 | ecosystem: Environmental > Terrestrial > Soil >...
CAGGCTGAAGCCTGTGTAAGGCGAGCGTAGCTCGCCTGTGTCGGCACGAGTGCCGACACGGCACGCCGGGGGCGTGCGCCACGAGGGCTACCCACCTGGAATGGCCAACCTCCAGAGGCGCGCTTCGCGCGCCAGGAGCGGGTTCTGGAGAACCCGCGCAGGACTGGAGTCCCGCCCCACGGCACGAGTGCCTGCGCCACGAAATTAGAAGCCGGATTTGCCATCCAAGCGGAAGGAGCGGTAAGCGCTGTCCGCGAACTGAATCGCGTAAGCGGGGATACCCGCGTAACCCGACGGCACATATTCAAACGAACGGGTGTTATCCGGCGAGGGCGCCGCGCCGGCCTGCCACCAGTAATTTCCGTTATCCAATATCTGGGTGGCGCCGTAGGCACTTGAGTAGAAGGGGAAATCCACGTTAGTGCGGATATCTACGGTCAAAGCCGCCTCATCTAGCGAGAGTACCTGCCCGCGGCTGTCGGCGCTGGGATCGGTGGAGTGGCGTGTGTTGCCGTTGTCGAACAGGGTGATGAGTTTGGGGAATTGGGTAACCCACACTTCCACATCGTGCTGATGGCTGAACCAGGGTGAAGGAATGTGAGGCGTATTGCGCATGGTGAAGTTACCCTGATAGCCCAATGTCCAGAGCAAGTGTCCATCGCCCGTTCCGTTTTGGTAGGCAATCTTGACGACCCAATCCTGGCTGCGGAGAGACATGATCAAGTTGCCGTCGGTGGAGTCATAGGCCAGAGAGTTGCCGTGCAGCCAGTCGTTGGCTTGGGAAGCCAGGGTAATCGGGCAGCAATCGCCGGTCTGAGTTTGGGCGCAGGGGTGGCACTTCTCACCGAGGATCGCGGCGCGGCCGACGGGCAGCCAGTCGAAGGCGTTCCAGGTCCAGACGACGTTCCAGTCCGTGTCGAGGACCAGCACTTCGTCGCCCACGATGTCCACGGGGTTCCGCCGGGTTCCGCCCTGTACGTTGGTAAAAAGCGCTTCGTTATGGGCGATCACAGCGGTATAGCCGTTGGGCAGCCGCATGGCCTCGTGGTTGAAGTCGATGATGGACTGTTGGCCCAGTGCGGCAAGCTGGGAGTTGGCCGAGGCTTCGGTGAGGGAATGGAGCGTGGCGCCGGCCAGATCGATCTCGCCGACAGTGTAATCGGTGAAGGTATCGTTGCCGATTAACAGCACGGTGCCACCGGTGACGGCGCGGGTCATGAACAAGTTACCGCCCTTGCAGTAAGACCACGCCGCGGCACCCTGGAGGTTGGTGAGCGCGATGCATTGATTGGCTTCTTTGGTGGAGAAGAAGCTGGTGATGATCAGGCCGTCGCCGGTATCGGCGGAACGGGTGGGCGGAAGGGTGACTTTGGGGGTGGGCACGGGGCAGCGGACTTGGGTGCGGGCCGGTGCGGCAGCGAGAGCCGTGAATGCGAATAAGGCGATGAACGTGTTCGGGAGGGGCAAGTTTTCCTCCGTCCGGGAGTCAGGTGGCGGCGATTCGCCGAATATCCCGATTAGAGCGCTTTTTAGGGTGCGGGTCAAGCAGCGGGCGAGTGAGGCTCGCTCGCCCGTCCTGCTGTGGCTGGACCGAACTAGTTGCGGACGTATTGCAGGCAGATGGCGATGAGGTTCCACCCGACCACCGCGCCGAACCAGATATTGAGGAACACCAGAATGCGTTTGCGGTTGAGGAACACGGCGAAGGCCGCCAATCCCGCCGCGAGGATCTTTGAAATGATCAGCCCGCTGACTGGCCCGCTCTGCAAGAGGCGGCCGATGAAGGTGCTGCCTTCCTGCGCGCCCAGATGCAGGCCGATCAAAGTGGTCAGGATGTCGAGAATTTGAAGGCCAAGGAACAGGCCGACGGATGGCGTTGGAAAAACGTTTTCTTGCTGCACGGGCGTCCTCTCAATGATCTTCGATTATGCGGGGGGACGCGGCGCGGACTCCAGTCCTCTTTGGTTATCCGCTATTCGTCGCGCAAGGTTGTTACAGGATCGAGGCGCGTGGCGCGGCGCGCGGGCAGATAAGCGGCGGCCAGCGCGACAACGGCCAGCAGCGCGGCGACGGTGACGAAGATGAGCGGATCGGTGGGTCTCACCGCGAACAGGAGAGACTTCAGCAGCGAAGTCAAGCCCAACGCGGCCACGGTTCCGGCCAGGAGGCCGCCTGCGATCAGGACCGCGCCTTGGCGCAGGATCATGCGCAACACGTCGGCGGTCTGTGCGCCCAGCGCCATGCGCACGCCGATCTCGCGGCTGCGCTGCAGAACGGTTTGGGCCATCACGCCGTAGAGTCCCACGGCGGCCAGCAGCAGGGCAATAAATGAAAACACGGCGAGCAGCCAGGCGGCGAAACGGCGGTTGGCGAGCGATGCGGCGACGCGCTGGTCCATAGTCTTCACGTCGAAGATGGGCACATCTTTATCGAGGCGCGACACTTCCTGTTGAATGCCGTTGACGAGCGCCAGGGGATCGCCCGCGGTGTGCAGCACAAATTGCAGCGATTGCGCGGACTGTTGCAGATACGGCCAGTACAAGGTCGCTTTGCGCTGGTTGCTGTCGAGGGCACTGTGCTGCACGTGTCCCACGATGCCGACGACGGTGGCCCACGGGCCGCCGCCGCTGCGCAGATGCCTTCCGATGGGATCCTGATTCTTCCAATATTCCCGCGCGAGAGCTTCGTCGACAACCACGGCGGGCGGCGCGCCGGCGCGGTCGGAATCCGTAATCAAGCGGCCTCTGCGCAGCGGAATTCCCATGGCCTGGAAGTAGCCCGGGCTGACGATGCGCTGGTCGGCATGCGGGGCGGTTGCGCCGGCGGGCAGGTCGAGGCCTTCGATGCGGAACGATCCGGAATTGTTGCTGCCGCTGAAGGGCAGCGGGTTCACGCCCCCGGCGGCCGAGACACCGGGCAGGGTGGCCATGCGGTCGAGCAGCGCCTGGAAGAATCCGGAGGTCCGCGCATCGGAGCTGTAACGGGCCGGAGGCAGCGAGACGCCGAAGGTGAGCACGTTTTGCGCGCGGAATCCGGGATCGACCTTGGCAAGACTGGCAAAGCTGCGCAGCAATAAGCCGGCAGCCACCAGCAATACCAACGATAGGGCGACTTCGACGACGACCAGCGCGCTGCGCGTGCGATGACGGCGCAGGCTGCCGGCAGCGCCGCGCGCGCCCCGCTTCAATAACTCGTGCAGGTTGCCGGTGGCGACTTGCATAACCGGCGCCAGTCCGAACAAGACGCCGGTAAGGATCGCGATGGCCGCGGTGAACGCCAGCACACGGCCATCGATAGAAACTTCGTCGAGGCGCGGCAATTGCTGGGGGCCGGCTTTGACCAGGAAACCGACGCCCCAACTGCCGAGCAACACGCCCGCGGCGCCGCCGAGCAGACCGAGCATGACGCTTTCGGTGAGTAGTTGACGGGCGATGCGCCACCTGGCTGCGCCCAGCGCGGCGCGGATGGAAAGCTCGCGCATGCGGCCGGAGGCGCGCGCCATCGACAGGTTTGCCACGTTGGCGCAGGCGATCAGCAGCACAAAGCCCACCGCGGCCAGCAGCACCAGCAAGGCGCTGCGCACATCGCCGACCAGCAATTCATTTAAGGAATCGACACGGATGGCCCAGCCCACCGACGGCGGATAGTAATCCGGGAAGTTTTTGGCGAGCACGCGGCCGCAGGCGGCCATGCCGGCGCGCGCCCGTTCGACAGAGACACCGGGTTGCAGGCGGGCGAGGATGAAGAGGAATTGATTGTCGCGGCGGAGCGGAGACATCTGCGCGGGGGTGAAGCCGGTGGCAATCCAGGCGTCCAATGGAGCGAACCACTGCAGAACGGAAGGTACGATTCCCACCACGGTGTAAGGCTTGTCGTTGAGGTGGATGGTGCGCCCGAGGACGCCCGGGTCCGCGCCGAAGCGGCGCTTCCAGAGACTCTCTGTCAGCAGGACGACCTGATTCTTACCGGGCTGATCCTCGGCATAGGTGAACACGCGGCCGAGGATAGGCTGAATACCCAGCACGGCAAACAATCCCGAGGTGGCTTCGCCGCACTGGAGGCGTTCCGGGCGGTCGACGCCGGTGAGGTTGAAATCGCCGGTGTCGATGGCCGCAACTTCAGAGAAGAGATGTCTCTGTTTGCGATAGTCGATGTAATCGGGGACCGAAGCCGCAGCGGAATCCAGACCGATGGCTTTGTATTGGTTTTGGATGGCGACGATGCGCTCGGGATGGGGGAAGGGCAGCGGACGCAGGAGAGTGGCGTTGACCACGCTGAAGATGGCGGTGTTGGCGCCGATTCCCAGCGCCAGGGTGAGCACCGCGGTCAAGGTGAAGCCGGGGCTGCGGCGGAGCGTACGGGCGGCGTAGGCGATGTCTGTGATGAAAGTGGTCATGTGTACACCTCTGAGTCAGGCAGTCATGTGCAATCGTCGTGCCAGGATTGGGGAGTGGGAAATGAGTGACGGAGGCGGGTTGCATGTGCGGTTTTGGGATGCGCTGTCCGGTATCGCGGGCGGGCAAGCCTTCACCGTTACCGAGCCGCGGCCATCAGGGAGCGGTTTCCCCAAAAACTTTTGAGCGCCAAAATCGAGATGAAAGCTGAAAGCCGTCGCGTAAGGGCTGCCTACGTTGGCATCCGCGGTACCGGCATAGGTCACCGTAATCGGAATATTGGGGCCCTGCGTAGCCGATATGGCGGACAGGCTGACCGGCAAGGTATCCACGGGCAACGGGAATCCCACGATAGAACCGCCTGGCGGCACGGGATCGATGAGCCCCGAGATCTGTGCCGAAGATCGAAACCACTGGGCCTACCTTCGCGGGATTGGACGCCGAGTTGTGGGTCCCATCCCGATTCAAGGCTGCGGCGTGATGCGGACCGACCATGAAGACGCCGGGATGGGCGGCCGCCAGTCCGGCATTCGGGCTATTTGTGGGCGCGCCGTGATAGACCGCGCAAACCGCGACCTGCTGGCCGGCCTGTAGCGGCCACGGAGCGACCGCATCGATCTGGCCGTCCTGACAACCGAACGGCGGCGAACCGACTGGTTGACAGGTATTGGTGAGGCCGTTGACCAGAACGTACAGGTTGCCCTTGGCGTCAGTGCCGGCGCGGATATTGGCGGCGCTAGCCACTGGAGCGGTGGGGTTGTGGGCGGAGTAGTCCACGCCGAGAAGGAAAGTTTTGAGCGGCCGCAAATGGCGATGGGAGCGCTCAGAAGAAAGACGCAAACGGACGCTCTTCGGAGCATTGACGCGACTCCATGGAGTCTTGGCCGGGACTCGTACCCATTGTCCCGCCGGCGCGGCTGGCTGTCGCCAGAACATGTAGTCGGCCCGCAGGACTCTCCGGAAACCCACTCGCCAACCTGCCGATTCGCGAGGTGCGGGGCTAAGCTAAAGCCTCGCGCGGGATAATCCCGCCCCCCAAGGCTTTAGAGTCCTGCCCCACCAAAAGGCGGCGGATGAACGGGTCTGCATATTATGCGAACATCAATAGGTGGTGAAGTCACGCCCTACGATGCTGTCCTGATATGCCCCGCGAACACCTCCTGAAAATCGGCGTATCCGGCATCCGCGGCGTAGTAGGCGATTTCCTCACGCCCGGCCTCGCCTGCGCCTTCGCCCAAGCCTTCGGAACCTACGTGGGCGCGGGCCGCGTGGTCGTCGGCCGCGACACCCGGTCGAGCGGCGAAATGCTGCACCATGCCGTCGCCTGCGGCCTGCTGGCGGCCGGATGCGAAGTCGTGGACATCGGCGTGCTGCCCACGCCCACCATCCAGATCTACGTGGGCGCCACACGCGCGCGCGGCGGCATCGCCATCACCGCCTCGCACAATCCGCCCGAATACAACGCGCTCAAGCTCTTCAACTCCGAGGGCCTGTTCTTCAACAGCTACGAACGTGGCGAGCTGCTGGACCTCTATCACCAAAGCGATTTCCGCCGCGCCACCAACGAAGAGATCCGCCGCGCCGCCAGCGACTACGCTTCCGCCCCGCGCCTGCACGTGGAGCGCGTGCTGCGCCATGTGGACGCCGATCGCATCCGCCAGCGCCACTTCCGGGTCGCGCTCGATGCCGTGAACGGCGCAGGCTCCGTCATGACCGTCGGCTTCCTGCGCGACACGCTGGGCTGCGACCTGCATGCCATCTCCGTCGATCCCACCAGGCCATTCCCGCGCATCGCCGAGCCGCGCCCCGATACGCTGGGGGATTTGTCGAACCTGGTGCGCTCCTCCGGCGCGGAGATCGGCTTCGCGCAAGACCCGGATGGCGACCGCCTGGCCGTCGCCGATGAAACCGGCCACGTGCTCGATAACGACGACGTGCTGGCGCTAGCAGTGGACGCCGCCCTGCGCCGCCTGCCCGGCGACGTGGTAGTGAACCTGACGACGTCTTCGGTGATCGACGAAGTGGCCGCCGCGCACGGCCGCCGCGTCTACCGCACGCCGGTGGGCGAAGCGAATGTGGTCGAGATGATGCAGGCCGTCAAAGCGGTGATCGGCGGCGAAGGCTCCAATGGCGGCATCATCTTCCCCGCCGTACACCTCTGCCGCGATAGTTACACCGGCATGGCCTTCCTGCTGGAGCGCATGGCCGAGACCGGCGCGACCATCTCCGCCCTCGCCGCGCGCCTGCCGCGTTTCTACCGCAAATTCGGCAAAGTCGCCTACGAGCACGGCCGGCTCGGCACGCTGATGCAAGCGCTCGAAGAGAGCTTCCCGGGCGTGGAGACCGACCGCTCCGACGGGCTCAAGCTGATCCTGCCCGGCGCCTGGATTCACGTGCGCGCGTCGAATACCGAGCCATTGCTGCGCATGGCCGCGGAGGCGCGCTCGGAGGCGGAAGTGGAAAAGCTGTACGCCCGAGTCTTGGGCCTGTTTGGCCCGTAGGACAGGCCTCCTGGCCTGTCCTGAGTGTGTCCGCGGTGAGAACCAAATCCTAAGAAGCTCGGGCGTGTCCTAGAATAGTTATGAGACCAGAAATGACGGTGGCTTGCGGGGCTGCAACGGGCCGAGCCATTCTGCCCTGAGCTAACAAGCCATTAGCGAGGATTCGATGTCAATCCTTAAGCCGCTAGATTGGACGGATGTGAGGCGGCACTACGATGGCCGAGTGAGCGTCCACGGGCGCTTGCTGGCCCTTCATAAAGACAACCAGGCTAGCAGTTTCGCGCAACTGTTACTCGGCATAAGCGACCCGACCGGCAACTATAGCGCGCACGAACATGGAATTGGTCCGCGAGTCCTCGCTGACAATCTAAATTCGGAAAAGAGGATATTCAGCTTGGGTACTGAGTTCCTTGCCCTGCAAAAGGCGCGCATCGTCCCCGCGCTCATCCGGCAAGCACACCTCACGAACCTGGGTATCGGCGTGGGATCCGAAGCATCTTGCATGCTCAATCCAGAAGTGTGTTGGGTTGCCAACACACGCACGCTGTGGGCGCATTTACTCGTCAAGCACGACGACAACATTGCACGGGCGTAAGAGGAGCTTCGACTATACCGGGACGGCGACGAGACCGCATCTCGAACAGGAACGCCTCGATGTCGAGGAGCGCTTCGAACAAGATACCTTCCTGCCAGATCTGAATGGCAGCGTCGCTATTGATGAGCGGCACAACCTCCCCTTCTCTTTCCTGGATCTCCAGGGCGATGCGATCTATCGCCGCTTCAACACGCCATGCACTTAGGCCGACGATCTGAATCTTGGACGATACGGCGAGGCCAAGTTCGGACAGCTTTGATTCGCCCCACCGAGAAACGCGCTGCCTCAAGGCGCTGCTTGGGCTCGCGCGAAGCCGGCTCAGGAGCGGCAGCACCCATCCGGAGGATGGAGGCAGGTAACCCAAGTGAACGAATCCGCGCTGTTCCATAAACGCCACGGCGAACGCCTCCGAGGTGCCTTGCCCGGCAGAAGTTCGCGACGAATCCATTTCACCACGAATTCGACTTCCGCTGGCTAGATCGCAGGTCCTCACGCCACAGTCCGGACGGCCCTTGGGCACCGGGGCGCGCCAGCGGCTGGCTTTCGTCGGAAATCTCAGCTAAAATCAATGAAAGAGGATCGGCCATGAATGTGAACCTGTCCCCCGAGATTGAGAAGCGGGTCAAGGACGAGTTGGCTGCGGGACAGTATCGGGATGCGAATCAGTTCGTTGAAACCGCGGTTCAATACTTCCTCGATCAATGCCAAAGCAGGCAACACCGGATTGACGCCCTGCGCAGAATCGGCCAAGCGGTCGATGATGCCGGACTCTACGACCGCGTGCTGGCGCCAAGCCGGGAATGAGCGTCGGGCCACCGGTCGTCCTCGATGCTTGCGTTCTCGCCAACTTTTCCCTCTGCGACACGCTGCTCCGCCTTGCCGAAGAATCTGCGCTCTACGAGCCGAGATGGTCGGCGGAAATTATGGCGGAAACTGTTCGCACGCTGGAGTCCAAGCTGGGGTGGCCTGCCGGGCTTGCTTCCTATTTTCAAAGCGAGTTGATTTCGCACTTTGGCGATGCGTGGGTGACGGGCTATGAGCCACTGGTTTCCCGTATGGCGAACGACGAAAAGGACCGGCACGTCCTGGCCGCGGCGGTTTCCTGCGGAGCCTCCATCATCGTGACGCTGAATCTCCGGCACTTCCAAAAAACGCATCTGGAGCCATGGGGCGTCGTGGCCCTCCATCCTGCGTCATTCCTCGGTACGCTGTACCGTCAACACCCGGCAATCGTCATGACAAAACTGCGGGAACAGGCCGCCGACCGAGGCCGCAGCCTAGCGGAGCTTTTGAAGATTTTGGGCAAGACCGTTCCGGAATTCGTCGACCTGATCTCGCCCATGCGGTCAAGGTAGAGATATATTGAGCCACCTACAACTGAAGCAATCCGAGATGAAGCATTTTCGCCCGTTGGCAATCTCCGCGCTCCTTTCGGGATCGCTGCTATTCGCCGGCATCGCGCCCGCGGTAACCCAGGTTACGCTGTCCAACCTGACCCAGCCCAGCTCCGGCCAGGCATTAGTGGGATCGGTCAGCGTGACCGGAGAAGGTTTCCCCAGTGGCACGATTCCGCCCGCTAATGTAACGGTAACCTTACAGCCGGGCACGGTAGGCGGCGGACCAACCGGCACTACGCTGGCCACTTCGGTAGCTGTCATTTCGGGAACCAGGGAGCGCGTCGTCTTCCAAATCCCGGCGGCGATCGCCGTCTCGACTCCCACGGTCTACAAAGTCACCATCGCCGGATCCACCTCCACGGGTGTCCAATTCAGAAGCCGCAATGGCTCGGCTCTGACTGTCATTCCGCCGGCCCGAATAATCTCGGTTTCGCCGAATTCCGCGAACGCCGCCCTGACCCTCCCGGTCGTCATCACCGGGCAATACACCAACTTCGTCCAGGGTACGACGGTCGCCAGCTTTGGACCGTACATCTCGGTTGGCGCGGTTACGGTCACCAACGCGACCACCGCCACGGCGCAAATCGCCATCGACCCAGCAGCCGCCACCGGTCCGGTCACCGTGACGGTCGCCACCGGCAACCAGCAAGCCTCGCTCGCCGGCGGATTCACCATCGATGCCGCGGTTGCAGTCGTCAACATCACCACCACCGCCACCACGCCGTTGCCGCCCGGATTTAGCGGCTTCAACGACCCAAACCTGCTCACCGGCGTCGAATACACCGACCCGAAGTACATCGCCATGATCCAACCCATGAAGCCCGGGTTCATCCGGTTTCCGGGAGGCACCGAGTCCATGGCCTTCGATTGGCAGGCTGGGCACGAAAACCAATCCTGGATTAACGAGTTGGCGCCCAACGTCGACTCGTTCGTGTTAGGGGACTTGGACCTCGCGCAAAGCCTGACGCAGGCCAAGGGCGGCGTCTGTTTCACAGCCACTACCGGCGGAACATGTTACGCGAACTACGCGGATCTGGTCAACACGCTGGGAGCGGCGGCGCTGGTGGACTTTAATGGCTGGACCGACACCAACCCCGGATCGGCCGCCAACATGGTGGCTGCCGCGAAGGCCGCCGGTTTGAACGTCGTGGAGTGGGAACTGACTAACGAGCCATACATGTACCCGAAAATATTTCACACGGCGTCATCCTACGCCGCGTCCCAGAACTCTTACGCGCAAGAGATTTTTTCCGCCGGCGCGAGTGCCCCGGTGGGAGTCTTCTACCAGGGAGAATTCATGAATTTCGGGACTGGGAATTATCAGGCGTGGGATAACGGCATGGCGGCTTACACGCCGCACTACTGGAACGCCGTCTCGATGCACGTCTACCCCATAAACGGCAGCATGACCGTGAGCCAGGAGGAGCAAACGCTGAACGGCGTCCTGGCCCACGGCACTAACGAATACATCGCCGCGTATGTCGCACCGTTGATCGGCGCGGACACGCCGCTTTTCATCAGCGAGATGAACTCCGACGGGGAAGGGGCCGCGGGGTTTCCGGCTTATCTCTACAACGGGATTTTCCTGGCTGAGTACATTGCCCGCATGTCCACCGCCTCTAACGTCAAAAGGATCGCGGTACACCCGTTGTTCCTAGGCAACGACTTCAGCCAGGGTATTATCCGGGCAGTCGACGATTTCCAGAGTTATCTGCTGGGCCAGCTTGCGAACGATCAGACCTACTCCACCAATACCGCCACAAATCCCGATACGCAGTTCGTCTTTTACCCGTCGGCAAACGCGCTCACTCTGCAAGTGCTCAACGCGGCTGTCAATAGCAGCACCTTCACCTGGGCCACCACCGTGGCGGGCGGTCCCACCGTGCCGATCCTGGGATATGACGGCAATCCGATCCCCGCTGTTTTTGCGCAGGGCTACCTGGGCGCCAACGGCACGCACTACCTGGTGATTACCAACAAATCCGCCGCCCCGGTTCCGCTAGGCGTCGAGGTCAATGGCACATTGGGACCGGGGTCCATGACGGTCTCGTACGTCTCGAATCCCAGTGACACCGCCCAAAACACGGCCACCGACCAAACCGCCGTGCAAATCGTGAATACTACCTGGACCAACCCGATGACGGTCGGCCCCTATAGCGTCACTACCTTGCAGTGGTAGTAGGGCAGGCTCGCAGCCTGGCTCGCAGCCTGCGGCGGGTCCCTAGACCCGCCCTTCCCCACTGCAACGGCAGGTCCCGGCAGGGCGGCCTGCGAGGCCGCCGCAGGCAGGGTGCCTGCCCCACAATTACCTCAGACTGCCACATGCTACAACGGATCATGGCAGTCGCGCCGCCTCTTTGCCATGAACTACGGCTTCATCATCGACAACCGCAAATGCATCGGCTGTCACGCCTGCACGGTCGCCTGCAAGACTGAAAACCACGTCCCCCTGGGCGTCAACCGCACCTGGGTGAAGTATGTCGAAAAGGGCCGCTTCCCCAACACGCGGCGCTATTTCCAGGTAACCCGCTGCAACCATTGCACGGACCCGCCCTGCGTCGAAATCTGTCCCGTCAGCGCCATGTTCAAGCGCAAAGACGGCATCGTGGATTTCGATTCCGACGCCTGCATCGGTTGCAAGGCTTGCATGCAGGCTTGCCCCTACGACGCCATCTACATCGATCCCGAACGCCACACGGCCGCCAAGTGCAACTACTGCGCACATCGCACCGAGGTCGGCCTCGAGCCGGCCTGTGTCACCGTATGCCCCGAACAGGCCATCGTGGCCGGCGATTTGGACCTGCCGGAGGGCAACCTCGCGCAACTGCTGGAGCGCAACACAGTGCGCGTGCGCCGGCCGGAAAAGGGCACGCAGCCGAAGCTCCACTACATCGAGGCCGAAGAGAGCGCCATCGTGCCCACCGCCGCCCGCCACGAGGCTTTCTACATGTGGTCGGAGCGCAACGGACAGGTCCCCGGAGGCGGCGCAGCGTATCCGGCCGATAGCCCGCTGCTGCAAAATGACGTTCTGGCCGCCTACGATGTGGCGCACGCGCGTCCATGGGCCTGGCAAGTGCCGGCTTACCTTTGGTTGAAGTCGATCGCGTCCGCGCCACTGGCGTTGCCTGCGGTGGCCGTAGCGCTCGGGAAACTCCCACCGAGCGCCCTGCGCGACGCGGCCCTGGCGATTGTCGCACTGGTGTTCACCGCCCTCACCATGGTCATGCTGGTGTGGGATCTGGACCGCAAAGATCGTTTCCTCCGCATTATGCTGCGTCCGCAGATGCGCTCCTGGTTGGCGCGCGGCGCGTTCATCCTCATGGGTTACGGCGGACTATGCGGGCTTATGCTGCTAGCCGCGCTCGCCGGTTGGGCACGCGTCTCCGCAATTCTGGTGTGGCCCACAATCCTTGGCGGCTTTTTTGCCGCGGTCTACACCGCGTTCCTTTTCGGACAGTGCAAGGGACGCGATCTCTGGCAGACACCGCTGCTGCCTCTGCACCTGATCGTACAGGCGCTGCTCTCGGGCGCGGTGGTGCTGGCGTTTCTGCCAGAAGCCCGCCCGGTGGCTGTCGCCGGTCTCTCGGTCTGTCTGGCCTTGCACATGCTCATCGTCTTCGGTGAATTTGGCATGCCACACGCTACGGTTAACGCCCGCTACGCGGCGCGGCTGATCACTCACGGACAGTACCGCCTGCCGTTCTGGCTGGGCGCCGTGGTGGTGGGAGGGGTTGTACCCGGGGTTTTGCTGGCGATGGGCGCGGCCGGAATCGCCGGCCTGTTCGCCTTGGCCGGTCTACTGATTTTCGAATGGTGTTTCATTATGGCTGGGCAAAGTGTGCCGAATAGTTAGTGGAGGGCGGCCAATCTTGGCCGCAGCCGCCTTTTAGGCGGCCAGAGCCGGCTGAAAGCCGGCTGCGGGCAGAATTGCCCGCCCTCCAATGGGCTGAAATATATGCAAGAATTCCAACGTGACGGTAGCCATCTGATGTCCTGCGCGCCGGTAGCGAAGTGGGACGATTGGGTGGAGTACGATCCCGCCGCCTGGCCGCGCAAAGTCGCGCGCCATTACCAACTCATCCCCACCATCTGCTTCAACTGCGAATCCTCCTGCGGCCTGCTGGCCTACATCGACAAGGAAACCGGCCAGGTCGCCAAATTCGAAGGCAATCCCGTCCACACCTCCAGCCGCGGCCGCTTGTGCGCCAAAGGACCCGCCGTCATCAACCAGATCCACGACCCGGACCGCGTGCTCTACCCCATGAAGCGCTCCGGGCCGCGTGGCAGCGGGCAATGGCAGCGCACCACTTGGGCGGAAGTCCTGGAAACTTTCGCCGCACGCATCCGGACGGCGATTCTGGAGGGCCGCGGCGAAGAGGTGATGTATCACGTGGGACGGCCCGGCCATGACCTGATCATGGAACGCACCTTGCAGGCCTGGGGCATCGACGGGCACAATTCCCACACCAACGTCTGCTCCGCCGCCGCGCGCCTCGGCTACGCGCTGTGGCATTACGCCGACCGCCCCTCGCCCGATCACGCCAACGCCCGCTTCATCCTGCTGATGTCCGCGCACCTCGAATCCGGCCACTACTTCAACCCGCACGCGCAGCGCATCATCGACGGCAAGATGGCCGGCGCCAGAATTGCCGTGATGGATCCGCGCCTGTCCAACACCGCCAGCATGGCGGATTATTGGATGCCCACTTATCCCGGCACGGAAACTGCCGTGCTGCTGGCCATGGCCAAAGTGATTCTCGACGAGAACCGTTACGACGCCGCCTTCGTCCGCAACTGGACCAATTGGGAAGAGTTCGAGGCCGATGGCTTCCGCGCCCAGGGCCAGACTTTCGAAGCCTTCATCGCCGCGCTCCGGAGCCACTATGCGAAGTACACGCCCGAGTTCGCCGCCAAGGAAAGCGGCGTACGCGCCGATGTCATCGTGAAGACCGCCCGCGAAATTGCCGAAGCCGGCAGCCGCTTTGCCTCGCACCTATGGCGCGGGGCCGCATCGGGCAATCTGGGCGGCTGGCAATGCTCGCGCGCCCTGATCCTGCTGCACGTCCTCACCGGTTCGGTCGGCACCAAGGGCGGTCACAATCTGCACGCCTGGAATAAGTTCGTCCCGAAGCCCTTCAGCACTCCGCCACAACAGAAGCGCTGGAATGAGCTGCTCTATCCGCCAGAGTGGCCTCTGGCCTACCACGAGTTGTCTTTCCTGCTGCCGCATTTCCTGAAGGAAGGACGCGGCCGCCTGGAAACCTACTTCACGCGCGTCTACAATCCCGTCTGGACCAACCCGGATGGCTTTTCCTGGATCGAAGTTCTACGCGACGAGAAACTGATCGGCCTGCACGCCGCCATGACGCCCACCTGGAGCGAAACCGCCTGGTATGCCGACTATGTTCTGCCCATGGGGCAAAGTTCCGAGCGCCACGACTTGATGAGCCAGGAGTCCTACGCCGGCCAATGGATCGGATTCCGCCAGCCCGTGCTGCGCGTCTATCGGGAGAAGCTGGGCCGGAAAACGGAACACACTTACGAAACCAATCCCGGAGAAGTTTGGGAGGAAGATGAATTCTGGATCGCGCTGTCATGGGCCATAGACCCGGATGGCTCGATGGGCATCCGCCAATGGTTCGAATCGCCTTACAGGGCGGGCCAGAAGATCACGGTAGACGAATATTACGGCTGGATGTTCGAGAACTCCGTGCCCGGTCTGCCCGAAGCCGCCGCCAAAGAAGAACTGACTCCACTTGCCTACATGCGTAAGTACGGCGTGTTCGAAGTGACTAGGGGCCTGTACAAGTTGAACGAGAAACCGGCGGCGGAAGGCGGCGTGATCGTCGATGGCAAGCGCGTAGTTGGATACAACACTCCTTCGCGCAAGTTGGAGATTTTCTCGCGTACGTTGGTCGACTGGAAATGGCCGGAGTTCGCGCTGCCGGAGTATTGCCGCAGTCACGTTCATCGTAATGCGGACGAATTCGACCCCCGCTACATGCCGTCCGTCGAGTGGCCCGAACACGCGCACGGCGATGTCTACACGCTGCTGCCCATCTTCCGCCTGCCCACTTTAATTCACACCCGCTCCGGCAACTCCAAGTCGCTCTACGAAATCGCCCACAAGAATCCGCTGTGGGTCAATCCGGTGGACGCCAAAAAGCTCGGCGGCATTCGCACCGGCGACTTACTCAAGGTGCACACCGAGATC
>Ga0187887_10002388_pt1 | contig 15093 bp, 12 predicted proteins | sample June2016WEW_7_10_FD_132977 | JGI IMG/M metagenome (GOLD analysis project Ga0187887, IMG submission 132977) | Peatland microbial communities from SPRUCE experiment site at the Marcell Experimental Forest, Minnesota, USA - June2016WEW_7_10 | ecosystem: Environmental > Terrestrial > Soil >...
CCTTGAAGGGTATCTTGCGCCGCGAGAATGAATAGGCGGCGAGCACCCCGGCCGCGGAGGCGATCGCGGTCGACACGACCGCCAGCACCACGCTGTTGAAGAGGGAGTGCAGAAGGCTGCCCGTGAGAACGTGACGGAAGTTGATGAGCGAGAAGTGAGGCCACTCCACTCCCCACGACGCGTGCGAATCGACCGAGGCCAGCAGGAGCCAGAGCATCGGGGCCACGAAGAGCAAGCCGATCGCCGCCAGCATCGTGTTGATGGTCACGCTCCTGACGGCGGTGCGCTGCGTGGGACGATTCTCAGGCGGGAGGTGCGGGGATCCATCCCGTTCGCCCGCGACGTCCAGGGCGTCGGGCGGAGGGGTCTTGAGGTCGGACATCAGCGTCGCCCCGCGATGCGCACGTAGAAAACGCCGAAGATCGACGCAATGATCACCATCACGTTGCCGATCAACGCGCCGTACGCCAGGTTGTTGAACGTGAAGGCCTGTTCGTACGAATAGAGGGGCAGGATATTGGTCGCGGTACCCGGGCCGCCCTGGGTCATGATGTAGATCAGCGAGAAGTTAGCCAGCGACAAGAGGGCCACGAGCAACACCACCGCGATGATGGTCGGACGCATCAAAGGGAGCACGATCAAGCGGAATCGTTGCCACGCGGACGCGTTCTCTACGACGGCTGCTTCGATCGCTTCGCCTGGAATATTTCGAAGGGCGGCGCCCATGACCAGCATTCCAAAACCGGTCATCGACCAGATGTTGGCGAGGGTGACGATGAGCAGAGGCTGATTGTCAAGGAAATTGGTATTGGGTATTCCGAGCAGCGTCGAAAAGGTCCCGCCTCCGGTGGTGGAGGCGTACCAGGTCATGCCCGCCGTTACCGCGGGCATCATCCAGGCGATGACCACGATGCCGCCTACGATGATCCGCATCCACGGACGGGCGCGCATAAGTAGCGACGCCAGTCCGTAGCCGACGACCACGACGCCCACGATGGAACCGACGATGAAGAATCCCGTCGTCCACAGCGAACTCCAGAACGTGCTGTCCTCTTTGAGCCGGATGAGATTCTGGGTTCCGGTGAACCCCCATTTGATGGCCGTCGGGCCGACCAGCGTGAGATTCGTGAGCCCAAGGTAGACGGCGTACGCCATGGGGATGAGAAAGAGCACGGCGAGCAACCCGAAAGCCGGTGTCATCAGCGCCAAGCTGCTCCATTGAAACCGCGTCTTGTCGTGGCGCGTTTTCCAGAGATCCGCTACGGGAGGGGCGATGACGGTGTCGGAAAGCATTGTCGACACCGTCACCGCCCTCGTCTCACGTAGTTACTCATGTTCCTTCGGAGGATCTAGGGCAGCGTCGTGACTTCGCTGGGACCTAGCTGGTTCGAAACGAAGCTCTTCAACTGGGCCATTGCCTCGGCCCCGGTGGTGCTCGGCTTCTGAGCTATCGCGCCACTTACCTGTTCCATGCCCTGCACCCACACGTTGTAGTTAGAGCTCGACGGCAACTCAGACGAGTACGGCAACAGCTTGCCAAACTCCTCGTTGAAAGGTGCCGCAAAGTTGGTGTAGAGCGGAACGGTCCAGTCGGACTGGACCGGGGGAACCCAACCGGCCCAGTTGCCGGCGTCAATCAAGTTCGTGGATCCCTGGGCAATGTTCATGAAGTTCTCCGCCGCCGTGGCCTGTGCGGCCGAGGCGCCCGAAGAGATGCCGTAGTCCCAACCGCTCAGTGTCGACGCGTACCCCTTACCGCTGGCGGTGGGAAGTCCCGCGACGCCCATGGCGGTCGAGGCCTGCGCCCAGTAGGGGAAGCTCACTTGCTTCGTCCAGTTTCCGCCGATGAAGTTAGCGCTCACCGCGATGCCCAACGTTCCCTTGTAGAAGTCCGTCGAAGGGATGTTCGGAGCGTTGTTCGGACTGAACAGTTGCGACGTGGGCGCACCCAGGCCGTCCGCGAAGACGGTGTGGTAGAAGTTGAGCGCCTGCAGGATACCGGGGCTGCTCACTACCATCTTGCCGCTCGACGTCTGGATGGTCGGCGTGCTCGAGCCGGCCAGCAGGTTCAAGATGCCATAACCGGCGCCGTTCGGTCCAGCGGCCGTTCCGGCGTTGAGCCACAGCGGGATCACCTTGGGTTCAGCCTTCTTGATCGCCTTGGCGGCCGTGATGATGTCGTTCCAGTTCTTAGGCTGCCACGGCAGGGCTATCCCCGCCTTCGTGAGAATCGCCTTGTCGTAATACAGGCCGTTGTTGTTCTCGCCCGAACTGACGGCGTAGATCTTCCCGCCGATGTTCCCCTCGTTCTGGATGACCTTCGGGTACTGCGAGAACCACGACGTCGTGGCCAAGTACTTGTTCAACGGCATCAGGTAGTCGGTCGACGCGTACAGCGCAATCTCCGTTGACGGGAACTGTGCGAGCGTCGGTGCCGTCGAGGGCGTGTGATACAACAGCGCCAACTTCGTGAGGAAGTCCGGCTCACCGCCGTCCACTGCCACCAGTTTCACCGTGACATTCGGATACTGCTTCTCGAACTCCTTCTTTACCGACGTCCACCAGGTGAGACCGAGTGGCGTCGTGTCAAAGGTGGTGTTCGCCGCATACGCCACCGAGATGGTGACGTTGCTCGCCGCACCGGCCGGCAACGCTCCGCCTCCGCACACCACGGCAGCCGTCATGGCCATGATCGCCGAACCGGCGACAATATTTTGTAACCTAACTTTCTTCATGATTTTCATGGTTCTAATTTTCCCCTTTTTTGTACTTTTATAAACACCCTGTCTCCAATCAACCCGACGCAGCCTCCCCCTGCTTGACGCTGACTTTTTCGCGTTCCGATGTCCGACGCAGGAGACTCTTGTGAGTCGAGTCGTCAAACAAAAGGACACGATCGGTATCGAAGGCCAGCTCAATGCGCTGCCCGTGCTCCGGCAGCGGTGTGCGCGGGAGCCGCGCGATTACCTTTTTGTCGCCGACGTCGACCGTGGAGAACACCTCAGTGCCCGTGTGTTCACAGATGTCGACCAGTCCCTGCACCCGACTGCTCACCTGACTGAGTTCGCCGGCCAGGTGCAGGTCGTGCGGACGGATGCCCACCAGAACCGGACCGTTCGTGACCGACCCATCGAGTCGACTGGTCAGGTGGGGCGAGAGCGTGGCCCGAACGCCAAGACATTCGATGACCGCCGTTCCGCCCGATATCTCGAGTGTGCCGGGCAGGATATTCATCTTGGGCGAACCAATGAACTCGCCCACGAAGACCGACTCGGGATATTCGTAGAGATCATTGGCGCTGTCGACCTGCAGCAGCACACCGTCCTTCAATACCGCCACGCGGTCGCCCATGGTCAAGGCTTCGACCTGGTCGTGCGTAACGTACACCGTGGTCGTGCTCTCCAGTCTCTTGTGCAAGCGAATCAATTCGGCGCGCATCTGCACCCTCAACGCCGCGTCGAGGTTCGATAGTGGCTCATCCATCAAGAAGACCTGGGGCTCACGAATGAGCGCCCGGCCCAAAGCGACGCGCTGGCGCTGACCACCTGAAAGAGCCGAGGGGGACCGATCGAGAAGTTGGCGGATCCCGAGCAGGTCGGCGACCTCATTGATCCGCTGGTCCAAATTGTGCTTCGGCTCCTTGCGGACCTTGGGACCGAAAGCCAGATTCTTTTTCACCGACATGTTCGGGTACAACGCGTAGCTCTGAAAAACCATCGAGACGTCCCGCTGACCCGTCGGGACGTCGGTCACGTCCTTGTCGCCCATCCAGATTCGCCCATGGCTTGGACGCTCCAGGCCCGCGAGCATGCGCAGCGACGTCGTTTTGCCGCATCCGGACGGCCCTACGAGCACGAGAAACTCACCCTCACGGATTTCGAGGTTGAGATCGGAAACCACGGCATTGCCTTCGAACAGCTTCCAGACGTGATCCAGGCGCATTTCGTTCACGGCGATCGAACCTCGCCCCCCACCGCGAGAGAATCACAGGGCGTCGACCAGCGTCCCGACGTTGGACTACTGCCTCGCATTTCCACCGCCCCTCCCGCGTGCAAACTACGTTTTGTTCAATGTCGCGCTTCTATGACCCGACGCATGCAATACCTCTTGTTTTGTGCGACTGTAATGCAATTCATCAGGTATGTCAATAACTACTATCAATAGGCATTACAAAGCCCTATCTAGGGAAAATCCCTCCGCCGTCACGTTGCTTAAGAGGGCGTAGCGCGACGCGCGATAGACGTGTTGCCCAAATTCAATGGCCCGCTCGCGCTCGTCGTAGGTCGTGCGCTCCATCGTCAAGAGTGCGGTCCCTTTGGGCTCATTCAGGAGCCTCGCCTCCACCGTGGAGGCATTTTTGGCCGAAATCCGCTGCGACGCTCGGCCCGGAAAGACACCGCTCGCCCTCAACAGCTCGTACAGCCCGTGCTCCTCAAGCATCTCGCTGCTCAAGGTCACCAACGACGTCGGGATGAAATTGTGCATCAGGGCGATCGGCTCATCATCGCCGTAACGAAGACGCTCAAGAAAGATGACAAGCTGATCGTCGGCGAGCCCTAAAGCCCCTCTTACCAGGTCCGAGGGCCGAATAACCTCGTTGTGAAGGATCTTTGTGGTGGGCCGCTTTCCCGCGACTGCGAGGTCGTCAAAGAGGCTCGTGAGTTTGACCGAACGGCTGACCTTCTCTTTGGTGACGATCGTGCCCTGCCCGCGTCGCCGCAGTACCAGGCCCTTGTCGACGAGATAGCGAAAGGCGGCCCGAACGGTGGGGCGCGAGAGGCCCAGATCCTCGGCGATCTTGACCTCGTTCTCCAGGCGGTCTCCCGATTCCAGGCTCCCGGAGTGGATTTCATTCTCAAAATGTTGCGCCAATTGGAAGTAGAGGGGCACCGGGCTGTCACGATCGAGCACGATCGTTTCGAGTGGATTGTAAGTTGGCACTGCTTGTCGGGTCATTCGCATCCTCTGTGACGTGAGACGCCATCACCCTATACCAATTTGGAGTCGTAACTGCTATTGTTCTGACATATGCGTCCGCCAGCGTATTCAGCACGCTTGTTTGGCCCCACTGGCCGGGATTTCACGCGGCGTCGCTCCCTCCGCGCAGCGGCCGAATTGTTGGTTTTGAGGGCAATTACCGGTCAATCCGGGACTCGCCGACGGGGCGCACGATGCGGGAGGATCCGAACCGCCGCTCCGCTGGGTATGACATGACGGAGTCATTCGACGTCCTCACGATGGGTCGAGTCGGGGTCGATTTCTATCCCACCCAGACTGGCCGGTTGTCGGACGTGGCCGTTTTCGAGAAGTTCCTCGGGGGAAGCCCTACCAACGTGGCCGTGGCGGCCGCACGTCTCGGTCTCAAGAGTGCCGTGATCACCCGGACCGGTCCGGACCCATTCGGCGAGTTCATCCACGACGCGCTTCGCACCTACGGGGTTGACGACCGTTTCGTCACCGCGTGCGCCGGCTTTCAAACGCCGGTCACGTTCTGTGAGATCTTTCCTCCCGACCACTTCCCTATCTACTTCTATCGTCAACCCAAGGCTCCCGACCTCGAGATCTACCCCGCCGACCTGGACCTCCCGTCGATTGTGGCCGCCGGGCTCTTCTGGTGCACGGTGAGTGGCCTCTCCGTCGAACCCAGCCGGTCCGCCACCCTGGCGGCCCTGGAGGCTCGAAACGGCGCCTTCGCCACCGTGCTGGACCTCGACTACCGGCCCACCTTTTGGGAGTCCATGGCCACCGCCCGGGCCTGCGCTCGCTCAGCCTTGACGCACGCCACCATCGCTATCGGAAATCTCGACGAGGTAGAAATGGCAGTCGACAGTCGAGACCCGGACGTCGCGGCTGATCGACTTCTGGACCTAGGCCCGCACCTCGCTGTTGTGAAGCGCGGCCCATTGGGAGTACTCGCGAAAACGCGCGACGAGCGGGTGGAGGTCCCTCCCCATCACATTGACGTCGTGAATGGTCTCGGCGCGGGGGATGGTTTCGGTGGAGCCTTTTGTCACGGCGTGCTGGCTGGATGGCCGCTGGAACAAATCATCCGGTTCGCGAACGTGGCGGGAGCGATCGTCGCGTCCCGCTTGGCGTGTTCTGACGCGATGCCCACCTTGAAGGAGATTGAAGAGATAGTTGAAGGAGCGAAACGTGCGACGTGAAGATAAAGATTTACTCCTAGAGGCACGATTTTCAAATCCCGGTTTGATCGCCGAGCTGGCGAAGAAGCGACCCGGGCACGCCCCCTTCGAAGGTTCGGGCAAACTGCTGATTATCGCGGCTGACCATGCTGCCCGGGGAGTCCTCAACGTTGGACAGCACCAGAACGCGATGTGGAACCGCTACGACCTCCTCGACCGACTGATATCGGCTCTAGGTGTACCGGGGGTGGACGGCGTTCTCGGAACGCCCGACGTGATTGAAGACCTCCTGATTCTCGGGGCTCTCGACAACAAGGCGGTCTTCGGCTCGATGAATCGAGGCGGATTGCCGGGCGCCGTCTTCGAGATGGACGATCGGTTCACTGCCTACACGCCTGAATCCATTGTCCAATCGAGACTGGACGGCGGCAAGATGTTGTTGCGCATCAATTACGAGGATCCGGGCACCGTTAACACGCTGGAAGCGTGCGCCAAGGCGGTGACCGATCTAGCGGCCGCAGGGCGCATAGCGATGTTGGAGCCCTTCATGAGCCATCACGCGAACGGCAAGCCCAAGAACGTGCTCACGACGGAAGCCCTCATACGTTCAATGGCCATTGCCAGCGCGCTCGGCGCCACGTCCGCCTTCAGTTGGCTCAAGGTCCCCGTGCTCGATGACATGGAGCAAGTCGTGGAGGCATCGACCCTTCCCATCCTTTTGCTCGGCGGTGAACGAAGTGAACAGCCCGACGCGATGTTCGCTCGATGGGAAAGGGCGCTTCAACTGCCCGGTGTGCGCGGTCTCGTCGTGGGACGCAACCTGCTCTACCCCGAGGACAATGACGTGGTGTCCGCAGTGAAGACAGCCCTCAACTTGCTATGAGCGACTGGTACCGCAAAGCAAGTCCCGCCGATGAAGACGGCTTCATCGTTTCGATCAGCCCCGAGAGCGCTGGATGGAACTATTCGTCCCTGCGCGTCGTGACTCTGCAGCCCGGTCAGGTGCTCACTTTCCTCACGCACGACTCGGAATGGATCGTGCTGCCCCTCGCTGGAGCGTGCGTCGTCTCATGCGACGACGCAACATTCTCCTTGGAAGGACGCGACAGCGTCTTCGATCGGGTGACGGACTTCGCCTACGCGCCGCGCGACTCATCGGTGACCATCACCAGTGACCGCGGCGGTCGCTTTGCGTTGACGGGCGCGAAGGCCCGACGAGCCTTGCCCGCGCGCTACGGGGCGGCCGAGGACGTGCCGGTCGAGCTCCGCGGCGCCGGAAGCGCCAGCCGCCAAGCCAACAACTTCGCGTCGCCCGAGGGATTCGAGACTGATCGTTTGGTGGCCGTCGAAGTGCTCACGCCTGGCGGCAATTGGTCGTCCTACCCGCCCCACAAGCACGACGAGGAGCGTCCAGGCGAGGCCGTGCTCGAGGAGATCTACTACTTTGAGGTGAACGGCGGCTCGGCCGCCGACGCGCCGGGGCCTGGCGGCTACCAACGCGTCTACGGAGTCGATCCGCTCCGCCCGATAGACGTGCTCGCCGAGGTCTCCTCAGGCGACACCGTCCTCATCCCGTACGGCTACCACGGTCCAACCATGGCGGCCCCGGGCTACGACCTGTACTTCCTCAACGTACTCGCGGGCCCCGCGGACGAACGAACTATGGCATTCTGTGACGACCCCGAACATGGTTGGATTCGTGACTCGTGGCGGGGCCAGACCGTGGATCCGAGGCTCCCCATGACCACACATCGAGCGCGATCGTGAGACTCACCGTTGCTCAGGCGCTGGTTCGGTTTCTGTCCGTGCAGTCCGTGGAACGAGACGGGCACCAACAGAAGTTCTTTGCCGGTTGCTTCGGCATCTTCGGGCACGGCAACGTGGCCGGGATCGGTCAAGCATTGCTCGAAGCCGGTGACGACCTCCCCTATTATCTCGCCCGCAACGAACAGGCCATGGTCCACACGTCGGTGGGATTCGCTCGCATGAATAATCGCCTCAAGGCGTTCGCCTGCACGTCGTCGGTCGGACCGGGCGCCACCAACATGGTGACCGGCGCGGCCGTCGCCACGACGAATCGCATCCCGGTGCTGCTGCTGCCCGGCGACGTTTTCGCCACTCGTCGCGCTAACCCCGTATTGCAAGAGTTGGAAGACCCCGCCTCGCTCGACGTCTCGGTGAACGATTGTCTGCGTCCCGTGTCGCGCTACTTCGATCGAATCTGGCGACCCGAGCAGCTCCCTCAGGCGCTGCTGCACGCGATGCGCGTGCTTACCGATCCCGCCGAGACGGGCGCGGTGACCCTGGCCCTTCCCGAAGACGTTCAGACCGAGGCCTTCGACGTGCCCGACGAGCTGCTGCTCGAACGCGTTTGGCAGGTCCGTCGTCCGCCGCCCGAAGCACGATTGATCGATGATCTCGCTCGCCGGATCCGAGCCTCTAAGCGACCACTCATCGTGGCGGGTGGCGGCGTCATCTACAGCGGAGCGACCGAATCCTTAAGCACCCTGGCCCGCGCCACCGGCATTCCGGTCGCGGAGACCCAGGCCGGCAAGGGATCGCTGCGGTTCGACCACCCCGCCAGCCTCGGCGCAGTCGGTGCCACTGGCACCCCGGGCGCGAACGACATCGCTCGACAGGCCGACCTGGTCATCGGCGTCGGAACGCGGTGGAGCGACTTCACGACGGCTTCCTATTCCGTCTTCCAGCAGCCGGACGTCGACGTCGTCAACATCAACATCACCCCCTTTGATTCGACCAAGCTCGCGGCGGCGGCGATCGTGGCCGACGCCCGCGTCGCCCTCGACGTCCTGGTCGAACAGTTGGCGAACTGGCGCGTTCAAGGTGCGTACGAACAGGAGTACCAAGGTCACGCGGCGAGATGGAACAAGACCGTGGAAGAGGCCTACGCCCAGGCGCACGAACCGCTGCCCTCCCAGGCCGAGGTGATCGGCGCGGTCGAAGCCTCATCGGGCGACCGTGACGTCGTGGTCGGCGCGGCCGGCAGCCTTCCGGGCGACCTGCACAAGCTGTGGCGCGCCCGCGACCCGAAGGGCTACCACGTGGAGTACGCGTTCTCCTGCATGGGCTACGAGATCGCCGCGGGGCTCGGCGTCAAGATGGCCGCTCCCGACCGCGAGGTCTACGTCATGGTGGGCGACGGCTCATACCTCATGATGAACGCGGAGCTGGTCACGGCGCTCTCCGAAGGGATCAAGCTCATCGTCGTACTGGTCGTCAACCACGGCTTCCAGTCCATCGGCGCCCTTTCCGAGGCCGTCGGCGTTGAACGGTTCGGCACGAAGTACCGCTTCCGCGACGCCTCCGGTCAACTGGACGGCGCCCTTCTGCCCGTCGACCTGGCGCTCAACGCCGAGAGCCTGGGCGCCGACGTCTTACGGGTCGACTCCATAGCACAGCTGCGCGACGCCCTCACGGTGGCGCGAACCAATACGAACACGACGGTGATTCGCATCACCACCGACCCGCACGTCGGCGCGCCGGATTCGCAGTCGTGGTGGGACGTGCCGATTGCCGAGGTCTCGACTCGTGCAACCACGCGCGAAGCCCTTAAAACCTACGAGGTGAACGTGAACCAGCAGCGCACCTATCTACGACCGACGACCTTGTCGGACGATTGACTCGGTGGGCCGTCGTAACGAGCAATAGCGAGCATTAACATTAGATTTCGCCCGTTCCCGCTTCGCCCTAACTGTGTAAGTCAGCCATGTTCGAACCCGCACCACCTCAGCACTCAACGTCGGTAACCCAGGTCACCTTTAGGGGTATCGCCTTCGCCAACGTCACCACCATGATGATCCTGATTGGGGCGACGGCTTCTCTCTACGGTCCCCTCCTCACCACCATCGCCGGAAGGTTCCACATCTCGCTGGCCCAGGCGGGCATCGTGCTCAGCGTGCACTTCGTCGGCGCCCTAGTTGGAGTGCCGATCGGCTGGATCACGACGAAACGCTTCAAGGGAAGTATCGTCCTCGCGGTCTCGCTGGTGTGTCTCGCGTCGGGTACGTTGGGGGTGGCCACCGCCGCACAATGGGGACTCTTCCTGACGGCGGTCTTCCTCGTCGGTGTCGGTTTCGGAGCGTTAGATTTTTCGCTCAATACGTTGCTCGCTCGAACGGCCCTGCAAGGTCGGGCACATCGACTCAGCCTGGCCAACGCCGGCTACGGCGTGGGCTCGGTCATCGGACCACTCATGGTGATCGTCGCGCGACCTCACAACTTCCGCGTCCTCTTCGCCGCCGTGGCCGTCATCGCGGTCGTGCTCTCGACGTTGAATCGCGGCATCATCGCGCCGCCCCAGACGCCCGAGGCCCGCCTGGAGGAACTCGATACCCTCCACGCCCAACGCCGGCCGATTCTGGCGACCTTCATCGTCGCGTACGTGCTCTACGTCGCGACCGAGGCCAGCACTTCGGGTTGGATCGCTTCGCAGCTCCACGGCGAGGGGCACACCCTCTCGACGGGCAGCCTGGTCACCGGCGGCTTCTGGCTCGGGCTGGCGCTGGGTCGCACGATGGGAGGGCCGCTCTACAAGCGCTTCTCCGACCAGTCGTTGGTCTTGTGCGGCCTGGGCGTGTCGGCGATCCTCGGCGTCGTGGCCTATTCCGGGCTGGCCGCGCCCTTTGCGTACCCGCTCATGGGCCTGGCCCTGGCGTCGGTCTACCCCATGGGGCTGATCTGGTACACGGTGCTCTGCCCGCACGACAGCAACGGGCTGGCGCTGCTCATCTTCTGCATGATGGCGGGCGGCATCATCGGTCCCGGCGTCGAGAGTGCCATGGTGTCGCTGGCCGGCGTGCACGTCGTGCCGATCGTCATCGCGTCGTTCGCCACGCTGGACTTGGCGGTGTTCGCGAGCGCCCGGCGCTTCAAGCCCCTCGCCGTCGGGCTCTGAGGCGCTCTCCTCGGTGGGCGATCGTCGGATCGCTCCGTCCTCAGCGATGGTCAGCGTTGCGGCGCGGGAGGCCTTGAGGCCAGGAGACGATGAAGTGGGACAATTTGGCGTCGTGCGGCGGCCGCACGATACGTCGTTGACTACATGTCCAGTCCGCCGTTGACCGGGATCACCGCCCCCGTGATGTACGCGGCTCGTTCGTCGAGCAGCCCCATGACCGCGAAGGCCACCTCTTCCGGCTCGCCCAGTCGTCCCACGGGTATGCGCGCCACGATCTGCTCGAGGATCTTCTCGGGCACCGACGACATCATGTCGGTGCTGATGAATCCCGGCGCCACGCAGTTGACCGTGATGCCTTTGCCGGCGAGCTCGAGAGCCAGCGTCTTGGAGAGTCCGAACATGCCCGACTTGGCCGTCGCGTAGTTGGCCTGACCCACGTTGCCGGTCTGGCCGATGATCGAACTGATGTTGACGATCCGACCCTGCTTGCGCTCGATCATGTGCTCGATCACCGCCTTGACCATGTAGAAGCACCCCGAGATGTTGATGCGCATCACCTGGTGCCACTCGTCGACGGTCATTCGTCGCACGGTGCGGTCCACGTTGATGCCGGCGTTGTTGATCAGGAAGTCGATCCGCCCGTACTCCTCGATGACCTCGTTGGCGTAACTGGCGCAGGCGTCGGGGTCACCGATATCCACCTGGTGCAGGCTGATCGAGCCCCCAAGGGCCTTGGCCATGTCCCTTGTGGTATCGGCCGCATCGCCGTTGGACAAATAGCCCGCCGCGACGTGCACGCCACTTTCGACCAGAGCCAACGATATGGCGCGCCCGATCCCCCGCGTGCCCCCGGTCACCATTGCTACCTTTTGATCCAGCATGACTATCACCCCCGGACTCACCATAGCGAGAGCCCGCGAGTCCGGCAAAGTGAGAATGTTCACGTTCGCTCTCGCCACCAGGAGGCGTCAGGCGAAACCGAGGGATCGACGTGACTAAGAGGCTTCTTTCGCCGCCGCAGCGACGTGAGGAGATTTAAGCGACCTCGGCCAGCGCCTTCGCGATGATGGTCGTCTCATCCTCGAGCGACAGTGGCTCGTGCAATCGCGTGACGTCGACCTCGTCGATCGCTGAGATCGAAGCGCGGATCGCCTCGGCGCTGTTCTCCTTGAGCACCACGCCAGACGTTTCGGCGACGAAGATCCGCGCCACCCTTCCTCCGGCCACCGAGTAGATGTGGCCGTTGACCGAACACTCCTCGTTGGTGAGATAGGCCACCAGCGGCGAGACCGACTCGGGCGCCGCGTTGAACGCAAAATCGCCGGAGATGCCTTCGGTCATCCGCGTGAAGGCGATCGGCGCGATGGCGTTGACCTTGATGTCGCGCTCCGCTCCTTCGAGGGCGAGCACGCGGGTCAGTCCGGCGAGACCGGCCTTGGCCGCGCCATAGTTGGCCTGACCGAAGCTGCCGAAGAGGCCGGACGCCGAACTGGTGTTCACGATGCGCCCGTAGCCCTGCGCTCGCATCCAGCGAAAGGCGGGCTGGCTGACGTAGAAGGCGCCCTTCAGGTGCACGTCGATGACCTGGTCGATCTGGGAGGTCTCCATGTTATGGAAGGCCTTGTCGCGCAGGATGCCGGCGTTGTTGACCAGCACGTCGACGCGCCCGAACGCGTCAAGGGCCGCCTGGACGATTCCTTCGCCACCGTCGGCGCTGGCGACGCTGTCGTGATTCGCCGCAGCGACACCGCCTTGTGAGGTGATCTCATCGACCACTCGCTGCGCCGCGGACGCCGACGAGCCGCTGCCGTCGAGGGCGCCGCCCAAGTCGTTGACGAGCACCATGGCGCCGCGTCGAGCGAGCTCGAGCGCGTGACTGCGGCCGAGGCCACCGCCCGCTCCGGTGATGATGGCGACGCGGCCGTCAAAGCGCAAATCGGTCATGGTCGAATCCTTCTCTTTCGTTGGCTGATGGTTGGGTGAGGAAATGTTGCACGGCGCGAGCGAGCGCCTGGGCCGGCTCGGTGCTCTGCAGGTCATGGCCCCCGGGCAGCACGACCAGCGAGGCGTTCGGTATGCGTTGGGCCAGGGAGCGGCTGTTGGCGAGTGGCACCACGGGGTCGTCGCTGCCGCTCACCACGAGAGTCGTTGCGTTGATCGAACCGAGGAAGGGGATGCTCGACCAGTTGGAGATGGCCATCGAGTGCCACGATGCGCCGACCAGCTCGGTGAAGGATGAGCCGTACTTGAAGGTGCGCAGGCTCGCCAGCGCTCCCCAGCTTCCGAGCGTCGAACCCACGCCACACGAGGTGGACACGAGTACGAGGCGTCGCACCCTCGAGGGGTAGTCGCGGCAGAACTGCTGGGCGACGGCACCCCCGTGCGACAGGCCGAGCACGTCCACGCGATCGAGACCGATCTCGTCAAGGACCAGTGCCGTGATCTCCGCCATCTTGCCAATCGACTGTGGCAACAGCGACGTCTGACTCTCACCCACGCCGGGCATGTCAAAACGGACCACGGTGTGACCGCTCAGCGCCTTGATGAACGGATTCCAGCTTTCGAGCGGCCTGGTCAGACCATTGAGCAGTAGCAACGCCGGCCCGGTCCCCTCGACCCGCACGCGCAGCTGATGTCCTCGCACATCAACCAAGGAAGACTCGGCCACCACCGATTCGATTGCCATCAGTGGGCGCGCACGTAGCTTCCGGGTGCTGCTTCCAGTACGGGGTGGTCACGGCTGCCGAGCTTCTTGGGCGCCGCGACGTCGCCGCCGCTTCGTTCGCCAATCCACAGGCTCCAGTCCTCCCACCACGTGTTCTCTTTGAGTTCAGCGGCGTTCTTCCACTCCTGGGGATCGGCGGGGCGCGCGTCGTTGGACCAGAACTTGGCCTTGGGGCTCGGAGGGTTGACCACGCCCGCGATGTGACCGGAGGTGCTGAGCACGAAGCGGTTGGGACCGGAGAAGGCCTGGGCCGTCTTGTAGCCCGAATGCCACGGCACGATGTGGTCGTTCACGGCTGACACGACGTAGGTGTCGATGGCCACCCGTTTGGGATCGAGGGCGCGGCCGCCGATCTCTAACTCACCCTTGACGAAGGCGTTCTTCAGATAGCACGAGCGCAGGTACTCCGAGTGCATCCGGGCCGGCATCCGCGTGCTGTCCTTGTTCCAGACCAGGAGGTCGAACGCCGGGGGCTGATGGCCGAGCAACCAGTTGTTGCCGACGTACTGGAAGATGAGGTCGTTGGCCCTCAGGGTGTCGAAGACGTGGGCCATCGAGTCGCCCTCTAGGTACCCCTCGGCGGCCATGGACTTCTCGAGTCCGGCGACCGTGGCTTCGTCGGTGAAGACGCCGAGGACTCCCGGCACGCTGAAGTCGGTATTGGTGTTGAGCAAGGTCGCCGTCTTGATCGACGTGTCGCCGATGTCCGCGTTGTAGGCGAGCGCGATGGCGCTCAAGGTGCCGCCGAGGCAGAGCGAGACGGTATTGACCTCGGGGGCCCCCGTGATCTCGCGGATCACCTTGACCGCGTCCAGGGGCCCGAGGCGCAGGTAGTCCTCGAAGCTGAGATCGGCCATGCTCGAGTCGGGATTGCGATAGCTGATCGCGAAGCAGGTGTGCCCGTGTTGGATCGCCCACTCGATGAGGCTCTTCCCGGGTGCCAGGTCCATGATGTAGTACTTGTTGATCCACGGAGGACAGAACAGCAGGGGGACTTCGTGGACCAGCTCGGTCTGGGCGTCGTACTGGATCAGTTCGATCAACTCGTTGCGGTAGACCACCGCCCCGGGCGTGGCCGCCATGTTGATGCCCACCATGAAGCCCGAGGCGTCGACCTGCGAGGGCCAACCCTTGTGCAGGCGGAAGTCCTTCAGCATGTTCTTGGCGCCACGCACCAGGCTCTTGCCGCCGGTGTCGAAGGCCTCCTTCAGCGCGGCCGGGTTGCCGAGCAGCGTATTGGTGGGCGCCAGCGCGTCGAGGATGAACTGGGCGGCAAAACGGGCCTTGGCGTCGTGCACCTCGTCGAGCTC
>Ga0187887_10002390_pt1 | contig 15092 bp, 12 predicted proteins | sample June2016WEW_7_10_FD_132977 | JGI IMG/M metagenome (GOLD analysis project Ga0187887, IMG submission 132977) | Peatland microbial communities from SPRUCE experiment site at the Marcell Experimental Forest, Minnesota, USA - June2016WEW_7_10 | ecosystem: Environmental > Terrestrial > Soil >...
ACATTCATCCACGAATAGCACTCCCGTTGGCAGTATCAATCGGGCTCGCGCTCTTTCGGAAGCAGCCAGTCGAGCGGCCCGTCTCTCGGCGGCTCAACATGAGTGATAAGGGTTGCTCTTGACGCGATGATTCAAAAGAAAATTTACGGAGTTTACAGAGCTGGGTGGAGTTAGAGGTCGGTCCAGGTAGGTCTCGGCGGCTAAACGAAAACTTCGCTGGGTCACCAAATCGCCAACCGAGACCGACGGCGTTTCCGGCGAGTAACTAGTCTTCTGCTGCCTTCGATAGTGATTCACGGAGTAGAGTCTTTTTCTAGACAATTGGCCATTTGGTCCAACACGGCACGAACCGCTGCCGGAGAAAGTCTTAGAATCCCTTTGAACGGTGAGCTCATCGACAAGATGACGATGATCGCGGAGGAAACCGCAATTGCACAGATCAGCAGTGTTACGACGACATCAAGGTGGTGCGGAGCGAATAGGCCAAAACTATAGAAAATGATTGCAAGCCACGCTGACACCACTGACAGGAGAGGAACTGTTACAGAGGTGTGTTGCGACTGCAGAAACATCAAGCAATAGGTCTTTCTCAAGTTTAGAGCCGCTACCAGGAGCTGGGCTTTCGCAGAAGCCTGGACCTCGTCTTTCGGCGCCAGTAGTTGGATATGCTGATAAAACTGCACAAAATCTGCTACCGGTCTGAGTTCAAACGATTGCGACCTCTTCCTTGGCCATATCCTATCGACGGCCCCTTCCATAGAGCGCAATGCTTCCTTGCGAACTTGGTCCGTCTCGGGTCCATACGCTGTCATCAAGTCACTAACGAGAACGATCTGTGACGACAGTTCGGCGACCTGGGTTTTGGCCGTCGCAGAATGTCTTCGCCGAAGATACAGGCATTCCCAGTACCAGGCTGGTCATGGGGACCACAAGACCGATGGCAAGCATGATCGAGTCTCTTTCTTGGGATGTGAAATTTCCGTCCGGCTGAATCTGCCTTGTAGCCATGCCGGCAACTGCCCCCCCGAAGACGAGTACCCATCTTAAAACTCCCTTTCCTTGCGGTACACAGAGATGGATCTCTCTTGAAGAAGAGGTCCGCGACCACATTATGTGGAGGGAAAGGGGGCAGTTGTCAGGCAATGGTAAAAGAAATGTCTTTGTGTTCGGGGTAAGGCAATGGGACATTCGACTCAAATATCTCCGCTTGCACTCTGAAGCTCTAACAAGACAGTGACAATCTGCTTACTGCGATATGACAATCCCCAGTCGAAGCTTTATTAAGGTCGTCTTAGCATCCTGTGACTGCCGCAAGCAGGGCGAATATTGCTGATGCACTAAGCCGGATGCGCAAGCCGGATCAACGATGAGGTGAGGTTGCATTGCCATCGCATTCCAATTGGACGTCTTCAGCCGAAACCGGGATTCGGAATCGTGGCTCTCGGTCAACCACGCGGCACCGCTTGTTATATCCGGAAGAAACTGACGCGCTCGTTAGGGGCTACAACCCGTATATCCGTATCGCGTCGAGTTGTTTGAGTCGCAAGTATCTGAATCGAGAGGCGGTGCTGCTGTCCTTTTGTGAGCCAGCATCTGAGAAATGCTTCCGACTTCAGGATCTTTCTAATAATGAATGGAGCCGATTGTTGCACTGGTTGGATGTGACCGGCTTGGCCCTTTATTTTCTGGACCGGATGGTGGAGTTGCAATTGAACAATCGGTTGCCGGCGAAGGTGCTGGCTCGTCTGGAGCAGAATCGGCAGGACAACGAGGAACGCACTTGGGGCATGATTGTCGAGTCCATTGAAATACAACAGGAGTTGCAGGGTGCGGATGTCTGTTATGCGACGCTGAAGGGGTTTTCGCTCAGCCCGCATTCTGTACCGCGACCAGAGCTGCGTCATCAGTTTGATCTTGATTTTCTTGTAGCGCAGAGGAGCACCCCCGGTGCGCGGAAGGTCCTCGAAGACCGCGGCTATCGTCTGTACGCAATCAGCGGAAGGAGTTGGGAATTCAAGCGAGACGATTCGCCGGGCCATATCAGGGACTTGTATAAGAATCTTCCTTGCCGGTCGGTGGAATTGCATATTGAAGCTGAGGTGCCGGGACATCAGTCGTCGCTGGAGCGCGTGGAGATCCGAGAATTTCACGGCATCAACATGCCCGTGCTCTCGCCCGTCGATCTCTTTATCGGCCAGGGACTTCACGCGTATAAGCATATTTGCAGCGAGTTTTCGCGGACGTCCCATCTTCTCGAGTTTCGTCGCCATGTGCTGAGCCGTCGTGGTGATGATTTCTTCTGGAAGGAGGTTCGATCCAGAGTGGAAGAAAACCCGCAGGCTAGCGTGGGACTCGGGATCGTCACGCTTATGATTACGAGCCTTATGGGTGATTTTGCGCCGGAGGCGTTTACGAATTGGACTGTAGGTCGGCTCCCCGCGACCGCACGTCTCTGGGTAGACCGGTATGGAGGCCGCGTTGCATTCGGAGATGCGCCCGGCAGCAAGTTGTATTTACTTCTGCAGAAGGAGCTTGAGCACGCGGGGGTTCGACAGAAGCGCTCCCTGCGGCGGGCATTATTGCCGTCGCGTCTACCGCCCCCTGTTGTTCGTGGAACTTCCGGTGAGACGCTGCGCGCAAGAATGAGCCGGTATCGATTGCAAGTCCATTTTGTCCTGTCGCGTCTGCGCTTCCACGCTGTGGAGGGGCTTCGCTATTTTCGAGAGTCCTACCGGTGGCGCCAGTACGTGAGTCGAGTGATTGGATGATGCCTTCGTTACGACCAGCTGCTTTTGCCTTTGACGCGATCGCGCCAACGTTTGATGCGCGCTTCGGTGCCTGGCACAGCGTTGCAGCGCAGCGCCGAGCTGTGCGCGGCGCACTGCTGCGTGCGTTTCCGGCGGGAGGCCATATCCTGGAAGTGGGCGGTGGAACAGGAGACGACGCGTGCTTCCTGGCAGAGCGCGGATTTGATCTGCATTTGACCGATCCATCTCCCGCGATGGTGGCCCAGGCGAACGTCAAGTTAGAGCCGCTGGGAGGGCGAGCCGAAGTCGTCGCTGGGGAAGAGATGGAGGACTTCGCCGCCAGGCATCTTGCCGCGGGCGGGTCGAAGTTTGACGGCGCCTTCTCCAATTTTGCGCCTCTCAATTGCGTTGACGATTTGGGACCCGTGGCGCGGGGACTGGCAACTTTGTTGAAGCCTGACGCTGCAGCCATGCTGGTACTCTTTGGCACCTTTTGTCCCGGAGAGATGGTGGTGGAAACTCTGCGCGGGCGTCCGCACCTGGCACTGCGCCGGTGCAAACGCGGGTCCGCTCCAGCAAGGCTCGCGAAGCGCGAGTTCCACGTCGTCTATCACTGTCGTGCCACTATGGAGCGTGCCTTCGCTCCGTGGTTTGTGCTGGAAAAGCGGCTTGGCATTGGTGTGACCGTACCGCCTAGCGCGGCGGAGCCTTGGATTTCGCAGCAGCCTCGTTTGCTTGCAGCGATGGAGGCAGTCGACCGGACACTCGCGCGTCCGTTGGCAATGCTGGGCGATCACGTGCTCTATCAGTTTCGTCGGACGACCAATCTGTGAACAGCGCCCCTGCTCTGGCTTCGACAAAAGGATGACGACTCCGAGACATTGTGGCGACACTCAGAAATAAGCCGGAGGGTATGCTTCACCTGAAACCTTGTTCTGGGCCCCTTTGGACGGATTACGCAATACATGAATTCTCACGCGGATTCCCGTTGAACACTCTTAAACAAATCGCCGATGTAACTCTTCCAACCCATTGGGCAAACTTTCGTGTGTTGGCGTTCGAAGGGACACAATCCAGTAGTGGAACAAAGGACGGGCGTTCTGAGACCGCGCTGGCTTTGATTCTTGGGGATATTCACAGCGCCCCACCAGTCGTTCGTATCCATTCGCAATGCGCGACCGGTGATGTGTTCCACTCGCTGCGATGTGATTGCCATGACCAGCTGCATTTAGCTCTACGAACGATTGCAAAAGAAGGGTCAGGGATTCTCGTCTACGAGCACCAGGAGGGACGCGGTATCGGTCTGATGGAGAAGCTGCGTGCTTATGAACTCCAGGAGCGTGGGTTGGATACGATCGAAGCAAACCTCCGATTGGGGCATGCGATCGACCTTCGTGATTACGCTCTCGCCGTAGACATACTTAAATTTCTCGAGGTTCGGTCGCTCCGATTGATGAGCAACAATCCTGAGAAGATCAGTGCTGTGATCTCGTCTGGAATCGAACTTGTCGAACGCTTGAGCGCTGATGTTCCGGGGAATTCTCATTCTGCTCGCTACCTCGCGACCAAGCGCGAAAAACTTGGTCACCTCTCGGAGCAAACGAGCGCCTTCGCCGGAGTGGGCCATCGGTAAGCGAAATCATCCCGACAGGCAATGCTGCGAATTGACCGCTAGACCTTCGTTCCGTCAGAGCACAGGAGCACTCAAAGTAGCGGACATTCTGAACGACAAAAGCGATGACATTGAGTTGACAATCGTGAGACATGTCCCGTCGCACAGAAGATTTACGCTACGACCATAAGCAGGATACGCCAGTTGTGACAACGCTTCTGGCACACGCATGTTCGTGCTGCATTCACGCACTTGCATGTATAGGAGGTGAATTTTGGCACAGGTCTTACTTACCCATTCATACCATCTTGGCTATGACCCCAAGCAATTGCGAAAGATGCAGCCTTACACTCCCATCGGTACTCTCTATGCGGCTTCTGCGTTGCGCGGTAATGGCATTTCGGTCTCAGTATTCGATTCCATGCTGGACGATCCGTTAGAGGGTTTTCGTTGGATGTTGGAGAAACATCAGCCAAAGATCGTGGCGGTTTACGAAGATGATTTCAACTTTCTCTCAAAGATGTGTCTTACGCGGATGAGGGACGTGGCATGGGAGATGGCGAAGGCGGCTCGGGCAATGGGAGCTGTAGCGATCGCTCACGGTTCGGATTCAACAGACAACCCTGGCTTGTTCCTCGAGAACGGTTTCAACTACGTGCTGTGCGGAGAGACGGAAGAGACTCTGGTTCAGCTTTGTAGCGCTGTGTTGCATGGTCGAGCGATACCGGAGATTGATGGGATGGTTCTGCTCGATGAATATGGCGAACTCATTAAGAGTCCAGTGCGCCTTGCAAAGAATCCTGCATGGGCGATGCTTCCTGTTGCCTCGCGCGATCTGATCGACCTTGAGCCCTATCGCACAGCATGGATCAAAGCTCATGGGTATTTCTCGACCAACATGGTTGCAAGCCGGGGATGCCCGTTCCATTGCAACTGGTGCGCGAAACCGATCTCTGGTAACAAATTTCATCTTCGTCCAGCAGCAGTTGTTGCCGAAGAGATGAAGATGCTGAAGGAAAGCGAAGATGTACAGCATGTTTGGTTCGGCGACGATGTATTCGCCTTGAACCACCACTGGATACAGGAGTTTGCCGAAGAGGTAACGGCGAGAGAGGCAAGCATACCCTTCAAGATTCAGTCCCGTGCGGATCTCATGAGTGAGCAAACCGTACAGTGTCTGAAGACAGCCGGATGCGCCGAGGTGTGGATGGGAGTTGAATCAGGCGCGCAATCGGTGCTGAACGCGATGGATAAAGGGCTTAGTCTTCCGTCTGTAGTGGCTGCTCGGAGCCGCCTTAAAGAGGCCGGCATTCGCGCTTGTTATTTTCTGCAGTTTGGCTATCCGGGCGAATCCTGGAATGAATTACAGGAAACGATTGTTTTCGTACGACTGACGCGGCCTGACGACATCGGAATCTCGTTTTCGTATCCTCTTCCGGGCACTCCGTTCTATGAGCGCGTTCGGATGCAGTTAGGGCAGAAGCGTAACTGGACGGATAGCGATGATCTCTGCATTATGTTCAAGGCAGCGTATAAGACGGAGTTCTATCGCGCCGTGCGCGATGCCCTGCATATTGAGGTCGACTCCTGGCGCGAGTTGAAGGTGTCGGCCGAAAAGAAGGCGCAGATTGATGCCCTGTGGCGCAATGTGGATGAATTGGAGCCGCTGAGCCGGACTGCTGAAGCTGTAGAACCTATGGATATTATCGCGAGCCCAGCTTCGTCTGCGTTGGTGTCTATTGAGCTCGCGAGACCGCGCGGACAGGTGTAGGCAGAATCGTTGAACATGATTAGAACTGCAACGGATACCTTCGAGGAAAGCGCGTCAATGGCCGCATTGGACAATAACGTGGTGCAAGACGACATCGTAAATCCTGGCATCGCTCTGCAATGTCCTGGCTGTCGAAGCCGCCTGAGCGGCCTGGAGTGTGGACTCTGCGGATTCCGAATGCAATTCTGTGGCGGAATCGTGCATGCGTTGCTGCCAGAGCGAGTTGCGCATTATGCGCGGTTCATCGACGACTACGAACGCATACGGTCTAAAGAGGGAAGAGGCAGCCGGGAAGAAGACTTTTACCTGGGACTACCTTTTGAGGATACTTCTGGAAGAAACTCCAAGCAGTGGAAAATTCGGGCTTGTAGTTACAGATGTTTGGTTGACGACGTCCTAAGGCCGCTAAGACAAGGTGGCCGGATCCTGGATCTTGGCGCCGGCAACGGCTGGATGAGCTACCGCCTCGCGCTCGCCGGGTTTCGTCCGGTCGCCGTGGACCTACTCACAAATGAGCAGGATGGCCTCGCAGCTGCGGCGCATTTTCAGAGATACCTGCCCGAACCATTTCCACGATTTCAAGCAGAGATGACGCGGCTACCATTTCAGAACGAGCAATTCGATGCGATCGTCTTCAACGCTTCGTTCCACTATTCCGAAGACTATGAGGCTAGCTTGCGCGAGGCCCTTCGATGTCTCCGAATCGGTGGCACGGTGGTCATCAGCGACACTCCCTGGTATTCCGAGGAGGAGAGCGGACGAAAAATGATCGCGGAGCGTCATTCCGTGTTCCAACAGAAGTTCGGAACCGCGTCGGACTCCATACCGAGCCTCGAATTTCTCACTGACCAGCGTCTGCGGCTGCTGGAAGAACAGCTGTCGATCCACTGGACCATTCATAAGCCGAGGTATGGTTTGAAGTGGGCTTTGCGACCGTTTCTTACGGGGATTCGTCGCAGGCGTGAGCCTTCCCGCTTTCGCATTTATACGGCGACGAAATATGCATGATCCCGGGTCGTCATCACGAGGCACCGGTAGCGTAATACTTCACGGAGCTCGCTATGCGTTTGGACCACGTGAACGGACCCGAGCCTCCATAGAAATCGTTGATGGTCGCGTGACAGAAATCCTAAACGATCCGGCATCATCCAGCAGAGCGCGAACGAGACATGGAGTAATTGACCTCAGCGGATTTCTGGTTATGCCGGGCCTCATCAATGCGCACGATCACCTACAGTTCGCTCTGTTTCCCCGGCTAGCCGATCCGCCCTATGAGAATTACGTCGATTGGGGGATGGATATACACGACAAATTTCGTGGTGTTATAGCAAGACACCGAACTGTGCCCAAGGGCGTGCGTTTATGGTGGGGCGGGATTAGAAATCTTCTTTGCGGTGTGACAACGGTTTGTCATCACGATTCTTTGTGGTCAGAGCTAAAGAGAGGAGATTTCCCTATAAAAGTGCTGCAGGAATATGGCTGGGGGCATTCTCTGGCGCTCGGCGGCGATCTCCTTAAGGCGCGCTCGATGACGCCTGAGGGAAGGGCTTTCATACTTCATGCTTGTGAAGGGGTCGATAAGCAAGCGTATGCTGAGCTCGGTGAGCTCGATCGGCTGGAGCTTCTAGATGAGCGCATGGTGCTGGTGCATGGCCTGGCAATCGATGAGGCAGGTGTGGAACTCGTCAGGGAGCGTCGAGTTTCTCTCATCGTCTGCCCCTCTTCGAATGAGTTCCTCTTCAAGAGGCTTCCAGATTTGGCGCTGCTAGGACCGATTGAGAATGTCGCGCTGGGAAATGACTCTCCATTGACAGCTGAAGGTGATCTGCTGGATGAGGTTCGGTTTGCTGGTCGCTCTTGCGGCATCCAGCCTGATGCCGTCTACCGCATGGTCACAGAAGCTCCCGCCGCGATACTTCGCTTGAGAGATCACGAGGGCTCAATAACGGCGACCGGTGTCGGTGATCTGACGGCAGTGCGAGATACCGGACAAGCTGCACCGGACAGGCTTCGAGAACTTTCTATGCATGATGTAGAGTTCGTGATGGTTGGGGGCTGCGTGCAACTTGCGTCCGAAACGATCATGGAACGGCTTCCGGAAGCTGCTCTCCGAGGCTTGGAACCATTGTGGATCGACGGTGCGATCCGGTGGTTGCGAGCGCCCGTGAAGGATCTGCTTCTGAGGGCCGAAGAAATGTTGGGGAAAGGCGAGGTCCGGCTGGGAGGTAGGCCAGTGCGGATTCCGATATAGAGCAAAGGCGCATGAAAGAGCAACCGTCACACTTTGGCGTTCTTTCGTATGGAGGGGCCGGCCACCTGAATTCACTGCTGGCATTGTCACGGCGATTGGTGGACCGAGGACATCGCGTCACCTTTTTCCAAAAAGCCGAGCTGGAGGCTCGAGTGCGAGAGTATGGGCTCGAGTTCTCCGCGATCGGAGCGACCTGGTCTCCGGTTGAGCGTAGGCACGCAAGGTCTGGCATTGCCGATCTGCGGTACCGGATCGAACGCATCACCGACGAAATGGTCTTATTTTTTAGAGACGCACCGGGTGCGATTCGCCGATCGGGCATCGATGCACTCATCATCGATGAGATAGCACTGGCGGGCCCTACGCTAGCTCAGATGTTGAAGTTGCCTTATGTTGTTGTATCGACGTCTGTCCCTCATAACTTTGGGTGGACGGTTCCTCAATCATCGTCCCAGTGTGACAATCCAATCTCACTATTTGGTAGATTGCAAAACGTTCTACTGCAGGCGTCGGTGTTTCGGATGCGTGGTCCTGTGAGATGGAAACTGGATCAATACAGACGACAGCGCGGCCTGGGGCCGATTCGCGAACTTCAGAAAGAATTCCCAGCACTCGCGCATATAGCGACGTTGCCGGAGTGTGTTGATTTTCCGCGATCGACACGGCCTATCAATTTCTATTACACCGGCCCCTTTGTGGATGAAAGTGCAAGACCGCTGGTTGATTTTCCTTGGGGTCGTCTTAATGGACGGCCCTTGATCTATGTTTCATTGGGAACCGCGCGGAAGATTCAGCCGTCCATTTTCCGCATGATCGCTGAGGGCTGTGAGGGATTGGACCTGCAAGTCGTCATGTCTCTGGGTGGCCGTCGCGATCCGAGGCTCTTTGTCGATTTGCCAGGAGATCCTCTGGTCGTGAGGGAGGCTCCTCAACTTGAGCTCATAAAAATCGCCGCGATTGTGATTAACCACGCAGGGATTAATACGGTGTTGGAGACGCTGCTAGAAGGTAAACCCATGATTGCTATTCCCATTACGCACGACCAGCCCGCGCTGGCGGCGCGTCTCTCGTGGCTGCACGTTGCTGAGGTGATCCCGGAAAGGAGACTCTCTGCCAACGCTCTTCGGTCATCCTTACTTAGAGTTCTCAATGACTCAAGCTACGGTGACGCGGCTCGGCAGATTCAAGATAAAATCCAAGCCGGCCGCGGTTTAGAGCGAGCCGTGGAAGTTATCGAGACGCGCCTAAACCGTCGATCCCCCGTCGTCTCAGTGACACCCCGGCAACAAGGGTGATATCCGAATGACAGTAAGGTGACATGCGGGTGACAACCTCCGAGTCAAACGCTCAGCATAATGAGGCGTGAACTCGTTGCAGAATCATCCCGGTGTCTGCTGGACGGAGCGCTTCGTGCTGTTCGTTCTCCTGTTCTATATGGGCCTTCATACGCTACCGCGCGCATGGCGGAGCTTGATTACGGATTTTCCCAACTACTATATTGCAGCTCGGTTGGTACACGAGGGTTACGACGCCTCCCGGATGTATGAGTGGACCTGGATTGAACGCGAAAAGGATCGTCGCTCGATCGATGTGCGAGTGATCGGCCTAGCACCGATCACGCCATTTTCAACATTGGTGATCTGGCCGCTCACCGGATTGGCGCCACTTGCCGCGAAACATGTCTGGATCGTGACGAACCTGTTGTTGCTTGTTCCGCTTGCGTGGTTTCTGCAATCGATGACCGGGTTGGGCTATCGTCGAATTGCACTTTCCTTCGCGTTGAGCGTTCCACTCTATCGAAACTTGGAGTACGGACAACTTTATGTGCTTCTTCTTCTGCTAATCACTGCAGCTTGCTGGACCTATCTGCACGGATTTCGTGCTTTGGCAGGCGGCCTTATTGCCATTGCTGCGGCGTGCAAGATATTTCCGATTCTGCTCTTGGTCTTTTTTCTGCAGCGAAGGGACTGGCGCGCGTTAATCTGGGGAGCGATCACCGGCATAGCCACTGTCGCTATCTCTGTTGCAATCTTTGGCTGGAACCTGCATCGCACCTATCTACGCGAGATTCTGCCCTGGGCTCTTCATGGTGGTGGATTACAGCCGTATCAGGCGGGGGCCTCTATCTCCGGGGTGCTGCACTATTTGTTTCTCTCCGAACCGCAGTGGAATCCGCATCCGTGGCACTACTCTCCGCTGTGCTACGCTCTGCTGCTGCCCGCAAGTCAAATGCTGGTGCTCGCGCCTGCAATCCTACTCGTTCGCAGGGAAGACGTTGCCGGGAGTCGAATACCGCTGGAGTGGTCGGCGCTGCTGACAGCGTCGTTGGCTATTTCGACGATTCCAGCATCCTACAACTTTGTACTTATGGTCCTGCCGACATGTGTCGTTGCGGCGGAATTATTACGCCGCAGGTGGTATCTATGGATAGCGGCTCTGCTGGTTGTTTATCTAGGCATTGGGTTTCCGATGCCAATTCCACATGGGACAGTAGGGCTTGCGATCTTGTTATATGTGCCGCGACTCCCCCTGATGCTTGCTTTGCTGTTCGGAATCTATACGTTGTTGTGGCGTGACGCGGAATCTTTGCAGCCTTCGCGGGACTGGACTCGGTACGCATGGGCCGCCGCGATGGTCACCTGTGTGGTGTTTACTGTGATTTCCACGTTCGAACGGGAACGCGCCGTGCGGCAGGAGTACGCATTCCGTCTGCCGCTACGGGCCCAGGGGTTCCTCAACGCAGGCCCGCGGAGTGCAGGCACCGGAATTCGTTATATCGCCTTCACCATTGACGGATACCGACTAATCACCGAGGGTAGTGCCGTTGAATCAGCCGATCCACCTACCGGTTCTCCGGAAGACGATCTCTCGTTCAGTAGCCGCTTCGGGGATGTCTGGCTAGAGCGATCCCACAGTTCTGGATCCCAGATCGTGAACGTGCGCGATCCCTCGCACACGGTGATCAATGACGCAGAGGATCCAATGATTTCTGCCGACGGCCAGAGTCTGGCATTTCTGCGTGACGATCACGGGCTGGGGCAACTCATTGTTCGAGGCGGATTCAGGTCCAACAGACCGACTGAAGTGGCGCTCACGCAGTCTCAGCTGAACGTCTATGAGGCATCCTTCAAGTCCGCAACGGAATATGCATTTGCTGGGGCCGATGAACGTCATGCTCCACAGATTTATTTGAGGGACGCGACCCACATGAATTCGCCGCTCGCTCTTGGGGAGGCCCGCTATCCTGCACTCTCGCCGGATGGACGATGGATGGCGTATAGCCGCCTCGATCATGGTGCGTGGAATCTCTGGCTGCGCGACCAGGGGAGCGGTGCGATCAGAAGGATCGCGAATGTTCCATGCAATCAGATCGAGCCCGCATGGGAGAATGATTCCAAAACATTGCTCTATGGTACCGATTGCGGGCGCAGTTTGTGGTTTACTGCCATCGCACGGCGACGGGTAGTCCCCTAAAGATAGAATCTCGAGCAGAGAGACCTTCGCTAGACCACTCCTTCGGCATCCGACCGACTCAGATGCGTTCCACTAGAAGATCAAGCTGCTCGATGGCATCATCCAGGGCGCAATACTGAAGCTCATAGGTGGGAACAGAGGAGAGTCGTTCCAATATTTTCTCGTGCTTTTTGCGAATCTCCCCAGCAGAGAATAATTCCTTCTGCATTCGTTTTGTCGCGGTGCCTGCTGGCAATGAAATGAACGTAGCCTTAGCGGATGGATGCCGATTGAGATAGAAGATGGCATGCACGTTGGCCTCGCACACAACGTTGAGGTGCGGAAGCTCCGACACGGGAACTTCGATAGAGGGCTTTCCCTCCATGCGGGGCGTTATCTCGAGGTCTGCAAGCTCACTGAACAGGTCCTTAGCCGCCGGCCGGAAGCGCATTCGATGCGAGTGACCAATTACTCGAGGAGCGGCGGAGTCATTGATCAGGTAGCTGGTGTCGTCGGAAGTGTAGGTCCATCCGGCTCGCGCACACGCATAAGCAAGTGTTGACTTGCCGGCACCGGAGTCGCCACAGAGCAGAATGCCCTTTCCATCCTTACTGACACAGCCAGCGTGTATGTCAGTTACTACCGACGCGCCGAGGAGAAGGTACACGACCTTCTCTAAGAAGTTATAGCGAAAATAGAGCTTACTGTTTAGAGCAGACTTGTTTAGCCAGATGAAGTTCACACAAGTCCTTAAATCCAGGACGGCATAGTTGTCTGCGTTTGCCAGTAAAGAGTACAGATGATTGAATTCACGGCGGGTCGGCTCTGGCGGAATGCTTGAGCCACCTCCTTTGCTTACGCCGACACGCACCTGAAGGGTGGTGTTGCCTCGACGCAAGCGGCGATGTCCAAAGCTCTCCTTTGCCGCCTCCAAGACATTCGAATCATTGGTGATGATCTCAACGGGGAATCCAAGCGGATAGAAGATGTCATGCAGAGGCAGTTCCATATCGTACAGGAGTGCATCTTGAGGCCTGCCTCGGTTGTCCTCAGCGGCTCTTAGCGGAGCGGCCTTTCGGGTGAGAGCGCGAGTCATAACTCTATCTTCCAGTCTGCGGGGATTAAACAAAGGTTCGTTGTCAGGGAGCGACCGGCCGTCTCGGCGAGACATCCGGAACCGACAAGAAGTGTCTGAGTGTGCACTGTGCGAAGACCATAGGACAAAGATAGTGATCCGAGCAGCAAGAGTTGTCATTTGCTGGTAAAGGAAATGTCACCGTTCCGTTCGAGCCCTCTCTTCGCCGCGCTGCGGAACAGTCCTCACTGAAGTCACATAGAGCCATGACGTGACAATCAATTGACAAAGGATGAACGATCCGGAGACACCTTTGGACGCGTCTGTCTTTATCGTGCTTACTATGCCGCGGTCAATATCGACGGTATAGGAGAGAAAAGAGTGAAGACCTTTCGTGAACTCGGAACGTGTGATCTGACACCGGAGATTCTGCAGGCTGAGATCTCTGAAAAGGGCTACATCCTGATCCGGGACCTGTTGCCTCGGTCAGCCGTCAGCTCTGTTTTAGTGGATGTTACGCAGGTGCTTTTGGCTGCGGGTTGGCTGCTTGCGGGGTGTGACCCGCTCGAGCGCATGGCAGAGGTTGGCGCAGCGTGCGGTGATCCTGACCCGACGTTTAAGCACGTCTACCAGCAGATCTTCAATTTGGAGTCGTTTCACTCGCTGCCTCACCAGGCGGCGCTGCAAGAGGTGATGAAGATGATCGCCGGTGAGCAAGTCCTGGTCCATCCAAAACCGATCGGTCGCTTGATTTTTCCTCATTGCGAGCGTCTCGTAACGCACGCACATCAGGACTATGAGTTCATGGGCGGAGACCCCGAGTTCTTTACTGTTTGGATACCTCTACACGACTGTCCGGTCGATGTAGGTCCGTTGAGGATCCTGGAAGGCTCTCATCGTTTCGGCGTTCAGTTCCATGAGCGAGAAAATCTGCATGTTCCGGAGATTCCAATCGAAGCAGCCGCCGGAGACGGTTGGGTCGGTGGCGACGTGAACGCTGGCGATGTGTTGATCTTTCATAGTCTGACGGTGCACGCTGCCTCGGCAAACCTTTCAGAGCGGCTTAGGCTTTCATTGGATTGTCGATTTCAGGATGCTCGGCGAGTTCTGAATCCCGCCAATCTGGTGTTTGCTGGTGAGTCTGGAAAGTCTTGGGAAAAGACATATGCTGGCTGGCAGTCGGACGACCTAAAGTTTTATTGGAAGAGAATGCCTCTGACGTTAGAACCGTCGAAGGCAGAGCTATTCCACCTTGCGGAAACGGCTGACTCGCCCTCAATTAGGGCAAGATACGCCAGGATGGTGGGTCAACTCGATTGAGTCGAGGGCATATTGCGGGCGCTCTTTCGCGAGTTTCCCAAGTTGCAGCAGATCTCGAAGGGGCTTGTGGATGCCTACGGTTTTGAAAGGAGAATGTAATGGCACGTCGTGTCGCGTTGTTGATTGGGATAATCGCGATAGCTGGCATATCCGCGCTGGCTGTTCTGAAATGCAGAGAGAAGCACCACGAGGCGGCTATGACAAATCATAGTTTCGCCAAGGCAAATTCGTCACCAACGTCAGAAGCCGACGGGACAGTCGATCCCATGGGATTTGACCTTCGTGGGAAGGCCGCGCCCGGTTTCAGACTGAAAGACATCGGTGGGAAGAACGTCTCGCTTGCTGCCTACAAAGGTCACGCTGTCGTGGTGAACTTCTGGGCGACCTATTGTGGACCCTGCAAACTGGAGATGCCGTGGTTTGAGCAATTGCAGTCGAAGTACAAGAACGAAGGTCTAGTGATCCTCGGTATCAACCAAGACGAAGGGATAAATCTGAGGGACGTGGGTATAGCGGCAAGGCATGTTGGTGTCAGCTACCCGATTCTGATGCCTGACCCGGCCGTTTCCAAAGAATATGGGGGAGTGGACAACCTTCCAGAGACGTTCTATGTCGATCGCGATGGCAAGGTGTTGTTGCAAACAGCTGGGGCGCCGACGAGGGGTAAGCGTACGCCGTGTCCCTCTTGACGTGGGGAGGGTGACACAACAGGTGTCCGCTTAGTTGTTAGCGGACACCTGTTGAGTGTGTCTTAGGCTGCTTGCGAGGAGAGTGTCTGGAGTGAGCTTGCCAGGTTCCAGGGCAACAGTTCCGCGATACGGCTGATGGGGTGATCAGCGATCCTGGCGAGCACGGTACGGAGA
>Ga0187887_10002392_pt1 | contig 15085 bp, 16 predicted proteins | sample June2016WEW_7_10_FD_132977 | JGI IMG/M metagenome (GOLD analysis project Ga0187887, IMG submission 132977) | Peatland microbial communities from SPRUCE experiment site at the Marcell Experimental Forest, Minnesota, USA - June2016WEW_7_10 | ecosystem: Environmental > Terrestrial > Soil >...
ATCCGCGGCCTCGCTCTCGGCGAGCGGATGTTCGACGATGCGGTCGACACGGCTGCCGCGCGGGCCGCAACGCAGGCTTGAGCGCAGTTCGGCCAGGTCGCCCGGCGCTCCGGCGGCAACCACCTCCACTTCGCCGTCTTCAGTGTTGCGCACCCAGCCGCGGAGATCGAGCTCCGCGGCTTCGCGCTGCACAAACCAGCGAAAGCCAACCCCCTGCACGCGTCCTTGGATGAGAAAGTGAAGAACCATGGAAGCCGTCATCGCCAGTTTTGCAGAGTCGATCTGGAGCGCGCAAGCAGTGCAACCTGAACTCCGGACGACCAGAAAATGGTTACCGTAGTTGCGCGCGGTACACTGGACTTCGCGATGGTCTTCGTCCTCGACAACTACGACTCGTTCACCTATAACCTGGTTCAGTATCTGGGCGAACTGGGCGCGGAAGTCGTGGTCCGCCGTAACGACGAACTGACTCCGGAAGAGGTGGAAGCGCTGAAGCCGGAGCGAATCTTGCTCTCGCCGGGGCCTTGCACGCCGCGCGAGGCCGGCATTCTGATTCCGCTCATTCGCCACATGGCCGCTTTGCCGCGGCGAATCCCGATTCTTGGCGTGTGCCTGGGTCACCAGGCCATCGGCGAAGCCTTTGGCGGCAAAGTGGTCCGTGCGCATACGCTCATGCACGGAAAGACCAGTGCCGTGGAGCACGACGGCAATGGCATCTTCGCCGGTCTTTCCACGCCGCTCACCTGCACGCGTTACCACTCGCTGATTGTCGAGGAAGAGTCACTGCCGCCGGCGCTCACAGTGACTGCCCGCTCGGTTGGAGAGGATGGTGCTGAGCCGGTCATCATGGGCTTACGGCATCGTAGTCTACCGATTGAAGGCGTGCAATTTCATCCCGAAAGCGTGCTGACAGAATGCGGCCATCAAATGATCCGCAATTTTCTCGAAGCTTAATTTGCATCAAAGACCGGCAGAGCCAGCCGGCCCGATGGTCTGCATGGAGTGAAGCCGATTCGTCAACTGGGTTTTAGTTCGTTTCTCCTGACTGCCATGATCGCCGCCGGCCAAGCACCGGGAGCAGCGCCGCAATTTCCGCCCGGCTCGGCAGCTCCGGCTCAATCTCCCGCGCCATCTCAACAGCCAACGCAGCCTGCCGCGCAAAATCCCGCGCCGATTCCGGCAGCGCCAGCGAATCAGGCTCCCGCCCCGCCCCCGTCAACCAGCCTTGAACAACCCCCGTCATTGACTACTGCTCCGCTGGCCATTGTGCCGCTCGATATGACCATTCCGGGATCGGCGGCCACGGTGAGCGGCGAAATCCAGACCTGGAAGGGCAGAGCCTATCTCACGCGAAGTGGCGCCATCACCGCCGGTCCATCGACGGCGCAGGTGACGCTGCCTTACCGGGGCGTCTTGCGCGTTTGTCCTTCCACAACCGTCCGGCTGTCGGTCGACTCCGGCGCGCCTGCGTCAGAGATCTCGGGGATGCAGATTGCGCTGAACGGGGGCGCGCTCGAGGCCAGCTTCGCCATCGTGCGAGATTCCGACGTCTTAATGACGCCCAACTTTCGCATTATGATCGCCGGGCCAGGCTCGTCTGAGGTCAAGGTTCGGCTGGGGCAGGGCGGCGACACGTGCGTGGACAATTCCGGCGCCAACGCGCCCTACGTTGTTGTGACCAGCGTGTTCGATTCCGGCCTCTATCGCGTGCAGCCGGGCCAGCGCGTGATGTTTGAGCACGGCGACCTGCACACTGTAGTCGACGATGAGAAGGAGCCGTGCGGCTGCCCGCCGCCTGGCCAGAAGTCCAACGAGTTCCCGCTGGCGCAAAGCGAAGGTCTGGCGCCAGCATCGTCTCTGCCGCCAACCACCACAGTGACGAATCAGCCCACGGGTGGCGCAGCTGCCGCAACCACCATGGTGTACAACGCACCGGGCAATCAGGCCACGCAGCCGGCCCCAATTCCGCAAGTGCCTTCCGTAGCGCCCGCCGCAACCCAGGCCGCGCCCACGCCGGCGAACCAGACGGCACCGCAGCAAACCGGCCAGAAGAAGCCGGGATTCTTTACGAAGCTCGGACGGTTCTTCAAGAAGATCTTTGGCGCAGAGTGAAAACGTCGGGGACCGGGGGACTAGGGGTCAGGGAACGGAAGACCGTGAACTAAGAGAAGAGCTGAAAGCTGTTCACATTTCCCTCGCGCGTTCGATCGCCCGGATCACGGCACGAGCCTTGTTGATGGACTCCTGATACTCAAGCTCGGGGACGGAATCGGCCACAATGCCCGCGCCGGCCTGCACCGAACCTTTGCCGTCGACCGAAAGCATCGCTCGAATGGCGATGCACGAGTCGAGGTTGCCTGAGAAATCGGCGTAAAGGACGGCGCCGCCGTATGTGCCTCGCCGCGCGGGCTCCAGCTCCTCGATAATCTCCATCGCTCGCACCTTGGGCGCTCCGCTGAGCGTGCCGGCAGGGAAGCAGGCGCGCAACGCATCCACAGCCGTGAGTTCGGGCCGCAGTTGGCCTTCGATCGAACTGACAATGTGCATCACGTGGCTGTAACGCTCAACGAACATGAGCTTATCGACCTTCACGCTGCCAAATTTGCTCACGCGTCCGACGTCGTTGCGGCCGAGATCGACAAGCATTACGTGCTCGGCGCGTTCTTTTTCGTCTTGAAGCATTTCTTCTGCGAGCGCGAGGTCCTGCGCCTCGGTGGCTCCGCGGCTGCGCGTGCCGGCGATGGGCCGGTACTCCACTTTGCCTTTGTTCACGCGCACCAGCAACTCGGGCGAGGAGCCTGCCAGCTCGAGGAGGGGGGTCTCCGACCCTTTTGACTTTTTGGATGAGATTCTTGCCCGGTCTACAGGCGGTGTGCCGCGCAACCCACCGGGCGCGAAGCGCAGGAAGAACATATAAGGACTGGGATTGACCATGCGCAGCGCGCGGTAGACCTCGAAACTGTCGACTCCGGGCTGAACATCGAAGCGCTGCGAGAGAACCACCTGGAAGGCGTCGCCGGCACGAATGTACTCCTTGGCGCGCTCGACGGCACTGGTGAATGCCTTCTTCGCCGTCTTGTGCTTCACCTTGAGCCGAGCTTGCTTGCTCGCTTTTCGCGTTGCCAGTTGCGGAAGGGGTTGCGCCAGCCGTTTCTCCAACTTGTCGAGACGCTTGATCGCGTGATCGTACGCCGCTGCGGCTTTGCCTCGCGAAACGTCGGCCGTGGCCACGAGCCAAATTTCCTTGCGGACATGGTCGAAGGCGAGCACCTCGTCAAAAAACAGCAAGCAGGCGTCGGGAATGCCGAGCTCATCCTTTGCCTTCGTGGGCAAGCGTTCGATTTGGCGCACAGCGTCGTAAGCGAAAAATCCAACCGCTCCGGCGGTAAACGGAGGCAGGCCCGCCAGCCGTGCCGGTTTGTGCCCGCCCAGCGCGTCGCGCAAAACGGCAAAAATATCGCCGGTCATGCGCGTGGTTTTCTTGCCCTCCGTGATGGCAATCTCGCGGCCGCGCGCCACGATCCGCTTAAACGGGGTGAACCCAATGAAGGTATAACGGCCCACCTGCTCGCCGCCCTCGACCGATTCCAGAAGAAAGCACTCCCGCTCCCGCCAGGCCGCGCGCAGGAATGCCGAAACCGGAGTTTCCAGGTCGGCCATCAACGTGCGGTAAACGGGAACCAGCGTGTGCGTTCTGGCGAGAGCCAGAAACTCCTTGCGGCTGGGATGGGCTGAGCGGGAAGAAGCCTTCACAGCATAAGTGTAACGGTTCCAGCGATGAAGCAACGTTCGAGACATGCGGCGACTGGCGCCCAGATGAACGCCGCGAGCCCGGCAAGGGGACTGATAGCGAACGAGGTTCAGCGCTGCTTGACGAGTGCCGCCAAGCGTCCTAGACTCACTGAGGCTTGAGCCAAAGGGCACCCAAAGCGGGAGAATGTAACCGAACGTGATGGTTCTTTGCCCGCCCAATCGAAGGTGCCTCGGATTGTCGAGGCCGCGAAGATATTCATGAGAGTGAAATTTGATTTCGCTTGATATGAGGAGCTTACGGCAGAAGCTGAATGTGGAGATAGAATTATGGCGACCGGAACGAACCTGACATTGGATCAGGAGATTAACCCTTGGGAAGCGCAAAGCGCGCGCTTTGATTTTGCCGCGCGCAAACTGAATCTGGATGAAGGACTTTGGAAGGTGCTCCGCTCTCCTTCGCGGGAAGTCATCGTGCACTTTCCCGTGGCCCTCGACAACGGCGCGATCGAGATGTACACCGGGTTTCGCGTGCAGCACTCCATGGCGCGAGGGCCGTGCAAAGGAGGCATCCGCTATGCGCCCGATGTCACTCTCGACGAAGTGCGCGCGCTGGCGAGCTGGATGACATGGAAGTGCGCAGTGGTGAACATCCCGTTTGGCGGCGCCAAGGGTGGCATCATCTGCGATCCCAAGTCGATGAGCCGCGGCGAGCTGGAGCGGATGACGCGCCGCTATACATCGGAGATTATCGAGTTTATTGGGCCCGAGAAAGACGTACCGGCGCCGGACGTCAACACCAATGAGCAGACCATGGCATGGATTATGGACACCTACTCCATGCACATGCGGCAGACCGTGACCGCCGTAGTGACGGGCAAGCCGCTCAGCATCGGCGGCTCGCAAGGCCGCATCGAGGCCACCGGGCGCGGCGTCATGGTGGCATGCGACGAGAGTCTGCGCTACTTGAACTTGCCCGTCGAGGGTTGTCGCGTGATTATTCAGGGCTTCGGCAACGTGGGCTCGAACGCGGCGCGACTCCTGCAGGAACGCGGATACAAGATTATCGGCATCGCCGAGCGCGATGGCGGGCTGTTCAATGCCACAGGCATCGATATCCATCAACTGCTCGAATTCAGATACCGCAACAACACCATCCTCGGCTTCCAGGGCGCTGAGGCGGTTCCCAGCGAGGAGTTGCTGGTGTCGGACTGCGAGATTCTCATTCCCGCGGCAACGGAAAATGTGATCACCAGCCGCAACGCCGAACAAGTGAAGGCGCGGATCATTGTGGAGGGGGCCAACGGGCCGACCACCGCTGTGGCCGACGAGATCCTCTCAGCCAAGCGAATCTTCATTGTGCCCGACATCCTGGCCAACGCCGGCGGCGTTACCGCCAGCTACTTCGAGTGGGTGCAGGACCGTCAGGGCTATTTCTGGAAAGAGTCGGTAGTAAATGAGCAGCTGGAGGAGATTCTGCGCCTGAGCTTCGAAGACGTGGTGCGCTACGCCGAAGCGCACGATGTGAACAACCGCATCGCCGCCTACATGCTGGCTATCGACCGCGTGGCCTTCACCATCAAGCAGCGCGGCTTCTACGCCTGAGGGGGGCCAAAGGAGGGAAGGGTCTCTTCAGGTACTTATGGACCGGGGGCAGCAATCCCCGAGCCGCGCGCAGAACCGTCACTGATGCAATAATGAACTCACGCCACCAGAGACCGGAAAGCGTGGCCGGCGCGCATGAATCTGCCCAATTCCATCACGATGACGCGGATCATCATGATCCCGTTGTTCCTATGGATTCTCTCACCGCACTTCCCCTGGCAGGGAAGCGATGGTGTGCAGGAGATTTCGGCATCGATCCTCTTCGTCCTGGCCTCCATCACCGACGGACTCGACGGCTACCTCGCCCGCAAACGCGGCCAGATCACGACCATGGGCATGCTGCTCGATCCTCTGGCCGACAAAATCATGGTCACCTCCGCGCTGATCGCGCTGGTGGCCTACAACCCAGACGTGGTCAAGGTGTGGATCGCCGTGGTCATTATCGGCCGCGAGTTTCTCATCTCGGGCCTTCGCTCCATCGCTTCGTCTGAAGGGTTCACCATTACCGCCAGTGAATTGGGAAAGCTGAAGACGGTAGTACAGATTGTCTCGGTGGTTGCTGTCATTCTCGCCCATCGCTGGGATCACTGGCAGATCGGCGTCGTCGTAGTCCCGATCCGCTGGTACGCCATCGCCGCGGTTTACTTCACGGTTCTGGTTTCCACGATCTCGGCGGTCGATTACTTCGTGGGCTTCTGGAAGAAGATCGACCATGCCTCAAAGGATCGCCGTCAAGCTGCCGTGCTCTCGCGCGGCAGGAGCGCTCGGATCACTTGATTCGTGATCGGTGAACGGCGGCGCGTGGTCCGGAGCGGTTCACGAAACACGAGCCACGACTCACTGGCTATGCCGCGGCCATTGCCGGGGCGGAGACCTCAATCTTCACGTCAGGCGGCGTCATGAGCGTCCTGTGCAGGAGGCAGGCATCCACGGAGCGCATCATGGCGTCATTCTGCTGCACCGTCAGAGGCACAGGACTCTGCACCTGGATGCAGAAATTGCCCAGGCGCGCCGGCTGCAGCAACTTTTCAGCAGTGACCGAGACTTCAACGCCGGTCTGCGCCAGGTTGCGCGTCCGCAAATATTCTGCCGCGTAGTAAGCGGCGCAGCAGGCCAGAGAACCCAGGAAGAGCTCCGGCGGGGTCATGCCCGAATCTGTTCCATGATTTTCGAGCGGTTGATCGCAACAAATAACATGCGATCTGGCCTGAACGGTAAACTTCACCCCTTCAATTTGCGAAACCTTGACTTCCATGAAACGCTCACTTCCTGACCTCAGATCTGTTTCATGGGGAAGCGTGGTTCCAGATTAGCCTAGTTTGGTTTCACTGCGCCACTGAGGAACCAGAGCGGTCGCCGCTCCGGCTGCGTCGAGCAAGGTGCGGATCGACTCGACAACCAGAGCAGGCTCATCGAGATGAATCCAGTGAGCGCTATGCGCGCCGATCATCTGGCGAACGTTGTCGCCAGTGTGCTCAAGTTGATTCTCGTCAAGCGGCGCAGCGTTGCCGGGAGTGAGAATCGTAATCGGAATCTCGTGGATCGGTTCTGCAACGTGCATTTCCCGCACGGTGTCGGGAATGGACTGCAGGTGGCTGCGAATTCCTGCGTAGAATGAAGGCCGTGACCAGTGCGCGGCGACAACCGGCCACACCGCGCGCGGCATCTTTCTCACTTCCGTTGTGATCCGGTCGAGCACGTGCCGTCCGTTAGGCACGGCAGCTTGGGCGAGCGTTCCCGGGAGTCTTCCGGCGCGGCGGAAGAGCAGCGTGACGCCGAGGCGCGCCAACCCACATTGCGTGAGAGGTGTGACGTAGCGAATCAGTTTCTGTCCCAGGTCGAGTTGCGATTGCTTGCTGGGGTCGAGCGGCGGCCACTCCTCGCAACGCATGGGATCGATCAGAAGTACGCCCGCCACCTCGTCGGGATAGAGCAGAGCAAAGCGGCGCATGACGAGTCCGCCAAACGAATGACCGACCAAAATGAATGGCGGCTCAAGCCCCGCGTTCTGCAGCAGCTCGTGCAACTCCCGGGCAATATTCGCCGGCGTGCGTCTGGTGCGGGACGGGCTGCTCCAACCCAACCCTGCGCGATCGTACGAAATCGTCGTCGCGTAGGGAGCCAGCGATTCCTGAATGTGACGCCAGTTGAGATGTGTTGCGCCGATGCCTGATTCAAAGACAATCTTGGGCTCACCCGATCCCAGCTCGAAGAGAAAAAGATCGCTTCCGCTGCTAACCGGGACCCAACGCCCCGAATCGGTAAAGCGTTTGCAGTCGCGGCGGCTTCCCAAGTGCTGATACACGGCTCCTGTAAGAACCAAAACCAGCGCTGCGCAGACAATCCAGAGGACGATAACCATGTTTTCCTAGAAACGCGTGAGTTGAGCCGGGTTGAAGTCGTCGAGCGTGAGATGGGCTTTGGGGGTGCCGCGATCGAAGATGAGAAGGGTCGAGCCGCCCTTGCCGTGCGTCTTCATTTCGATCTGGTGCGCCGACCACAAACCGCCCTCATGCCGCAGGCCGTACGATGTGAATTCCTTCACCGCACCGGTTTCTTTGACGGTCTTCTCCACATAAACCGGGAAATCGATGTCACGGTCGAACCACGTCTTCACTTCGGAATAGTGGGTCTTATCGGAGGGCCCGGGAGTGCTTTTCACTACGATGCAATCGCGGGCGCCGAATTTCGTCTGCTCCACGAAGCCCTGGTCCGGCCAGAAGATTTGCTCTTCGAGCAGATCTTCATAGCTGAATGCCGAGTCAACCGGCCCGTCACTCCACTTGTCAAAGGCAAGCGGAGCAGGCGCCTTGTCTCCGGGATGCGCGATCCAGATCGCGTTTTGCCCGTTGGGCCGCATTTCGATGAGCGCATGAGTGGCTGTTGCGGCCATCGCCGTCGTACTTGAACCTGCTTTTGCCCCGCCCCCCAGATCCGCCTTGATCCTCAATACGCCGGGGAACCAATGTGCCTTGATGGTGATGGGATAGCTCACTCGAGCCCCGCTGGCTTCAACCGAAACCAAATGACCCGTGGCGCTGAAATCCGCCGCTTCGATCCGCTGACGCGATGTGGTCAGGATGGAGCGCAGATCCGTGCTTTGCGCGCAAAGGAAAGGAGCCAGAAGTATTACGCTGATGGCGCGCAGCGCCTTCATGGTTCGATCCTTCCGTCGCGAATGCGAATACGGCGAGGCGCGCTGTGGGCGATATCGCTTTCGTGTGTCACGATCACCAGCGTCATGCCGCGCTGCTTCTGGATGCCGAGCAGGATTTCCATGATATTTGCGGAGTTTTCGCTGTCGAGGTTGCCGGTAGGCTCATCAGCTAAGAGAATCGCCGGATTGTTGGCGAGTGCGCGTGCGATAGCCACGCGCTGGCGCTCGCCGGCCGAAAGCTCATTCGGGTAGTGGTTGATCCGCTCCCGCAGGCCCATCTCGTCGAGCAGGGCTGCGGCACGCTCCGCACGATGATTACTGCGCTGGCTGAGTGCCAGCATCGCCACCTGCACGTTTTCCACGGCGCGGAGAGTTGGCAGTAGATGAAATGCCTGAAAGATGAAGCCCACCTGCTGCGAGCGATAGAGATCGAGCGCGGCGCCATTGCCCAGCGGAGCCCCACGAAAAAGCACCTGGCCTTTGGAAGGCGTGTCGAGCCCGCCCAGCATGTGCAGAAGCGTTGACTTGCCGCTTCCGCTCGGCCCAGTGATGGCGACATATTCGCCCGCTTCGATCGAGGCATCGACGCCGCGGAGCGCCTGGACGCGGCCGTCGTCATAGGATTTCATCAGGTCTCTCGCCTCGAGAATCGGGTTACTCATACCGCAACGCCTCCACCGGAGAGAGATGCGCGCCGCGCCACGCGGGGTACGCCCCGGCGGCAACTCCCGAAGCAATGGCGATGATCATGGCTTCCATCAAATGAACCGGAGAGACCGAAGCAGACGCGATACTCGCGGTTTGTGGCAGGGCAGCCAGCACGCGAAGAGCACCCCATCCAATCGCGATACCGGCAAGTCCGCCAACCACTCCCAGCGCCGTGGCCTCAGTGAGGATGAGCACAATCACATGCCAGCCTTTCCAGCCCAGCGCACGCAGGATGCCGATCTCGCGGGTACGCTCGAAGACCGACATGGCCATGGTGTTGGCGATGCCCAGAATGCCGATCAATAATGCAATCGACGACGTCCCCCATGCCACGGAATGCGCCATTGAAACCAGCCCGTTGTTCGCAGCGCGGTCGGCGGCAGGGTCGGCGTGGACCCCCGGCACGGCGGCCTCAATTTCTTTTTCCGCGCGCTTCACATAACCGTCGTACGATTCGCCCGGCGGCGCTGGCCGCAGCCTCACATGGAACGCAGTCACCTTTCCGTCCATGCTTGAAATCACCTGCATCTGGTCAAGCGGCATAATCACGGCGCCATCTTCCAGGGCGGTGCCCCCATGAAAGATGCCCACCACCGTAAACACCGTCCCTTGAATGGGAAGCGTGTCACCGGTCTTTTTCTTAAGGTCGTCGGCGAGAAGATTGCCCAGGATGACTTCCGGCTGGCCATCGTGAAAGCGCCCTCCTGAGAGAAAGGTGACGGAATCGAGCTCATAGGCGCCGGCCTGCCACCCGTAGACGATCGCGTTGACGTCCGGAGTGAGATCGATGAGATTAAAGATCATCGGCGCTACGCGGTCGACGTCGGGTACGGCGCGAATCTTGCTGTCGAGTGACTGATTGAGCGAGGTATTTATAAAATTCGTCTCCACGACGGCAAGATCGGTTCCGGCATTCGTATAAAGGCGCAGCCATTCGTGCTCAAAGCCGCGAGAAAAACCCACCAGAGCAACGAACGCCGAGATACCCATCGTAATGCCGGCGAGGGTGAGCACCGTTCGCAGGCGCCGGCGCCAGAGATTCTTCCAAGCGAATCCCGTGAACGAGAGTGGAGCGGCCATTGTGTGGAGTGTGCCTCGACGGTCTGCTTTTGCCGGGGGGTCTTAGCGTTAAGTCTATCGGGCAAAGTTGCTTCTGTCTATTCCTGGTGCCATCACGAGTACCATTCGATAAACCCGCAAATCGGCGGTGAGGAAGGCCGATAACCCGGGTGCACTCGGAGGATCAACACACGACAACCTCCGGCTCGGCGCGAACCATCTGAGAAGTCGAAATCAGAAAGAGAAGATCACACCGGCCCGCGAGAAACAACGCTTCAAGAAGCCTGAGAGCTCGTTTCGTTCCGAGCCGCGCGCCCGTTACGAGTGCATGCGCTGCCTAGATCCGCCGCCGGAGCCCTTTCGGGCGGTGTAGCAATCGCGGCAGTAGACCGGCCGGTCGCCCCTTGGCTCAAATGGAACAGTGGTTGGCTGCCCACAACCCGAACAAATGACAGGTGTTCCCTGTGAAGGAGCCGAACGGTAGCCGGATCCCCCTCCCCCCTGATCGTTCTTCTTTGCCATGCGGCAAGGCTTGCAACGTTTTGGGTTCGAATACCCGCGTTCCTGGAAGAATTGCTGATCGGCAGCGCTAAAGGTGAATTCCTGCCCACAGTCGCTGCATGTGATTTGCATGTCGCCGGCCATATTGCTCCTCGTGACGGAATTGTACAGCCCAATTGATAGATTGAAAATAAGGAATGTCAAGGAATGTGATGAAAGCGAGAAGCTTAGGTGAGTTGGCAGCTATCAGGGTCGGGACACTTGGCTTATCGACGTTTCCCGGAGACTCGGCGTCATTGACTCCTAAGGCCGGGTCCGGATGCGGTAACTGAGGCATTGCCCGGCTGAACCGGCAGAACTGAAAAATCCGCGGCGACAGGGTCCCGTACCGGCTTCAGACCATCCAATTCCCGATTTCAGGCGTATATCTCTGTAGACGCATCCAACGCGTCAGCGGCAAATGCGTTTAACCAATTTCCCAGTTGACGACTCCCACCATGGGTACGCACAATTCCCCAGGACGGATTTTGTTGGCCGTCCTATTCCCCAAACCCTGCGGAGAGTCTCCGCCGAACCCACCCCAAGCGAGGTCAAATTCATGAAGAATCAACTGAATGCTCTGCTTCTCACTGCTGCGCTGGCTGGTCTCACGGGCGGAACCACGGTTGCTGCCCACGCCCAGAACACCGCCCGCTCCAACACTTCAAAGTTGGCCAAAGCCGGTCTTCGCTATACGGGTTTTGACCAGGCACCTGCAAAACACTCCTGTAAAGGCAAGAACGACTGTAAAGGCCAGGGTGGCTGCAAGAGCAGCGACAACGGCTGCAGCGGAAAGAATAGCTGCAAGGGCAAGGGCGGCTGCGCAACAGACGGCTCGAAGATGCCGCCGAACTTCGTCTAGGGAATTCGGGGATCGGCGGCCCACACTCGTTTCTCAACTCCAACCCTCCGATCCCCGCAACCTCACCGCATTTACCGAAACCTGAAACCTGGAACCCCTGGCCACTATCCCATGCCCGGCAATCGATTCAATGCGTTTCAAGACCACGGCGTCGGAATCGGCCTGCGCATTCCTCATTACGAGCACATTTTCTCGCGAAAGCCGGTGGTCGACTGGTTCGAGATCATCTCGGAAAATTTCATGATCGACGCCGGCCGCCCGTTGGCCATGCTTGATCGGATTCTCGAGCGCTACCGCGTGGTTCAGCATGGCGTCTCAATGTACTTCGGGTCTGCCACAGCCCCCGACCCCGAGCACCTGCGCCGGCTCAAACACCTCGTTCGCCGCACTGGAACTCCGTGGCTGAGCGATCATCTCTGCTGGGGAAGCGTCGATGGAACCTACACTCACGACTTGCTCCCGCTGCCCTACACCTGGGAAGCGGTCGATCGCACCGTTGAGCGCGTGCGCATGGTCCAGGACGTTCTCGAGATTCCCGTAGCGGTTGAAAATGTCAGTTCCTACGCCGAATTCACCGCCTCCGAGATGACGGAGTGGGAGTTCCTGACCGAAGTTGTCGAAAGAGCCGATTGCGGAATTCTTCTCGACGTGAACAACATTTACGTTTCGGCGATGAATCACGAATTTAACCCCATGGACTATGTGAATGCCGTTCCGGCGCATCGCGTGGCGCAGATTCACATCGCTGGGCATTCCAAATACGAGAAGTACATTCTCGATACGCACGATCATCCTGTGATCGACCCGGTGTGGGAGCTCTATGCGCGGGCCATCGAACGCTGCGGCCCGACGCCCACCTTGCTCGAGTGGGACGATCGCATTCCGACCTTCGAAGAGGTCCACGCCGAGGCAAAGAAAGCGGAGCGTTACTTGCACCGCATTGCGCCTGAAGTGACAGGGGTCGCACGATGAGAAGACATGGGGGTGCCCCATCCTTCTCGTCCGCGGCAGCGGACGAAAGGGTGGGAAAAGATCGAACTCAACCGTGCAACAGGGCTATCAAATGGACTTAGCCGGCCTGCAGCGCGAAATGGCCGCTGCGGTGATGCAACCGCTCGACCGTAAAGACGGAATGCGGCAGCGCTCCGCGAATGGCCGGCCGATGAGCGCCGTCGCTGAATCGTTCATCGCACCCAATAGCCGCCTGAGCGCAGTCGAGCGCCTGGAAATCTACAACCGTCAGTACTGGTTTCGGGTTCTGGGCGCTCTCGCAGAGGATTTTCCCGCGTTGCGTGCCGTCGTCGGTCCGCGTCGCTTCGAAGCCATCTCTGTTGCCTATCTCACCGATCATCCCAGTCGCTCGTTTACCCTGCGCAACCTCGGCGCGCATTTGCCGGCCTGGCTGGCCGCGCATCCTGAGAAGGCTGGCCGCCGTCATCGGCTAGCTCTCGACGTTGCCCGGGTGGAATGGGCTTTCATTGAAGCCTTCGATTCTGCAGAGCGCGCGCCGCTTACGGTGAGCCAAATTGAAACTCTCGACGGCGGCTCACACCTCGCACTGCAGCCACACCTCCGACTGACGGCGCTCGATTTTCCCGTTGACGACCTTGTGCTCGAGCTACACAAGCAGCAAAAGCGCCAAACCAGCGAAGCCGGCGTGGAGCGCGAAACAGAGCACGAAGAAGAATCAGAAAAGCCCCTGAAGCTGCCACGGCTGCGCCAGCGCTCCGCCTGGCTTGCCGCGCATCGCGTCGACCTGAGCGTCTACTATCGCCGCCTCGAGCGTGAGGAATTCCAGATGCTTTCGGCGATCCGGCAGGGCTTGCCGCTGGCGCAGGCGATTGCGGCCGGCTTTGCCGATTCGCGTGTTGCCGCGAACAGCCAGGCGCAAAGAGTGCGCACGTGGTTCGCCACCTGGGCCGAGCTTGGCTGGATCTGCGCACCCGAGCTGGAATCGCTGATCAAGCCGTGAGCCAAGAACTTCGAACCCAAATGAACTGTCTTCCTGAGCGAAGTCCGCCGCGGGCGGACGGAGTCGAAGGACCTGCATTTCGGGGCTAGCCACGGACCCCGAGGTGCAGAGAGAATGAAATGGGAAGCTGCTCGTACCCGCTCCCGCAGGGAGCAAGGAAGTTAGCCCAGGACGAAGTCCTGGGAATGATGCCCAACAAATCGATGAGCCCCGTAGGGGCGATGGAACCCTAGCCGATTTTCGACGGAGCGACAGACCCCTCATGCAGAAGATTGTCCAATTTATCGGAAACCTCTACGCCCGCGCCGCACGAGTTCTTGGCTCTCTTGAAAGCCCGCTCTTGCTCGCTATTCGCCTCTACTGGGGATTTCAATTCATGCAGGATGGCTGGGGAAAATTGACTCACCTCAGCCGCGTGACAGACTTCTTCACCTCGCTCAATCTTCCCGCGCCCGGCGCGACGGCGTTTTTTGTCGCATCGGTCGAGCTGGTTGGCGGCGTTCTTTTCACGGCCGGCATCGCGTCGCGGCTGGTGTCGCTCGTTCTGTTTGTCAACATGACCATGGCGTACCTCAGCGTGCCTGACGACCGCGTCAATTTCTCCCACATATTCTCCAATCCCAGCGATTTCTACGGCGCCACGCCATATACCTACTGGTTCGCTGCTCTCCTGATCCTGATCCTCGGTCCAGGACGGATTGCCGTCGACACTTTGCTCGCCAGACTGTTTGCTGCCAAGCCGCAGACTTGAGAAGCCGCTGGAAGTTTGAGCGGGATCCTTTCGTCACACCGCGGTGTCTAAACCACAAGAACTCGCACTTTCGAGCGCAGTCAAAACTCCGAAGGTTCTTCGAGGCTCGGGAGGCAAGGAGGACATCGTCCTATGACGATCGAGAATGGTGGCGCTTTAAATCAACTGCGGGGTGACATCAACGTGACCCCCTTGATCGACGTTCTGTTGGTGCTGTTGATCATCTTTATGGTGATCGTTCCAGTTTTGCCTCGCGGCCTCGGTGCCGCACTGCCCTGGCGATCCGCCAGTCCGAATCAGGGACCGGAAAATCCAGTGATCGTGCAGATTTTGAGTGCCCGTGATGGACTACTCAGCTACAAAATCAACCAGGAGGATGTAAGCATCAATCAGCTTGGGAGCCGTTTGAGCTCCATTCTCTCGATTCGTGCAAGCAAGGTGATCTTTGTCAAAGGGGACGAAAATCTCGACTTCTCTACCGTTGCAAGGATTGTGGATATAGGAAAAGCTGCTGGGGCGGATCACATCGGATTGCTTACATCCAAGGACCCGCTGTAGACATTCACCCGAAACAGAGCATCGGCCGGCGAAATGAGCCAATACCAAAAGCGGGTTCATCGATCACAGACTGCGCGAAGCGAATCCGCTAGCATTCGTCCTGATTCAGCAAGGTACGGGCCC
>Ga0187887_10002393_pt1 | contig 15076 bp, 16 predicted proteins | sample June2016WEW_7_10_FD_132977 | JGI IMG/M metagenome (GOLD analysis project Ga0187887, IMG submission 132977) | Peatland microbial communities from SPRUCE experiment site at the Marcell Experimental Forest, Minnesota, USA - June2016WEW_7_10 | ecosystem: Environmental > Terrestrial > Soil >...
ACAGCGGCGAGCGCTTGGCGCCGGTCACCGCAAGCGCGCGCACCGCCTCCTGCCGCGCCAGTCCGACGACGCTCGCCATCGGGCAGAACATCAGCATCACCTGGCGGCCCATGAGATCGGTGAGCGCGGGCGTCACGCCCTTATAGGGTACGGCGGTAATCTGAATGCCCGCCATCGCGGCAAACAACTCAGCCGCAAGATGCGTGCTGGTGCCGGTCCCGGTCGAGGCAAAATCTAGCCTGGAGGGATCGTGGCGAGCCAGTGCGATCACGTCAGCAATCGAGTGCACCGGCGATGACGGCGGCACCAGAACGAGACTTGGGCTCGATGCGATCAATCCGATGGCGGCGAAATCCTTGGGATCGTAGCCGGCATCGGGATAAAGCGACGGATTGATGGCAAGCGAGCTCGTCGCGATCATGAGCGTATAGCCGTCTGGCGCGCTTCGCGCGGCGTCGCGGGTGCCGATGGTGCTGCCGGCACCGCCGCGGTTCTCGATCACGATCGGCTGACCGAGGCTCGCGCTCATCTTGGCGGCAACGAGCCGCGCGATCACATCGTTGCCGCCGCCGGCCGGATAAGGAACGATCAGCGTGATCGGCCGCGTCGGATAATCGGCGGCAACGGCAATACCGGCCGTCGCCGCAATGGCGGTGAGCAGTAAGATCGCGCGCAACAGTCCGGCCGATCGCGAAAGTCCCGGTTCTGTGACCACCGCTGCACTCACTCCGCTGTCGCTCCGGACTTTTTCACAATCGCCGACCACTTGATTTCCTCGCGGTCGATATCAGCCGCGTATTCTTCCGGCGTGCTGGCGAGCGGCTCGGCGCCGTCGGCTGCGATTTTCGCCTTGAGTTCGGCCGAGTTGACGGCCTCACGCAGCGCCGCGTTAAGCCGTTCCACGATCGGGCGCGGCGTGCCGGCCGGCGCCACAATGCCGTAATGCCGTAATGCAGTACGGCTTCGTAGCCGGGCACGCCCGCCTCGGCCACCGTCGGCAGATCCGGAAACAGCGGCGAGCGCTTGCTATCGGTCACCGCGAGCGCGCGCACCGTGCCGTCCTTGACGAGCCCGATGGCCGAAGGCATCGACGAGAAGTAGACCGAGACATGTCCGCCGGCGAGATCGGTGAGCGCCGGCCCGGTTCCTTTGTAGGGGATATGCGTCATGTCGATACCGGCTTCGCTGGCGAAATAAACCGTGCCGAGATGCATGCCGCTGCCGACGCCAGCAGAGGCATAATTGAGCCGTCCAGGCTCTTTCTTCGCCAAGGCGATCAGGTCCGCCACCGAATAGACCGGCAGCGCGGGGTTCACCAGGATCACCAGCGCGCTCTTAGCGATGAGGCCGATCGGCGTAAAGTCCTTGCGCGGATCGTAACCCGGATCCTTGTAGAGCGTCGGATCGACGGCGAGCGTGCCGGTGCCGCCGATGACAAGCGTGTAGCCGTCCGGCGCTGACCGCGCCGCATCGCGCGTCGCGATCGAGCCGCCGGCGCCGCCGCGGTTCTCGACCACGATCTGCTGGCCGAGCGTCCTGCTCATCTTGTCGGCGGCAATCCGCGCCATGACGTCGTTGCCGCCGCCGGCCGCATAGGGCACCAATAGCCTGATCGGGCGGGTCGGGTAATCAGCCGCAGCGGCCGGGCGTAGCGCCGCGACGAGCGCAACAACGATCGCGGCCGCCCCCAACGCCATCAATATCTCGCGCGCCTTCGACATGAACTCTACCTCCGGGTCGCGCCTGTCATCGGCTTGCAATACTATCGTGGGCCTAAATCGAACGCACCACGGCATAACGGGATTTTTGGGGAGCGAAGCAATGGGCAAGGGGATCGCGGCTTTCATCTTAATTTCGCTGATGGCGATAGCTGCACACAGGCCGGCCGAGGCCGCCGACGTGATTTGCTATAACTGCCCGCCGCAATGGGCCGACTTCGCGTCCATGCTCAAAGCGATCAAAACCGACCTTGGCTACGACATTCCCTTCGACAACAAGAATTCCGGCCAGTCACTCTCGCAGATCATCGCGGAAAAGAACAATCCGGTCGCCGACATTGTCTATTACGGCGTCAATTTCGGCATCAAGTCGAAAGCCCTCGGCGTGATCGAGCCGTACAAGCCGAAAGGCTGGGCCGAGGTGCCGGTTGGATTGAAAGATCCCGACGGGGCGTGGACGACCATTCACTCCGGTACGCTCGGGCTCTTCGTCAACAAGGACGCGCTTGGCGGCAATCCGGTGCCGGCCTGCTGGAAAGACCTGCTCAAGCCGCAATACAAGGGCATGGTCGGCTATCTCGATCCGTCCTCGGCCGCTGTCGGCTATGTCGGCGCCGTTGCGCTCAACGTCGCGCTCGGCGGCACCGACAGCGATATGTCGCCGGCGGTGAACTTCTTCAAAGACCTGCACAAAAACCAGCCGATCGTACCGAAGCAAACTTCCTATGCCCGTGTCGTGTCCGGCGAAATCCCAATTCTGTTCGATTACGACTTCAACGCTTACCGTGCCAAATATGGCGACACCGGAGATTTTGCCTTCGTTATTCCCTGCGAGGGCACCGTGGTCTTCCCCTATGTCACAAGTCTGGTGAAGAACGCACCCGACAAGGACAAGGCCGAGAAGGTCCTGGACTACTTCCTGTCCGACAAGGGCCAGGCGATGTGGGCCAACGCCTATTTGCGCCCGTCCCGGCCGATCCAAATGCCGGAAGCGGTGAAGAGCAAATTCCTGCCGGACCGCGATTATGCCCGCGCCAAGAACGTGGACTGGTCAAAATTGGAAACGGTGCAAAATGCATTCACCGAGCGCTACCTCAGCGAGGTGAGATGATGCACCATCGTCGTCCGCCGCGCCGGAACACAATCGCTCATGACGACCAAGACGTTCGTTAACCTCTGCTTCCTGCCGCTGGCTATCACGGTTATGGCGTTCTTCGTGCTGCCGATGGCGCGTCTGGTGATCGCGGGCGCAAACGGTGATCTGGGGCTTTCCGCCTATGCGGCCATTTTGTTGGAGCCGCGTTATCGCGGGACTTTGATCAACACCGTATTATTGGCGGCAGCGACCACCGTCGCCACGCTGGTGATCGCGACCGTCAGCGGGCTGTTTTTGCAGCGCCACACCTTTCCCGGCCGCGCGCTGTTGGTCGCCATGCTGACATTTCCGCTCGCCTTTCCCGGCGTGGTCGTCGGTTTCATGATCATCTTGCTGGCCGGACGGCAGGGCTTGGTCGGCGAAGTGACGCTTCGCTTGTTCGGCGACAAGGAAGTTTTCGCTTACTCGATCGAAGGCCTGTTTCTCGGCTACCTCTATTTCTCGATACCGCGCGTACTTCTGACCATCATGGCGGCGGTGGAGAAATTGGATCCAAGCCTTGAGGAAGCGGCGCGCGCATTGGGCGCGGGACCATGGGCCGTCTGTCGCGACGTGATTGTACCGGCGCTGGCCCCCGCCTTCATCGCCTCCGGCGCCATCGCCTTTGCCACGGCGATGGGCGCCTTCGGCACGGCGTTTACGCTCGCCACCAACATCGACGTCTTGCCGATGCTGATCTACACCGAGTTCACTTTGTCGGCGAACATCGCGATCGCCGCCGCGCTGTCGGTCGGGCTCGGCCTCGTGACCTGGGCCATTCTCGCGCTCGCCCGCAGCTATGGCGGCGCCACCGTGGCGGCCAGCGGATGAGCCCAATACGCAACCAGCCGATCTTTGCCGCGCAGCTCTTGTTCACGCTGGTGGTCGCGGCGTTTCTCATCGTGCCGGCGTTTCTGTCCATGCTGGCCGGGGTGACGGTCAATTATTTCCGCGGCATCCAATCGGGCCTTACCTTACAGTGGGTGGAGCAGGTTTGGCAGCTCTACCCAGACACGATTTTCCGCTCATTCGTCATCGCGCTGGCCACGCTTATTGTTACCTTGGTCGTTGGCGTCCCAGCCGCCTATGCTCTGCACCTGCGCAGTGGTCGGTTATCGCGCGCGATCGAAGAGATCATCACCCTGCCGCTGGCGATCCCGGGCCTCGCGATCGCGCTGGCATTGTTGCTCACCTACGGCGGCTTTAGCGAGTTCCGCCGCTCCTGGCTGTTCATCCTCGTCGGGCACGCGATCTTCACCCTGCCCTTCATGGTTCGCTCGGTGATGGCGGTGTTTGCCGCCACTGACGTCAAAACGCTCGATGAAGGCGCGGCCTCGCTCGGCGCCTCGCTGTGGCGGCGGTTTCGCGATGTGATCGTACCGAACGCGCGGCCCGGCATCTTGGCCGGATCGCTGATGGTGGTGACGCTGTCGCTTGGCGAATTCAATCTGACCTGGATGCTGCATACGCCGTTGACCAAGACGTTGCCGGTCGGACTGGCCGACAGCTACGCCTCGATGCGGCTGGAAGTTGCTTCGGCCTATACGCTGGTGTTTTTCGTCATGATCATTCCGCTCTTGATCGCCATGCAGATCTTCGCGGGTTCCCGCGGCAACACACTGGGTTGGCGGCGATGAGCGGGCATGGCGTCGCGGTTCGCGTCGAGGCCTGCGCCAAGACCTTTGCCGACGGCACGCGCGCGCTCGATCCGGTCACACTGCAATTCGCGCGCGGCGAGACCGTCGTGCTGCTCGGTCCGTCCGGCTGCGGCAAGACCACGTTACTGCGCATCATTGCCGGACTTGAGAGGCCGGACGCTGGTGGTAGCGTGCATTTCAACGAGATCGACGTGACCCGAGTGCCGATCGAGCGGCGTAATGTCGGCATGGTGTTCCAATCCTACGCCCTGTTTCCCAATATGAACGTCGCCGAAAATATCGGCTACGGCCTGAAGATTCGCGGCATCGCCGATGCCGAACGCAAGGCACGCGTGGCCGAGCTTGTCGTGCTCACCGGCATCGGAGGGCTGGAGCATCGCCGCATCGATCAATTGTCGGGCGGACAGCGCCAACGCGTGGCGCTGGCGCGCGCGGTTGCGGTGCGGCCGAGCGTTTTGCTGCTCGACGAGCCGCTCACCGCGCTTGACGCCGCTTTGCGCGAACGGCTGCGCGGCGAACTCGATCGCCTGCTGCGCACGCTGAGAATCACCGCGATCTACGTGACTCACGATCAGAGCGAAGCGATGGCACTCGGCGACCGGATCGTGGTCATGCGCAAGGGCGCGATTGCCCAGATCGGATCGCCACGCGACGTCTATTTCGCGCCGGCAAACCGTTTCGTCGCGGAATTCATCGGCGCCGCCAATATCGTCGAGACGCGCTGCGACGCCGGAGCGCTTATCCTGCCCGGCGGCCGCTTGCCGGTCGCGGACGGTACAAATAGCGGCGCGGTAACGGCGATGATCCGGCCGGAATCCATCGCCATTGTCGCAGCCGACGGTGCAATTCTGTCGGGTCAGGTCGACCGCGTCAGCTTTGTCGGCGATCGCCAAAGGGCCTCGATCAGCGGCGCGGCCGAAAAGCCGCTCACGGTCGATGTGCCAAATTCGATTGCCATCGCGGCCGGCGACCGCGTTGGATTATCGGTCGATCCGGCCGCGGTCCGCTTACTGCCCGGAGATGTGTCGTGAGCGCAGGCATTTTGATTGCGCAAATTTCCGATCTGCACGTCAAGCCGTCGCGCATGTTCGCTTACCGCCACGTCGACACTGGCGCAGCACTCACGCGCTGTATCGCCGCGCTCAACCGGTTTGTGCCGCGGCCGGATCTGGTTGTGATCTCTGGCGATCTCGTGGATACGCCGCTGCAACAGGAATACGATCACTTGGTCCGCCTGCTCGATCCGCTTGCGATCCCGTTTGCGGCCGTCCCGGGCAATCACGACGATCGCGCTTTGATGCGCGCAGCTTTGACCGACGTGGGATACGCGCAGCCGTCAGGCCCGCTCAATTCCGTCCGCGCGGTCGGCGACATCGATGTCGTGATGCTGGATTCCACCGTGCCCGGCGCGCACCATGGCGAGCTCGACGCCGCAACGCTGACCTGGCTCGACGCGACGCTGCGCGCATCATCGACCCGCCCGGCACTTGTGTTCCTGCATCATCCGCCGTTCGCGACCGGGATTGCCCATATGGACGCCATCGGCCTGCGCAATGCCGGCGATCTCGGCGTCATTCTGCGCCGGCATGCGAGGGCGCGATTGGTCGCCGCCGGCCATGTTCACCGGGCGACGCTGACAACATTTGCGGGCGTCGCCGCGACGATTTGCCCGGCACCCAGCCATGCCGTGGCGCTCGATCTCGACGCTCGCCTGCCGCCATCATTCAATCTCGAACCGCCGGCATTTCATCTGCATGCGTGGCGTCCGGGCGAAGGTTTCGGCACCCTCGTCACGCACTGGGTGCCGATCGGAGACTTCGACGGCCCCTATCCGTTCCACGACGGCCTTGGGCAATTGCTCTAACACCTGCGGCCTGCGGTCCGACCCTTATTGCGGGTTGATGCCGGCCTCGCGCATCACGTCCGACCATTTGGTTTCCTCGCTGTCGATCACCGCGGCGTGTTGTTCCGGCGTGGTCGGCTCCGGTTCGCCGCCTTCGTTGATGATGCGCTGGCGCACCTCTTCGTTGCCCAGCGCCGCCCGCAATTCCTTGTTCAGCCGCTCGACGATCGGCCGCGGCGTTCCGGCGGGCGCGAGCAGCCCGTAACTGAGCGTCGCATCGAAGCCCGGCAATCCGGATTCCGCAAGCGTCGGCAATTGAGGCATCAACGTCGAATGCTTGCTCGATGTTACCGCCAGCGCGCGAACATAACCGCCGTCGATCGCCGCGCGCGACACCGGTATCGGATTAAAGCCCACTTTGACGAAGCCGCCCATCATGTCGGTGATCAGCGGGTTGGAGCCTTTCTCGATGATTTGTTCGACCTTGACGCCAGCCTGCTGCGCGAACAGCACCGAGGCGAAGTAGTTCACCGAACCGGCCCCCGGTGTCGCAACCTGATACGGGTCCTTGGAGTTTTTCATCAACGCGATCAGTTCGCCGACGGTGTGAACTGGCACATCCTTGTACGCCAACAGCAGCGCCGGCGCCGACGCGATCAGCCCAAGCGGAGCGAAATCCCTGCGCGGATCGTAGCCGACGTCCTTGTAAAAGTTCGGGCCGGTGGCGAGCGTCGAGGTATAGCCGAGAATGAGCGTGTAGCCGTCGGCTGCGGCATGCGCGATCTGACGCGTGCCGGCGGTGCCGTTCCCGCCGGCGTTGCGATTCTCGATGACGATCTTCTGGCCGAGCGCCGCACTCATCTTATCCGAGACAGCCCGCGCCATGATGTCGTTGGTGCCGCCCGGCGGCAGCGGAATGACAAGGACGATCGGCCTGTTCGGGTAATCGTCCGCCGCAGCTGGCCAATCGACGACAACGCCCGCGGCAAGCATGGCCAGTACAGCCAAGGGCGCAAGCCTCCGCCACACCCGATCCTCCCGCATCAAGGCAGCCTCCATTTTCTTGTTGCGCCGCTGGCCGCTGCCGGTCGATATATCTAGCCCGCCGCCAAGCCTAGCCCGTGGTTGGGCCCATTGTCATGTCGGTCACAAAGGCCGGCCAGTCACCAAAACCACAGCCCGGGGGGATGTAATGAAATTGGGGATGAAATGAAATTGGGGATGAAATGACCTGGTCCGACACGCTCCTTGGCCTGTTGAAGGACAATGACGTCCGCCTCATCACCTATGTGCCTGACAATGTGCTCACGCCGCTGCTTACGGGCGTCAACGCCGATAATTATTTCCTTTCGCTCGGGGCGACGCGCGAGGACGAGGCTATCGGCGCGGTGACCGGCGCCTATATGGCGGGCCTGCGCGGCGCGGTGATGATGCAGACCTCGGGCTTTGCGCTCATTGCCAATGCGCTCGCCTCGCTCTCTGTACCCTACCAGATCCCGACCATCATGGTGATATCCGAGCGCGGCACCATGGGCGAGTTCAACATCGGCCAGTCGCTGGTGGCGCGCACCATGCGGCCGACGCTCGACGCGCTCGGCATCACGCACCACACGTTGACCGACGAAACGACCATGTCATTCATCGTCGACTCCTCGATCAAGCAGGCTTTCTCGACGCAGGCCCCGGTGGCCTTCATCCTGTCGCCGCTATTGACCGGCGGCAATCCGGCGGCGCGCGCCAAACTGAAACAGTAAAAGGATCATCGTGAGCACCGACCGGGCCCTGGCGAAGATTCTAAACCGCACGGCGCTGACCAAGCTGCTGGTGCAAAAGCTCAAGCACGATGAGGCGGTCATCGCCGGCATCGGCAACACCAATTTCGACCTGTTCGCGGCCGGCCATCGGCCGCAGAATTTCTACATGCTCGGCAGCATGGGGCTGGCTTGCCCGATCGCGCTCGGCGTCGCGCTGGCGCAGCCCGAGCGCGGCGTCATCGCGCTCGAAGGCGATGGCTCGATCCTGATGGGGCTTGGCTGCCTCTCCACCATCGCCACCATGAAGCCGCGCAATCTCACCATCGTCATCTGGGACAATGGCATCTATCAGATCACTGGCAAGCAGGCGACGGCGACCGCCGGCGTCACCGATATCGTCGCGGTCGCGCGCGGTGCGGGCGTCGCCGCCAGCGAATGGGTGCGCGACGAGGCGCATTTCGAGCGGTTGCTCGACCGGCGCTTCGACGACGGCGGGCCGATTTTATTGGCGGTCAGGATCGACGACGAGGCCGGCAAGGGCCAGACCCCGCGCGACCCGGCGCTGATCCGCAGCCGCTTCATGAAGGGGCTCGGCACTGGACGCGGCGGCGCGCTGGAAGCGTAGCGTCGAATACCCGATCGAGATTACGGCGACGCGCGTTCAAGTCTTTGAGCGACGCGTCGCCATGTTTTCACGGACCATGTTTTTACGGACACTGAAATTGCTCGCCTGAGCGTCCGAAGCAGAAGCGCTTGCCGATATTGATAAGCTGGACCCGCCGGTTGACCCCCGAAGTCGGATGCCTTGGATCGCGCAATTGTTCTTCGCCGAGGCCGACCGCCTGGAGCACGCCGGGATTGACCCCGAACGGGTCGATCAAGGCTTCCCGGATGGCCTCCGCGCGCCGCTGGCTCAGATTCAGATTGTACTCGCGGCCGCCGACCGCATCGGTGTGGCCGATCACGAGGATGCCATAACCGAGCAGGATCGGATTATGCAGGGCATCTGCGATCGCGCCGACGTTGCGGTAGGATTCCGGCCGAATGGCCGCGGAATTGAAATCGAAATTAACCTCCACGGTGAATTGCGCGAGCTTATCGAGTTGCGGATAAAGTTCGGGCCGCCCCATGGCGCTCTGACCGGGATGGCTGTGGATGTAATCCAAGGCGCCCTGACGCAGTTGCGCGGCGGTCAGCGACAGCTGAGTGTCGCTGACGCCCTGCAAGCTGTCGGAAATTTGACCCGAACTCAATCGCGTGTCCGCGACCGCAGCCGTCAACGCGACCATCAGGCCCAGCGCGAACGCAACGTAAATATGATGGGGTTTCATCGCTGAGCCCTTTCCGTACGCCAACCCGTGTCGGTGAAGGTCTGGTTGCATTGCGGGCTCATCGCCGCTGGCGAGACGCTGAGCAGGCATTCCACGAGATGCGCGTCGGCATGCGACGTGCCGCACAATCGCTCGATATCCGCGCCGCAAATATCGCCGATATTGCGCTGCGCCGCGATGCGCCGCGAGATCGACGCATAGACCGCCATGCGGGTCTGCTGGCACTGCGGCGATACGACGTTTTGATGGCCGTCGAGACAGGCCTTGAGATGCCCGCCTCCGAGCTCGACGCCCTTGCAATATTTCTGCAGATCGGTGCGGCAGGCGGCGGCAAGCTGGTCGATCGCTTCGGCAAAGCTCAATGTCTGCGCCGACGAAGCTCCGACTGCGCCGACGAGGAACAACAGCGCAAAGACAAAAGTCGTTTGCTTTATCATCTCGCCCTCCCAATGTGACACCTGCGAGACTTGGCGCCGGATCGCCTCACGGTCTGAGGACTTTTATTCCGTCGGGTCGCGCATGCGTTCGATCAACCGCAAGCTTAAGCTGAATTTACGCCGGGGGCGAGCGGAATCCACGCGCCCGTCCGACGGCGTTACCGGCGATTGCATGGGCGTCCTGTTCGCAAAGCGGCCTCGACACGCTTGACCTCGGTGCCAAAGTCCTCAATGACCTGTTGCAATAACAACAACTCAATGTAAGCGAAGGCTGGAAATCCATGGAAAAACTAATCATCACTGTCGCCTGCGACTCGCGCACCTCCTATCCGATCAACCACTATTGCCCGCCGCAGGAAGACATCGAGGGCGTGGCGCAGCAATATCTGGACGGCCTCAGCGCCGGCGCCGCCATCGCCCACATCCATGGCATTCGCACGCTCGAAGAATCGATGCAGGCCGACGGCCGACAGGTGTCGCGGATGAATCAGGAGGGCTGGAAACGGCTCAACGACGCGATCCTGGCCAAGAGCAGCCCGGTCATGCAGTTCGGCGTCGCGAGCGCCCGGATCGAGGAGAAGGTCAAGCTGATGGGGCTTGGCCCCGACATGATGGCGGTCGCCTTCAACGCGCATGACGAATACTTCAATCCCGACCCGCAGTTTCCGCCCAAGCGGATGATGGCGATCCATCCGGTGGAAGAGCTGCTCGCTTACGCCAAGGCCGCCGAAGAGCACAAAGTGAAGCTCGAAGTCGAATGCTTCCACACCGGCGCGTTCTGGAATCTCGAATTCATCCGCAAGCAGGGTTACCTCAAGGAAAAAGCCTATACGACGCTGTTTCTCGGCTGGCCCGGCGGCACCTGGACGCCGCCGACCGAGAAGGCGCTGATCTACATGGTCGATCACCTGCCGAAGAACTGCATCTGGAATGTGAGCGTGATGTCGCCGCAAAAGCAGTGGGATCTGCTGTCGCTCGCGGTCTCGCTCGGCGGCCACGTCCGCGTCGGCTACGAGGACAATCCCTATATCGCGCCGGGGGAGCTCGCGAAGAACAATGCGGTTCTGGTCGAGCGCATGGTCAAGATCGCGCAGGGGTTGGGCCGCGACGTGGCGACGCCGAAGGAGGCGCGGCAAATCCTCGGGCTAGTGCGGAGCTGATCTTCCGCTCATTGCCGGAAGATCAAGCGGATAACGAACACGAAGGGGGGGACGTGCCATGCTGACCATAACGACATGGGATCGGCCGACGGCGCGCCGATCGATCGGCGCGCTGCTCGGGTTCGTTGCCGCCGGCATGATTGCCTTCCCGGCGCTGTGGCCGGCCTCGGCAAATGCGGCATTTCCGGATCGCCCGATCAGGATCATCGTACCGTTTGCGCCGGGCGGGGCGAGCGACCTGATCGCGCGGGTCATCAGCGGACCATTGGCCGAAGAACTCGGGCAGCCGGTCATCGTCGAAAATCACGCCGGCGCCAACGGCAATGTCGGCATCGCTTATGTGGCAAAGTCGAATCCCGACGGCTATCGGCTGCTGGTGGCCTCGAGCGTCATTTTCGTCAACAAGCTGTTGAAACGGCCCGACAGCTACGATCCCGAAACCGACTTCGCGCCGGTCGCCGATCTCGGCGGTTCGCCGGATGCCATCGTGACGCGCAGCGAAAGCGACATCGCCGATTTTGCCGATTTGATCAAACGCGCCAAAGCCAATCCGAGCCGTATTACTTTCTCAAGCCCGGGCATCGGCAGCATTTCGCAGCTCGGTGTCGAATTGCTCGACCTGCGCGCCGGCATCGTGCTCGTTCACGTGCCTTATACCGGCGCCGGGCCGGCGGCACAGGCAGCGCTGAGCGGCACCACCGATCTCGCCGGCGTCAATATTTCGGCCGCCATGCCGCTGATCAAGGCCGGCAAGCTGCGGGCGCTGGTGCAGACCGGCGCGCAACGCTGGTTCGAACTGCCGGACGTGCCGACCATGGAAGAAGCCGGGATTCGCAACGCCGAATCCGAAACCTTGCAGGTCCTCTTGGCGCCGGCGCAGACGCCGAGCGCCATCGCCGCGCGCATCGGCAATGCGGCGGTCAAAGTGCTGGCCAATCCGGCGCTCCGCGAACAACTGCTCAAGACCGGCTTTGCCGTGTCCGGCAAAGGCCCCGCGGAGCTCAAGACCCTGATCGCAGCGGAAGTCGGCAAATGGCGGAGCGTCATCGCCGAAGCGAACCTGACGGCGAATTGACCGGCGCAGCGTTGTGCGATTCATCTGTGACGTGGAGCAACAATGAGGACGGTTCGCACCATCGATTCCCATACCCATATTCTGACCGAGGAGGCGATGCGGCGTCTGGCCAAGGAGTCGGCCGCGGTGGCGCCGCTTCTGAAAAACCTCGACGAGCACGGCGCCACGCTCGAGATCGGCGGCAAGGTCGTGCAGCAGCCGCTGCCGCGCGAAATCTGGGATACGGACTTGCGATTGCGCGACATGGATGCCAATGCGGTCGACGTCCAGCTGCTGTCGCCGACGGTGTTTACATTCTTCTATGAGCACGACCCGTCGCTGGCGCTGGCTTCTGCCAGTCTCCAGAACGAGGAGATCGCGGCGGTGGCGCGCCGCCAGCCCGATCGCTTTTTCGGTCTCGGCAGCGTGCCGCTGCAAGCGCCGCAGGCCGCCGCCGACGAGCTCAAGCGCGCGATGACGCAACTTGGCCTGCGCGGCGCCATGATCGGCAGCAACGTCAATGGCCGCAATCTCGACGATCCGGCGCTGGAGCCGTTCTGGGCAAGCGCGGAGGAGCTCGGCGCCTTCCTTTTCATTCATCCGCATGCCGGCGCGGCCGGCGACCGGCTCGGCGCCTATTATCTGAAGAACCTGGTGGGGCTGCCGTTCGAGACGACGATCGCTGCCGCCTGCCTGGTGTTCGGCGGCGTGCTCGAACGCCATCCGCGCTTGAAGATCTGCCTCTCGCATGGCGGCGGCTTTGTGCCCTATCAGGCCGGCCGGTTCGCGCATGGCTGGGTGGTGCGCGGCGAAGCCAAGGTGCATCTCAAAAATCCGCCCGGGGCCTCGCTTAGCCGCTTATTCTACGACACCATTCTGCACTCGAAGCCCGCGCTTGAATTTCTCATCGGCAGCGTCGGGCACGATCGCGTGCTGTTGGGGAGCGACTATCCGTTCGACATGGGAAACCTGGATTGCGTCGCCCGGGTCAAAGCCTTGTCCATCGCGCCGGGTGAGCGCGAGACAATCCTCGGCGGCTATGCCGAGACGCTGTTCGGCGGTGCGGAGGTAAGCGCACATGGCTGATCGTCGGCTCGGCACGACGGAACTGCGGGTGGCGCCCATTGGCTTGGGCTGCAACAATTTCGGCGGCCGGCTCGATCGGGCGGCCGCGCATCAAGTCGTTCACGCGGCCCTCGACGCCGGCATCACGCTGTTCGATACCGCCGATGCTTACGGCGAACACGGCGGCTCGGAGATATTTTTGGGCGAGGCGCTGGGCGCACGGCGCAAAGACGTCGTGCTCATCACCAAATTCGGCTTACCGATGGACGACGCCGGGCTCTGGAAAGGTGGCTCCGCCCGCTACGTCATGAGCGCGATCGAGGCCAGTCTCAAGCGCCTCAAAACCGATTGGATCGATCTTTATTATCTGCACCGGCCCGATCCAGCGACGCCGATCGAGGAAACCTTGCACGCGCTCGATAAGCTCATCGCCCAGGGCAAAGTACGTTACATCGGCTGTTCGAACATGCCGGCAGCGCAGGTCGTCGAAGCGGAACGGATCGCGCAGGCCAACGGCCTGCGCCGCTTCGTTTCCTGCCAGGATCAATACAATTTGTTGTCGCGGCAGATCGAGGCCGAGCTTATTCCGACCATGCAGGCGCATGGCCTGACATTGATCCCTTATTTCCCGCTGGCGAGCGGCATGTTGACCGGCAAATATAAGTTCGGCGCGCCGATCCCGCCGGGCACGCGATTGTCGCACAAGCGCTATTCCGACCGCTTCCTCAACGACGAGAATTTCCGCATCGTCGAGGACTTGCGCGCATTCTGCGCCGAACGCGGCCGTTCGCTCCTTGAACTCGCATTCGGCTGGCTGTTGTCGAAGCCCGTGGTCGGCTGCGTGATCGCGGGCGCGAGCAACCCGGAGCAGATCAGGCAAAACGTGGCGGCCGGTCACTGGCGGCTGAGCACGGCCGAGATGGCTGAAATCGACCGGCTTTCGACCACACGGGGCCGGGTGTAGCCGCGGCTCAGGAGCCTCTCCGAGAAACTCTACTCCGTCCTCATGACCGTTTGCACCGCGCACTGCGTGCACTCGAAAGTCCGCAGCTCGCCTCGCATGTCCACGCAGTCTGGATCTGGCGTTCGCCGCATCAAGAATGCTGCGCGGCTACACGCCGGGCACACGATTTGGGAAATGTAGCCGGCTATCAAAGGTCGCATGACTCCCTCCGTTAAACGGCCGGGAGTGCGACTGGTCTCTCTCAGTCGCCGACGGCGAGGTCCTTGCGTTATCGGCGATCTTGGACCTATACGCCTAAATGATCGGGATTACTACGGGCATATAACTACTATGCGTTGGTCCGAAGAGATGGCGGGGTAGCTGTCGCGGCGATGAACCCGCAGTCGCGCAAAGCCCTCGCTCATGACGCAAGGCTTAAGGCTGCGAGTTCAGGGGACGACAGCAGCACAAACCCGGGAGGAAATGGCTGCGACGCCTTCCCGGTGGCGACGATCTCCGCGACGATTTCGAGACCGCGCAGAAGGGCGGGACCGCTGTAGGGCTTGATCAGGCAGGCTTCGCCGTCGGCGGCGCTCAGCGTGACACGACAGATGTTGGCGCTGGCATAGAGGATACCGAGCCTGTCGGGGCCGCCCAGTTGAGCGGCGATTTCGGTGCCAAATCCACCACCGGCAAGCCGCAGGTCGATAACGGCAAGTTCGGGCTTATGATCGCGGGCGAGTGCGACCGCGTCGTCGACATTGCGGGCGATACCGCACACGTCATAGCCGTTGTTGACGAGGGTTTGTTCGATCATATCGGCGATCGTCAGCTCGTCTTCCGCGATCAAGACTTTGAGCATGTGAATCCTCTTCAGTCCGCGTCCGCTGATCTCTCCGCATGGTCGTTGGGGAAGACCGCGGGGGGACGTCGACACCTCCGGTGGTTCACTGCAGCGTCGGAAAATCGGCGGCGGCG
>Ga0187887_10002397_pt1 | contig 15058 bp, 12 predicted proteins | sample June2016WEW_7_10_FD_132977 | JGI IMG/M metagenome (GOLD analysis project Ga0187887, IMG submission 132977) | Peatland microbial communities from SPRUCE experiment site at the Marcell Experimental Forest, Minnesota, USA - June2016WEW_7_10 | ecosystem: Environmental > Terrestrial > Soil >...
CCTCGATAACGGCGAACTGCTGCCGGCGGACCTGGTGCTGGTGGCCAAGGGCATCGTGCCCAACGTGGAATGGCTGCGCGGAACGGGCATGCGGATCGGCCGCGGGATCTCCGTGGATCTCTGCGGGCGCTCGAGCGTGCCGGGAATCTTCGCCGCCGGAGATTGCGCGGAGGCGCCGGACCCGCTGACCGGCCGCCTCTCGCTCAGCGGCATTTGGCCGGTGGCGTACGAAATGGGCCGCGCGGCCGGAAGTACCGCGGTGGGCATCGAACGGGCATCAGCCGGCGCGCTGCGCATGAACGCCTCGCGGTTCTTCGGCGAATCGATCATCTCGGTCGGCGAGGTTCGGCCCGAACGGCTGGAGGGCGCTCGCGCTGAAATCCCCGTCAACCGCGACGGCGCCTATCGCAAGCTGGTTTACCGCGATGGCCGCCTGGCCGGAGCGCTGCTCTACGGCGACATCGCCGGCGCCGGCGGCTACTATCGCGAGTATCGCAAGGGAGTGAACTGATGTCCAGGATCATTGCATCGGCGGCCATTCGCGGCGGCCACGCCTGCGTGCGGCGGGCGGAGACCATGCTGGCCGAGGCCCTCGGCAGCCATAACCGCGATACCGCCGTCGGGTTTCCATCCACCGCGTATGCTCTGCCCATCACCCTCGCGCTGACGGGAAAGCGAGTCGAGAAACTCGGCGAGTTGGAAGAAGCGCTCGGCGCCGCCCGCTCGTGGCTCCCCGCCGAACCCACCGACAAGCTTTGGCTGCCGTACTTGGGCGGCGCTCTCGATGCCGGTGCGGCTACGCTGGTGGCGCAAGAGGCCATCGAGGCCCTCAAGCCCTTGCACCGGATTCCGCTCGCGTTCGATTATTGGCTGGGTCCCACCACCGATGGCATCCTGCGCGAGCAAGGTATCAAGCTGGTGGATGGCCGCATGCCCGGATTCGCGGCCTGCGTGGGCGCGCTGCCCGATGACGAGACCGCCGAGCAACTGGCGCGCGATTTGCAAGAGCGCAACCTGCTGGTCTTCATGGGCGCCAATTGCGCGGGCGAAACCATGGCCGCGCAACTCAACCGGCGCGGCGTCGAGATGAACTGGGAAACGTTCCTGGTGCCGTACGGGCCGGATACGTCGTCCATCGTGCACGCGCTCGGCTTCGCCTGCCGCGCCGCGTTCACTTTCGGCGGGCTCAAGCCGGGCGGTCTCGAGGAAACCCGCGAGATCCTGCTCTACAACCAGCGCCGCGTGTTCGCCTTCGTGCTGGCGCTGGGCGAAGTGGACGACGAGAAATATGCCACCGCCGCCGGCGCCATCAATTTCGGCTTCCCGGTGATCGCCGATACCGATATCCCGGAGATCCTGCCCAGCGGCATCTGCACCTACGAACACGTGGTCTCGAACGTGGCCCACCGCGACATGCCGGCGCGCGCGGTGGAAGTGCGCGGCGTCAAGATCCACACCGTGGAGATCCCCATTCCGGTGCGGCATGGTCCCGCATTCGAAGGCGAGCGCGTGCGCAAGGAAGAGGTCGCCATCGAATTCGGCGGCAAGTACACGCGGTGTTTCGAGTACCTGGCCAGCCGTCCCATGGACCAGGTGCAGGACGGGCTGATTCGCGTGGTTGGGCCGGAGATCGGCGACGTGCCGGAGGGCGCGCGCCTGCCGCTCGCCATCTTCGTGGAAGTGGCCGGCCGCAAGATGCAGCCCGAGTTCGAATCCATCCTCGAGCGGCACATCCACTCCTTCCTTTCCGAACCGATGGGCGTGATGCACCTCGGCCAGCGCGACACGGTCTGGCTGCGCATTTCGAAGAAGGCGCGCGACGCAGGCTTCCGCATTGAGCACCTGGGGACGGTGTTGCTGCACAAACTCAGGAACGACTTCCCGGCCATCGTGGACAAAGTGCAGGTCACCCTGTTCACCGAATCCGCCGGCGTGGAGGATCTCTATCCCACCGCCGCGGCCGCCTACCAATCCCGCGACGAACGCATGGGAGCGCTGACCGATGAGCGCGTGGAGATTTTTTATTCCTGCGCGCTGTGCCAGAGCTACGCGCCCAACCACGTCTGCATCATTACTCCGGAGCGGTTGGGCCTGTGCGGCGCCTACAACTGGCTGGACGGCAAAGCGGCTTACGAAATCAACCCGCACGGCGGCAATCTGCCGGTGCGCAAGGGCGATTCGGTGGACCCCGTGCTCGGCCAGTGGAAAGGCATCAACGATTTCATCCGCAACGCCTCCAACGGCGCCTTCGAGCGATTTTCCGCCTATTCGATGATCACCGATCCGATGACCTCGTGCGGCTGCTTCGAGTGCATCGCGTGCATTCTGCCGGGCACCGGCGGCATCATGATCGTGGATCGCGAATACGCGGGCGAGACGCCCGTCGGCATGACGTTTTCCTCGCTGGCGGAGATGACCGGCGGAGGCCAGCAGACGCCGGGATTCATCGGCATCGGCACCATCTACGCGCTCTCGCGCAAATTCATCAGCGCCGATGGTGGCCTGGCGCGCCTGGTGTGGACCACCACGCGCATCAAGCAAAAACTGGGAGACCGGCTGCGCCAGCGCTGCGAGGAACTGGGCCGCCCCGGCTTCTATGAGAAGATCGCCGACGAAACCGTGTGCACGGAGTTGGAGCCCCTGATCGAATACCTGGCGACGGTGGAGCACCCCGCGCTGGAGATGGGCGAGATGGTCTGATGCCGGCAGCCGTGAAACCATCAACGCGCCGAAGGCAGTGGGGCGGACGCCCTCGTCCGCGCGGGACGCCCTCGTCCCGCTGCCGCAACAGTATCGGATTCCTGACAACCGCGAGCAGGCCGACGAGGGCGTCGGCCGCGGACCGGGGGGTCCACCCCACATCAACCTGGCGAAATTCCGTGGCGAGCCCTGAGGAACCCCAACCATGAGCCTGGACCTGAAACCGAAGAAATGGGCGGGCACGCTTCGCGAGGTGACGCTGGGGGCGGGCACCCGCCGGCCGGTCGCCGTGGGCGGCGGCAACGGTCTGCCGCTTCACACCTTCGAAGCCGCGTTTCCCCATCGGCCCGCGCTGGCGCTGGAACTCACCGACGTGGACCCGGTGCGTTGGGTGGAAAGCGTCCGCCAGCCGTGGGAAGGCGTGCTTGGCCGGCCAGCCGAGGCTGCCCGGCGGGCCGTTAGCGAATTCGGCGCCGACGTGCTGCTGGTCCACCTGATGGGCACTCACGCGGACCGCGGCAACCGTTCCCCGGAACAGGCCGCCGCCGATGTCGGCGCGGTGCTCGAAGCGGTGAGCGTACCGCTGATCGTGAAGGGTCCGGGCGCCGGCCAGAAACAGAACGCGGTGCTGGCGCGCGTGGCTGAAGACTGCCGGGACGAAGGGCTGGCGCTTCACTCTGCCACCAACGAGGATTACAAAACCCTGGCCGCCGTCGCGGTGGCTTACGGACACGTGCTGTTGGGCGAGAGCCCGATTGACGTGAACATGGCCAAGCAGCTCAATATCCTGCTGGCGGATAGCAATGTGGATCTGAATCGCGTGCTGATCGATCCGCTCACCGGCGGCCTGGGCTACGGATTGGAGTACAGCTACTCGGTGATGGAGAGAATCCGGCTGGCGGCCCTGGGCGGCGACGCGATGCTGAATTGCCCCATCATTTGCCTGGTGGGCGAAGAGGCATGGAAGGCCAAGGAAGCCAGAGTCTCCGCCGATAAAGAGCCGCTTTGGGGAAGCCAGCGGGAGCGCGGCATCCATTGGGAGGTGGCCACCGCCATGACTCTGATCGAAGCCGGCGCTGAGGTGGTGGTGTTGCGCCATCCCGAGGCGCTCGAGCGAATCCGCAAGCAGCTCGACTCCTGGTTTGGCGAACAGAGCCACGACCGTCAGGGAGTGGTGCAGAATTCATTTCGAGCCACGGATGAACACCGATGAACACAGATAAGACCTTGGTTTTAGATCCGTGTTCATCAGTGTTTATCTGTGGCCATAGTTCCTTCGCGGCTTCCGAGGGAGTGGTTCACGGGAAAAGTACAACTTCACAGGATCGGGGACCTAGCGGAGGCGACTCATGCCGTTGACGGGTTTGCAGATTTTCAAACTCCTTCCCAATACCAACTGCAAAAAGTGCGGGTATCCCACCTGCCTGACTTTCGCCATGAAACTGGCCGCGGGAAAGGAAACGCTGGAGAAGTGTCCGGACGCTTCGCCCGAGGCCAAGGCTGCTCTGGGCGCAGCCTCGGCGCCGCCCATTCGCGGCGTCACCATCGGCCGCGGCGCCCGGGCCATCACCGTCGGGGAAGAGACGGTTTTCTTCCGCCATGAAAAGACCTTCGTGCGGCATCCCGGATTGTTCCAGATTTTCGATCCCGCCGGACTCACGCCGGCCGAGCGCGACGCCAAGCTGGACCACTGGCGCGGCATTCGCATCGAGCGCGCGGGCGAGACGTTTCAGGTGGATGGCATCGCCTTGGTGGAAACCGCGGAAAGCGTAGCTGCCGCCCTCGCCGCCACTGAGCGCGGTTTTCCCGTGGCCATTCTCGCGGCGACGCTCGAAGGCGCGACCGCCATAGCGGAGAGAATCAAGGAGCACCGCCCCTTGCTGGTTCCACCCGCCGCCGCGAACCTGGAGGGCTACGCCGCGCTGGCCGCGCGGCTTGGAATTCCGCTGGTGGTGGGAGCGCCGGATTTGGCCTCGCTGGCCGACGCGGCGCGCGACGCCGCGCGCGCGGGCGTCACCGATATTCTTCTCGAACCACCCGGCGCCGATCCGCGCTCGCTGCATCACAGCCTCAGCGCCATCCGCCGTGGCGCGCTCGACCGCATTCACCCCGGCCTGGGCCATCCGGTCTTCCTGCGCGTGGGTGCGGGCGAGATCGAAAAAGCCGTGCTGGGCATCACCAAGTTCGCGTCGCTGGTGGCGCTGGCCGATAGCGGCGGCGAGACTTGGCTGCCTCTTTGGACGCTGCGGCAGAACATCTACACCGACCCGCAAAAACCGCTGCAAATGGACCCCGGCCTATACGCCATCGGCGAGCCGAACGACCGTTCGCCGCTGCTGGTCACCTCCAACTTTTCGCTGACCTACTTCATCGTCTCGACCGAGGCCGAAGCCTCCGGCCTAGCGTGTCACCTGGCCGTGGTGGATGCCGAGGGATTGAGCGTGCTCACCGCGTGGTCCGCCGGCAAATTCTCGGGCGACCGCGTGGCCAAATCCCTCCGCCAGATGAAGGCCGCCGAACGCGTGAGCCACCACACCGTGATCATTCCCGGATATGTGCCGGTGATTTCCGGTGAGTTGGAGGACGCGCTGGGCGATGGCTGGCACGTGCTGGTGGGACCGCAAGAGGCGTCCGACATCGCGCCCTTTTTCCGCGATGTCTGGGGACCGCTGGCCCGCGATATCGAAAATCGACCCTGACGCCGGTTCGCCGCCGATGCCTTCGCACCCAGTCCGGTTCTCGCCCTCCGGCCGCTCCACCAGCGTCGCGGAGGGATCGAGCATCCTGCACGCCGCCGAGTTGGCCGGCGAACCGGTGCGCGCGGAATGCGGAGGACGGGGCGCCTGCGGCCGCTGCCTGGTCCGCATTCTCGAGGGGCAGGTCCCCGAGTACCGCGTGCTCCGGCGCGAAGCCGGCTTCGTGCAAGTGCTGGCGTGCCTCACGCCCGTTCACTCGCCCCTGACCGTCGAGCCGCTGGTGGAAGCGCAACTCCCTAAGCTGGTTTCGAGCGACCGGTACATCGGCACGGATGCCCTTTCGGCGTGGGCTCCCTGGCCGCTCGAACTGGCCCCGCTGGTGGAATGCCGCGAGCCGGATGATCTGGGCGTCGCTCTCGATATCGGCACCACCACCTTGCGTCTGCTGTTGATCCGCCTTTCCGATGGCGTGATCGTGGGCGAGGCCGGCGCTTACAATCCCCAGATCTCGAAAGGCGCCGACGTCATCTCCCGTATCGTCGCGGCGGAGAAGGGCGGCTTGGGCGAATTGGCGTCCGCGATTCGGCTGGCGGTGGTTTCGATGATCGGCGAAGCGGCGGCGGGAGGTTTCGATCCCGCGCGAATCCGCGGCTACGTGGTGGCGGGCAACGTCACCATGATCCACCTGCTGCTGGGCGAGGATCCCTCGGGCATCCGCCGCGTGCCCTCGCAGCCGCGCGCCTTGGCATTTCCCCCGGTGGAAGCCGCGGACCTGGGATGGCCCGGCCGTGGTGCGCCGGTCGACAGCATTCCCGGCGCCGGCGGATGGGTCGGCGGCGACATTCTGGCCGGCGCCGTGCGCGCGGGCTTCTCACGCGCGGCTGAGACGGCCCTCTACGTGGACCTGGGGACCAACGGCGAGATCGTCTTCGGCAATGCCGATTTCGCGCTGGCGTGCGCCTGCTCTGCGGGCCCGGCGTTTGAAGGCGGCGGCATACGCTGCGGCATGCGCGCGGACCGGGGCGCGGTAGACGGCGCCTCGATCGACGCGGAAAGCGGTGCCATGGAGCTTTCCGTGATTGGCGGTGGACGCGTCCGCGGCGTCTGCGGGTCGGGGTTGATCGCGCTGGCCGACGCCCTGTTCCGCGCCGGCTGGATCGACCGCGGCGGCAGGCTGACCGCGCGCGTGCCCGAGGAACGCCGCATGGAAGGCCAGTGGGGCGCGGCGATTGCGCTCTCTGCCGGCCAGCGGGTGGCGCTCTGGGAGCGGGACCTGGCGAGTCTGATTCGCGCCAAAGCGGCGGTGTTCGCGGGTATACGCTCGCTGGTCGATTCGCTCGGCCCCGGCGGAGCCTCCATCGAGCGGGCGTATGTCTCGGGCAACTTCGGCCGCTATCTCAACCTGCCGGCCGCGGTGGGAATCGGACTGCTGCCGGACATCCCGCCAGGCCGTTACGGCTATATCGATAACGGATCGCTCGAGGGCGCCGCGCTGAGCCTGCTTTCACGCCAGTTCCGCGACGAAATCGCCGCCTATCTCACCCGCGTCACCTATGTGGACCTCGCCGACCTCGCCGGCTACATGGATGAGTTCGTGGGCGCCTCGTTTCTTCCCCATACCAGCCCCGATTTGCTGCGCATGGGGTGAGCCAGTCTTGGGGAAATCGTTTGCGGTATTCTGGAAGTCCTTGAACCTTTCGGAGGAGAGTCCGGGATGATGGCCAACCGCCGCCTCCAAGGGAGCTTCCTCGAAGCCACTCGTGTGGGGTGGCCCCACGAATATCTCGATGCTGCCGATTGTCGCGCAGCAGAAAGGCTTTTTCCAGGCGGAAGGTCTGGACGTCCAGCCCAACTATCTGCAAACGGGCAAAGTCGCGATGGATGCGGTGGTCAGCGGCGACCTGAATTTCGGCGTCATCGTCGAGCCGGCACCGCCTGGCGCGGCACTCTCAGCGGCGATCAGAAGGAGTTTGTGGATCGTCTGTCGCAGCGGCTGGGGTATAACGCGATCGCCGGCGAGGCTCCGGCCCCGCGCGTACAAGACATCGGCCCGGGTTTCGAGCGCGTGCCGCAGAAATGGAACCTGATCGGCCTCCACCATGCCGGCGGCTTGGATATCCCAAAGCTGAACAACAAGCCGGGAACCTACGCGGCCAACGAGGGCATCCGGATCCAGGCGATCCGCACAGCGCTGGAGCAGTAGAGCGGCACTATTGAGAGCTTGCGTAGAAAGGACTGAGCCAATGAACACCAACCAGATTGCTCGCGTTTGCCACGAAACCAACAGGGCGTACTGCGAATCCATTGGCGATTTCACCCAAAGACCTTGGAAAGATGCCGAGACATGGCAAAAGGCATCGGCGGAAAAGGGAGTTGAGTTCGCTCTCGCTAATCCGGATGCTCCGCCTTCGGCACAGCATGAAGCCTGGCTCTCCGTTAAGGTGCGAGACGGCTGGAAACTCGGGCCAGTCAAGGACCCAACCAAGAAAGAGCATCCCTGCATGGTGCCATACAACGAGCTTCCGCTCGAGCAGCGCATCAAAGATCATCTCTTCAAGGCTGTTGTTCAGGCATTCGTGGAAGCAGGGAGTTAGTTATCTAAGACGTCGTCAAGAAACAGCCGCACCATTCGGACGTAGCGCACGCACGAGTGCGTGCCGCGTCGGCACTCGTGCCGACGCCTGGTTTCGCAGCGCCGAACACGTGTCGAGAAGAGTCTCGACACTGCACGTGCGCTCGCAAAGACCGTGGGAACACAAAAGCTGTAGGGCGTTTCTGTGGTCAGTCTTCGTTCTCGCGCAGCACCCAAAGTGTGACGGCGAGCCCACCCAGCATCCGTGCGGCGATATCCGGACCTGGACTTTTCGCCCGTCGCCTCAGGGCGTCTGTTTCTTCCTCAGAATAATGACCGTGCCGAGTTGGTTGAGGGCAGCTTCGGTCACTTTCCCCGCCGCGTCCCGTTTGAACTCGAGGGTGACGCCGGGAACGTCGGCAAGTTGGAAGGTGGTGCCGCGCTTCGCATTCAGTTTGTAATCGGGTTGTCCGGGAACGCTCACGATGAGAGAGTTCTCTCCGCGAAGCGACACTTTCAGCACCACAGGAGATCCCTGAATCTCATAGTCGCCGGTGAACGCCTCGATGAAGCTGCGCTGGGTGAGCTGCCGGTCGGGCATGCGCGTGAAGACGATGTCCTTGACGTCCGGTTGCAGCGGCATGGATAGGCTGGAAATGTCTCCATCCATATCGGTGAGGAAGACGACTTTCATCTTTTGAAAAATATCTAGCGGGTCGGCCGGCACCTGGAACACGTCGTAATGATAGTGCTCCAGCGATCGCGTTACTTTGTTGACGGTCACTCTGAATTTGTCGCCATCGGGCGCAATGGTAACCATCCCATATCCAGGGTTCGAGTAATCGCCGGCGTAATCCTTCAAATCGTGAGACGGGTGGGTTCCCAGCTTGCGTGGCGTGTAGCCCTTGTCTTTCGCTTCCTGCTCGGATTTTTTCCCGCCCGCTTCGGCGTCGAGCGAACGCTGGTTCCACGGAACCTGATCCAGACCGAGCAGCCGGTCGAGAACATTATTGGTAACGATGCCCGGCAGCGGGTTCCCATCCAGATTCGTCAGGACCACGACGCCCATCTTATCCGACGGCAGGAACGCAAGCTCGGCGCTGAAGCCATCGATATTCCCGCCGTGGTCCACCTCCTTGTGCCCGCGGTAAGAAGAGAGGAAGAAACCCATTCCATAACTGGATTCCCCAACCTCCTTATAGACAGGCGCTCCCGGAATCACCATCTGCGGGGTTTGCATCTGCACGGAATTGTTCTCGGAAAGTAACTGCTTGCCCGCGACCTTGCCTTTGCTCATGTGGAAGAGCAGATACTTGCTCATGTCGTCGACGTTCGAGTTGATTTCGCCGGCTGGTCCCATCGCGCAGCGGTTCGGGCATTGGGCGTCGAAGGGGATCCGTTTCAATTCGGCCTTTAAGTCGCTGCCTTTGCGATACGGCTCGGCAAAATCGGCGCTGTTCTGGGTGTCCAGTTCGGAGAAATTCGCGCCGATCATCTCCAGCGGCTTGAAGATGCGTTGGGTGACCGCGTCCTCCCAACTGGTGCCGTTCAACTGGCCCGCGATATAGCCCGCCGTCATGAACATCAGATTGTTGTACTGAAAAGTCGTGCGGAGGGGCTTGCTGGGCTCCAGATATTGCAGGCGGCGCAGCAGGTCTTCACGGCTGAAGTCCGATGTGTACCAGATGAAGTCATGGCGCGGAAGGCCGGAGCGATGCGTAATCAGATCGCGGATTGTCATCTGCTCGGTGAGCACCGGTTCGTACAGCTTGAACGTGGGCAGATAATCGCGGACCGGCTTGTCCCAGTCGATTTTGCCTTCGTCCATCTCCATGCCCAGCGTAGTCACGGTGAAAGACTTGGTGATCGAGCCAATCGCGAAGAGAGTACTCGGCGTGACCGGTAACTGCTTCTCCGCATCGCGGTAGCCATAGCCCTTCTTGAGAATCACTTTGTCGCCCTGGATGACTGCAATGGCCAGTCCCGGCACCTTCCAGTCCTTCATGGCCTGGGTGATGAAGTCATCCAGGCCATCCAAGCCGGGCTTCGATGGTTGTGCCGCGGTGGCTGCGGTTTGCGCGGGCGCACGCTTGAAATTCAGTTCGAGCGATTGTCCCTGCGACCAGGTGCCCGCGATCTCCGTCGCCTCTTTGTTGACGGTGCCTTCGTAAGTCCCATGGACGGCATCCACCGTCATGCTCAACTTGGAATCCTTGAGCGAGATGGCGCTCACCGGGATGCCGTTGGCGCCCTGATCGACGCTGTCCAATGTCGCCGTCAGGCCTCCATCCTTGGCTGCGACGATGTGCAGGGCCAGGTGGAGCGTGGGGCCTGCGGTTTTCAGCGTTCCCAGCCAATCGCCGGCTACCTGCGATTGCGCCCGGCACAAGGGCGAGAGCGCCAATACCGAAAGCACCATCGGGGTGAGTCTTCTCAGGATACTGATTCTCATTGGATCTCCTCGGTGGAGGATAGTCTCGGAGTCCACCGCGTTATTCCGGTTGTTAGTTAAACACAAGCGCACAGACCACTACCGCAATTCCAGCTCGCGATATAGATCGTACGCACCTCACGGTGAAATGTTCAGTCTTTCATGGACGGTCAAGGTCGGTCTCGCCGGCCCGAGAGTTCTTACTTGGCCCGCTTCGCCACGAACTCTTCGGTCGCCACGTCGCCCACCTGGCGCGTGAACCGGATTTCCTCGCCGGAGACCTTGCCCTTGTATGTGATGCGCAGCGGCTGGCCCTGGAAGTCCAGATTCTCCACAAACGAGACTTCGTCGCCCTTCACCGCCCCTTCGGTGATCGCCGTATCGCCGAATTGCGACTTCGCCCGGCCGGTCAGATTGTCGCCATCCACCTTGAAATCGTACGTATAGTTCTGTACGCCGATTTGTGTATCAATCGCCGCTGTCCATTTGCCTGTAACGTCGGCCAGCGCCGGAACCAGCAGAAGAACCGCCAGCGCGGCCCCTCGCAGCAGTCTGCCACCCCTCATCGTCAACCTCCCGTGTTCGATGGTGTCAGTCAAATACTCTACCGCCTCTTGAGTCCCGGTGGTGAGGGCGCGAATCGCTCACCCGCCGCTCTCAGCGCGCGACTAATTGGCCAGCCGCCGGAAGTTCCGCGGCGGCTTCCTGCCGCAACAGTTCCAGGAAGACCTGAGTGGCCAGGTTAAACGTCTTGCGGCGGCGATGGATAATGCCCAACGGCCGGACCAGCGCACAACCCTTGATGGGGATCGCGACCAGGCGGCCTTGTTCGATGTCGTTGCGCAACACCCGCACCGGCATGATGCTGATGCCGGCGCCCAAAATCACGGCCTCTTTCAGCGTCTGGGTGTTGTCGAAGTGCATGACCGCATTTACCTGGATTCCGGCCTCGCGCAAATAGCGTTTCACTTCGCGGCCCACTCGAAGATCGTCGTCGAAAGACACGAAGTCCCGCTGCGCCAGGTCGGACGGTGCCAGTTTCTTCTTGGCCGCCAGAGGATGCGACGGCGCGGCCACAACCATCATCTTGTCCTCGCGCCAGGGAATCACGGTGATCTCCCGGTTGGATTCTGGGTAGCTCACCAGGCCCAGGTCGGCCTGGTCCGTGACCACTGCGTCGTAGACTTTTTCGGGCCGCAGGTACTCTACCAGCAGTTGCGCTTCCGGCATCCGCACGCCCACCTCCAGCTCGAGACGCGCCATATCGGAGATTCCGACCGAGTAGATCGCCGCAACCCTGACCGTGCCTTGCACCCGGCCTTTGAGTTTGTCCAGTTGCCGGTCGAATTCCTCCTTGCGGCGCAGCACGTCGCGGCAGAACTCGTAGTACAGACGCCCGGCTTCGGTCAGCTCGAAAGGCCGCGTGCGGCGGTCCAGGAGATCGACTCCCAACAGTCGCTCCGCCTCCTGCAATTGCTGGCTGGCCGCGGACTGGCTCACGCCGCTGATCTCAGCCCCTCGGGTCATATTTCGGGCCAGGACGACATCCCGGAAAAGCTTGAGGTGGTCGAGGGTCATCACATGACATTATAAGCCAGAATGATAATTTGAAATATCAATACCATTTTATCTGAAAGTCTGTTATACTCCTGCCTTCCCTCTCTGTTGAGGAATTCTCCCTTATGAACGCGGACGCCGGAGCCATATTTGTACAGCCGCGGGGCGTGGAAGAGCAGGCGCCGCCCCGGCGGGCGATCACGGTTTTCCTGTGCGCCAACTGCGCTCGTCCAGCGCGGGCAGCCACCTCGGCCGGCCACCAGCGGCCAGTGGTGCCTGACTTTGGCTGGCCCTGGCCGGTGCGGCAAGCCATGGTTTCCTGCACCGGGCGGCTGCAGCCGGAGCACGTTCTGAAAGCGTTCGAATCGGGCTCCGAGGCCGTCTGCATGGTCGCCTGTCAGGACGATAACTGCCACCACCTCGAAGGCAGCAAGCGGTGCGCGCGCCGTGCGGCCTTCCTGCGCTCCCTGCTGGAGGAGATCGGCTTGGGCGGCAATCGTTTGATGCTCTTCCACCTGCCCGGCACGGCGGCGGAAGACATGGCGCTCGGATCGGGAAGAACCGTGGAAGCGCTGGCCGCCGCGGCTTCGGAAGCTCAGGCGGCTGCCATCCGCGATCTGGTAGTCGGGGCCCTGCGGGATCTGCCCCCCAGCCCTCTGAACCAAGCTCCCGTGGCCGGAGCGGACGACAACACCCACCAGGAAGTGGAGTTTGGCAATGACGACAACCAACAGTAGACTTGGTCAGGCGCTCGGTTCCGGCCGGCTGGCTCTCACGGCTGAGTGCCTGCCACCGCATGGCGGCGGCCGTGCCGCGGTGAAGCAGCTCTCCTCCATCCTGCCAGCCCACCTCGACGCGGTGGTGGTGGCGGATAACCCGAGCGGGATTCACGGCTCGGCCCTGGCGTGCGCTGCCGTTCTGGCAGGCGAAGGCCGCCCCGCCGTGCTGTCCATGGTGACGCGGGACCGCAACCGCATCGCACTCGAGAGCGACGCTCAAGGCGCGGCGGCTCTTGGCGTCGAAGCCATCTTGTGCCTGAGCGGCGACCACCAGTCTCTGGGCGTCTGTCCGCAGGCGGCCGGCGTCTACGACATCGACTCCATTCAGTTCACCCAGGCCCTGAAGAGCTGGATGCGCGACGGACCGCTGCCGGAGTTACCGCTCGGAGCGGCCGCCCACCCGTATCAGCAACCTCTCGAGTTGAACTTGCTCCGCTTGCGGAAAAAGATTGCGGCGGGAGCCAGCTTCCTGCTGACGCAGGCGGTATTCGACCTGGCGGGTTTCACCAAGTGGATGGATGCCGTCCGCGCGGCCGGGCTGGATCAGAAGGTGGCGATCATCGCCAGCGTGCTGCCGCTGACCAGTGTGGAACAGGCCAAGCTTCTCGACCGGCGGCGCACCTACGGACCCGTGCCGGAGAACGTAATCGCCCGCCTGAGCGGCGCCGCGGATCCGGCCCAGGAGGGAATCGAGATCGCGGCGGAAATGGCGAGTCAACTCAAAACCATCCCCGGCGTCCGCGGCATTCACGTCCTCTGCGGCGGGTGCGAATCGGCAGCCGCCACCGTGATCCAAAAAGCCGGATTGGCCTAGGCGAGCCCCAGGCGAGAGTGAACATGCCCGATCGCTATCACATTCACACCGCCGCGACGCCGGCATTTTTCCGCCGGATCGGCAAATTCGCCAATGTCGATTGGCGCGAGGACTGCTCCCGTTGCAGCAACTGCGTCAAGCCTCGCTGTCTCTACGACGTCCACCGGCATGAGTCGGCATTCAACCGCGACCCGCTGGCGCCGGGCGCGACCCTGGACGAATGCAGAGCCTGCCTCTCCTGCGTGCAGGGCTGCACCAAGGGGCTGCTGGATGTTTCGGTGAACCCGGAATTCCTGGACATGGGCGACGAATACTGGACGCCCGGCATCATCCTCACTACCTGGAACCAGGCGGACAACGGCCGCATCCCGGTCTCGGGGGCGGGTTATCGCGGCCGGTTTCATGGCCCCGGTTTCGATTCGATCTGGACGGACATGTCGGAAATCGTCCGCCCCACCCGCGACGGCATTCACGGGCGCGAGTACATCTCGACCAGCGTGGATATCGGTCCCAAGCCGCTGCGCCTGGAGTTCACGCCCGACGGCCGCATGCTGACCCCGCCCTTGCGGCTGCTCGAGATTCAGCTTCCGGTAATCCTCGACGTAGCGGCCTGGCGGGAGCAGGGCGCGCGCCTGGCCGCCGCGCGCATCTCGGCGGCGCAGGAGCTCAAGACGCTGGCCGTGGTCCGCGCCGGCGAGGCGGTCCAGGCGCTGCCCAAGCAATTGCCGTCTCTGGTGCCAGTGGTGTCGAGGGAAGACATCGCCAACTGCGGGGACATTCTCGAGGGTTCGCGAATGGCGCAATTGCGGGACGGCCCGGACGTCGCAGTCCTGGCCGGCGAGCTGCATTCCATCAACCCGCGGTTGATGGCCGCCGTGCGGCTGCCGCTTTCGCCCGCCGCGGCCGATCGGATCCTCGAGTTGAGCCGCGCCGGCCTCAAGGTGTTCCAACTCTGCGCCGACCAGCACGGCCGCGAAAAGTTGGGCAACGGCAGGCACGGCCGTCATATTAAGGATGCTCTGCGCGAGGTTCACGGACGGTTGGTCAAGGAAGGACTGCGCGACGAGATCACACTGATCGTCTCCGGCGGCATCGCGCTGGCGGAGCACATGGCCAAGGCGATCATCTGCGGCGCCGATCTGGTGGCCGTGGACACGGCGCTGCTGGTGGCTCTCGGCTGCCGCGTTTGCCGCGACGCCCATCCCCGGAACTCGGAAGGCGAGGCTATGTGCGGCCCGGGCGAGCTGTGCCCCGCCGAAACCGATTCATCCGATCACGACTATGCCACGCAGCGAATCGTGAATCTGATGGGCGCTTGGCACAGCCAGTTGATCGAGGTCCTGGGCGCCATGGGCATCCGCGAGGTGCGCCGTCTGCGCGGCGAGGTGGGAAGGGCCATCTTCATGGAAGACATCGAGAAAGAGGCGTTCGGCGACCTGTGCCACGTGCCTCGGCGGCAGGTGAGCGCATGACCACAACCGATGCTGTTCAATCTACGCTTCCCGAGGC
>Ga0187887_10002398_pt1 | contig 15054 bp, 11 predicted proteins | sample June2016WEW_7_10_FD_132977 | JGI IMG/M metagenome (GOLD analysis project Ga0187887, IMG submission 132977) | Peatland microbial communities from SPRUCE experiment site at the Marcell Experimental Forest, Minnesota, USA - June2016WEW_7_10 | ecosystem: Environmental > Terrestrial > Soil >...
AGGATCTCCGCATGGGCCGCGAGCACCAGCAGGGCCGCATCAACTGGATCACCACCATCGCCATGGGGCTCTTCCACGTCGGCGCCATCGCCGCGCTCTTCTTCTTCTCCTGGACGAACCTCGCTGTCTTCTTCGTCATGTACTTCTTCGCCATCAACGTCGGCATCGGCATGGCCTACCATCGCCTGCTCACGCATCGCGGCTATAAGACCCCTCGCTGGCTCGAGTACTTCGTCACCGCCTGCGGCTGCCTCGCCCTCGAGGGCGGACCCATCTTCTGGGTGGCCACCCATCGCGTCCACCATCAGAACTCCGACCAGGAAGGCGATCCCCACACCCCGCACGACGGAACCTGGTGGGCCCACGCCGGCTGGATCCTCTCCGGTCGCGCGCTGCACTCTGAGACTGCGCTCCTTGGCCGCTACGCTCCCGACCTCACCCGCGACCGCGTCCACGTCTGGCTCTCCAAGTACCACTACGTGCCGCTCGTCGTCACCGGCCTCGCACAGATCGCCCTCGGTGCTGCACTCAGCCCCGGCCACCGCTTCGTCGGTGCCATCGGCATGCTGCTCTGGGGAACGTTCCTCCGCGTGACCCTCGGCCTCCACGCCACCTGGCTCGTCAACTCCGCCACCCACCTCTGGGGCAAGCGCCGCTTCGAGACCAAGGACGACTCCCGCAACAACTGGTGGGTCGCCATCCTCACCGGCGGCGAAGGCTGGCACAACAACCATCACGCACACCCCGTCAGCGCTCGCCACGGCCTCGCCTGGTACGAGTTCGACGTCAACTACTACGGCATCTGGATGCTCGAAAAGCTCGGCCTCGCCAAGAAAGTTCAGATCGCCAAGTTCGATCCCGCAGCCCCCAAACCAGCCGGCGCCTACATGGACTAGATCCACTCGCCTCACAACAACGGCCGCCTCTCCGCAGGCGGCCGTTGTTTTTTCTACACTCTACCCTCTACGCTCTACACTCTAAGCAATGAACCTCACACGCCGCCGCGGAACCAGAGCGTTTTTCATCACGCTCGGCGTGTGTCTCACCGCCCTCGCCATCGTCCTCAACATCACCTGGATCCACAACAACGGCCGCCGCCTCGCCATCGACTTTGTTGGCATCGTCCTGTTCTCCATCCTCATCGCCGGCGTCGTCATCAACACCGTCTTCCTGGTCCGCGAAGTCCGTCGCAACGAGCGCCAGGACTCCTTCCTTAAAGCCGTCACCCACGAACTCAAAACCCCCATCGCCAGCATTCGTCTCTACCTCGAAACCCTGCAGCGCCATCCCGGCGACGAGCAACAGCGCCAGCGCTTCTATGCCATCATGCGCGAAGACAGCGACCGCCTCCTCGCAACCGTAGAAACCGTGCTCAAAGCCGGCGAGCTCGGCCAGCGCCAGCGGGTCCAGCAGCGTATCCGCGTCGAGCTCCATCCGCTCGTAGCCGACTGCATCACCACCGTTCTCCTCCGCCATCACCTCCAGCCCGAAGAGATCACCCTCGAAGACATACCCGGCAGCGTCCGCCTCTTCGTCCTCGCCAACATCGATGACCTCCGCACCGCCATCCTCAACCTCCTCGACAACGCCGTGAAGTACTCCCCCGCCGGCGTAGCCATCACCTGCCGCATCGGCATCCAGCGCTACACCTGGGCCGTTCTCTCCATTACCGACACCGGCCTCGGCCTCACTCCCCGCGAGCTCAAGCGCATCTTCAAGCGCTTCTATCGCGCCCCCTCCAACGACCAGGTCAAAATCAAAGGCACCGGCCTCGGTCTCTTCCTCGTCCGCACCATCGCCGTCCAGCACGGCGGCAGCGTCCGCGCCATCAGTGATGGCCTCGGCCAGGGCACAACCTTTGAACTCAAACTCCCCCTGCTCGTCGGCGATGCCCCACGAAAAACGCTCCTGCAATAATCCCACCCAACAACACCCACGTACAATCACCCTCAGCAACAACACCGCTTGAACACCTCTTGTCGGGGACAACATGTATCTCGTCTGGAAATTCTTCGCCCTTGGCTTCAGCGCGCTCCTCCCCCTGGTCAATCCCCTGGGCTCTGCATTTGTCTTCCTCGGGCTCGTAGGCCTCGCTCCCATCGAGGTCTACCGCTCCCTCGCCCGCAAGATCGCGATCAATACCGTCATCTTCCTGCTCGTCATCGCCCTCATCGGCTCGTCGCTGCTCAGCTTCTTTGGAATCTCTCTGCCCATCATGCAGGTCTCTGGCGGCATCGTCATCGCCATGATCGGCTGGTCCCTCCTCAACCAGCAGGACAGCCATGTCAGCGCCGAGAAGACCGCATCCGCCCAACCCGCCGTCACCGAGCCCGAGATTGCCAGCCTCAAGAGCAAGGCCTTCTACCCCTTCACCTTTCCCATCACCGCCGGTCCCGGCTGCCTCGTGGTCATGCTCACGCTGAGCGTTCACGCCAAGCAGCCCGACATTACCCAGACCCTTCTCGCCTACGCTGGCCTGCTCGCCGCCATCATCCTCCTCAGCGCCAGCGTCTATCTCTGCTACGCCTACGCCCCCAAAATCGTCCACTCTATCTCGCCCGCAACTGTTCACGGAATCCTGCGCGTCGTCGCCTTCATCCTCTTCTGCATCGGGATCCAAATCGCCTGGAACGGCCTCAGCACCCTCCTCCCACCCTTGCTGCGAAGATAGAAGCCACGAGCATACAATCTGCAAGTACCGAGAACCGCAACTCTTCCATGCCCAAGCCCACGCTCATCGCCATCGTCGAAGACGAGGAACATCTGGCCCAGGGCCTCATCTTCAACCTCCAAGCTGAGGGCTACCGCGCCCATCACGAGGCCGACGGCAACGCCGCCCTCGCCTGGTTACTCGACGCCACCGCCCCCGGCGCCCCCGATCCTCCCGCCGCCATCCTCCTCGACGTCATGCTTCCTGGCCGCGACGGCTTCTCCATCGTGAGCGAGCTGCGCCAGGCCGGCCGCTACACCCCCGTCCTCCTGCTCACCGCGCGCGGCCGCGCCGAAGACATCGTCGAAGGCTTCACCGCCGGCGCCGACGACTATCTCCCCAAGCCCTTCGACCTCGGCGTCCTCTTCGCTCGCCTCAGCGCCCTCCTCCGCCGCATGCACTGGCAGAGACCCAGCGAATCTCCCGCCACGCAACAACCTGTTCAGGCTTCCACGCCCACCCGCACGCTCGCCGGCCACATCATCGATCTCGATAACCTCGAAATCCGCCCCCACGACCCTCAGGATCCAACCGACAAGATCATCCACCTCACCCTCATGGAAGCCGACCTCCTGCGCTACCTGCTCGATCATCCAGGCAAGATCGTCCCCCGCTCCGAACTCCTCGAGAACGTCTGGCACGTCAAAGAAGACACCGACACCCGCGCCATCGACAACTTCGTCGTCCGCCTCCGCCGCTACCTCGAACCCGATCCCGCCAAGCCCATCCACCTGCTCACCATCCGCGGCGTAGGCTACCGCTTCCTTCCAGAGCCCTAAACTCCTCCCCACCCAACACCCATATCCCACCGCATCTCGCGGCGCAGCAGCTCTGCGCCCAAACTTCTGAATCGGCAAAATCAGCGGTCCACGTGACAAACATCACAGCCAGGTCTCATCGCAAAGGCAGATTGTTCCCTCAAACATGTCCGCTGACTTTCGCCGCGGCAAGCGAATTCGCAACAAGTCTTAGACCAATCAACCGCTGTCGTGCGCCGCAACCAACCAGCGAACCGTAGTCGCCAGGAGTAAATCGATGAGCCCGAACGTCTCCACCCTACCCACCAACATCAAGGTCGCCAACCCCGGTCCATTGGGCCTCTTTGGCTTTGGCCTCACAACCTGTCTTCTCTCTTCGATCAACGCCGGCCTCATTCCGCCTGCGTCCATCGCCGCCGTCGTGCCACTGGCCTTCGCCTATGGCGGCCTCGCGCAATTCGTTGCCGGCATCATGGAATTCCGCCTCGGCAACACCTTCGGTGGTGTCGCCTTCACGTCCTATTCCATGTTCTGGTGGTGGTTCTCGCTACTCCTTTGGACCCTCGGCGCCGGTTGGCTCAAAGCCCCCGCCCCCCAGGGAATGGCCACCGCACTCCTCCTCTGGGGTGTCTTCACCTTCCTTCTCTGGATCGTCACCTTCCGCCTCAACAAAATCCTCTGGAGCGTCTTCCTCCTTCTGACCATCACCTTCTTCCTGCTCGCAGCCAAGGACTTTGGCTTCGGTGACCTCTACGGCAAGCTCGGCGGCTACGTTGGCCTGGCCACCGGCATCGACGCCGTTCTGCTCGCATTCTTCGAGCTCCTCAACGCAGTCGCCGGGTACACCGTCGTCCCGCTCGGAGAGCCCATCGTCCTCAACCTCGCACTCAGCGGACGCGTCGGTGTTGCCGTCGTTTAGGTCGCCTCCCTCGCCTTCGCTGTTGTCTTTGCCTTTCTTTCTGTCATTCCCTTTGGAATCTGCTTGTTCCTCTGCTCGACAATCACGCCAGAAAGCAGAAACCATGTGCCCGCGACCGAACCGCCGCGGGCGCATCCTATTAACTATGTCGACTCTCGTACTTCGCATTGACAACATGCACTGCGGCTCCTGCATTCGCCGCGTCACCCAGACGCTCAATGCGTTACCCAACACCCAAGCTGAAGAAGTCCGCGTAGGCAGCGCGCGCATCCAGACCGGCGCCGCACCCGAGCAGATTCAGCAAGCCCTCACCGCCGCCGGCTATCCTGCCTTCGTGGAATCGGTCGGAGTATGACCGAGCAGACGCTCGACGACGTCACCGTCCTGACCGTGAAGGGCATGACCTGTGCCTCCTGCCAGATCCATGTCCAGCACGCCCTCGAAGCCGTTCCCGGCGTCGCCTCCGCCAGCGTCAACCTCATGGCGCACACCGCCCAGGTCACCTCCACCTCGCCCCTCGACGCCAACACCCTCATCACCGCCGTCCGCAACTCCGGTTACGACGCCTCCCTGCCCGCCCCTGCAGGTGAATCCCACGCCTCCCACGACCACGACAGTATGGAGAGCCCCCACCTCGGTCTCCGCACCCTCGTCGCGCTCATCGCCGGCGCTGTCGCTATGCTGCTTTCCATGCCGCTGATGATGTCCTCCGCCACCAGCACCGACCCACTCCTCCGCGCGCTCGCCAACGCCCTCGCCCCGCTCATGCCCATGGCGCTGATGAATCTCCCCGCCCAGCCCATCCGCTGGATCCTCTGCACCCTTGCCCTCGCCACCATGCTCTTCGCCGCGCCCGAGATCTACACCGCCGCCTGGCGAGCCGCGCGCCACCGCTCCACCAACATGAACACCACGGTCGCACTCGGTACCCTCGCCGCTTTTGCGTCCTCCTTCGTCGCCACCATCGCGCCAACAACCTTCACCCGCCACGGCCTCGCCTCCGACGTCTACTTCGAAGCCGTCATCTTCATCCTCGCCTTCCTCCTCGCCGGCCGCTGGCTGGAAGCCCGCGCCCGCGCCCGCGCCACCAGCGCCCTCCGCGGCTTCGCTCAGCTAGAATCCTCCAACGCCCGCCTGCTAACTGTGCCTCAACACTGGGTGCCCCAGGTCCCGCTTCTGGGACCTGGGGACGATCCTGTCATCGACTACACCACCCTCCCCGAAACCCTCCTCCCCCTTTCCGCCATCGAGCCCAACGACCTCATCCGCGTTCTCCCCGGCGACCGCATCCCCCTCGACGGCCTCATCCTCCACGGCCGCAGCTCGATCGACGAATCCATGCTCACCGGCGAACCCCTCCCCATCACCCGCACCATCGGCGACAAAGTCTCCGGCGGCACCCTGAACCTCGACGGCCCATTAGTTCTCCGCGCCACAACCGTAGGCGCGACCTCAACCCTGGCCCAGATGCAGCGCCTCCTCGAGCAGGCCCAGTCCAGCCGCGCCCCCATGCAGCGCCTGGCCGATCGCGCCTCCGCCATCTTCGTTCCCACCGTCCTCGCCCTCGCCGCCTTCACCTTCGCCGCCTGGTCCATCGCAGAAAACACCAACGGCCATCACGAAGGCTTTGCCCGCGCCCTCTCCATCGCCATCGCGGTCCTCATCATCGCCTGCCCCTGCGCCATGGGCCTCGCCGTCCCCGCCGCCATCACCGTCTCGTTAGGCCGCGCCGCCCAATCCGGCCTGCTCATCAAAGGCGGCGAAGCCCTAGAGCGCCTCGCCACCGTCGACACCATTGCCCTCGACAAAACCGGCACCCTCACCGAAGGCCGCCCCCGCATTGCCGCCTTCGTCCTTGCCCAGACCGCAGTCCTCCCCGCCGAAACCCTCCTGGCCTACGCCGCCGCCGCCGAACGCCTCTCCACCCACCCCCTCGCCCAGGCCGTCGTAGCCTATTACGAAAACTCCGTCATCTCCACCAAAGTGCCCGTCCCCAATGCCGTCATCTCGACCGAAGCGCAGCGCAGTGGAGAGACCCCTGTATTGCGGCAGGAGCCCTTACACAACTCCCCGGCTCCCACCATCGAAGACCTCATCACCCTCCCCGGCACCGGCCTCACAGCCACCATCGCCGGCCACAAACTAGCCCTCGGCAACGCCGCCCTCCTCACCACCGCCCCACCCCCCGAGCTCCTAGCCCCGCCTACCCTCGCAAACGCCACGCCCCTCTACCTCCTCATCGACAACATCCCCCAGGCCGTCTTCTTCGCCACCGACGAGCTCCGCCCCAGCGCCCCCGCCGCCATCGCGCAACTCAACACCCTCCACATCCACCCCGTCCTTCTCACCGGAGACATCGCCGCCTCCGCAACCCCCATCGCCCAAGCCGCCGGCATAGCCGACATCCAATCCCATCTCCTCCCCGCCGAAAAGCTAGCCGCCATCCGCACCCTCCAAACCGCCGGCCACAGCGTAGCCATGGTCGGCGACGGCATCAACGACGCCGCCGCCCTCGCGCAAGCCAACGCCGGCCTCGCCATGGCCTCCGGCTCCGACCTCGCCCGCGATGCCGGCGACATCCTCCTCCTCCACCACGACCTCCGCCTCATCCCGCTCTCCATCCAGATCGCCCGCCGCACCACCCACATCATGCGCCAGAATCTCGGCTGGGCCGTCGTCTACAACCTCATTGGCATCCCCCTCGCCGCCGGCGTTCTCTACCCCCACTTCCACATCCTGCTAAGCCCCATCCTCGCCAGCGCCGCCATGGCCCTAAGCTCCGTAAGCGTCCTCGCCAACTCCCTCCGCCTCCGCGCCCTCCCCACCACCAATCACTAACCACCGTTTCTCCGCGATACACTACAGTCACCGCCTCCCGCGGACAAACTGTGCGCATCTTCACTCGCTACATCCTCCGCGAAGTCACCGGTTACGCCCTGCTCGGCGGCGTGCTCTTCACCTTCATTTTCTTCATGCGCTACCTGCTCCCGCTCATGGAGCTCACGGTCCGCGGCGTCGCCTCTCCCCTCGACATCCTTCGCCTCATCGGCTATCTCCTTCCCGGCTTCCTCTCCTTCACCATCCCTATGGCTGTGCTCGTCGGCATCCTGCTTGGCCTCAGCCGCCTCGCAGCCGACAGCGAAGTCACCGCCATGCGCGCCTCCGGCCTCGGTGTTCTCTCCTTCGTTCGCATCGTCAGCATCTTCGCCGTCTTTTTCTGGATCCTCGGCCTTGCCAACTCCCTCTTCGTCGCCCCCCGTGCTGCCCAGGCCATCCTCAATTATGAAGACGCCTCCAAGACAAGCCAGGCCACCGTCGCCATCCAGCCCCGCGTCTTCTACGAAGACTTCAAGAACTACGTCCTCTACGCACAGGACGTCATCCCCGGCGCCAACGGCACCGCCATCTGGCATCACGTCTTCATCGCCGACCTCACCAAGCCCGCCTCCCCCTACATCATCACTGCCAACGAAGCCACCGTCCTCGCCGGCGGTTCTCAAACTCTCCGCCTCGAGCTAGCCAACGGCAGCCGCCACAACATCTCCGCCACCGACCTCGAGCAGTACGACATCACCACGTTCAAGACCGCCGAGCTCCCCATGCAGACCGGCCAGCAGGAGGAAGACTCCCACCTCAGTCGCCGCGACACGCCCATGCACGCCCTCGGCCTGCGCGATCTATGGCGCCTCGCCCACACCGCAGGCCCCGCCGCCGGGGTCCCCAACGGGCGTTCTTTGCCTGATGGGGTGGGAGCCGCCCGCCCCTATCTCATCGAGCTGCACTATCGTGTTGCCTATCCCACCGCCTGTCTCGTCCTCATGCTCGTCGGCGTTCCCCTCGGCCTCTCCTCCAAGCGCGGAGGCAAGGGAGCTGGCTTCGTCGCAACCCTCGGCCTTGTCTTCGTCTACTACGTCCTCTCCTCCATGGGCATCGCCTTCGCACAACAGGGCAAGCTCAGCCCCGCACTCGGCGTCTGGGGAGCCAACATCCTCTTCGCCCTCGCGGGCGTTCTCCTCCTGCAGCAGATCTCCCGCGGCGGCGCCGTCGTCGAACTCTTCGCCAACCTCGGCCATGCGTTCACCAAACTCCTTGACCGCATTCGCCGCAACACCGCCGCCGGCGATCAGCTCCGCGCCCAGCACATCGGCGACGGTGCTCTTATGCAGCGCATCCGTCGCGCTCTCCGCATTCGCTTTCCCCTCATCCTCGACGAGTACATCATGGGCAGCTTCCTCCGCAACTTCGCCCTCGTCCTCGTCTCCCTCATCATCCTCTTCATCATCTTCACCTTCTTCGAGCTCATCCGCGACGTCCTCCGCTATCGCACTCCCCTCGTCGTCATCGGCGACTACCTGCTCAACCTGATCCCCTTCATCCTCAACTCCGTCCTCCCACTCTGCTCGCTCGTCGCTGTCCTCATCACCTTCGGCGCGCTCAATCGCAACAGCGAGCTCACCGCCATGAAGGCCACCGGCATCAGCCTCTACCGCATCGTCGCTCCCATGCTCGTCGTCGCCACCCTGCTCTCCGGCCTGCTCTTCATCTTCGACGAAACCTATCTCCCCGCCGCCAACCGCCGCCAGGAAGCCCTCCTCTCCGAGATCAAAGGCAAGCCCGCCCAGACCTTCCTTCGCCCTGATCGCAAATGGATGTCGGGCCAAACGGGTAGCTCCGGCTCCGGCAATACCCTCGCCAACAACGAGCCCACCCGCATCTTCTACTACCAGTTCTTCGATCCTTACCGGAACGTCTTCGCCAATATCACCGTATTCGAGTTCCAGCCCGGCACCTTCAATCTCACCCGCCGCATCTTCGCCCAGAGCGCCCGCTGGGACGACAATCTCAACGGCTGGGTCTTCGAAGACGGCTGGCAGCGTACCTTCCAGGGCGAATCCACCGCCAGCTACCAGCCCTTCGCTGTCTCCACCTTCCCCGAGATCCACGAACAGCCTTCTTACTTCAAGAAGGAAGATCGCCAGTCCGAACAAATGTCCTACAAGGAGCTGGCCACCTACATCAACGACCTCAAGCAAAGTGGCTTTGACACCATGCGTCTCCGCGTCCAGCTGAATCACAAGCTCGCGTACCCGCTCATGACGCTGGTTCTCGCCATCCTCGCCATCCCCTTCTCGCTCTTCGCCGGCAAGCGCGGCGGCATCGCCGGCGTTGGCACGGCCATCGGCGTAGCCATCTGTTACTGGGTCATCGCAGGCATCTTCGAAAACCTCGGCGACGTAAACTCCCTCCCCGCCATCCTCGCCGCCTGGTCCCCAGACCTCCTCTTCGCCATAGCCGGCACCTACCTCCTCCTACGCACCCCCACCTAAGCAAACTCCCTCTCCCTTGTGGTTGCCTTTGCCGTTGCACCCGCTTTAGCCTCTGCCTTTGCTTTTGTCTTTCTTGCTGTCATTCCCCCTGGGAATCTGCTTCTTCCTTTGCCTTTGCCTTTGCCTTTGCCGTTGCCTTTGCCGTTGCACCTGCTTTAGCCTCTGCCTTTGCTTTTGCCTTTCTTGCTGTCATTCCGCACCCTGAGCTCGTCGAAGGGGCAGGAATCTCCTTCTCACACTCCCGACTCTGTCATCTCGACCGAAGCGCGCAGCGCGTAGCGGAGAGACCCCTGTATTTGCATTTGCCCTTGCATTTGCATTTGCCCTCGCGCTTGCACTTGTATCTGCCGGTACCGTTGCTCCTGAGATAGGTCCGGGCTTCAGCCCGGACAATAAACGAACACCCGATGAATGGGCTTTAGCCCCTGGGAGACCTTCGCCGTTGCCTTTGCCCTTGCCTTTCTGGCTGTCATTCCGACCCTGAGTCAAGCCGAACGGGAGGAACCTGCATCTCGCTCGCGCACCGAGCGCCCACCGTTGCCTTCGCTGGAAGCCAGAAGCCAGCCGCCGCTGTCCCACCCCCCCGGCCCCAACCGAGCTAAACTAAACTCGACATGAAAACACACAGCTTCCCCCTTGCATCCCTCATCCTTGCTGCGGCTGCGCTTCCTCTCGGAGCCCAAACCACCGCAACGCCGACCGTCCATCACACCACAACCACCGCCGTACACCACGCCGCTACCCCTGGCTGCGTCAAGACACCCGAGCTCTCGCCCAAAATCCCAGCGCTCGCCGCCAACGCTTCCTGCGCCAAGATCCTCTACACCCTCACCCACACTCCCGACACCCACCTCGACTACGTCTCCCCGATCGTCTCGCCCGAACTCCGCGCCGACCTCGCCGGACAGAAGACCACCTACTCCCTCACCTACGTCGACACCGTCATCGGGACCGGCGCCCTCGCCCTGCCTGGCAAGTTCTACACCGTCCACTACACCGGCTACCTCCCCGACGGCACCAAGTTTGACTCCTCCGTCGACCGCGGCGAACCCATCAGCTTCCCCTACGGCAAGCACCGTGTCATCCAGGGCTGGGACACCGCCTTCGAAGGCATGCGTATCGGTGGCAAGCGCCGTCTCTTCATCCCCTACCAGCTCGCCTACGGCGAGGCCGGCCGCCCACCCGCCATCCCCGCCAAAGCTGAGCTCATCTTCGACGTAGAGTTCATCGCCCAGGGCGACGAGATGCCCGCGCCCAAAACCCCGCCCACCCCCATGGCGCACCCCCAGCCAGACCACAAGCCCATGACGCCTCCCACCCCTCCGCCAACCACGACCAAGCCCGCAACCCCACCCCCAACCACCCAGCCCCAGAAGTAACTCCATCCCAGGGGCGGCCGCGAGCATCCAACTCTCGGCCGCCCTTCGTTTTCTCTACCCTCTATCCCCTATCCCCTATCCCCTGCCCTTATGCTCTCCCGCCTCAGACCGCTCTTCCCCTACCTCTTCCGCTATTGGCGAAGCTTCGCCCTCGGCGGCCTGGCCCTCATCGTTTACAACGCCGCCAAGGCCATGATCCCCCTGCTCATCGGCGGCGCCACCCGTGACATCCAGGGAGGCCTCTCGGCCGCGAAGGTCGAGCACCACGCCCTTCGCCTGCTCGCCTTAGCCCTTGTCGCTGCGATCACCCTCTACCTCACCCGCCAGATCATCATCGGCGCCTCCCGCGAGATCGAATTCGACCTCCGCAACGACCTCTTCTCTCACCTCGAATCGCAACCCCCAGAGTTCTTCCAGCGCCACCGCACGGGCGACATCATGGCGCACTCGACAAATGATCTAAGCGCCGTCCGCCAACTCCTCGGCCCGGCCATCATGTACTCGGCCAACACCATCGTCTTCACCGCCCTCGCGCTCCCCTTCATGCTGCGCATCTCTCCCCGACTCACGTTGTTCGCGTTCCTACCCCTCCCCTTCGCCTCCGTCCTCGTCCAGTACTTCGGCGCCCGCATCCACACCCGCTTCGAACGCATCCAGGCCATGTTCTCCGACATCTCCGCCCAGGCCGAAGAGAACTTCTCCGCCGCCCGCCTCATCCGCGCCTTCGGGCAAGAGGAAGCACAGATCGCCGCCTTCGAAACCTCCAACCAGGAGTACATCCGCCGCAGCCTCCTCCTCGCCCGCCTCATGGCCATGCTCTGGCCCACGCTCGAGTTTGTCCTCGGCGTCTCCCTCGTCGTCACCCTCCTCGTCGGCGGCCACGAAGTCCTCCTCCACAATCGCGACCCCCACCTCGGCATCACCGTCGACCAGTTCTTCACCTACAACATCTTCATGGTCCAGCTCACCTGGCCCATGATCGCCATCGGCTGGGTCGTCAACCTGGTCCAGCGCGGCACCGCCTCGGTCACCCGCATCCACAACCTCATGACCGAAATGCCCACCATCACCGACGCCCAAGCCGACCCCACTCTGGCTTCCAGGTACTCCGAGGCCTCAGCGTCCAGGTACCCCGAGGCTTCAGCCTCGGGTCTCATGGGCTCCGCCGAGAATGGGGCTTTAGCCCCTGGGGTAAAGCTTTCTTCGCCCCCGGCCCCAATCACCGGCCACATCACCTTCGACCACCTCAGCTTCACCTACCCCACCGGCCCCGAAGTTCTCCATGACATCACCCTCGACATCCCCGCCGGCTCCTCCCTAGCCATCGTCGGCCCCACCGGCTCCGGCAAGTCCACGCTCGTCTCCCTCATCCCCCGCCTCTACGACGCCCCACCCAACACCGTCCTCCTCGACGACCGCCCCCTCCGCGACTACCCCCTCCACACCCTCCGCGCGTCCATCGGCTTCGTCCCCCAGGAGACGTTCCTCTTCTCCACCACCATCGCCAACAACATCGCCTTCGGAGTCCCCGCAGCCACCACCGACGAAGCCAAACAAATCCTCAACCAGCAGATCGAAGCCGCCGCCCGCACCGCCCACATCGCGGACGAAATCCTCGAGTTCCCCAGCGGCTTCCGCACCATCGTCGGCGAGCGCGGCGTCACCCTCTCCGGCGGCCAGAAGCAGCGCACGGCCATCGCCCGCGCCATCCTCCGCAATCCCCCCATCTTGATCCTAGACGACGCCCTAGCCAGCGTAGACACCTACACCGAAGAACAAATCCTCGCCGGCCTCCGCGAGTCCATGCAAGGCCGCACCACGATCCTCATCGCCCACCGCGTCTCCACCGCCCGCAACGCCGACCGCATAGCCGTCCTCATCGACGGCCACATCGCCGAGCTAGGCACCCACGACGAACTCCTCGCCCGCAACGGCTACTACACCGACCTCTTCGAAAAACAATCCCTCGAAGAAGAAATCCTAACCGCCCAATAGAAGAAATCCCCGTCATCCTGACCGAAGCGTAGCGAAGTCGAAGGACCCCGAAGGTTCTCACCTCACCCACGCCCTCTAGCTCTTTCCACCTAGCTCTTCTCGACCCCCATCACCTTCACAATGACCCGCTTCGCCCGCTGCCCATCGAACTCCGCATAAAACACCCTCTGCCAAGTCCCCAGATCCAGCCGCCCATGCGTCACCGGCAGCGTGGTCTCATGATGCAGCAGCAGCGCCTTCAAATGCGCATCGCCATTATCCTCACCCGTCCGATGATGCTTATACCCCGGCCACCGCGGCGCCAGCTTCTCCAGCCAAACGGAGATGTCCTCGATCAACCCATCCTCGTTATCGTTCACATAAATCGCGGCCGTAATATGCATGGGCGAAACAAAGCAAAGCCCATCCTCGACGCCACTTCGCCGCACAATCGCCTCCACCTCCGGCGTAATGTGCACCATCTCATACTGCTCATCTGTCTTGAACGTCAGGTACTCGGTATGAACCTTCATGCGCCGATCTTAAATCAACCTACGGCTGCGGCGCAGGCGCACCCGCTGAAGGTGCCGGCTCATCCCCACCCCCAGTGCCTCTCACCGGCACATCCTTCCCATGCTCCGGATCGTAGTCATGCCGCTGCATCCACAGCTTGAACTCCGCCACCGGCTCAGAACGCAAACCGTCCCGATTCGCCGCGTACGCAAAGTCCTTCACATCGGTATTGAAGTCGCAGGTAAAGAACTTTCCGCTCTGCCCGAACACCGGCATCAGCACCACCAGCTCCCTGCCGGGCTTCTTCCAACGAGCCGGATAGGTCTCATACCCAAACGACGCCCGCACCTTTTCGCCACAGTCGTAGTTGAAGTCCACGCCATGCGCCTCCCCGCTCTCATACAGGTTCGCGCGACCATCGCCCTTCGCCTCATCCGGGTAGCGGCGAGAGTAGAACGTCGTCTGGTTGCGGCCAAAGATATGCAGCCGCAGCGGATAATCCGCCGGGTTCTTACTGTCGGCCAAAGCTTTCGTAGACATCGTCGCCATCATGATCCCTGCCACCATCAGCAACCCAGCCACACCCTTCGAAACGCGCATCCGGAAAACTCCTTAGGAACTCAACATAAGACGAAATTCACCCCGTTTGACGTTTCCTCCCCGCCACGAGTCTCGCCCCACAAAATTAAATTTCCTACCTGCTGCCCTCCATGCGTACCCTTACAGTCCCCCAACCGAAATGCGAAGAGTCCGAGGAATCGAAGGGGCAAGGCTTCAGCCGTTCCATCACCGTCAGACTCGAAGGGGCACGGCTTCAGCCGTGCCACTAACCTCTGCCCAGCAAGGGGCTTCAGCCACTGAGGTAAGCTTTCGTCATGCGCGTCGCCTCCCTCCTCCTAGCCCTCAGCGCAGCCGCGCCGCTCACCTTGCACGCCCAGTGGACCATCCAAACCCCCACCACCGCCGACCTCCGCGGCATCGACAACGTAGGCAAGGGCATCGCCTGGGCCTCCGGCACCAACGGCACCGTCCTCCGCACCGAAGACGCCGGTTACCTCTGGCAACGCTGCACCATTCCCCCCAACGCCGAGCACCTCGACTTCCGCGGCATCCAGGCCTTCGACGCCAACACCGCCATCGTCATGTCCTCGGGCCCCGGCGACCAATCCCGCCTCTACAAAACCACCGACGGCTGCCAAACCTGGACCCTCCTCTTCACCAACCCCGACAAAACCGGCTTCTGGGACGCCATCAAATTTCGAGATCAAACTCACGGATATTTGCTGGGCGATCCAGTCGCGGGGAAATTTCAAATTCTCGAAACGAGCAACGGTGGTTCTTACTGGCAGACGTATTGGGGCGGAGTCGAGTCATCTCACAACGAAGGCGCATTCGCTGCCAGCAATTCGTCATTGGCCTTAGGAGTAACGGAAGGTCATTCAGGTATAGGACTTATTTTTGGCACAGGCGCACC
>Ga0187887_10002400_pt1 | contig 15054 bp, 12 predicted proteins | sample June2016WEW_7_10_FD_132977 | JGI IMG/M metagenome (GOLD analysis project Ga0187887, IMG submission 132977) | Peatland microbial communities from SPRUCE experiment site at the Marcell Experimental Forest, Minnesota, USA - June2016WEW_7_10 | ecosystem: Environmental > Terrestrial > Soil >...
AATGGCGGGTCGCCGTCTCGACGGCCAGTTGCATGTCGGTCGCGCTACGCACGTCGCCGACCAGACCTAGCACGACGTCGCCGTGGCGCGCCACGACCGCGTCGAGTTCGCCCGGGGTCGCCAGCGCGTACGGCACCTCGGGGATGTCGCGACAGCGGTCCACGGCCACCACCCGGTAGCCGTCGTTCACCAGGGCGTCCACGCTGGCCGCACCGATGCCGCGAGCGGCGCCCGTGACGATGGCGACGCGGTTCATTGGCCCAACGACCGGTAGAAATCTGGCGGCGCCACGACGTCGGAACGGTCCAACTGGTCGATGCTCGACTTGCCCAGTCCCAGCAGGGTCGAGTCGATTCCCCCGCGCAGGATGTCGAGCACGTTCTCCACCCCCGCCTGACCGTTCGCGGCGAGTCCCCACAGCGATGCTCGCCCGATCATGACAGCCTTGGCGCCGAGCGCCAGGGCCTTGACCACGTCGCTGCCCCGGCGCACGCCGCCATCCAGCAGGACTTCGGCCTGGTCGCCGACCGCGTCGACGATCGTCGACAGGGAACGGATCGGCGCCGGGGTGCCGTCGAGGTTGTTGCCCCCGTGGTTGGAGACGCTCAGTGCGGTCGCGCCCAGGTCGACCACCCGTTTCGCGTCGTCGACCCGACTGACGCCCTTGACCATGAAGGGGCCTTCCCATTGGGCGCGCAGCCACGCGACGTCGTCCCAGCTCGGCAGCGAACTCTGCATCCACTCGGCGTAAGCGCCGAAGAAGGTCGGGGACGGCTCGCCCGGCTTCGCCATGTTGGGCGCGGTCAGCGTGGGTAGGTGTCCGGTGCGGGCGAACGACCAAAACCACAATGGCCTCGTCATCACCTGGGGCGCCAGCTTGAGCACGGCTTTGGCGTCGATCTTCTCGGGGATCCACGGACTTCCCCAATCGCGCCCATTGGAGAACGACCAGTCGAGCGTGAGGATGATCCCCTTCGCGCCGGCCTCCTTCGCTCTCGTGAGTCGCTGGACCATGGTGTCGCGATCCCCCGACCAGTACATCTGGAAGAGCACCTGGGAGCTCGCCCGGCAGACGTCCTCGATCGAGCAGCTGGCGAAGGAACTGAGTCCCATGATGACGCCGCGAGCGGCGGCGGCACGGGCCATGACCACCTCGCCGTCGGGATAGACAGCCTGAACTCCCGTGGGCGAGATCAACACCGGCATCGAGAGTGACTGTCCCAACACCGTGGTCGCCATGTGGCGGTCGCTGGCCAGTCCCGCGACGTGCGGCGCGAAGCCCAACTGATCGAAGGAGTCGAGATTGTCCTTGGAGGAGAGGCCCTTCTCCGATCCGCCGATGAGCGCCCCGTAGACGGACTGGGGCAGACGGCGCTTCGCACGGCGCTGGGCCTCGGCGACCGACTCGAACCATTGTGACGCCATGTGTCTCCCGTTACGTCTCAGTCCGAGATTACAGGAGGGGGATTTGAGCCCTCGTCAGCGCGCCGAAATGATGACGGGCACCCGGCGCGAGTGATCCGGTGACGACCGGGGACGAAGCGCCACGCGCCTCGCCTCCAGCGCCGTCTCGCCGTGACCGAAGACGCACTCGGGGTCGGGATCGGAGAGCTCGAGACCCGTGAAGAACTTGGCCGCCATGCACCCCCCTCGACAGGCGTCGTAGGAACCGCACGACCCGCACGCCCCGGGGTTGCCCGGCTCACGCAACGAACGAAAGAGCGCACTGTCGCGCCACACCTTCTGGAACCCGGCGTCGCGGACGTTGCCGGCCTTGAACTGCTCGTGGATGACGAAGGGGCAGGCGTAGACGTCGCCCACCGGATCGATCAGGCAGACCACCCGACCCGCGCCGCAGAGGTTGAGTCCGTCCAGCGGTTCGCCGAAAGCCGAGAGATGGAAGAACGAGTCACCCGTGAGGACGTGGGGCCGTTGCACCAGCCAGTCGTAGAGCTCCCGGTTCTGGAGGCGGGTCGGACGGAGCTCCTCCCACAGTTCGACCGCCCGTCCCGAAGGGCGCAGCCGAGTGAGACGCAACTGCGCCCCGTAGGCCTCGGCGAGCGTCTCGAGGTCGTCGAGTTGGTCGACGTTGTCGCGCGTCATCACGACCGAGATCTTGAAGGGACCGAAGTCGGCCGCCTGCAGGTGATCCATCGCTCGGCGGGCCGCGGCGTAGCTGCCGGCACCTCGTATCTTGTCGCTGGTGTCCGCGTCGGCACCGTCGATCGAGACCTGCAGGTCGAGATAGTCCGTGCTGGCGAGGCGCCGCGCGGCGACTCGATCGATTCGTGTGCCATTCGTCGAGAACTTGACGCCAACCTTCTGTGCGACGGCGTGTTCGACGAGCTCAAAGAAATCCCGGCGGATCATCGGCTCGCCGCCGCCGACGTTGACGTAGAAGATCTGCATCGCGGCGATCTCGTCGATGAGCCTTTTCGCCTGATCGGTGGCCAGCTCGCGCGGGTCGCGTCGACCGGACGAGGAGAGGCAGTGCGTGCAGGCCAGATTGCAGGCGTAGGTAAGTTCCCACGTGAGACAGATGGGCGCGTTGAGGCCGCGTTCGAAACGGTTGCGCAGCGACGAGTCAGCGCCCACTGATGATCCCCGACGCGGCCAGCGCCGCCAGTGCCGCCACGTAGCGCGGGTGGTCGCGCTCGTCGACCACCGCGTCGATGGCGGCGTCCGCGCTTTCGAACCGGTCGAGGCACGTCACGACTTCGACCAACTTCGCCGACTTAAGGAACACCAAGCGACGCGTGCCGTGATGGTAGGCGAGCGCACCGAAGGACTCGTCGCGCAACGACACCTCAGGGCTCAACGACCACGCCTGTGACGGGTCGAACATCGTCGTCGTCAAGGACGACACGTTCTAGTAGACCCCGCAAAGTCCGTCGATGGAGACTTCCTCGACGAGCAGCTCCTCCACCTCGCCGATCTCGACAACCTCTTCATCCGCAATAATCGTCTCGGTCGACACGGTTCCTCCTCGAACATCCCAATTCTGCCCGCTGCGGCACACGAACTCAGACCAGCCGTGCCAAACTTCCCTCGTGACCAGCCTTCTCCCCGTGGCCCCGGCGCCCGTCGACGCGCCCCTCGCCATCGGCACCTCCGTCACCCTCGACGAAGGCGCCACGTTCCTCGACCGTGACCTTCTCGCGGGAGGGTCCCCCTGGCGTCTGCTTCGCCTGCCCGGCGGATCGCGCGCCGTGGCCGAACGATGGTCCGGAGGCGGGGTCGTGGGAGCAGGCGAAGGGCGATTCGCCAGGACGCTCGTCCAGCAGGGACTCGTCCATCCACTCTTTAACGGCACCCTCGACGTCGACGCCGTCGACGTCGTGATCCCCGTGCGCGACGACGTCGCGTCGTTGCATTCACTACTGACGCAACTCGAGGGACTGCACGTCACCGTCGTCGACGACGGGTCCATCCACCAGATCCTCGTCAAAGAATGTGCCAGCCAGTTCGGCGTGAAACTGGTTCGCCTCGAATCGAACGGCGGGCCTGCCGCGGCGCGTAACGCGGGGATGCTGGCCACCTCGCGCCCGTTGACGTGGTTCCTCGACGTCGACGTCGTCGTTGACAACGCCCACGACGTCCTGTCCCGTTTGGCGGCGCAGTTCGCCGATCCCCTGCTCGCCGCGATCGCTCCGCGAATCCGTGGTGGCGCGGGATCATCGCTGCGCGACTTGTTCGAACAGCGCTTCAGTCCCCTCGACATGGGCGCGCATAGTGGCCTGGTGGTATCGCGTGGGGCGATTGGCTACGTGCCGAGCGCCTGCCTGGTGGTGCGACGCAGCGCCTTCGGCACCGGATTCGACGAGAGCCTTCGCGTGGGCGAGGACGTGGATCTCGTCTGGCGACTCGCCGACCAGGGTTGGCTGGTCCGCTACATGGCGGGCGTCGTCGTCGTGCACCGGGCGCGCGGCACCTGGCGAGACTGGTGGGATCAGAGGGTAAGTTACGGCACGTCAACGAGTGCGTTGGCGCAGCGCCACGGAAGCCGCGCCGCTCCCTTGCGGGGCGACGTGTGGACGATGCTGGCGTGGCTCAGCGTCATGGCCGGCAAGCCGCTGATAGGGGCCCGCATCGCGCGCGTTGCGCGCGGGGCGCTCACGTCGCGACTGCGCGACACCGACGACGCCGAACACGTGTCGGGCGAAGTGGTGACCAAGGGCATGCTGCGCGCGGGAGGGCCGATGGCCCGGGCGCTCGTGAGAACCTTCGGACCCCTGGTGCTGCTCGCGGCCGTCCACCCGAAGCTAAGGCGCCGAGCATTGCTGGTCTTCGCGGTGGGCACGGCGTGGCGCTGGCGGCACACCCACTTCCACGCCAGCGACGTGCCGCTCGCCATCGCGGACGACCTGGCCTACAGCGTGGGCGTTGGGCGTGGCGCGTGGCGGGCGAAGTCGCTGCGGGCCCTGACGCCACACATCACGAAATCCTCGCTGAGCGCGAAGGAGCTATTGGGGCTGAAGGGACGGCCGTCCTAACTAGAAGCGCACGACCCCGCGCACGTTCTGGCCGGACTCGAGGTCGAGGTACCCCTGATTGACCTCGTCGATGCTGTACTCACGGGTCACCAACTCGTCGACCAGGAACTTGCCCTCGTGGTGCAGTCGCAGGAGCCGGGGGATCTGCACCCGCGGCGCCACGGAGCCGAAGATGGTGCCCCGCAACTCCTGATTGAGGAGGGTGAACATCGCCAGGTTGAGGCTCACCTGGGTTTGAGCGAAGGGGGCGATGGCCGTGGCGACGATGACGCCGCCCTTGGCGGTGATGCTCCGGGCCTCTTCGACCAGCTCGCCCGTGAGACGCCCGGGGGTGAGGACCACCACGTCGCAGTTCCTGCCCGACGTCAACTCGCCCAGGAAACTGAACGCGGCCTCGAGCGAGGAGCTCGCGCCGTGGGTGGCGCCGATCTTCATCGCGCGATCGACCTTGGACTGATTCGTGTCGATCGCGATCACGGCGCGGGCCCCGGCGTGCACGGCACCCTGGATGGCCCCGGATCCGACGCCCCCGCAGCCGATCACGGCCACCACGTCGCCCGGCTTCACTCCCCCGCGGGTGACCGCGGAACCGAAGCCCGTGGCCAGCCCGCAGGAGATCAGCGCCGCGGCGCGCAGGTCATACCAGGGGTCGATCTTGATGATCGACGCTTCGTGCACGACGATGTACTCGCTGAACGTGCCCAGCTGCGCGTATCGATTGAGGTTGGTGTCGCCGAAACGATGACGCCAGGTGCCGTCGGAGATCATCGGTCCGGCCAGCGTGGTCGCTCCCAAATCGCAGATGAAAGGACGGCCGGAGGCGCAGTAGGGGCATTTCCCGCACGAGGGGATGAACGACACCGACACGTGGTCGCCCGGCGCCAGACCGCTGACGTCCGGCCCCACGGACTCGACGATGCCCGAGCCCTCGTGGCCGCCGATGTAGGGGAACATCGAGTCGACGCCGAAGAGGGCGAGCACCGCGCTCGGCGGGGCCATGTCGCCGACACGGGTGTGCTCGTCGGAGTGGCACAGTCCGGCGAAGGCCATCTTGACCTTGACCTCGTGGGCGCGAGGTTCATCAATCTCGATGACCTCCGTGCGCCACGGCCCGTTGAGCTCAGTGACGATCGCGGCCTTGACCTGCATGAGTCCCCTTAGTGCGTAGTGCGACGAGAGTGCCTCTCGCTGCGTACTCTATCGCCGCGGCACCGAGACCCGAAGGCGCCTACATCTGCTCGGGCGCGTGGATGCCGAGCAGCGAGAGCCCGAGACTCAAGGCACGCGCCGTGAGGTCACAGAGCGCCAGACGTTCGTCGCGAAGCTCGCCCTCCGACGACAGCACGGGGCAGGCTTCGTAGAACGAGGTGAAGCGCTGCGCGAGATCGAAGAGGTAGTTGCAGAGTCGATGGGGTTGGAGACTCGCTAAAGCCAGGTCGAAGGCCTCGGGAAAAGCGAGCAGCCCGAGGGCCAGGTGACGCTCGGGCTCGTTGGTCAGCGCGAACGACGTGACGTGAGGCGACCAGGGCGTCCCCAGGCGACGGAAGATCGACCGCAGTCGCGCGTGCGCGTACTGCAGGTACGGTCCAGTGTCGCCCTCGAAGGCGAGCATGCGGTCGAGGTCGAAGACGTAATCGTGCTGGCGTTCGCCCGAGAGGTCGGCGTACTTGATCGCCGCGCGCGCGATGTCCACCGCGAGCGCGGTCCGCGCCAGCTCGTCAAGGTCGACGTGGCGCGACACCAGCGCGTCGTCCGCCCGGGTGATCGCCTCGTCCACCAGACCCGCGAGCAGGACGCTCTCGCCACTGCGGGTCTTGAACATCCTTCGATCGGGTCCGAGCACGTTGCCGAACGACACGTGCTCGCAGCGCACGTTCTGGGGCAGCCAGCCGGCCATTCGCGCGACCGCGTAGACCATGTCGAAGTGCTGCGCCTGGGGCGTGCCCACCACGTAGAGCAGCTCATCGGCGTGCAGATTGCTCACCCGGTCGCGCACGGCGGCTAAGTCCGTCGCGGCATAGCCGAAACCCTCGTCGCTCTTCTTGACGATGAGCGGCAGCGGCTCGTTGTCGCGGTTCGTGAAGCCCGGCGGGAAGACGCACCACGCGCCGTTGCTCTGAACCAGGAGTCCCGCCGCGTCGAGGTCGGCCACCACGTCGTCGAGCATGCTGTTGTAGTAGGACTCACCCACGGCGTCGTCGGGCTTCAGCAAGATGTCGAGTCGGTCGTAGATGTCCGAGAAGTAGGCGATCGACTGATCGACCAGAATCCTCCAGAGCCGCAAGGTCTCGGGGTCGCCCGACTGCAGCGTCACGACGCGGTTGCGGCTGCGATCCTTGAAGGCGTCGTCGGCGTCGAACTTGACGCGGGCGGCCTGATAAAAGCCGTTGAGGTCGCCCATGGAGAGCGACGCCACCGCTTCGTCCTCGCCGAGGTCGAGCAGGTGTTCAATCAGCATGCCGAAAGGTGTGCCCCAGTCGCCAATGTGATTGCGCGCGATGACCTCGTCGCCAGCGAAGCGGTACATGCGAGCCAGGGCGTCGCCGATAATGGTCGAACGAAGGCTGCCCACGTGAAGCTCCTTGGCCACGTTGGGGGCCGAGTAGTCGATGACCACCCTCTTCGCAGCGGGTGTGCGCGCGCGCCCCAAGCGATCGTCGTCGAGCAAGGACCGCAGTTGCGAGTCGAGCAACTGGGGGCTGAGCGTCAGGTTGAGGAAACCCGGACCGGCCACCTCGACGCTGGCCACGCCCTCCAAGTCGCAGGCCTTGACGATCTCGTCGGCGACCTCTCGGGGCGGCCGCCCCACCTGCTTGGCCAGGGCCATCACGCCGTTGGCCTGGTAGTCGCAGCGGTCCGACGGCCTCAGCACCGGGTCGGCTCCCGCAGCGATCGTGTCGAAGCCGCTCTGCAGACGGCCCCTCACCAAGTCATACGTCGAAGTCATGGGTAACAGTCTCGCACTTCAGCGATCGCGCGGGCTCCCGAGGCCGGAACAGGGGTCTCGAGAACACGGCAGAATGGGTACATGACAACTCCCTCACTTGACAGCTTCGGATCCAAGAGCACGCTCGACGTCCCGGGTCGATCGCTCACTTACTTCTCCCTCAAGTGCGCCGGCCTGCGGGACTTCGGCGTCGAGCGGCTGCCCTACTCCATCAAGGTCCTGCTCGAGAACCTGCTGCGCCACGAGGACGGCGTCAAGGTCCGTTCGAGCGACATCGAGGCGCTCGCCCGATGGGCCGACACGCCTGGCCGCCACGGCGAAGCGGCGGGCGACGACGCCCGCGAGATCGCCTTCACGCCCGAGCGCGTCCTGATGCAGGACCTGACCGGGGTTCCGGCGGTGGTCGACCTGGCCGCCATGCGCGACGCCATCATCGCCCTCGGCGGCGACCCCGACAAGATCAACCCGTTGGTACCGGTCGAGCTCGTCATCGACCACTCGGTCATCCTCGAGCGCACCGGCACGGCTGAGAGCTTCGAGCAGAACGTGGCCATCGAGTATCAGCGCAACATCGAGCGCTACACCTTCCTCAAGTGGGCCCAGAGCTCCTTCGAGCAGTTCCGGGTCGTCCCTCCGGGCATGGGCATCTGCCACCAGGTCAACCTCGAGCACCTCTCGCGCGTGGTCTTCGAACAGGATGGCGTGGCGTACCTCGACACCCTGGTGGGCACCGACTCACACACCACCATGGTGAACGGCCTCGGCGTGCTCGGCTGGGGCGTCGGCGGCATCGAGGCCGAGGCGGGCATGCTCGGCCAGCCCACGTCGATGCTCATCCCACCGGTGGTGGGCCTGCGCCTGGTGGGCGCCGCCCGCGAAGGGGTCACGGCGACCGACGTGGTGCTCACCATCTCCGAGTTGCTGCGCCACCACGGCGTGGTGGGCAAGTTCGTGGAGGCCCACGGCCCGGGCGTCGCGTCGCTCTCGCTCGAGACGCGCGCGACCATCGGCAACATGTCGCCGGAGTACGGCGCCACCTGCGCGATCTTCCCGATCGACCAGGTCACCATCGACTACCTGGCCTTCACCGGGCGCCCCGCGCCGCACCTGGAACTGGTCGAGGCGTACGCCCGGGCGCAGGGGCTGTGGCACGACAAGAGCGTGGCCGAGCCGATCTACTCCGAGTACGTCGAGCTCGACCTCTCGACGGTGGAGCCGAGCCTGGCCGGACCCAAGCGTCCCCAGGACCGGGTCTCGCTGAGCCAAGCCCGCGGGGCGTTCCGCCAGGCCCTCGGCCGCGAACCCCTAACGGTGCAAGGCGTCGACGCCGCCGAACACCTCTTCGACGGCGCGGTCACGGTGGCCGCGATCACCTCGTGCACGAACACGTCGAACCCGGCGGTGATGGTGGCGGCCGGTCTGGTGGCGAAGGCAGCCATCGAACGCGGGCTGAGCGTGAAGCCCTGGGTCAAGACGTCCCTGGCGCCGGGCAGCCGCGTGGTCATGGACTACCTCGAGCGCGCCAACCTCGTCGAGCCGCTCGATCAACTCGGCTTCTACCTGGCCGGCTTCGGCTGCACGACTTGCATCGGCAACACCGGACCGCTTCTTCCCGGCGTCTCGGAGTCCGTCAACGAGCACGACCTCTCGGTCGTCTCGGTGCTGTCGGGAAACCGCAACTTCGAAGGCCGCATCCACCCCGACGTCAAGCAGAACTTCCTGGCCAGTCCGCCGCTGGTGGTGGCCTACGCCCTGGCTGGCACGATCGACATCGACCTGCGCACTGAGCCCCTGGGCGAGGGACCCGACGGCCTGCCGGTGTACTTGAAGGACCTCTGGCCGACGGACGCCGACGTGGCGGAGGGGGTCCGCGCCTCGCTGACCCCCGAGATGTTCAAGGAGCGATACGCCAGCGCCTTCGGCGGCGACGAACGCTGGCAGGAGGTGCCCACCACCAACACCGTGACCTACAGCTGGGACCCCGCCTCGACCTACGTCAAGCTGCCGCCCTACTTCGACGGCCTCACTCTGGAACCGGGGGTCGTCGCGGACATCGAAGGCGCGCGCGTGCTGGCCAAACTCGGCGATTCGGTGACGACCGACCACATCTCCCCGGCGGGCAGCATCCGCCCCAACGTGCCCGCCGGCCTCTACCTGATCGACGGCGGCATCAAGGCCCAGGACTTCAACAGCTACGGCACCCGACGCGGCAACCATGAGGTCATGGTCCGCGGGACCTTCGCCAATATCCGGCTGCGAAACCAGATGGCCCCCAACACCGAGGGCGGCATCACGGTCAAGCTGCCCGAGGGCGAGCAAATGCCCATCTTCGACGCCGCCATGGCCTACGAGCGCGAGGGCACGCCGCTGATGATCCTGGGCGGCAAGGAGTACGGCAGCGGCTCGAGTCGCGACTGGGCCGCCAAGGGCACCAAGCTGCTCGGCGTCAAGGCGGTGCTGGTCGAGAGCTTCGAGCGCATCCATCGCTCGAACCTCGTGGGCATGGGCGTGCTGCCGCTGCAGTATCTACCCGGCGAGTCGGCGGACACGTTCAACCTCGACGGCACGGAGGTCTTCGACATCACCGGCCTCGAACCGCTCAACCGGGGCGAGACGGTCCCCAAGGTGACGCTGCACGTCACGCGGGCCAACGGCGAGCAGTTCGACTTCGACGCGCGCCTGCGCATCGACACGCCTACCGAGGCCGAGTACTACCGGCACGGCGGCGTGCTCAACTTCGTGCTGCGTCAGCTGGCCGCGCAGTAACCTCGCGCCCCTAAAAACTCGCGGGCCTTAGGTCAGCGCGGCGTTGGCTGCGGCGTCCACGCTGTCGTGCACCGGGATCCGACCGAGCGCCTTGTCGGGTGCCGTCGAGAGCTGGCGCCGCACGCCGTCGGTCGCCCGGGCCATGGACACGCTTATCTCGTCCTTGGTCATGTCGGCCACCACCTGGCTCAGCATCGCCAGACCGGTGAAATCGATGCTGGCGATGGCCGCGGCGTCGATGACCAGATGCCGGGTCTGGGGCAGCTTGGTCAAGAACTCGTGCAGGTCGCGTCGGAACACGCCGGCGTTGGCGAAGTAGATGTCGGCGGTGAAGATGATGACGAGCACGTGGTCGACCCGGTCAACGTTCTTATCGTTGACGGGCTCCCAACTGGTAGTGCCCTGGCGGCGGCCGAGCTCCACCATCTGGGGGTGCGCCGATCGCCACGTCTGATCAAGTATCGCCAGGCCCACCGCAAGTGCGAGTCCGATCTCGACACCCAGCAGCAGCACGCCCACGGTCGTGATCATGGCCAAAGTGAATTCCACGCGGCTGGTCGACCAGATAGCACGGAGCTGGCCGATCTTGATGAGCCGCCCGGCCACGAAAAGCAAGACTCCCGCGAGCGCCGCCAGCGGGATGCTGTGGGCGATCGAGGCGAAGGGCGCGACGATCAGCGCCCCGACCGCGGCCACCAGGCCCACCAATTTGGTGCGCCCTCCCGCGAGACGGGTGACGGTCGTACGGGCCGGACTCGCGTCGACGGGAAAGGCCCCGACGAGGCCGGCGGCGATGTTGGCCATGCCGACCCCGACGAAGTCGCGGCTCAGATTGTCGGCCACCCCGATCTCGTCGGCCGACGTCCTCGCGGTCGCCGCGGTTTGGCTCATGATGACGATCACCAGCGTGAGCGACGTCGTGACGATGACGCTCCATTCGTGCAAACTGAACCAGCGCAGCCGCCACGTTGGCAGCCCCACGATCACCGAACCGAGCTCCTGCACGCCGTGGTTGACCAGCGAGAGCGACACGCAAAGGATCGTCCCCACGAGCACCGCGACGAGTGCCCAGGGAAGCTTCGGGTTTATCTTCTCCCCGACGACCATCGCCGCCAAGGTGCCCAGGGCCAGCACGATGGACCACACGCTGACGTGATGGAAATTGTCGACGATCGCTTGGAGGCGCTGGATCACCGAATCGCCGCCGCCAACGATGCCGAAGACGTGCGGCAACTGGTGCACCGCGATGATCACGCCGATGCCGCACATGAAGCCAACGACGATCGGCAGGGAGAGGAAGTCGGCGAACCAGCCGAGCTTCAAGAGGCCGATCGCGACCAGCAGAAGCCCCGTGATGAGAGCGGTGGCGGCCACCAGTTCGAGGTACTGCGTCGAGGCCGGCAGGGCTAGGCGCAGCAAGGCCACCGCAAACAGCGGGGCGATGGTCGAATCGGCGCCCACCGACACGATGGGGTTCGAGCCGAAGGCGACGAAGACCAGGGTGGCCGTGATGAAGGCGATCATCGCCGTGAAGGCCGGCACGCCGGCCAATTGCGACGTCGCTAGCTGCTCGGGTATCGCGATGGCCAGCAGGGTGATGCCCGCGAGCACCTGGCCCGGCATGTTGGCGCGGGTGACGCCGTCGAGTATGTGACCGAACCCGTGAGTGGGTCGACGCCGGCCAATGGGGGTTCGGGAATCGGCCTTTTGTGCGTCAGCGCCCATCGGGCAACCATAGGACGCGCGAAGGCGGTTCGCTATCGAGTGTTGACGACTTTGAAGGTCTCGCCGAGGCGGCCCTTGCGAAGTCCAGCGTTCCTCGCGTTGAGACGGGCCCAGCTCTTGAGCATCTTCTTGAGGCCTTCTCGCCCGCCGACCTGACTGACGTGGCGACGCAGCGCCGCGTACTTGAGGTCGAAGACCTTGGTGATATCGACGACCATCGTGGGATTGGCCCCCGAGATCCATACCGTCGACACGACGTGCGGTTCGAAGCCTTCGCGCACCAGTTCGGGGAACGCGTGCGGATTGCGGGCGTCGGGGTAGATGGCGCGCATGGTGGCTTCACCGGTCGCCAGGTGATCGGGGTGGCTTACGCCGATACGCTCCCAGTTGCGCTCGGTGCTCTGGGTGATCACCAGGTCGGGACGGTGGGTTCGGATCACTCGGGCGATCTCGCGACGCAGGAGCAGCGTGGGCTCCACCTGTCCGTCGGGCCAGTGCAGGAAGGTCAGCGTGCTGACCCCAACCTCGGCAGCGGCCGCGCGCTGTTCGGCCTCGCGGATGGCGGTGCGCTCCTCCTTGGTGTGCGAGGAGTCATCGCCGCCGGCGTCGCCTGAGGTCACGAGGCAGTACGCCACGTCGACACCGTGCTTGGTCAGTGTCGCGATCGTGCCGGCGGAACCGAAGTCGATGTCGTCGGGATGCGCCACCACGACCAGGGCGCGCTTGACCCTCTTGTCGTAGGAAAAGACGGGTAGGGCGTTCTTCTTGCTCACCGTAGTGCTTCCTCCATTGTCGGGTCCCAGGCCGCGAGGTTCTTCAGGTGCGGGTCGTTCGAAAACACTTCGACGATCGGTCGCTTGAGGGCCAGGCGACGCATGATCACTTCGGCGTCGATCGTCTGGTTCCACAGCAGCAGCGACACGACGACGCCGGTGGAACCGGCTCGCGCCGTGCGGCCCGAACGGTGCAGGTAGGCCTTGTGGTCTTCGGGCGGGTCGAAGTGCATCACGCAGTCGACGCCGTCGATGTGCAGCCCGCGCGCCGCGACGTCCGTCGCGACCAGGACCGGGAGCTTGTCGGCCGAGAAATCGGCCAGGGCCTTCTCGCGCTGGCTCTGGCGCAGGTCGCCATGGATGGCGGCGGCGTTGACGCCCTCCTTCTGCAGCTGCTCGACCAATCGGTCGGCGCCGCGCTTGGTGCGACAGAAGATCAGGGTCTTGTCCATGGAGTTGCAGATGGTGGCCGCCACCTTGATGCGGTCCATCTGGTGCACGGTCAGGAAGTGGTGCACCATCAACGACACGGTCTGGGTGTCGCTCGCCACCTCGTGGAACACGGGGTCGGTGAGGTAGCGCTTGACGAGTCGGTCGATCGCGCCGTCCAAGGTCGCCGAGAAGAGCAGGGTCTGATGGGCGTGCTCGGCGATGCGACGCAGCACCCACTCGACCTGGGGCATGAAGCCCATGTCGGCCATGCGGTCGGCCTCGTCGAGCACCAGCACGTCGAGGTGTTCGACGTTGAGCTCGCCGCGGTCGCCCAGGTCGATGAGGCGCCCGGGCGTGGCGATGATGATGTCGCAGCCCTTGCGCAGCGACTTGACCTGGCGCTCGATGTCGGCGCCGCCGTACACCGCGTTGACATGCAGGCCCAGCGCGGCGCCCAGGGGCTTCAAGACTTCGTACACCTGCACGGCCAGCTCACGGGTCGGCAGCAGCACCAGGCCGCGGGGTCGGGCGGGCCCGCCCTCGCGCACCACTTCCTTCTCGCTGGCGGCAACCCGCTGGAGCATCGGCAGCCCGAAGCCGAGCGTCTTGCCCGATCCGGTCTTGGCCTTGCCACAGACGTCACGTCCGGCCAGCGCATCGCTGATCGTCAGGGCCTGGATGGGGAAGGCGGTGGTGATACCTTGACGGCTCAGCTCGGCGCAGAGTTCTGGATGAACCCCGAGCTCGACAAAGGTCATCTTGGTTGCGTACAGGTCAGGGGACGGCGCTACCGACACTTTTATTTCACTGCTCACGGGACAACGGTCGTTTCTCGGTTGGACCCGGAACCGGCGTTCGAAAGTGTGGGCCCAAGCTCACTTCATAGAGCTTCCCCCCTAGTCTACGTGATAAATAGCGAATTTGACAACAAACCCAAAAGGAGTGACGTGGCCCGACTTGAGCCCGGAATGAAGGCACCGGCCTTCACCCTGCCCAACCAGAACGGCGAAAAGGTGTCGCTGAAGGACTTGGCCGGCACCCGCTTCGTGCTGTACTTCTATCCCGCCGACGACACGCCGGGCTGCACGAAGGAAGCCTGTCAGTTCAATGACCAGCTGAGCTCGTTCAAGACATTGAAGGTGCGTGTGCTGGGCATCTCACCCGACGCGGCGCCCGCGCACGTGGCGTTCCGCTCCAAGTTCTCGCTCGCCTTCGACCTGCTGAGCGACCCCGACAGGAAGGTGATGACGAAGTACGGCGCCTACGGCGAGAAGATGATGTACGGCAAGAAGGTCCTGGGAGTCATCCGATCCACCTTCGTCGTCGGCCCGACGGGACTTATCGAACACGCCTGGTACGCGGTGCACGCTGACGGACACGCCGCCAAGGTGCTGGCGCGACTCGAGGCCTAAGCGGCGTTGTGCCGACGCACGGTGCGCACGCGGTGCCAGAAGCCCGCGACGATCAACAGCACCAGCACCACGATGATGGGGAGTTCCGCCGCGTGAAAGTCCTTGCTCACGTGGTTCCAATTGTGTCCCGCGGCGTCGCCCAGTCCGGCCAGCAGCGCCACCCATACGGCGGAACCAATGGTGGTCAGAATCGCGAAGCGGGAACGATTCATCTCGGCCATGCCAGCCGGCACCGAGATGAAGCTGCGCACCACCGGGATGACCCGACCGATCAGCACGGACGGATCGCCCCACTTCTCGAACCACCGCTCCGCGCTGTCGAGGTCCTTGTGGGTCAGGAGCAGCCACTTGCCCCATCGGTCCACGATCGTGCGGCCGGCGCTGCGACCGACTTCGTACGCGATCACCGAGCCCACCAGCGATCCGATGGTCCCCACGACGATGACGGCCCAGAGCGAGAAATGCGTGTGGCCCGTCAAGGCCGACGTGCACAGGGCGCCGGCGAA
>Ga0187887_10002403_pt1 | contig 15047 bp, 12 predicted proteins | sample June2016WEW_7_10_FD_132977 | JGI IMG/M metagenome (GOLD analysis project Ga0187887, IMG submission 132977) | Peatland microbial communities from SPRUCE experiment site at the Marcell Experimental Forest, Minnesota, USA - June2016WEW_7_10 | ecosystem: Environmental > Terrestrial > Soil >...
AGCGTCGGCCGGCGGAGTCGCGCGAGGGTGGCGGCGAGCGTGTGGCCGAGCGCGGGGGACGGGATCGCGGTGGGCGGGACCGTGGCGGCCGTGAGTCGGGCGGGCGGGATCAGGGTGCGCGCGAGGCTGGTAGCCAGGGCGGGCGGGATTCGCGGTTGGATTCGGTGCGGGAGCGGTTTGCGCCGCGTGGTGCGAGGCCGGGTTCGGCGGACGATGAAATTGTCGATCTGAGCGCTTCGGCAGAGCCGTTTATTCTGCCGGGCGAGTCGCTGTCGAAGTATCGGCGGGGAGAGAATGGCGCGGCTGGTGAGACGGCTGCGAAGTCTGTGGGCATTCCGGTGATTGCAAAACCTTCGACCGAGATTGAGCCGCTGGTGGGTTGGGATGGCGGAGCGGTGCTTCCGGGCGAGACGCTGCGGGCACGTGAGCCGCGTGAGTCGAGAGGTGGAGATGCGCCGCGCGGTGAGTCGTCTTCGGGCGAGAGCCGCGGTGGTGATCGCGATCGTAATGACCGCGGAGAGCGCGGTGGACGTGGGCGGGATCGCCGGCGTGGACGCGATGAGCAGCGTGGGCGTGGCGGCGAGCGGGATGCTGCGCCGCGTGCCGAAGCTTCGCGGACGGATGCGCCGCGTACGGAGTATCGTGCGGAGCCGCGCGGGATTGATCCGGCGGAGGCTGTGCTGCCGGCCGTGAGCTCGGGGCATGATGTGGCCGAGCGTGACTATGAGCCTGGCTTTGCGCCGAAATGGGCGGGGCAGACGGATCTGGCGCCGGTGGAGGTGTTGGAGCCGGAAGCGGAGCATGAGGCGGAGTTTGAAGAGGCGATTTCGTCGCTGCATGATGCGGAGCTGCAGGAAGCGGCTGAATTGCCGGAGCCGGACTTTCACGAAGCCGAATTCGAAGAGACGAGCGCGGAGTATGAGCCGGAGGAGAATGCGTCGGCTTCGTTCCGTGTCGATCCTGGGGGTGCGCGGGAGTTTCGGCAGGGCGGCACGGTGGACGAGCCTGTGGTTGAGGCTGGCCACGAGGCTGCGCATGAGCCGGAGTTTACGAGTCTGCAGCCTACGGGTGAGCTGATCTCGGAGGTGGTGCATGCGGAGATTGTGCATCCTGATCCAACGGCGCCGATTGAGCATGAGGCGGTGGTGCAGTCGGTGCACGCGGCCGAGGCGGAGACGCCGGTGTCGATTGAGGGCGAGCGGGCGCACGCGCTGGAATCGGCGGGGAGCTTTGCGCCGGGAGTTGGGCAGCTTGAGGAAGAGCTGCTGGATGAAGAGGACGCCGAGATTGGTTCACTGCATGCGGGCGCGTTCGATGATGATGTCGAGGAAGAGACGCTGGAGGGTGCGGCCGATCTGGGCAGCATGATTCGCGACATGACGATCGACGAAATTACGGGTCTTGAGCCGGTTGAGATTGATGGAGAGGAAGAGGACGACGAGGACGAGGACTTCGACGACGACGAAGAGGATTTCGAAGAAGACGAGCTGGCGTCGAATGGCGATGAGGATTTTGTAGAGGAAGAGGAAGTTTCGGGAAGCCAGATCAGCGAGGCCGAGGAAGAGGAGTTTGCGGAGGCCTCGAGCTTTGATGAGAATGGCGATGCGCGCGTGGCCGCGGTAGAAGGCGAGCCGGTTGTTCGTGAGGGTGGCCGTGAAGGCGGACGCGAGGGTGCACGGCGCGGACGCAGAGATGGACGTCGCGGCGGACGTGATCGCGAGCGCAGTGGCGGCGGAGAGCGCAGCAGCAGCGGAGAGCGCAGCGGTGGCGAACGCAGCAATACCGAACGTAGCCATACCGAGCGTAGCAGCGGTGAGCGGAGTTCGCGCGACAGCCGCGGCATGGCGGGCTCGCGGTCTCGTGGCGGCGGACGCGATCGTGGCGGACGGTCGATGCAGTCGACGAACCTGCCGGCGATCAGCGATCTGCTGAAGCCGGGGCAAGAGGTGCTGGTGCAGATTGCCAAGGAGCCGATTGCGAAGAAGGGTGCGCGCATCACGTCGCACATTGCGCTGCCAGGACGGTTCCTGGTGTTCATGCCGACGGTGAATCATACGGGCGTGTCGCGCAAGATTGAGAGTGACAGCGAGCGGCGGCGGCTGAAGGAGATTCTGCTGAGCGAGAAGGGCGACGCGCAGGGCGGCTTTATTGTGCGCACGGCGGCGGCTGGAGCCAGCGAAGAAGAGTTGCGGAGCGATCTGCGCTTCCTGCTGAATCTCTGGGCCGATATCAAGACGCGGTCAGAGTCGAGTAAGAGCCCGGCGCTGATCTATCACGATTTGAATCTTGTCGAACGGATTCTGCGGGACCAGGTCACGGACAACTTCTCCGCGATCTGGGTGGATACAGAGGATGCGTATGAGCGCGTGCTGCGGTTTCTGCAGAGGTTCCAGCCTAGCTTGATTCGGCGCGTGAAGCTATATACGAAGGACACGCCGCTGTTTGAGCAGTTCGGAATTACCGAGGAGATTAATACAGCGCTGCGGTCGAAGGTTTGGCTGAAGTCGGGTGGATCGATTGTGATCAACCAGACCGAGGCGCTGGTCGCGATCGATATCAATACCGGCAAGTACGTGGGCAAGACGGCGCGGCTTGAGGACACGATCGTGAAGACGAACCTGGATGCGATCCCGGAGATCGTGCGGCAGATTCGGCTGCGCGATTTGGGCGGAATTATCATCATCGATTTCATCGATATGGATGAGAGGAAGAATCGGAACAAGGTGATGGCTGCGCTGGAAGATGAGTTGAAGAAGGATCGGGCTCCGTCGAAGGTGCTGCAGTTCAATGATTTCGGATTGGTCGCGATTACCAGGAAGCGCGTGAAGCAGTCGCTGGAGCGGACACTGTCAACGACCTGCGGAATTTGCGCGGGCACCGGTATGGTGAAGTCGCCGGTGACGGTTTGCAATGACATCTACATCGAGATGCGGAAGATGCATAAGCTGATCGAGAAGGGTGACATCATGCTGCGCGTGAATCCGGAGGTGGTGAAGCAGTTGAAGACCGGCGGAGCGAAGTGGCTGCAGGAGATGGAAGAGATGTCGGGCAAGACGATTCTGGTGAAGAGCGATCCTAGCCTGCATCCGGAGCAGTTTGATATCCACTAAGGGCAGGGTGTAGAGGGTAGAGTGTAGAGCGTAGAGAAAGACGAGCGGCGACCCTTACGGGTCGCCGCTTTGATTTGCTTAACTGGGGATTGGAGGCTCGAGCTCGGGCACCTGGCCGCGCGGATTTGCGAGGCCGCGGTAAACAATCCAGGCGGTCGCGGCAAAACACAGGTTCGCGAGCTGCGACATAGTTGCTTGAGTGATGAATTGCTTCGGCGGTTCGGTCTCAACCCAGAAACCGTGGCCGAGCCCTTTATGGATCATCGCCGTGGAGTAGCAGAGGCGGATGACGCCGAGAACGAAGGGTATGGCGCAGATGAAGATTGCAGCTGCTGCAAACCTTCTCGCGAGTTGCCGTGCAGGTTGATCGACGATCTCGACGACGTTCTTCTGGCGGAAGAGGGTTATCAGAAAAACGGCCAGGGCTAGCTCTCCTACGATGTGGGGGATCCGAGATAGTTGGGACGCGACCCAGGGATTATTGAGCCACCTCCAGAATTGTTCAGCCACCGTGTCATACCATCCGAAGCTGGGGTACTGATGGATGATCTTTAGAAGTCGATAGAGTTGCGGAATCGCGAGTGCCAGGACTTCAACGCAGGCTGTGATGAGGGCCAGGTATCGGCGACGGCTCGATACAAAGAGAGTGGCGTCAGTCGTGCCGAGTATCCAAAACAATGCCAACAATGGAGAAGCGAGCAATAGTTGAAGCGCGAGGAGTACCACGATGATCCACTGAAAGCGCAGAAGCGACGCCCATTCCTGCAATTGAACGACGTGCCTGTACAGAAAATCGAACGTGAGTATGACTGCCACGATGAGTGCCGCCCGCCTGGTATTCGTCAGCCTCATGCGTTCCTTTCTTTGTGGAGTGAACAGTCGGCGCGTGCGTGGTTAGCGGGTGGCCCAGGCCATGCCGTCGGGTTCGGCGATGTTGGGGATGGTGGCGGTAATGGTTAGGGTGGTTAGGTCGAGGATGGTGATTTTGTTGTCGGGGGTGTTGGCTATGAAGGCTCGGTTGTGGGTGGGGTCGATGAGGATGCCCGCGGCGCCGGTGCCGATGGGGAGGCGCTTGATGACTTTGCGGGTGGAGGCGTCGAGGATGACGAGGTCGGGGCTGCTGAGGAGAGAGACGAGGACTTGTTTGCCGTCGGGGGTGAACTGGAGACGGTTGGCGCTGCGTGTTTCGGAGTGGAGGGTGGCGATTACTTTTTTGGTGGCGTAGTCGATGATGGAGATGGTGCCGTCCTGGGAGTTGGCTACCCAGATTTCTTTGTGGTCGGGGGAGAGATCGAAGCCTTCGCAGCCGCGGCCTACGGGGACTATGGTTTGGATCCAGTCGCGGCGGATCTGGGGCGGAGGTGGTGGCGGGTTTGAGGGCGGGCGCATGCCGGGGGGTGGGCCTTGCTGCGGGAGGGTTTCCATGTCGATGAGGCTTACGGTGGCCGAGCTTACGTTGGTGGTGATGATGTGTTGCTGGTCGGGGCTGACGTAGATCATGTGGGTGCGGTTTTGGCCGGTGCCGAGGGCCCAGTCGATCTTTTGGGTGGCGGGGTCGAAGCTGCCGATGACCTTGGAGCCTTCGGCGGTGAAGTAGAGTTTGCCGTCGACGAAGGTGAGGCCGTGGGGGCCGTGGAGGGGGCCGAGGTCGATGGAGGGTCGGGCGGTGTGGTGGACGAGGTCGAGGACGGCGAGGGTGTGGAAGGCGCCGCCGCCGTAGTTGGAGACGTAGGCGGTGGTCCCGTCGGCGGAGGCGATGACCTCGTGGGGGTCGGGGCCTACGGGAAGGGTGTAGAGGGTTTTGAGGGTGGTGGGGTCGAGGACGGAAAGGGTGTGGTCGTGCTTGGAGAGGGCGAGGAGGGTGGTCTGGGCGAAGATGCTTGCAGTGAGGGTTAGTGCGAGGAGGGTTGTCGTGGCGCGGAGAGGGAATCGCATGGAGGGAGGTTACTCCGGTTTGGATTTTTCGGTGAGGGTTTGCATGAAGTCGGATATCGCGGACTTGGTGGGGTCGTTGAGGGAGCGGAGGCCCTGGACTACGCCGGCCTGGTCGGCGGCGGAGCGGTTCTGGTTGAACTTGCGCTTGCCTTCGATGCGGGAGATGGGGAGCTCGAAGCCGATGATGGCTTTTAGCTGGCCGTCGATGTAAGGGGCGGGTGCGTCGGTGACCTTCCACGGGGCGGGGAAGGTGGACTCGTGGAGGTCGGTTAGGCGGGTGACGATTTCGCGGAGGCGGGTGGGGTCTTCGAAGAAGGTGATGGGGCCGTAGGCGTGGATGGCGGCGTAGTTCCAGGTGGGAACGACGCGGTGGGTTTCCTGCTTGGCGGGATACCAGTTGGGCGTGACGTAGGTGTCGAGGCCGCTGAAGATGAGGAGGGCTTCGGTGGCGGGATCGGATTGGTGCCACTGGAGGTTGGCGCGGGAGACGTGGCCGAGGAGGGTGCCGAGGGGGCCGCGGTTGGCGTCGAGGAGGATGGGGAGGTGGGTGGCGACGAGGCCTGCGGAGGTGAGGGTGACTAGCGCGGCGAAGGAGTTGCGCTGCATGTCGGCGTGGAGGGTGGGGAGGTCGTCGACTAGGAAGTCTTTGGGTGTGTACATGGGTGGCTCCGGCGGCGGTTGGTGTGCTGGGTCGATGATACTTGGCCGGGGCCGGAGGTTGGGGGAGGCGTGCGGATCGTGCGGTCCAGGATGGAGAACGGGTGGGCAGGGACGAAGACAAAGAAGAAGCAGATCCCTGCGGGATGACAACCAGAAAGGCTAAGGCAACGGCAGCTACGAAATACAGGGGTCTCTCCGCTGCGCCGCGCGACGAACGCGCGGCTCCGGTCGAGATGACAGGGATGTGGTGATTGGAGTGAGTAAGCAGCAGATTCCCAGAGGGAATGACAGAAAGAAAAGCAAGAGTCCAGTTAATGCAACTGTGGGTTTGCGTTAGAAGGCGAAGCGGGAGGTGAAGACGAAGGCGTGGTTGTAGCTGTGGAAGGTGGAGGTGGCGACCTGGAAGCCTGCGCCGAAGGTGAGGGCGAGGCGGTTGTTGGGGGTGTGGCGGAAGTTGATCTTGCTTACCATCATGCCGGGTGAGAGTAAGGTCTGATTCTTTCCGTTGTTGGGGCCACCGTGATAGTAGTTCGCGTTCACTTCGAGCTCGGGCCAGAAGATCTTGCCGACGCGATACTGGGCGGTGGTGTTCCAGGCGATGGTGCGGCCGATGGCCGAGGCATCGCTCTTGGGGAGGACGCCGCCGAGGGTGGATTGAATGGCGAAGGGCCCGAAGCCTTTGCCGCCCATGAGGGTGGGGGTGGCGATGGAGACCAGGGCACCGTTTTTGTTGCTGCCGGTGGGGACGGTGATGGCGACCTGGCCGCCGAGCGAGTAGTCGTGATGTTGGTCGGGGCTGGCGAAGGGGCGGAACTTGAGCTCGATGGAGAAGTCACCGGCGCCATCGATGACTTTGGGGTTGTTGTGCTGGATGTAGGGGGGAAGGTTGATGTTGACTTCGGTGTTGGCCCAGGGGATGAGGTTGAGTCCCTTGCCGTTGGTGTAGATGTCGGTGGTGGTGCGGGCGGGGGTGTACTCGTGGACGTAGTCGAAGCGAAAGAGTTGGACCATCTGCGAGGAGGGCGCGATGACCGGGATCGGGTACGAGGGTTGCCGTGAGAGAGTGGCGCGGACGCGGTTCTCCCAGGCGGAGAAGAAATTGGTGCTGGTGGTTTGGGCGAAGGCGGCCGTGGAGGAGAGCGAGATGAGGCAGAGGGAGAGGAGAAGCGAAGGGAGACGGTTTTTCCGGTGCATGAACTCTTTCTCGCGACACGGGCTCGGATACGGCAGGCTGAGGCTCGCTCGCTTCGGTGTGGATGATTTTCTGTTTTGAGTTACCGCGCAAGTGTAGGGAATGCAGGCGCGGTTGAACATCCATCATTGGGTGGAGAAAGATACCGAACCGAAGGGAGGCGGTTCGGGTGCGAGGTGAAGAACGGGCGCGCTTCGCGCGAGAAGCAGGTTCCTCGCTGCGCTCGGAATGACAGAAAGAAAGGCAAAGGCAAGAGCAAAGGCAAAGGCAAAGGCAAAGGCAAGAGCAAAGGCAAAGGCAAGAGCAAGAGCAAAGGCAAGAACAAAGGCAAAGGCGAGAGCAAAGGCAAAGGCAAGAACAAAGGCAAAGGCAAGAGCGAGCGCAACCGCAACCGCAACCGCAACCGCAACTACCAATACAGGGGTCTCTCCACTGCGCGGGATGATAGAGCCATCCCGCTTCGGTCGAGATGACGAATTATTAGTTGGCCATCGCTCTGGTCGAGAGGAGACCTTCGCTGGATCGCTAATCGTTGATACAGCTAGCGCGCGTGCTGGGGGAGGATGTGGGTGAGAGTGGCGATGCGGTAGAGGATGATCAGCGTCATCGCGATGAGGTAGACGCGCAGGGTGGTGAGTGCGATGCGCACCGTGGGCGTGAGGTGCATGAGGCCGAGACCTTCGGAGGTGCACTTCTGCTCGTGGATGTCGTCGAGTGGGTGGATGACGTAGAGGTTGGTTTCGGTGGGGGTGGGTGGTGCTGCGAGTGCGGCCATGGTGGGTCTCCTTGGAGCAGGGATTAGGGATTAGGGAACAGGGATTAGAAGGGCGAGCCCGTTAGCTGAAGAGGTTGGGTAGGAGGATTTGGGCGGCGAGGACTAGGGAGAGGGCGAAGAGGACTGCGACGATCGACCAGTTAATCCAGTTGTTCCAGGGGCGGTTGACCCAGCGATCGCCTAGCAGGGCGCGGTCGTTGAGGAGGAGTTGGAGGAAGATGATGGCCGAGGGGAGGACGAGGCCGGCGAAGACTTGCACGCTCACGATAACGAGTTGCAGCGGGAGGTGTGGGACGAGCACGATGGCCGCGGCGGCGAAGACGCAGATCGCGTAGACGGCGTAGAAGCCGGGAGCTTCGGTGGGTTTCTTGTGGAGGGAGTGCTGCCAGCCGGCGACTTCTCCATAGGCCCAGGCGCTGGCGAGCGAGATGGCGGTGGTGCCGAGGACGGCGGCGTTTACCATGAGGAGAAGGATGGCGTGATGGAGGAAGATTCCGCTGCGATGCGGGAGGAGGGTGGCGATGGATTGCGCTAGCTGCGCGGGGTCGGTGAAGGGGATGTGGTGGTTGTAGGCGAAGGCTCCGGTGAGCATCATGGCGCCGGCTACGAGGACAGTGAAGACCGCGCCGATGAGGGTGTCCAGGCGCGCCCACTTGAGGTCGGCGAAGCGGAGACGCTTTTCTGCTACGCAGCTTTGCTGGAAGAAGAGTTGCCACGGAGCGATGGTGGTGCCGACGATGGCGATGATGAGAAAGACGAGGTCGCCGGTGTGGCCAGTGTGGGGGAGAGAGGGGATGAACGTGTTGGTGAGGGCCGCGGACCAGTTGGGATGGAGGAGTGCGGCGGCGATGAACCAGGTGAGGTCGAGCAGGCAGAGGATGACGACGATGCGCTCCCAGCGGCGATAACTGCCGGTGGCGATGAGGGCGACGAGAGCGATGGCCGCGATGGGCACGGAGAGGATGGGCGCGACGCCGAGGCCCTGCATGGCGAGCGAGATGGCCGCGAATTCTGTGATGAGGGTGAGGAAGTTTACGGCGAGGAGATCGAAGAGGGAGAAGCGGCCCCAGGCCTTGCCGAAGCGCTCGTAGATCATGGCGGCGTGGCCTTTGCCGGTGGCGATGCCTAGGCGTGCGACCATCTCCTGCACGAAGTAGCAGATGGGGAGAAGCAGGACGAGGACCCAGAGCAGGTGGAGGCCGTACTGGCCTCCGGCCTGCATGTAGGTGGAGACGGCGCCGGCGTCGTTGTCGGCTTCCATGACGATGAGGCCGGGGCCGAAGGCGACGAGGAAGCTGAGGACGGTGCGCTGCCAGGGGCGGCGGACGTGTGTCTTGCGGAGGGGAGTGAGTTGGGACTGGAGGGCGGTCATGGACGCGGGCCTCCTTGGGTGAGGGTGTTGGTGTTGGGAGCGAGCGTGGGGAGCCAGGCGCTGGTGAGGTGCGTGCCGTCGGTGCGCCAGACGCGGATGAGCGTGGGGCGGCGGGTGGTGATGTGGGTGGTGATATTGAGGGACATGGGTCCTCCTGGCTGCATGCGGCTGCATGCGAGTGGAGGCGACGTGGAAGGCGTGCTTGTAGGCACGTGTTGATTCGCGTCGCGATGTGCCGTGGTGGGGCACTGCGCGAGCGTGGAGGGTGACGCCTTCAGGGGGTGATGCTAGGGAAGGAGACTACCGCACCTCGCGAACGCAGCGCAGGAGGGGCGTCCGAGGACTCGGAGGTTCCTTTGTGGTTGTGTTCGTCATGAGGTGCTCCAATCAGTGTTATGCCGTGGGAGGCATACCCCCCTACGGTATAGGAGTTGGATGCCGAATGCAAGGGTAGAGGTGCGTCTGGGTGACGGGGTGAAGGGGTTTGGGGTACAAGAGTGTTGTGATGATGCGAACGAGGTTTGGGTGGAGGGTGGCGGCGCTGGTGTGTTTCGGCGTTGCGTGCGTGGGGATGGCAAGGGCGCAGGCGCCGGTGACGGTGGATGTTGATCTGGGGAAGACGGTGGGGGTGTGGGAGCCGGCGTATGCGTGGTTTGGGTACGACGAGGGGAACTACTCGACTACTGTGTTGGGGAGGGAGTTGCTGGGGGAGCTGCGGGATTTGAGTGCGGCGCCGGTGTACATACGGGCTCATCATCTGCTGACGTCGGGGGATGGAGTGCCGGCGCTGAAGTGGAGCTCGACGAATGTTTATAGCGAGGATGCGAGTGGGAAGCCGGTGTATGACTTCAAGCTGCTGGATGGAATCTTCGACGCGTACAAGGCTGCGGGTGTGAGGCCGGTGGTGGAGCTGGGATTTATGCCGAAGGATTTGGCTGCGGTGCTGCCGGGAAAGCCGGACCAGCCGTACAAGATTCTGTATCCGAAGGACACGCTGGCGGGCGCGTCGAATAACCCGCCGAAGGATTACGCAAAGTGGGAGGAGTTGGCGCGGGTGGTGACGGCGCACCTGGTGGAGCGGTATGGGCGCGAGGAGGTTTTGCGGTGGTACTTCGAGGTTTGGAATGAGCCGGACATTGAGTACTTTCATGGGACTGAGGATGAGTATCTGAAGCTGTATGATTTCGCGGTCGCGGGGGTGCGGGCGGCGCTGCCGGGAGCGCGGGTGGGTGGGCCGGCTACTACGAGTCCGCGGAATGATCATGCGTATGGATATCTGCAGAAGTTTTTGGAGCATGTGAATGCGGGGAAGAGCGCGGCTACGGGTGGGGCGGTGCCGCTGGACTTTATCAGTTTTCATGCGAAGGGGCAGCCGGTGATTGAGGGTGGCAAGGTGACGATGGGGATCGATCGCGAGCTGAAGGATGTGGATCGCGGGTTTGGGTTGGTGGCGAGCTTTCCGAAGTTTGCGAAGCTTCCGATTTTGTTGAGCGAGGCTGATCCTGAGGGGTGTGCGGCTTGTTCGTCGAAGGTGAATCCTGCGAATAATTATCGGAATGGAACGCTGTATCCGGCGTATACGGCGGCGGCGTATGCGCGGCTGCTGGATCTGGCGGCGAAGCATCGGGTGAATTTGCTGGGGATGCTTAGCTGGTCGTTTGAGTTTGAGGGGAAGGATTATTTTGAGGGGTTTCGGTCGCTGGCTACGAATGGTGTCGACAAGCCAGTGCTGAATGTCTTTCGCATGCTGGGGATGATGGGGGGCGAGCGGGTGTCGGTGGAGAGCTCGGGCGCGGTGCCGATGGGGACGATGATCAATGCGGGCGTGCGCGGGGAGGCGGACGTGGATGCGCTGGCTACGCGGGAGGGTAGGACGGCGTCGGTGCTGGTGTGGGATTACCACGATGTGGCGGAGGGTGGTGGGGGCGCGGACGTGTCGGTGAGGGTGAAGGGATTGCCGGTGGGGGTGAAGCGGGCGCTGGTGGAGCGGTATCGGGTTGATGGGACGCATAGCAATGCGTATGCAACTTGGAAGGCGATGGGGTCGCCACAGAGTCCGAGCGCGGAACAGATTGCGGCGTTGAAGGCGGCGGGTGGGTTAGTGTTGCTGACATCGCCGGCGTGGGTGGATGTGGATGCGGGGAGTTTGAACGTGGAGACGCGGTTGGAGAGGGAGTCGATGGAGTTGATGCGGGTTAGTTGGTGAGGGTGGCGGCTTTCGAAGTGAGTTCGGCATCGAAGTCTCCGGGAGCGCCGTTTCTGAAGAACAACTCGTTTGGTGCGCCTGGCACGATCGACATGGCGAGGTATCAGTTCTCGTCCGGCATCGCTACACGATCGATGACCACCACATCGACCGGACCCTTGCCCGCTGTAAGCTTCAGACCCAATTCCTCCTGCATGGCGGCAAACAAAGACATTCCCGGTGCATCCGACGAGTCAGTCTGCGTTCCTTCGAGCCCCTCCGGCGTCCACTTCAGCTCGAACGTGAAGCGCGCATGTTCTGGAAGCCCCGTCTGATCTACCACGAGGCGTCCGCCGATCTCCGGTTGGAATGCCAATACACTTGCAAGCATGTTCAGATCGGCTCCGCGCCCTTCGATATGGCCATGCCCGTCGTTATGTAGCCCCTGCCAACTCTTTGAGTCCGTCGATCCCTCGGCCGGAGTTTCAAACTTGACCAGCTTCGTTTCGCCGATCGCCTGCATCCTCACCACCGGCAATGTCCTCGTCTCTTGATGCACTTTCAACTGAAACCTGTCGGCCAGCAGCGCCTTCAGCATTTCTCGCAAGGTCTCAAGGCGTTCATCATTCTTCATCTTGCTGACCTTCGCTGCGGTCTCTGCATCCAGCTTTCCCTCCAAATCGAACCTCGCGGACTTCATCCACTTCGGCCCACCGATGATCTGGTCGTCTGATCCGGAACTCAGTTTGTAGGCGAACTGCAGCAAGGACTGTAGCGTCAGATTCTGCGCTTGGAGCCGATCTTTCCCCAGGTTCAGAGTGGAATTCTGCGCATCGGGCTTGCTGACTCGAACGACACTCACCTCGAACACTGGTTTCCCAGATGCACTCAGCGTTTGTGCAGGGAGAGCCGCCGACAGCCCAGCCATCGCCACGATGAGCCACAAGAGTGACGCGGGTCTCAAAACAATTCGAAGTTCCATAGTTCTTTGTACGTTCAGCTTTGAGAGTAGTTACGCAAACGCAACTTGGCAACGCAATCGTCAGGTTCCCGCGAATGTATGGTTTTGGGAAAGTTCGCGAAGTGGTCTAGATACGAGATGTCGCAGAGGCTAGTTACTTGCGGACGGATCAGGGGTGGGTGGGGCGTCGAGGATGGTGGAGTGGACGTGGGTTTGTTCGAAGTCGCGGTTGCGGACGTCGAGGACGATGGTGCGGTTGAAGACGAAGAGGACGTGGAGTTTGAACTCGGTGCCGAAGGTGATGGGGAACCAGAGGGCGTCGGGTGTGTCGGCGGGCTGAGGCGCGTAGGTGACGGTGAAGCCGAGGCCGGGGACGCTGGTGCCGAGGAGGGTGCGGACGGCGAAGGGGATGTTGCGGGCCATCGTGGTGTGGACGAGGACGGGCTGGAAGGCGCTGGCGTCGATCCAGGCGTCGCCCTTCCAGCCGTAGTCGTCCTTGTCGCGGGGAAGGAAGGTGATGTGGTAACAGTCACGGCCGTCGATCGAGCCGCGGCCGGCGAGGGTGTAGGTGTAGAAGGCCTGCATTTTGGAGGTCAGGGGGAAGAGGCCCGCGCCGATGCCGTTTTTGGAATGGTCGGCGGTCAGGTTGTGGCGCATGTTTTCGACGAGGTCGAGATCCATGGGGTCGTCGTCTTTGCCGACTACGCCGATGTGGAGGCTGTCGTCATCGTTGACATTGCTGGCGTGGGCGTCGAGCTGGGTGTAGTGGAGGTACTTGCCCTTGTAGAGCAGGCGGCCGTCGAGGGTGAGGAGCTTCTGGTCGGAGCCTTTTTCTTTGGGGAGGATGCGGAAGTCGGTGAGCTCTTCGCATTGGGTGGTCTTGCCTTTGCGTGAGAGGGTGTGGGCGTGCTGGACGTAGACGTAGTGGGCGCGGGCGGCGTCGGAGCGGTCCTGGTTGGCGGCGACGCGCGACATGATGTCGGCTGCGGTGAGCTGTTGCGCGCGCGATGCGGCCGGGATCAGAAAGAGGAGGAGGACTGCGGAGAGACGCATGGTTGGGAGTACGTTGCGGGCTCGGCGAAGTTCCGAAGGTTTGGATGGGGCGAGGGCGTGGATCGGATCAGTCGATGGGGCCGTCTTTGAGGGGTGCGCCGAAGTTGGGGGTGCCGTCGGGGTTCCAGGTGAAGCGCTGGGCGCGGACTTCGCGGTTGGCGGCGGTGGGGGCGTCGGTGGATTTGGCCGCGTAGAGGAGCCAGTCGGAGCCGTCTGCGGCGATGGCGAAGGTTCCGCGGCCGGGACCGTAGATGTTGTTGACGGGTGAGGCGGAGAAGACGGGCTGCGGAGTCTTCTTCCAGTTCGCGCGATCGAGAGGATCGCCGCCCTGGAAGGTGAGGAGGCCTAGGCAGTAGAGCGGCGAAGCGGTGTCGGAGGCGGAGTACACAATGAAGATTTTGTGGTCGTGGGTGAGGGCGGTGGGGCCTTCGTTTACGGGATAGGTGCGGGTGCTGCCGGCGCCTTTTTCCCAGGGAAACTCGGGCTCGGCCATGAGGGTGGAGGGGCCGGATGGGTGCAGGGGATCGGCGAGGCGAACGATCTGGATGGCGTTCTCTCCGCGATCGACGGTGACGTACATGAGGTAGTGCTTGCCCTTGAGGGTGAGGACGGAGGGGTCGATGGCGGGGCGGTTGTCGAGATTGAGCGGGCCGCGGAAGGTGTAGGTGGCGAGAGGATCGTCGGTGTCAGATTCGAGGACGTAGATGGCGTGTTGGCCGCCGGGTTGCTGGGCGGTGAAGTAGATCCACCAATGGTTGCCGATGTGCCAGAGGGTGGGCGACCAGAGTTGCTCGAGGGGCTCGGATGGGGTGAAGACGATCTTCGATTCGGCGGAGGCGGCGGGGATGGTGTTGCCGCTCCAGAGGGTGATGTTGTGACCGGTGGTGGCGAGGAGGAGGTATCGGCCGTGGATGGGGTGGAGGGTGATGAAGGGGTCGGCGTGGGGGAGGAAGGGGTTTGCTGGCGGCTGGTTGGGGACGGATTGGGCTGTGCTGACGAGGCAGAGCAGGTTGCCGATGAAGAGTGCGGTGATGTTCCTTCGAAGGCGGCTCAACATAGGTGACACGCTCCGAGCGTACTGATGACCCATCTGGTTTGAGAGGTCATGAGTATGCTTTTTTTGACTGGGTTAGCGGCCTTGTTCTTCGAGGAATTTTTCTACTTCGAGGGCGGCCATGCAGCCGGTGCCGGCGGCCGTGATGGCCTGGCGGTAGCGGCGGTCCTGGACGTCTCCGCAGGCGTAGACGCCTTGGATGCGCTCGCCGAGGGTGGAGACGAAGACGTTGTCTTCCGTCTTGATGTAGCCGTCGGCGTCGAGGTCGAGCTGGCCTTCGAACATGCGGGCGTTGGGGATGTGGCCGATGCCGAGGAACATGAAGGAGACGGGGAGGGTCCAGCGCTCGCCGGTCTTTTTGTTGAAGAGGCGGAGGCCTTTGAGGTCCTTCTCTTCGACGCCGAGGGCTTCTTCGACGAGGGTGTTGTGGAGGAACTCGATTTGGGGGTGGGCTACGGCGCGCTCGAGCATGATTCTTGAGGCGCGGAAATTCTCGGATCTATTGATGAGGGTGACCTTGGTGGCGAAGCGGGTGAGGAAGAGGGCTTCTTCCATGGCGCTGTCGCCACCGCCGATGACGGCGATTTCTTTGCCGGAAGCGAAGAAGCCATCGCAGGTGGCGCAGGAGCTGACGCCGAAGCCGATGAGGGCCTGCTCGGAGGGGAGGCCTAGCCAGCGGGCGGAGGCGCCGGACGCGATGATGAGGGAGCGGGTGTGGACGGTTTCCTTGCCGATGCCGAGGGTGAAGGG
>Ga0187887_10002404_pt1 | contig 15045 bp, 7 predicted proteins | sample June2016WEW_7_10_FD_132977 | JGI IMG/M metagenome (GOLD analysis project Ga0187887, IMG submission 132977) | Peatland microbial communities from SPRUCE experiment site at the Marcell Experimental Forest, Minnesota, USA - June2016WEW_7_10 | ecosystem: Environmental > Terrestrial > Soil > Wetlands...
ACCGCGTCGAACTCCAATGAACTTGGAGGCCTGGCGCCTAGCGCCTTTGCGCAATTGGCCTCGGCCAATACCTTCACCAAGAGTCAGACAATCGACGGCACGGTTACGGCTACGTCCTTCTCAGGCAGCGGCGCCGCGCTTACCAACGTCACGGCGTCGAACTCCAATGAGCTTGGAGGTCTGGCTCCCAGCGCCTTCGCGCAGTTGGCGGCGGCCAACACTTTCACGCAGGGCGCAAGCTTCGGCGGACCGGTTTCGGATACGGTGTCCACCGCGGGCGCGACTGCCGTCTATGGTTCCGCCACCGGCACCGGCACCGAGGGCAGCCCGACTATCGGCGTCAAGGGCACTTCGTCGGGAACCGACAGCAACGGCGTGGTGGCCGATGAAACCGGACCCGGCGGCTACGGCGTGTACGCGCACGCCAGCGGTGCGCCAGACTCGACCCGCTACAATCCCATCGGCGTGTACGGGTTGGCGGATTCTGGCATTGGCGTCGTGGGTGTTGCCGTTAGCAACAGCGGTACCTACGGCCTTCTCACGACTGAAGGGGGCACCGCCGGCGTCTGGGGCGACACCTCCGCGGCCTGGGGGGGCAACCAGTTCGCAGGCGTCGTGGGTACCGCGGATAACAATTTCGCTGGGCATTTCAATAACAATAGCCCGACCGTTCCCACCGTGGGGGCAGTAAACCTCGGTACTGGGCCCTCAGGCCTTTTCAGAGCCTTCAAGGCTTCCACCCGCACCGGCACCTGCGGCATCGGCGACGGCGACCTCATCTGCACCGGACAAGTGAAGACGCTGGCCACGACCGGCGGCGGCGCGCAGACGGTCGAGACCTACACCATGCAGTCGCCGGAAAACTGGATGGAAGACTTCGGCTCGGGCACGCTGGAGCGCGGAGTTGCCGTCGTGAAGCTCGACCCCGGCTTCGCCGAAACCGTGAGCGGTACGACGGACTACCACGTTTTCATCACTCCGAACGGCGACTCGAAGGGTCTTTACGTCACCGGCAAGACCGCGGCCGGCTTCGAGGTGCGCGAGTCGGGCGGCGGGGCCTCTTCGGTGAGCTTCGATTACCGCATCGTGGCCAAGCGCCGCGGCTACGAGTCCCAACGGCTGACCGACGTGACCGAGCGCTTCAACGCCGAACAAAAATCGTTAAATCGGTACCTCAAGGTCCAGCCCGGCGCGGCCCCATCGCGCCTGTCCAGGCCCGCGCCGCAACCGGCTAACCACCCGGCACCGGTTCCGACGAAGCCCGCGCCGCTATCGTTGAAAGCGCCTCCCGCCCCGCGCGGGGAGTAGATCGGCATCGTGGCGAACGCACTCGTAGCGCCGAGGCCAGCGATACCGTGCCGGGGAGTGCGAAGTCCCTCTCACTGACGGAGACGGCACGTAGCTTATCCCTGTTAAGCGGCGATATCGGACAGAAACCGAGCGGCGGCGAAAGGCGGCCACCGCGTACTGGTTCAGGAGACGATCCGCGCAAATTTGTCGAGATCGATGTTGCCGCCGGAGACAATCGCTACCACTTTCCCGCTCCCGGCCCGCCCCGAAAGAGCCGCGGCCACGGCGCAGGCGGCCGCGCCCTCGATAATGACGCGGTTCCGCTCGGCTAGCAGTTTCATGGCCTGCCTGGCTTCGTCAAGCGTCACCACAATCGAACCGTCCAGCAGATCGCGGGCTTGCGCAAACATGGCTGGGAAGACGGCTCTGCTCGAGATGCCATCCACGAACGACAGTGTATGCTCCACCGTACGCGGTTCTCCGGCGGCCAGGGAGGCAGCCAGCGGAGCGCCTGTGTCGACCTCGGCGGCGTAGATCTTCACGTGCGGCGCCACTTGGCGCAGCACCCATGCGATGCCGCAGGAAAGTCCGCCCCCGCCCCAGGGAACCACTACGGCGTCGAGTTCGGCAAGGTCCTCCAGTAGTTCCAGGGCGATGGTTCCATTGCCGGCCATCACATCCGCGTCGTCGAAGGCGTGGATGAAAGTGGCATCCACCCCCGGATAGGCACGCGTCTCAAAGGTGCGCCACCACTCGGCAAACGGCACGAGAATCACGCGCGCGCCTAATCGCTCCGCCGCGCGGATCTTCGTGGCCGGCGCGGTGTCGGGTGCGACGACTGTAGCGGGCACGCCCAGACGGCGGGCGCAATATGCCACGCCCTGCGCCATGTTTCCGGCCGAGGCCGTGAGCAGGCCACGCTCCAGGCGCTCCCGCGGAGTGCGCGCGATGACATTAGCGGCGCCGCGGATCTTGAAGGAACCGATCGGCTGGAGACTTTCCAGTTTCAGGTACAGGTCCACAGGAGCGTCGGAACTGCACGGCACCAGCGGGGTGCGCAGCGCGAGTGGGGCGATGTTGCGGCGCGCTTCGTTTACCCGCTCCAGCGGAATGGACATTTGTTCATCTTAGATATAACGGGCACAGGGGGCAACCTGGTACTCCATGGAACTTATCAGGCTTATCGGTATCCGGATCCACAGAAGAGGCATTCTGTCCGCCGTCGTGGGGCAGGACTCCAGTCCTGCGCGGGTTCTCCAGAACCCGCTCCTGGCGAGCGTCGCTCGCCTCCGGGCGGGTCTGGAGACCCGCCGCAGGCGTAGACGCCTGCCCCACCAAATGTCCAATCTCTGGCCCGAGAACATCGTATACTGGGTTGCATCCTTAGGGAAACGCGCGGGAGGGAAACCCTTGACGAACACCGGACGATGCGGCTGTCGAACTTTCGCAAGCTGGCTGGCTTGCGGGTTAGCCGCCGCGGCGATGGCACAGGCGCAGACGTCCACTGAAATCGTACTGCACAATTTTGGAGACCCGCCCAAGGGCGCGCTGCCTTACGCGGGTGTGATTCTCGACCCGGCCGGCAACCTTTACGGGACCACCTACAGCGGCGGCACGGTGGACGCGGGCGTGGTGTTCAAAGTGAGTACGGCCGGCGTGCAAACGGTGCTGTACAATTTCACGGGCGGCCTGGATGGAGGGAACCCCTACGGAGGCGTGATTCTCGACTCCGCCGGCAACCGATACGGGACCACCTACAACGGGGGCACGTCGGGCGCGGGGGTGGTATTCAAGTTGGACACGGCCGGACGCGAGACCGTGATGTACAATTTCACGGGCGGGGCGGATGGGGGAAATCCCTACGCCGGCGTCACACTCGATCCGGCTGGCAACCTCTACGGAACCACGCTCAATGGCGGCACGGCGAACAAAGGCGTGGTCTACAAGCTGGATGCCGGCGGGCAGGAAACCGTTCTGCACAGCTTTACGGGCGGCGCCGACGGATCGCAACCCTACGCAGGGGTGATCCGCGACTCGGCGGGCAACCTCTACGGGACCACGATCTATGGCGGCCTAACGGACAACGCGGGCGTGGTGTACAGGCTGGACACGGCCGGCCATGAGATCGTAATGCACAGCTTTACAGGCGGCGCCGACGGAGCGCAGCCCTATGCGGGCGTGATCCGGGATGCGGCCGGCAACCTCTACGGGACTACCTACGTAGGTGGCGGAGCGAACCAAGGCGTGGTGTACAAGCTGGACCCCAATCGCCAGGAAACGATTCTATTCAATTTCAACACGGGCGGAGCCAGCCCGACTACGACGCAGCCCCGCGCGGGTGTGATCCGCGACGCGGCCGGCAACCTATACGGCACCGCGAGCCTCGGCGGCGGCCCCAGCTCCGCGGGCGCGGTGTATAAGCTGGATGCGGCCGGGAATCAGACTGTGCTGTTCGCCTTCACGAATGGGCCGTCCGGCGGTTATCCCTACGCGGGCGTAGTCCAGGATCCGGCAGGCAACCTCTACGGCACCACGGTGCATGGCGGCGCCGCGAACGCGGGCGTGGTGTACAAGTTGGATACGGCCGGCAATCAGACGGTACTGTACAGCTTTTCAGGACCGGCTACCGGAAGTTCGCCATACGCGGGTTTAATCCGCGACTCGGCTGGGAACCTCTACGGAACTACGGAATACGGCGGGCCCGCGAACCAGGGAGTGGTTTACAAGGTGGAGGCGGCCGGCCACGAGACCACGCTCTACGCTTTCACGGGCGGAAACGATGGAGGCGGCCCCTACGGCGGCGTGGTCCGCGATTCGGCGGGCAACCTTTACGGGACTACCAGGGGACGCGGCGCCGCCGGTTATGGCGTCGTCTACAAGCTGGATCCGGCCGGCCAGGAGACCGTGCTTTACACGTTTCTGGGGGGAAATGCCGACGGGGCCAATCCCACCGCCGGCGTGGTCCGCGACCCCGCGGGTAACCTCTATGGGACCACCGAATTCGGCGGCGACAATGACGGTGGCGTGGTGTACAAGGTGGATCCGGCGGGCCATGAAACGGTGCTGCACATATTCACGGGCGGAGCCGATGGGCGCGGACCTTGGGGAGGATTGATCCTCGACGAGGCCGGCAACCTCTACGGCACTGCCAGCGAAGGCGGCAGCAAGTCTGAGGGCGTAGTGTTCAAAATCGATACGGCGGGTCAGGAGACGGTGCTATACAACTTCTCGGGCGGCGCCGACGGGGCGAACCCATACTCCGGTGTAATCCGCGATTCGTCAGGCAATTTGTACGGCACCACCAACGTGGGCGGCGCCGCGAACAAGGGCGCAGTGTACAAAGTGGATCCGGCCGGCCGTGCCACCGTACTATACGGATTTACAGGCGGGGCCGACGGCGGACGCTCCCAGGCCGGTGTGATCCTCGACGCGAACGGCAATATCTACGGCACCACGACTGCCGGCGGCACGGCGGGCCAGGGCGTGGTATTCGAGATCGATGCGGCAGGGCAGGAGACCGTGCTGCACAGTTTTACAGGCGCTGCCGATGGAGGCGACCCCATCGCGGGATTAGTGCGCGACTCCGCCGGCAACCTTTACGGAACGGCTTACACTGGCGGGACAAAGTCGACCGGCGTGGTATTCAAGTTGACGCCGCCGTAGTGGCAGTGGGGCGGGCTCGCAGCCTGCGCGGGCCTCGCAGGCCCGCTCTTCGGCGAGTGCAGGTCGCGTTGGCCGGCTGAAAGCCGGCTGCGGGCAGAAATGCCCGCCCCACAAGAGATCAAAAGGAGTATACTTTTGGACTGGTCCATAACAAATTCTTAGTTGCGGAGGAGACCTTGCACACTATGCGTCGCTTGCTGATTGAGGGAGGGACGCTTCTGTTAGCGCTCCCGTCCTTTAGCGCAGCCCAGACCTACACCTCGCTGTTCCTGTTCAGCGGCACCGACGGGCAGACGCCCACCGCGCCCGTTACGGTTGGCAACAACGTGCTCTACGGCACCACTACTTTTGGCGGGCCCGGCGGCTTCGGCAACGTTTTCTCCCTGACGCCGCCAGCCACCCGGGGCGGCGCCTGGACCGAAGCCGTACTGCATGCCTTTGACGGCCACGATGGATTCGCTCTATTTGGAAGCGTGGTGATCGGCGCCGACGGAGTGCTCTACGGTACGACCTATCTTTTGGGCCCATCGAAATGGGGCACGGTATTCTCATTAACGCCGCCTGCTTCGCCGGGCGGCTCCTGGACGGAGGCCACCCTGCACGCCTTCTCGGGCACCCAGTCGGCCAGCAGTGACGGCGGCAGTCCCCAGGCGCCCGTCACGATCGGTGGCGGCGGCGTGCTGTACGGGACCACCACGTACGGCGGCGCTTACGGCGCTGGAACCGTATTCGCCCTGACCCCGCCGGCCACGGCTGGCGGCGCTTGGACCGAAGCGATCCTGCACAGCTTCGGCGGCGCCGGCGATGGCACCGAGCCGATCGCGGGTCTGGTAATCGGTTCCGGCAAAGTGCTCTACGGCACGACCTTTAACGGCGGAGCCTCCGGCGCCGGCACAGTCTTCGCGCTGACGCCGCCGGCGGATGCAGGCGGTTCCTGGACGGAAAAGGTGCTCTTTAGTTTCTCGGGCGGCGCCGAGGGTGGGACTCCCTATTATGGAAGTCTGACGATGGGGAGCGGCGGCGTGCTCTACGGAACGACCCAGGGAGGCGGGGCCAATGACACCGGCACGGTGTTTTCACTGACGCCGCCGGCCACGGAGGGCGGCGACTGGAAGCAGGCGGTGCTTTACAGTTTCACTTACGACGGCGCCAAATCGCCCCTTGGCGGCTTGGCGATCGATAGCTCCGGAGACCTGTTCGGCACAGCCAATACGGGCGGCGGTACCGAGGACGCCGCGGGCGCGGTGTTCCGGTTGGCGCCGCCGGCATCGCCGGGCGGCGATTGGCAATACACCGTACTCCACAACTTTACCTTCGGCGCCACGCAAGGGCAGGCCCCGTACGCCGGAGTGGTTTTTGGTTCACGGGGAGTGCTTTTCGGTACTACGTCGGGACTCGATCCCGGTGGTACCCCCAACAGCGGTACGGTGTTCGCGCTGACTCCGTAGCGTGTCAGTCCGACCTGAACCACGCGCACCCAACAACGCAGCTTGTCCACTGAATCTCGGCCTTTTCGGGCTTCGCGTGATAAACTGAACTCAACTTACAGCGGCATCAACAAAAAGAGAGATCCGAAAATGGACACCGCGCGCGCCGCGACCATCATTGCTATTCTTGCGGGACTTCTGCTCTCGGCTGCCCCGACCGCGGCACAGCCCGTGCCGACGACGATTTACAGCTTTGGCGCCGTCGATCCCAATCCTATAATCGCTGGACCCGACGGGGTCATTTACGGAAGCACCTATTACAATCCGGGCACGGTCTACTCGCTGACTCCACCGAAAGCGCCTAGCGGGGCGTGGACCGCCACTACCATTTATACGGCCCCATCGGTAACCGGGCCGCTGGCCATCGACAGCGAAGGCGTGGTTTACGGAGTGACTCGATCAGGCGGTAATTGCCGGCCGTGCGGCACCGTGTTTCGATTAGTGCGGCCTCAAGTCGAGGGGCAGCCGTGGACTCACAAAACGATTTACAGCTTCACGCGAGAGGGCGGTTTTAACCCGCAGAACGGTATCGTGACCGGGCCGGGAGGCGTGCTGTACGGCATGGCGCAATATGGCGGCAGCGGCTCTGAGGGCGTTATCTATTCCCTCACTCCCGACGACTCCCGCGACCGGATGACTTACAAGACGATTTATTCCTTCCCCGGCGACAGCGGCACGAGCGTGCCGTCCAGCCTCATGATGGCTCCCAACGGCGTCCTGATTGGAACCACCGGCGGGGGAGGGTTGGGCTACGGCACCGTCTATACGCTCGCGCCGCCACATTCGCCTGGCGGATCGTGGGATTTTCAAATACTCTACAGCTTTACGGGCGGAGCCGACGGCGCCTCTCCGAATCCGGTGATCCTGGACGAACACGGCGTTATCTGGGGCACAACCTACACGGGCGGAAACTATAACTGCAACGGCTGTGGCACCGCATATTCTTTGACTCCACCCGATTCGCCCGGCGGCGCGTGGACCTATAACGCCATCTATAATTTTCCCGATAGCGACGGCGGCTCGTATCCGTCGGGCGTGGCGATGGGCCCTGGCGGCAAGCTTTATGGCACTACGCCGGATGGCGGCGCGTACGGCAACGGCGCCATATTCTGCCTAAGCCCACCCGCCGTTGCCGGTGGCACATGGACGGAAACAACCATCGGCACGTTCTCCCAGACCGGACCGCTGCAAGATCCCAAATACGGCGTGGTCTTCGGATTCGAGGGCGCATTATACGGGGTCACCTTCTTTGTAGGCATTAGTATCGACGACGGCACGGTTTATTCTCTAGCCATGTAGCGCCCCGGGCTCCCAAGACGTGGAACGAGATCTCACAGCCCATTTGGCGTTTCCAATGATTTCGAAAGTCTCCCGCGAACTGGTTGAGCCCTCTGTCGTAATCGGCGCGGTTGTCAATCGATAGCGGCGTTTGAAAGTAGCCGGGCCTCCGATACGAGCATCCACGCCCGGTGCAGAACGACGGAGATTTCCCTGCTGACTTGGCTCCGCACGAACTCCGGCGCCCTGTTATTTCCCGTTCCCGTTTGGCGATGGCCCATGAAGGAGGTTCGAGGCTTCAATTCGACCTATTTCCCGATACCATTCACTGCGCCGCTTTAAGTTCTTATGCGGAGGCGAGCCACTCCCAGAACCGCCAACCGATCCGAACAGAAGCAGCGAAGTCGGTTCAGGCGACCCGGAGAGGGGCGTGACACTGACATTGTCCAGCCCGGTGTACCGGGACGTGTAGGCCGAGTCTGAAGCGGCAAAGCCGATATGCGCCGACCAAGAGCCAGGTGGTGGATGCGAATCGGAAGACGGCAGGCTGGAAATCCGGTACGGCGGCCGGAGGTTTTGTCACGAGGAAATCGCGGCCCGTCCGGCCCTCCCACCGCCGCCAGCCAAACTGCGGCAGCCACGCCGGATCTCGGCGCCGCCCCAGGCCAGCCACCCCTGGCGAACGGGCTATCAACAAATGCGGGCACAAAGGGGGACCGCGAAATGAAAGAAGAGAGCTGTGGAAATGGCGGAGTGGTGGAACGCGTGGAAAACCAAGAGCAGGTTTACCACTTTCCCACCGCCTTCTCTTGGGTTGAACGAAGAAAAAACCAAAAAGCAGCCGACTGCGTCGGCGAAGAAAAAGGGGACACTTCTATCGAGGCTTGACAGCACCGAACAACGCAGCAGCTTGCTTGTTGGGCTCGGCCCGTGCTAAGCTACCTCCAATTTTCACGAAACGGAGTTTCCAAGGGGTAGCCGATGATGAACGCCTTCCGAGCTATACGTGCATCCATTTTGGGAGCCGCCCTCCTTCCGGTCTGCCTGCTGGCGCAGGACGCCACCGGTAAGATTACCGGAGTAGTCACGGACCCCTCCGGCGCGGTCGTCTCGAATGCCGCCGTAACTGTGACGAATCTCGCCACCAACGTCGCTAAGGCAGCCAAGAGCGATTCCTCGGGCTCCTACCAGGTCCCGCTGCTGCCCATCGGCAAATACAAAGTCACCGCCACCGCCGCGGGGTTCGAAAAGGTCACGGTGGTGTCCCAGGGCAACCTGGAGATCAACCAGACCATGCGCATCGATATCCAGCTTCCGGTCGGAAAGCTGACCGACACCGTGGTGGTCGAGAGCGCGGCGAACCTGGTGGAAACCGAGAACGCCACGGTAGGCGGCACGGTCAGCACGGTAGCCATCGAAGAATTGCCGTTGAATGGCCGCAATACACTGGACCTGCTCGGTACGCAGCCCGGCGTCACTCTCAGCAACCCGGATTCGGGCGCCGCCGGCAATTACAGTATCGGCGGACAGCGCACCGATTCCGTTACCTATCTCCTGGACGGCGGCAACAATAATAGCTTGCTCAGCAACGCCGTGGTGGCCAACCCGAATCCGGATGCGGTTGGGGAATTCCGCGTGCTCGAAAGCAACTATTCCGCGGAATACGGGCGCAATGCGGGCGGCATCGTCAGCGTGGTGACCAAGAGCGGCACCAACACGCTGCACGGCTCGGCTTACGACTATCTGCGCAATACGGATTTCGACGCCAACCCATTCTTCAACAACTCGGCGCTGCCGGCAGAGCTGCCGGTGCCCATCCTGAAGCGCAACCAGTTCGGCGTGACCGTGGGCGGTCCGGTAGTGCTCCCCAAGATCGTGAACGGACGCAACAAGCTGTTCTTCTTCTTTTCGTACGAAGGGCAGCGGCAGGAGGCGGTGGATACTTCGCCGGGCAAGGTCACCACCTATACGCCGGCGGAAGCCAACGGCGATTTTTCGGCGCTGGGGACACTCTCTTCCCCTACGCCCAATCCCGTGGCTGTGTTTCTGACGAACAATCTCAATAATGGCGACGGCTATTATCAGGCCGATCCCACCAAGGCCGCGCTTGGCATCATCGATCCCACCAAGATCGACCCGGTCGCCCAGGCGTATTTCGCGGACCATCTGATTCCCACTTCGCCAACAGGGTTCCTTTATCCGCAGGCGCCCAGCACGGCCAACTATAACGAATTTCTGGGTAAGATCGACTACAACATCAGCTCCAGAGATATCCTAAGCGGCACGCTCACCTCCCAGGTCTATCCGCAGCTCGAACCGTTCTCGAACGGCTCCAACGTGGTCGGCTATCCGGGCACTTACCAAACTAATACTTACTTCGGCGCGGTCACTTATACTCACACGTTCACACCGGCCCTGCTGAACGAGCTCAGGGTCACTGCGCAACGGCTGGACCACACCCAGGCGTTTCCCGCCACCACCCAGCCCACGGCCAGCCAGCTTGGCGTGAACATTACACCCGACCAGCCCACCGGCCCGCCCCTCATCGGGTTCCTGGGAAGCGGGCTCAACATCGGCGAAAGCCCGCAAGGACCCACTACGGAAATCGACAATACCTACGCTTTCTACGATAATCTGTCGTGGACCCGTGGCCGCCACAATGCCAAATTCGGTTTTTACTTTTCGCCCTACCAGAACAACACCGTGTACGATTTCTACGTGAATGGGGAATTCTTCTTCTATGGCCCCAGCACGAGTGTCGGTTCCGGCGTGGATCTGGCCGACTTCCTCATGGGGCTTCCGGACGAGTTTCTGCAGTTCGGCAAAGCGCCTTCGAATATCCGCTCGCACCAATACTCCGGCTACGGGCAGGACACCTGGAAGGTCTCGAAGCGCGTCACGCTCACCCTGGGGCTGCGCTATGAGTATGCCGAACCCAAGTACGACACCCAGGGACGGTCGTTTTCCTACGAACCGGGCATGCAGTCCCAGCGCTTCCCCGGCGCGCCGCTGGGCTTGGTGTTCCCCGGCGATCCGGGCGCTCCTAAAGGCGCGAATTTCCCGGACCGGAACGATTGGGCGCCGCGGCTGGGTTTCGCGTGGGACGTATTTGGCAACGGCAAGACCAGTCTGCGCGGCGGCGGCGGCGTCTTCTATGACATCCTGAAGGGCGAGGACAACTTGCAGTTCAATGGGCAGGTGCCGTTCGCCAGCTTCGCGGATATCTATCCCGCGGGACAGAGCGGCGGCGCGCCTCCGCTAGGCCTGGATAACCCGTACGTAGCGGCGGGCGCCATCAATCCGTTTCCCTCCAAGCCCCCCGCCAGCGACATCAATTTCGCCGCTTCGGGATTTCTGCCGTATGGTGGCGGCGGCGTATTCGTGGTGGATCCGCACCTGCGTACACCCTACGTGTATCAATACAACATGCAAGTGCAGCAGCAACTCGCTCCAGGCATGATTCTGGAGGTCGGCTATCTGGGATACGACGCGCACAAGCTCACCTCCCTGGTGGACGCGAATCCGTTCGTGCTCGGCACTAACTCACGGCTAAATACGAATTTCAGTTATCTGGATGAGTTCGAAAACGTGACGAAGGCCCATTACAACGGCATGACCGCGACCGTGCGCAAGGATCTCGGAGACATGCGCGGGTGGGGCCACAGTTTCCTGACCTTCGCCTACACCTGGTCGCACGAAATGGATAACGTCTCCGGTTTCCGGCAGCGCAATTACAGCGTGCCGTACTACAATCACGATTTGTTCATGGCGGACGGCGACACGGATCTGCGGAATACAGTGGTTTTCTCCGGCGGATGGGATTTGCCGTTCGACCGGCTCGGCGGGCCCAAGGCCATCACTTCCGGGTGGAGTCTCTATCCCATCTTTACGTGGCGCACCGGTTTCCCGTTGGACGTGTTTTCCGATCTCCAAACGACCGACAGCGATCCGGGGCCATCGGGCGCCGGCGATGCGGGATCGGTCCGCGCCGACCTGGTGGGCGGTTCGGTCGGCATCCTGAATGCCAAGAATTATCAGACCATCAATGGCAACGCGGGTAATTATTATTTCAATCCCGGCAACTTCTCCACCTCGCGCGCCAACACGCAGGACAATATCGCATTCAACGACGCCTCGCAGCTTACTTATTACACATACGGTTCTCTGCCGCGCAACGCGTTTCGCGGTCCGGGCGCGGTGAACCTGGATATTGCGTTGGCCAAGAAGTTCAGGATTCGCGAGGCGGCCACGCTCGAATTGCGTTTGGACGCATTCAACGCTTTCAACCACACGAATTTCTCCAATCCGGATACCACCATCACGGATGCGACATTCGGCCAGATTTCGAATACCGCGGCGCCGCGCATCCTGCAAGTGGCCGCGCACTTACGGTTCTAACCATGACCACCTCCGCCGCCAAAGATCCACAACAGGCCATCGGCCGTTCGCCCGATCGCCTTTCGCTCGACGAGCGCCGCGCCCTGACGGGCCGATATATCGCGCTGGAGATTTACACGCCGGAGGATCTTCCGCTGCGGCGTATCGAAGCCATCGGCGGCAGTGTGCAGGAGTGCGCGCGGCAACTGACCGCCCGCGGCCTCGATCCGCTACGGTTCGAGTTCAGCCGCCTGGCGCCCCCTTATTAATGGAGGGCGGGCATTTCTGCCCGCAGCCGGCTTTCAGCCGGCTCAGCTCGCCTAGGCGAGGCTTTAGCCAGGCTTTAGCCAGGCTTTAGCCCCGCACCGGCAAGTGGGTTTCCGGAGAGTCCTGTGGCCGGCGTCTACCCCACAACAGGCTAAAGCCTGTCCTCAACAGGCTAAAACCTGTCCCACCAAGAGCGGGCCTACGAGGCCCGCGCAGGCTTCGAGCCTGCCCCACAAGGTCGAGTTGCCGTCACTGATGTGTCATAATAATCCGATCAGATTCGGCAACTCCACGTATGGCCAGGGCCCCTTGTGGCGCCCCTGATAAGAGGGAGGAAACTGCATGAATATCGGTAAAGGGAAGCGAAAAGCCGCTATCCTGCTGGCGTGCGGCATATCCGCCGCCTGCGGATTGTTCGCCCAAACCACCGGCGATCTGCGGGGGACCGTCAAGGACCCGTCCGGCCTCGTGATTGTGGGCGCCGCCGTAAAGGCCACGCTGGAAGGTACCAGCAACAGCCGCACGGCCACCTCGGATGCCAGAGGCGATTTCGTGATGCCGACGCTGCCGGTGGGGCAGTATACGGTGGAAGTCGAAACCGCCGGATTCAAGAAGTTCGTGCAACACGTGGATATCACGCTGGGCCACGTGGTAGTGGTGGACGCCGCGCTTGAAATCGGCGAGGTCACCCAGACCGTCACGGCGGAGGCCGAAGCGCCGCTGGTGGAAACCACCAGCACGCAGTTGGGCGCGGTGATGAATTCGCGGGCGGTGGTGAACCTGCCCCTGAATACGCGCGATACCTATCAGTTGCTGCAGCTCCAGCCGGGCGTGCAGTCGCAGCAGGGATACTCCCTGTTTGCCGGCAGTGAAAACGCCGGCGTGGTTTCGGTGAATGGCGGCCGCGGCCGGGCCAACAACTTCAACGTGAACGGCGGCGATGCCAACGACCAGTTCGTGGCCATACCGGCCGTGGAACCGTCGCCGGATACCATCGAAGAATTCCGCGTGCTCACCAACACTTTCGACGCCGAGTACGGTCGAAACTCCGGCTCGGTGGTGAACGTGGTGACCAAGAGCGGCACCAACTCATTCCACGGCGACCTGTACGAGTTCTTCCGCAACACGGACTTGGACGCGCGCGGCTTCTTCGATACCACCAGGCCCGATTTCCACCAGAACCAGTTTGGCGGCACGTTAGGCGGACCCGTCAGGAAAAACAAGACCTTCTTCTTCGCCTCCGTCGAGGACCGCCAGATCGTGCAGGGCATCCCCTCGGACCTGATCACCGTGCCCACGGCTGCCGAGCGGAACGGCGATTTCTCACAGTTGCCCGGCGGGCCCCAGGACACCTTCAGCGGCACCTTGACCGATAACTACCTGGCCACGGCCCTGAATAACCGGACGGGATGCGCGTCCGCCGTGGCGGGGGAGGGCGGTGCGCCGATCGCGGCGGGAACCGCCTGGTCCGCCATCTTCCCCAATAACCAGATACCCACGCAATGCTTCGATCCCACCGCCGCCGCCCTGATGAACCGTTACGTGCCATTGCCCAATAGCGGCGGCAACATCTATCAAGCGGTGGCGAACCAATCGGAAAAGGGCATTCAATCCACGTTCCGCCTCGACGAAAACATCAACGATCGCCACAACTTGAGCTTCTACTACTACTTCGACAACGACACCCAGTCGCAGCCCTTTTCCACCTTCGAAGCCGCGGGCTCCAATGTGCCGGGGTTCGGCGCGCTCTTCGGCACACGCGACCAGCAGTTCAATCTGAGCGAGACCTGGACCGCTACGCCCACCTTGGTCAACGAAGCCCGCTTCACCTATTTCCGCGAGGGCCAACTCAACTACAACCATCCGCAGAACACGCAGCTCATCCAGAATGTTTGCGGCTCCGCCGTGCCGGCCGCCAATTGCTTCTCCGACCCCACCAATCCGCAGTATGGAATCACGCCGAACCTGGGAGCGAGTCACGAAGGCGTGCCCTCCATCGCCACCGACGGCGGATTCTCCATCGGCAATAATTTCGAGGGTGAGCTGCCGCAGATCGGCAACAGCTTTCAGTGGTCCGACAGCTTGAGCAAGGTGAAGGGCTCCCATAGCCTGAAGTTCGGCGCGGATGTGCGCCGCATGCGCTTCGACCAGACGCTTTATTACAACGTGAACGGTTCTTACTCCTTCACCAGCGGCGGCACCAACGACGTGGGTTCCGACGATCTGTACCCGGATTATCTGTTGGGCCTGCCCAATACTTACACGCAAGGATCGGCGCAGCACGAGAACGTGCGCAGCACGGCGGTCTACCTGTTCGCGCAGGATAGCTGGAAGATCCGCCCCAACCTGACCCTCAACTATGGCCTGCGCTGGGAACTGGATACGCCGCTCACCGATATCGGCCAACACGTGCAGACCTTCCGTCCCGGCCAGGTGACCAGTATTTATCCCTGCCAGCTTGCGGCCGACAACCCGCTGGCCGCGCAGTACGGATCCACCGATTGCAGCGAGAATGGCCCCGCCAATTCGGTATTCCCGCTGGGCTTGGTGTTCCCCGGCGATACCGGCGTCCCCAACGGCATGACGCAGACTTACTACAAGGCTTTTGCGCCGCGCATCGGGATGGCATGGAGTCCATCGGCGAGCTCGGGATTTTGGCACAAATTGGTGGGCTCGCCGGGCA